>Ga0164241_10002141_pt1 | contig 22075 bp, 18 predicted proteins | sample OricomyardsoilBY_FD_108780 | JGI IMG/M metagenome (GOLD analysis project Ga0164241, IMG submission 108780) | Backyard soil microbial communities from Emeryville, California, USA - Original compost - Back yard soil (BY) | ecosystem: Environmental > Terrestrial > Soil > Unclassified | place: USA... | reverse complement strand
GGAGCGTTCGGCCAAGCCAGCGTTACTGAGCGCCTGGCGCTCCAGTTGGGCCACTACCCGCCCCAGGTGTTCCTGATTGGACGGCTCGGAGCTGGAGGCCTGTGTGCCGGGCTTGTCTGCCAAGGCGACACGCAACGCGGCCAGTACTGCCTCCAGGTCTGGAGTGCGCAGCACCAGCGCGCTCGCTCCTACGCGGCGCGCCAGCTGCTCGTCTTGCTCGCCCCCGTAGTACGCCGACACCAGCACCACGGGTGTTTGGCCCAGTGCGGGCAAGCGACGCAATGCCTGGCACAGCTCGTAGCCGTCCGTCTTGGGCATGAGCACGTCGCACAACACGACGTCCGGAGTCTGGCGTTGCGCCTGCTCCAGCGCAGAGGCCTCGTCACTGGCCGTGTCCACCTGGAACCCCACGAACTCGAGGCGCAGGCGCGCGAGCTTGAGCTGAACGGGGTCGTCGTCGATGACCAGCACGGACTTGCCGGTGCCAAAGCTGTCCTCGGCGCGTGCGGGCAGTGGCACGTAGCTGCGCACGAGCTCGACGAGCCGATGCGGTCGTACCGGCTTGAGCAGGACGTCGTCGAAGCCCTGCGGCTCGAGCCGCGCACGCTCCAGCAGCGTCTTGAAGCCGGAGATCCCGACGACCGGCAACGGACTTCCCGGGTGCAGCTCACGCAGTGCCTGGATCAGCATGATGCCGTCCATGTCCGGCAACAGCAGGTCTTGCAGGACCAGGTCTGGCATTCGCTCCGCAGCTTGCTCGAGCGCCGAGCGCCCGTCTGCTGCGCAGCGAACCACATACCCCTCCGCCTCCAGGGCCAGACGGAATAACTTCAGCGCCGTGGGGTTGTCCTCCACGATCAGGATCGAGCGGTCCGCGCCCTCAGCCACCAAGCGCTCCTGCCGTTTGCAAGTATTGAGCCACGGCGTGCGGCAATGTGCGGACGTCGATGGGCTTGGCGATGTAGCCGTCGCAGCCAGCGGCGCGCGCCTTCTCTTCATCGCCCTTCATGGCGTAGGCAGTGAGCGCTACGATCACAATCTTCTGGGTCTCCGGCTTCGCCTTCAGGCGCCGCGTGAGCTCGAGGCCGTCCATGCCAGGCAGCTGAATATCCATCAGGATCAGCTTGGGGGTGAACTCGGTGAGCACCGCGAGGGCGTGTTCTGCGTCGACAGCGGTGCGTGCGTCATAGCCCTCGGCGCTGAGCAGCAAGCGGGCCAGCTTCAGGTTCTGGGGATTGTCATCGACGATCAGCAGAGGCTCATTCGGCATCGATGCCCTCCATGGCAACGGCTCTGACAGCCAGGGGATCGCTGTCCGGCTCCGGGACGGAGCTGGGCGCCGTTCTGCGCGGCAAGACCGCTCAGAACTTGCTGCCGCGCCCGAGCTCACTCTTTACGCCCACACTGCCGCCCTGCGCCTCCACCAGGCGCTTGGTCACCGCGAGCCCGAGCCCGGTGCCACCGTAGCGCTTGCCGATGCCGGCATCCAGCTGCTGGAACTCGATGAACAGGCGGTGCATGTCTTCGCGCTTCACGCCGATGCCGGTGTCCTCCACCTCCACCTTCAGACACGCTTCACCCTCCGGTGAGACGCGCACCGTGACGACCCCACCGTCGGGTGTAAACTTGATGGCGTTGGACAGGTAGTTGTAAAGGACCTGTTTGAACTTCGCCGGATCGAGCACCACGTCGCGCGGTGCACGGCCGATGTCGAGTTCGATCTTGGTGCGTCGCTCTCCCGCGAGCCCACGCAGAATGTCGCGTACTTCGCTGACGATCTTGGCCACGTCGATCGGCTCCGGTCGGATCTCGATCTTTCCGGACTCGACCTTGGCCAGATCGAGCACGTCGTTGATCAACTGCAGCAGATGCTTCGAGCTGGCCAGAATGTCCCCGAGGTATTCCTTGTGGTTGTCCGCGAGCGGCCCGACCTTGCCGGTGACCATCAGCTCGGCGAAGCCGATCACGGAGTTGAGCGGAGTGCGCAACTCGTGCGACATGTTGGCCACGAACTCGCTCTTCAGGCGATTGGCCTCCTCGACCCGGCGGTTCTGGTCTTCCAGCTCGATGCGCCGGTTGCGCTCCTCGAGTTCCTGGTTTTCACGCCGGATCTCATCCAGTCGCTTGCGCTCGGTGATGTCGCGGATCGCCGCGGAGACCAGGATGCCTTCTTCCGTCTCCAGCGGGCTCAAGCTGATTTCGACGGGGAACTCGCTGCCGTCGGCACGCATCGCGTTCAACTCCAGGCCGGAGCCCATGGAGCGTGCTTTGGGTCCAAAGAAATAGTGGGAGCGATGCTCCGGGTGTTTGCCACGGAAACGCATCGGCACCAGCACCTCGACGGGTTTGCCCAAGAGTTCTTCCCGCGTGGTACCGAAGAGCTTCTCCGTCTGGGCGTTGACCAGCGCGATGCGGCCATCTTTGGCGACGATCACCATGGCGTCGGGCGCAGATTCCAGGAGCCCGCGGAACTTGTCCTCCGCTCGCTTGCGCTCGGTGATATCCCGGATCGCCGCGGAGACCAGGGTGCCGTCCTCGGTGTCCAGGGGGCTCAAGCTGATCTCGACCGGAAACTCCGTGCCGTTGGCACGCAGGCCGTGCAGATCGAGGCCGGAGCCCATGGCGCGTGCGCGCGAGTTGGAGAAGTACTGGTCGCGGTGGCCCGGATGCCGAGCTCGGAAGCGCTCCGGGACCAGTACCTCCACGGGCCTCCCCAGCAGCTGGCTGCGCTCGTAGCCGAAGATCTTCTCAGTCTGGCTGTTGACGATCAGGATGTTGCCGCTCTTGCCGACGATCACCACCGCGTCGGGGGCGGCCTCCAGAAAGCCGCGAAACTTCGCCTCAATCTTCATGCGCTCGCTGATGTCGCGGATCGCAGCGGAGACCAGCACACCCTCCTCGGTATCGAGCGGGCTCAAGCTGATTTCTACGGGGAACTCCGTACCATCTTTGCGCAGGCCCGACAGTTCGAGGCCCGAGCCCATGGAACGTGGACGCGGGCCGCTGAAATAGGCACGCCGATGTTCGGGGTGGCGCGCGCGGTAGCGCTCCGGCACCAGCAGGTCCACCGCGTTGCCGAGCAACTCGGCGCGCGAGTAGCCGAAGAGCTTCTCCGTCTGGGCGTTGACGAGCACGATCTCCCCGGACTTGCCCACGATGACCATGGCGTCGGGCGCGGACTCGAGCAGCCCGCGGAACTTCTCCTCGGCGCGCGTGCGGTCGTTGAGAAAGCGCGCGGGCACCAGTGCCTCGATGGCCTGGCCGCCCAGCTCCTCGCGCTCACGGCCGAAGAGCTTTTCGCTCTGCTGATTCGCCGGCGCGATGCGCCCGCCGGCGTCCGCGAGCAACAGGGCGTCCGAGGCAGCCTCTAGCCGCCGGCGCCTGCGCAGGTCATGGCCCTCCCTCTTCTCCAGACTGAGGTTGAGCGAAGCCTCGTCCGTACCCCGCACCGCGATGAAGGGGGGCGCGCCCCGCGCATCGATGCGCCGCAGCGTCACGCTCACGCCGCGGGCCCCTGGCGTGCCCTCCAACGGCGCCCAGCGGAAGCTCGAGCTGCCTTCGCGGCTCGCTTGCTCGAGCGCGGGTCCGAAGGGTGCCGCCGCCCCAGCCAGCAGCGCTTCGAGCCGCTTGCCGATGGCATCGCGCGACGCATGCCCGAAGATCGCGCCCGCCCGCTCGTTCCACGAGAGCACCTCGCCCTCGGGAGACAACGCGAGCAAAGCGTCGCTCGACATTTCGATCAGCGCGTCCTTCAGCGACGTTCGGTTCGGCTCGTTGCTCATGACTCCCGGCCTCCCACAATGATCCACAGAGCCGTGGGACCCACCCCCGCTGGCTGCTCACGACGCACAGAGTCGGAACGATAAGGGATTTTTCCTACGTTACGATCACGAATCGTCGAGCGCTGCACGGCCACCAAGTGTGGCATTCTGCTGCCCTGCGGCGATTCCGATGCGCGTCGCTGGTTCTACCGCCGTTACGCCCGGGCACTACGAGTGAGCCTGGCCGACCTCGAGCACACCGAAGAGTTGGTCGATGTCGACGGGCTTTACCAGATGCGCGTCGAAACCTGACTCCCTGGAACGACCCAGGTCTTCCCGTTGACCGTAGCCCGTGACGGCCACCAGCCGCATCTCGTTCAGCTTCGGGTCGCTGCGAAGCCGGCGTGCCAGCTCGAAGCCATCCATCACCGGCAGACCGATATCGAGCAGCGCGACCGTCGGCTGGAACTCTGCTACCAGCTGCAGCGCTTGCGGCCCATCAAAGGCGATCTGCGTTTCGTAGCCCTGGAGCGTCAACATCTGTCCGAGTAGCTCCGCCGCGTCCTGATTATCGTCGACGATGAGCACGCGGCCGCGGCTTCCCGCAGGGCCCGGTGGTGGCCTCGAGGACCTCTTCGGCTCGCGTCCTGCCGTGCAGGTGCTGCTGGACGCTGCCGGAAGCTCGACGACGAAGGTACTGCCCTTGCCGATCCCAGCGCTCTCTGCCTCGACCCGCCCACCGTGCATCTCGACGATGCTGCGTACGATGGCCAGACCCAGTCCGAGGCCTCCTTCGGAGCGCGCCAAGGACTGTGGGGCCTGTGAAAAGAGGGCAAAAATGCGCGGCAGCATCTTGGCAGAAATCCCCGCCCCACTATCGCTCACCCGAATCACCACAGAGTCATCCCGAAGCTGCGCCTGGATCGCGATGCGGCCGTGGGCTTCGGTATACTTTGCCGCATTCGTGATCAAGTTGGCAAAGACCTGACGCAGCCGCCCGCCGTCGCCCTTGACGATCAAGCCGGTCGCCGGCACGTCGACGCTCAGGTGGTGATGTCGCCGTTCGAGCAGTGGGCTCGCCATCTCGATGGCCTCGGTCAACAGAGCAGCGACTTAGACGTTCACGCGATGGAGCTCTACTTTTCCCTGAGCGATGCGCGAAACATCCAGCAGATCGCTCACGAGGCCTTCGAGATGGACCATCTGTCGTTCGATGACCAGTCGCTCCTTCTCGACGCTGGCGTCTCCGCGCATACGCATGAGGTGCAGCGCCGTCGAGATCGGCGCCATCGGATTTCGAAGCTCGTGGCCCAACATCGCCAAAAAGTCATCCTTGGCCCGGCTCGCCATTTCGGCTCGGGCGGTGGCTGCCTCTGCTTCGGTACGCAACGCCTGTTCGGTGGCGCTGGCCTGCTCTAGCTTGCGGCGCGCCCGGACTTGCTCCGTGACTTCCACAGCGAAAATCATCACGCCGTCGACGCTACCGTCGAGCGCATGCGTCGGCTGTGCCACCCAATTGAAGAAGCCCTCATCGAGGGCGCCGTCTGGCCCGCGCGAGAGTTGCGCCGCGAAGCTGTCGGCGACAAACGCTTTGCCGCTGGCGTAGACCCGATCGACGATGCTCCAAACGCCTTGTCCGGTGAGCTCGGGCAGCGCCTCGCGAGCTGCCTTTCCGACGAGCGCGTGGCGCCCCACGAGCCGCTCGTAGCGTTCGTTCGCCAGGACGTAGGTCAGGGAGGCTCCACGGAAGATCGCCACGGCTGCCGGTAGCTCGAGCAGGAAGGACTCCAGCCGTCTTCGAGCGGCGGCGTGCGCCGCGGAGACGTCGAGCTGCGTCTTGACCCGAGCCAGAAACTCACGCGCACGAAACGGCTTCACCAGGAAGTCGCTGGCACCCTCCGCCAGGGCGTCTGCCGTCGCTTGCTGATCGGCGCGGGCCGACAACATGATGAAAGGCACCTCGCGCGTGCTGTCGTTTTTGCGAAGCGCGCGCAGCAATTCCATGCCGTCGAGACCCGGCATCAACATGTCACTGATGATGGCATCGGGCGGGTGTGCCGTCGCCTGCAGCAGTGCCTGCTCGCCATTCGCCGCCGTCTCCACCGTCCAGCGCTCCCGCAGGAGGCGCGTCAGATAGTTCCGCATATCGGCGTTGTCGTCTGCGACCAGGACGCGCGCCGCGCGAGGACCCAAGCCGACGTTTGGTGCTTCGCCGGGCGTCTGGCGTGCAGGAAGCCAGCGGCGGGCCTCCTCCGTATACGCGCTGGCGCCGCTGAATGTCGATTCCTGGAAAGGATTATCGAGCATAGCGCCTTGCTGCGCAGATCCGCGAGGAATGGTGACGGTGAATGTCGTGCCCGAGCCCAGCTGGCTGCGCACGGCGATGGAGCCACCGTGTAGCCGGGACAGATCGGCGACCAGTGCCAGGCCGAGCCCGCTGCCCTCCTGCGAGCGGGAGCGGGTGCCCTGGATGCGGTGGAAGCGTTCGAAGAGTCGGGGTAACTCGTGCTCCGGGATTCCGACGCCCGTGTCGGACACACGCAGGACGACTTGCTCCGTGTCCTGCTGGAGCTCGACGCAGATCTTGCCCTCGAAGGTGAACTTCAGCGCATTGGACAGCAAGTTGAGGACGATCTTCTCCCAGAGATCGGGGTCGACGAACGCGAGTTCGGGCGACGCCGGGCAGGAAAGCTCGAAGCGTAGCCCGGCGATCTCGATCGCGGAGCGAAAGCCGCTGGCCAGGCCAAGCGTCAATTCTGCCAGGTTGGTGGGGAGAAAGACGGCGCGTGCACGTCCCGCTTCGACGCGGGCAAAATCCAGGAGGGTGTTCACCAGCTTGAGCAGCCGCAACGCATTCCGATGTACCGATGCCAGGGTCTCGCCGTGCAGGCCGGTCTCGTGCGTCAAAGCGTCCTCGACGGGTCCCAGCATCAGGGTCAGGGGAGTCCGAAACTCGTGACTGACGTTGCTGAAGAACTCCGTCTTCTGACGATCGAGCTCGGCGAGTTGCGCGGCGCGTTGGGTCTTTTCTTCGAGAGCACGAGTGCTGGCTACAGCCGTAGAGATCTGGCGCGCCAGAAGCTGAAGAAAGCCCTTCGCGTCGGCGTCCAGGACGTGTCTCGGATTCAGCCCCGCGACGAGCACGTGGCTGATTTGCCCCGCTCGGTCGCCGACCAGCGGGAGGAGCAAGGCGCGCTGCGCCGGCTCGCCCGAGGCGCCGCCCGGTAGCAGGCCGAAGCGCGGCCCGAGCTCCTCCACCAGAACGTCGCCGTTCACCAATACGTCCGCCAGCGGCCAGGCAGGGTCGTCCGATTTTAGGTCGATCTCGCGCGGGCACGCGCGGTCGCCAGGCTCGATGCCCGCGCTGATGACGCTGCGAGCGTGTCTTGCGTTCCCCTCCAGCTCATAGAGTAGAGCGAAGGGCAGGATGTCCGGCGATTGCCCGAGGACGTCCTCGGTCGCCCCGAGAACCTCGGCAACGGTCTGACACAGTGCTGCTCGCAGCGACTGCTCTCGGATCATCGCCAGCCGGCGCTCGCCCAGCACTTGCGCCGTGGTCTCGTGCGGCAGGACGAGGATGCCGCCGACCTCTCCGTTCTCGACACGGACGGGGATGTAAGAGAAGGTGAAATAGGTGTCCTGAACGAAGCCGGAGCGCTCGAGCGGGATCAGCAGATCCTCCAGGTAAACAGCCCTACCGCTGTTCATCACGCCTTCGGCGAGCGGACCGATCGTCGGCCAGGCCTCCTTCAGTACCTCCCGGATGCTCAGACCGAAACACGCCGGATGCTTCTGGCCCACGATGGCCCGTCCAAGGTCGTTGTAGAGAAGCGCCAACTCTGGACCCCAGAGGATGTACGAGGCCTCGGGGGCGGTGAGCATCACGCTTGCGGTCGAGCGGAGCGATTGAGGCCATGCTTGCATGGGCCCGAGGGGCGTCTGCGACCAATCTTTGCTGCGCATGAGCGCAGCCATCGCTCCGCCTCCTTCGAGAAAGCGGCAGAGATCCACCGGGGTAACCTGGGGGGACAGCATGGGGAGACGTGGCGTTCTTGCACGGAACGAGCTCACGCGTGTGAGGATGGTCCAATCCACTTGGTTAAGGCGTCTTGAAGGCCCTGGTCCGTTCCATTTCCCACCCATGCGACGTGTCCGTCAGGTCGAACCAATACGCTACTGGGAGCAGCGACCGCACCGAACACCGGGAGCTCCCACACACCCGCGTATCGAGCCTCGACCCGTTGAACGCGATCTGCCCAGGAGCTGAGGTCGAGGGCACCGGGTTCACTGAACTGCAACAGCACCGCGCGGGCAGAGTGCAGCAGCGTGAACACTCGCTGCGGACCACTGTCTGTCATCAAATCGAGATCGGGCATGCGGCGCCCGAGCAGCGGGTGACCCGCTCCGAGATCGTAGTGAACGTCGAGCCCAGACATCATCGCGTAGTAGCGCCTCCGTGGTGCGTCCAGCTGCATCAGCTCCGACACCATCTCGGTCAAGGCGGCAGAACGCGAATCACCGCGCTGCAGCGCAGTGAGACCCATGGTGTTGCGCAGCAAGCGAGCGCCCACGGGGTGCCGCTCGGCATGGTAGGTATCCAGCAGGCGGTCTGGCGCCGTGCCGTGGACCACCTGGGCGAGCTTCCATCCCAGATTCACCGCATCCTGGACCCCGATGTTGAGCCCCTGTCCGCCTGCGGGGGAATGCACGTGCGCCGCATCGCCGGCCAAGAACACGCGCCCGTTTCGGTAGCTCGCTGCCTGCCGAGCCATATCGGTAAATCTCGAGATCCAGGTCGGGTCGTGCACGCCGTAGTCCGTGCCATAGGCAGCGATCAGCGCCTCGCGCACGTCGCTCAGGGTTGGCTCTTCGCCTTGGCGGAGGCGCGGTTCGCTCAAGACCAGGCGCATGCGCTTGCCGCCATCCAGCTTGCCGAGAGCCTGGATGCCCTTTTCGCCGTGGCGGATGCCCCACGCGGGCTCCTCGGTCTTGTCCGTCTCGGCAATCAAGTAACTGGTCGAAGCGTCCCAACCTGGAAAGTCGATGCCTGCAGTCTTGCGGACCAGGCTGCGACCTCCGTCACACCCGACCAGATACCGCGTTCGCACCGAGCGGCCATCGGACAGCTGCACGTCCACGCCGGTGTCGTTTTGCATAAAGCCTGTCACCTTACAGCTGCGATAGATCGGTACCCCGAGCTCGCCGACCCAGTCGCCGAGCAGGCCCTCGATGCGATTCTGCCAGAGGCCCAGGTAGTAATTGTGACGGCTCGGTAAATCGCTGATGTCGAGCATGGAATTGGCGAAAGGGGCGACCTGATGCGTCTGCCCTTCGGCGAGAAAGCGTCCGGCAATGCCCCGCTGATCGAGCACCTCGATCGTGCGTGAATGCAGACCACCTGCGCGCGAACCGGCGAGGTCTTGGTTTTCGCGCCGCTCCGCGATGGCCACATCCACTCGTGCCAGCGCTAACTCGCCCGCCAACATCAGCCCCGTCGGACCGCCTCCCACGATCACCACCTCATGTTCGATCACCGCCACACCGCGTTCCGATTTGTCGTGCATCTCAGTCCTCCTGCGCTGTCGTCGTTCGACTGCGGCGGCGACTGTGCGGCAGGATCGGGGGCTTGCCGCAAGCCCCAGGGTCTGGCATATATTGGAAGTGGGAAGGGGAGGGGCGCGGTTCCCCCCGTTTTCATCGGCTGCGAGCCCGCCGGAAAGGGCGGCGCGAAAAAATCCAGTGTTGCCTGGCTCAGCGCGGCGGCTCAGCGCGCACGCGGCCAGGACACGCGCTTGTGGAAGGCAACCTCCCCCAAGGCGGCCCCGGCGAGCCCAGCGAGCAGCAGGGGCAGATAGTGCCAGCGCAGCAGATGTGGAGCCGCGTCGTTGCCACACAGGGCCTGTGTCCCGAGCGTGGACAGGGAAAATGCAGAGAGGGCTAGCAAGAGCCCGACCCAGCGCCGCTCCTGGGGTGCCGCCCTGCGTAACAGGGCCCAGCCCACGAGCACGGGCAGGGCGCCCAGGCCTGCGCTCCTCCAGAGGCAGGCACGACCATGGTGCAGCGGCACTCCGGGGGCGTCGAGGCTCCCGCTGTGGCCCCGCAGCAAGACCAGACCCAACGCCAGCGAGAGCCCCAATACGGGTTGCGCGTAGGTCCACAGGGAGCGGATATCGTCCGGCACACTGAGCTGGAATGCGCTTTTTGCCGCCAGCAGGAAGACGCACAGCAGCGCCGCGTTCTCCAGCAGAAAGGCCAGGTCCCGAGTCTTGGCGGCCAGATCGGGACGCACACCGAGCGCGCTGGTGCCGGCCACGCCCGAGCAGTTTGCAACGCTCCTCGGGGCCCTGGCCTGCCGGCGCCGAGCCTGGCAGCGTGGGCCACGACGCTGTTCGAGTTGGTCGGCGGCGTGCTTGTCATGGCGGGCGCGTTTGTGGTCCCGCTGAGCGTGCCGCTGGCCGTGGTGATGCTGACAGCGATGTTTACCGTACATCTCCCCTACGGCTTCTCCTCGATCCAGCTGCGCGCCGTCACCGCGACGGGTGCACAGTTCGGGGCGCCCGGCTACGAGCTGAATCTCTTGTACCTGGCTGGCTTGCTCACGCTCTGTCTCGGCGGCTCGGGTGTGGGCTCGATCGATGGTCTGCTACGGAACCGGCGCAAGAACGGCGCGCGTGCGCTCGCGTTGGTCCTGCCGCTGCTCGTGCTCACGCTGGCCTCCGCCGCCCCGGCGGCTCCCGACCACTCCGACGGTTTCGCGAACCATCCGCTCACACGTGTCGAGGAGTAGGGGTTCGAGAGCGCCGCAGGAGGGGATCGACCGTCACCGGCCGCCGTCCAAGCTCGACGCTGGGACGCTTGCCTCCGGCACGCTCGTCGGTAAGCCTGCCTCGGGTACGCCTGCCTCGGGCACACTCGGTGGGGCGCCGTAGAGCGGGTGGTTTTGCAGGTCGACACAGCTGCCGTCGGAAGGCAGCTGCCAAGGCAGGCAATCATCCGGCGGAACCGCAGTCGCCAGGTACTCGAACAGGCACCCTCCGCCGCTACACCCGGAGAGCTTGGGCTCCTGATAGTAGAGGACGATACCGATGCCGATTCGATCAGCGGGGATCTCGTCGATGCGATACCACAGGAACTGCAATTGCAGCTTGCTGGGGGTCCGCGAGAGGTCGGGCTTCAGCTCCAGGTTGCCATGCAGCTGGATGGTAGGGCTCCAGTCTTCCAGCAACGTCAATCTGCGATCGTACGCCGGCCGCGCAAGCCAGTACGGCGTGCGTGCGTCGAAGCCTCCCTCGATGGAAGCGTCGTCCGAATTCAGCGTCACATGTACGGAGCCGGCTACCCAGGTTCCACAACCCTGGCCCGAGCCCGCGTCCTTGGGTAGGCGCTGTCTGACTCGGATCCGCTCGTTGAGCTGAGCGGTTACCGTCACCCGGCTCGAGCGCGCCTGCTGCCGCCAGTGCACCTCCGTCTCGAACCGTTCATTCAAACCGACGGGCAACGCCGAGAGATCAATGCCGCGGGCGAGAGCCTCGGACACGGTCATCTGCGAGTTCGTCACGTCCCAAGAACAACCCTCCGGCACGAATTCTATGTCGCCGAAGTCCGTCGTATCTCCACCGACTGAGTCGACACAGCCGGGGCACCATTGGGCGAGACCCGACACATCGAGCGGGTCGCTTCCCACGGCGGGCGGCTCAGGACTGGGCGAAGTGACGCTCTCCGCAGCTGGCGCAGGAGCTGCCGGCGCACCGGTGCTGGGAGCGGCGCCTTCCCCTCCCGAAGTCGAACTTGCGCCGCCGGTGCACGCCGTCAGCGCGAGCGCTGCTGGCGCCAGCCGCCGAGCAACGAGAGCAAGCCTGCCGCGCTGTTGAGCCATATCTCCAGTGTCTCACGCCCTGCGCAGCGAGCAATGCACGCTTGGCACATTCCGTTGAAGCCAGAGCACCTGGATGTGCTAATCATGATGATGCCAGAGCAGCTCGACTACGAGGCCCTTGCCGCAGATTTCGTGCGAATCTTACGCGGAAAGCGTTCTCAAATGGGACTGAGCCGGGCTCTCGGCTATCGCAGCAACATCGTCTACCGCTGGGAGTCGCGTCAGTGCTGGCCGACGGCGGCACTGTTCCTGGCTCGCGCACGAAAGCTCGATCTCGATGTCGACGCAGCGCTCGGTGCGCTGTTCCCGCGCGGTGTACCCTGGCACGCACAGCACGGCCCGGCGTCACCGCTCGCGCTGGCTGCGTTTCTGGACGGCTTGCGCGGTGGCACACCGATCGGAGAGTTGGCGCGCACCGCAGGGGTCAATCGCTTTACCGTCTCGCGCTGGCTCAAGGGCAGCGCGCAGCCGCGCTTGCCCGACTTCTTTCGCCTCGTGGAGGCTGCCAGCCGGCGCTTGCTCGATCTACTCAGTCATTGGGTCAAGCCCGAACGCTTGCCTTCTGCCCGCTCCCATTGGCAGCGGCTAGAGCGCGCCCGACGCCTCGCTTACGAACAACCCTGGACGCATGCCGTGCTGCGCGTCCTGCAGCTCGGCGACTACCGGGAAGGCGCCCTGCGGGATACCCGCTGGATCGCGGACAGGCTTGGCGTGACCACCGCGGAGGTGGAGCGGGGCCTCAGCGAGCTCCAGGGTTCCGGTCAGATCGTGAAGGAGGGAGGGCGCTGGCGCTCGCAGAGCATCGAGCGCGTGAACACCGGCCAGGACGCGCAACGCTCCAACGCGCTCAAGCTACATTGGACGAACGTGGCCCTGCAACGCGCGGCGAGCGGCGAGCCTGGTTCCTTCGGCTACAGCCTGTTCGAGGTCTCGAGATCAGACCTGCGCAAGCTGATGGCGCTGCACGTCGACTACGTGCGATCCATGCAACACATCGTGTCCAACTCTCGTGGCACCGAGTGCATCGGCCTCTACTGCGCTCAGCTCTTCGATCTCGCTGCTCGCGACAACGCATTGGCACCCGAGGTCGAGGCAAGAAGATAGTAACGCGCTCGATCCGACCCCACGGAGTGGATGCCCTGCCCGCCGTGGTAGGGGTCTGCGGTTTCCGGCTACTCCGGGAGGTGTGTTGCCGAGCCGGAGGCGATGCAGCCGAGAAATCCCTGTTCGAGCGCGGCCGAGTCGAGCCCGAGGCCGAGGACGACCAGGCGGCTCGTGCGCTGGGCATCTTCCCACGGCGCACCGAGCTGCACGTCGACGGCTTCGCTGACGCCTTGCACGATCACCCGCGCGTCCACGCCTTGCATCGCGAGGATGCCCTTGATGCGCAGGATGCGCGCTTCGACGTTGCCGAGCGCGCTCTCGACCCAGTCGCCAAACCGCTCCTCGTCCAGCTCGGCGTCGACCCGCAGCGAGGTCGCCTCGATGCCCGAGTGCCCCGAGCTTTCGGGCACGAGGTGCAGGGTCTCGGTCCGCTGCGCCAGGAGCTCCAGAAAGCTGCAGGACAGGGTCCCCTGCGATGCTCGCGCGATGACCGCCGCTGGCGCGTAGCGCGCGAGGCTCGCCTGCACCGCGTCCAGGTCGACCTGCGCCTCTGTTTCGATGGCTTCGTCGACGTGCGAGAGCACGACGACGTCGGCAAACCCGAGCTGCTCGACCGCGACATCGAATTCGAGTGCGCGTTCGGCGTGCATGGCATCGAGCACGGTGATCACGCCGTCGAGCACGAGCCGCTCTTTTGCCGAAGGAGCTCCCAGGGCTCGGAGCACGCCCACGGGGGATGCGGCTCCGGACGTCTCGACCAGGATCCGACGCGGACGCGGTGTGGCTTCGCTCAGCTCTGCCAGTGCGCTCGAGAGCTCCGCCTGGGTCTTGCAGCACACACAGCCGCCGGTGATCTCTCGCAGCTGCGCCACGCGCGCCGAGAGCAGCTCTCCGTCGATGCCGACTTCTCCTCGTTCGTTGACGATGACCGCCGTTTCGTGGGGCGGCAGCTCCTCGAGCCAGCGCCCGAGCAGCGTCGATTTGCCGGCGCCGAGAAACCCCGTGACGATGGTGACGGGGATGGCAGGCTCAAACATGCCCTGAGCTTAGCTGACGCCGCTGCCCTCGTGTGGTCAAGTTGTCCAAATAGCCGGCGCGGTTGCTGCCAGGTTGGCAGGGCCGTCGGGGTTACAGGGCCAGTATTGCGGAGAATCCCTCGTTGCGCTGCTGGCCCGGACGTTGCATTCGAAGCACACCAAGCACACGAAGCACCCGACCCACGAAGCACACGGACCCCGTACAGGCGAGACGCTCCACCTATGCTGCGAACAGACTTCATCCCGGTGCCCGAGTTGTATCCTTTCGAGTCGCGCTGGTTCGACGGCCCCGTGGGACGCATGCACTACCTGGATGAAGGGGAGGGGCAGCCCATCCTGCTCGTGCATGGGAATCCCACCTGGAGTTTTCTGTATCGGAAGCTGATACCCCAGCTCACGGCGTTGGGATTCCGGTGTCTGGTGCCGGATCTGCTGGGCTATGGCCTCTCCGAGCATCCGCGGGACTTTGGCTTCACGGCAAAAGAACAGGTGGGCGCGCTCCTGGCACTGGTTCAGGCGCTCGAGCTGGAGGACTTGATCGTGATGGGCCAAGACTGGGGAGGCCCCATTGGGCTCGGCGTCGCGGTGCGAAGCCCCGAGTCGATCCGCGGACTCGTGCTCGGAAGCACCTTCGCCTGGCGAGCGGGCGGAATCACTCGCTGCATCGGTCACGTGCTTCGGTGGGGGGCAACCCAGCGCTGGATGATCCAGGGGGAGGGCTTCATCGAGCGCGTGATGGGTCTGGCGCGGACGAATTTGACGAAGCAGGAACTGAGCCACTACCAGCTCGTGGCGGCGACGCCAGAGCTGCGCCGCGCCAAGGCGGTGTTGCCGCGAGAGTTGCTCGATGCCGAGGACTGGTTGAGCGAGCTGGAGCGGGATGTCGTGCAACGGCTGAGCCCATTGCCCACGCTGGTCATCCATGCCAAGAAGGACGCGTTTTCAGGAGGCACGGCGCGCCGACTGGGCAAGATGCTGCCCAATCACGTCGTCTTGGTCTTGCCAGAGGCCGGTCACTTCTTTCAAGAGGATGCCCCTCGAGAAGTGGCTCGCGCGATCGGCGAGCGCTTTGACCCGAGCCGTGCTGCCCCCGGGTAGGCCGCGCCTCTAGCAGCCGAGCCACCAGGGGGGTCTCTGGGGTCCCGGCGGAAGCCTGCGCGTACTTCTAAACATGGTTCGTATACAAACTGACTTCCGGAGTTGGCAGGGGCGGTGTCCGGGGTGAACGAGAAACGCCTGCCCCATTTTCGGGCAGCAATCCGGACGTCCCCCTAGTCCGCGTCGCCGCGCCGGCTTTGCTTGCGAACGCGGGGTGCTTTGTTCAGCGCGTCGAGTATGGGCCGGTCCCGGTCGTAGACATCGGAGTGAAAGCGCAGGATGCCGTCCTCGGCGACCTCTGCCGTCCAGTACAGCAGGAAGACGGGGACGGGCTTGGTCAGATACACGCTTTCGGTCTTGCCGGTTTTTATTTGCGTATCGATCGCTTCGCGCGTCCATGGACTATCTACCGCCAAGAGCTCGGCAAGCTGCAGTGGGTTCCTCACTCGAATGCAGCCCGCGCTCGCCGTGCGCATGGGCTCGTCGAAGCCGAGCTGGTTGGGCGTATCGTGCAGGTAGATATAGTACCGATTGGGGAACATGAACTTGATCGCGCCGAGGGCATTTTCGGCGCCGGCGGGCTGAGTGAGTCGGTACGGCAGGTTGCTGGCCTGGTACTTGCGCCAGGGGACGGATTCGGGGGCCACCTCTCGACCTTTGCGGTCGTACACGCGCAGCCCGCGTTTTCGCACGTAGGCGGGGTTTTTCTTGGCCTGGGGCAAGATGGTTTCGGCGAGCATGCTGGGCGGCACCGTCCAGGTCGGGTTCAACACCAGGTATTCGATCTGGTCCCGGAACAATGGCGTCTGCGCCAACTCACGACCGACCTGCACCACCTCCTGCCACACGCGCTGTCCGTCCTTCACCAGATAGATCTCGAACGCAGCGATGTTGACCAAGACATAGGTCGGGTCGTCGACGGGCATGATCCAGCGCGCCCGCTCCAGGTTCACGCGCAGCCGATCGATCCAGACTTTCGGTGGCAGATTTAGCGCCTGGAGCGTCTCCGCATCGAGCCGTCCGCCGGGCAGTGCGTGCCGCTGTTGGAAGCGCTGGAGTGCCTCGAGCAGCGGCAGGTCGAAGCTCTCCTCCCCATTGTCGAGCTCCGGTGGCAGATCCGCAGTGATCGCCAGACGGTGCCGGACGGCGCTGAGGCGCGGATCACTCGCGCCGAGGGCTAGCGTTGGGCCCGTCGGGAGCTTTGCCCAGCCGCCAGCAGCTTCATACGCGCGATACTGCGCCAGCGCGTCCCGCAGCTTTTTGTACATGGGCCGCTGCGGTTTGAGGCTCTCGAGCTCGGCGTACAGCGACGGGCTGTGTACGAAATCCAGCACCGCTTCCGCGCCGCGCTTGCCCTTCCATTCGTTCTGCAGGTTCCACGTGTCGTCGAGCCGCTCCGGATCGACCTTGCCGTAGTGCGCGTGGTAGGCGACGCGGGCGAGCGCATCGGTCAGCAGGAGATCGAGGTCGAGTGCGCCGACCTCGTCCGGCGTCGCCTGCAGCTCGCTGCGCAGCCGGTGCAATCGGTCCAGGTGGTAGTCTTGCGGATCGAGTCCATCCAGGCTCATGTCCTGGATCGCGCGGAGCAGCTCGTCGACCTGGTGTGGGTTCGTCCACAGGGGCGCAAAATGCGTCGCCGCATACACCTTCGGGATCAGCGCCTTCGCCGCGAGCTCCACTCCGTCCACACGCAGACTCTTGGCGACCTCGAACGACTCGATCCGCCCGCGCAGGTACTGTTGCAGTGCCGCCTCCTCCGCCCGCGCGTCGAGCGAGCTGAGCAGCCACCAAGCGCAGAGGCCGAGAGCGCGCCACAGGGGACCACCACGACAGGACATGCGCGGGAGTTCTCTCGTACACCCCGTGCAACTGCAAGTAGTTAATATTTGCGGACTCTCAGTCGCACTCTCCAAAGCCCGGGCGGTTCGCGGACGACTCGGACAGCACGCACAAGATTTTTCGGTAGTCGGCAGCGAAGCGGTCACGTTCGATCGTACCGGTCTCGAGCGGCGAGAGCCAGGCAGAGACGCGCGGCAGCTCGTCGGCGAGCGATTCGGGACGCACTCCAAGCTCTGCTGCGGCCCCCTGCAGCGTCAGGGGCTCGACCAAGCGCAGCGCTGCGGCGGCCACCGGATCGCTGCCGGTGGTCGGCAGTTGCAAGGCGCTCAGCGCTTGCTGTTGAATGGCGGAGTCCCCCGCAATGAGCTCGCCCAAGGCAGAGGCCGTGGGATAGATCTGCCGTATCTTCTCGAGCTCGGTGGCGTCGTAGCCCAGGTCGACCCCGTCCCTCTCCGCCACGTCCCGTAGCTCGTCGACGACCGGGCCTAGACCCGAGGCGTGGCATGCCGAGCAGGTAAATGCGCCGCTGACCGGGAGCGCATAGGGGAGGGAATCGAGTTGCAGCGTGGTGTCCGAGACCAAGGAGCCGTTCACGTCGACACTGACGAACGCGAGAAGCCCATTCGGAAGAGTGAAGAGCGCCTGAGCTGCCCACTCGTAGTCGAGCGGGTCGTCATAGACACTGGAGGTCCGGTAGCGCGGGTAGTTGTAGGTCTCCCACAACACCGCCTGCGACGCGACCTCCTGTCGCTCCATCTGGAGGTCGTCCCGTGTGATGCGGGAGCGCGAGGTTACGGCACGCTGTACGACGCCAGTGGTCGGGTCGTAATCCTGATCGAGCTCGAAGCGGCGTGTCGAAAAGTCGGACCAGGTTTCACCGGGAAGAGCACCGAGAATCGCGTAATACAGCTCACCGGACAGCGCTCGGTCGAGCAAGTGGTCCGCGAAGAGCACGGGGTATGCGCTGCCGGTTGCGGCCCGGGCGCTGGCCGCGGCATCCCCCGCAAACCGCACCGCGTAGGGGTCGTCGGCGGCGATCGCCTCCCAGACGTCCTGGAACTTGCGACTCCCCACGTCGATGGATCGCTTCCAGTCCAGCTCGCGCAGATCGATCCGGTAGATGTGGCGCGCGTCGTCGATGGCATGCGGCAAAACCAATCTTGGATTTTGGGAGAGCATGTTGAGCCCTTTGGTCAACGCCTGCCGATCGCGCTCGAGCTCCGTGTCGCTGCAAACGACATTGGCGCGGTTGCTGAGCGAGATGTAGCGATAGAAGGGCGCATCCTCGCCGGGCAGCGTTGCCACGTCGGCGGCAATACTCTCAAAGAGTCGGTCGAAGTCCGTGAACGAAGGGGGCGCTCCGCAATCCGCGACGGGCGCGGGCGGCCAGAAGCTTGGCGTCTCGATGAACAACGCCAGCAGATCGAGCTCCCATTGTTCGAGCGGCGGCACACCGGAGTCCGGGGGCGGCATCTCGCCGCTGGCGCTCTGCTGGTACACGGGGGAGGCTTTGGCGTTTGCGGGCACCACGTAGCCGGCGCTCACGAGCGCAGTCAGGGCGCCGAGCGCGTCCGGCGTGTCCAGCAACTGGGCCTGGGCGAGACTCGAGTGACACTCGCCGCAGTGAGCCGCCAGTACGTCCATCGCGGCAGCGCGGAGTAGCTGGGCACGCTCTGCCTGGGGCTCCGCGCGAAGGGTTTCCGCGCGGCACCAGCTCAGCTCGGGAGATTGCGTGCAGCGAACCTCTCCTGGCAACCCGGTTGGCTCCGCCTCCGGCGGTATCGGGGCAGGCGGCCATTGCAACCCGCCATCCTTCTCCCCGCACGCACTGGTCAGCCCCAGGAGCGTGCAACACAGCCAGAACGTTCGGGTCATTGGCGACAGGCTAGCACCGGTCAGCAGCGGGTCTCGTGAACGTTCTCAATTGCAAGCTGGACAAACAACCAGCGCGGCTTGCCGAGTGAAGGAGGGCTGGAAGGTTTCTCAGGACTGCCGGCAGTACTTTTTTCCACGCGCCGAGCAGGAGTAGACTGCCCGACAGGACCTCTCGACCAGGAGCAAATCATGCCGAACCAAGCGAACCGGACGGCTCATCCCCCTATCGTTTCGGAGGCGGAATGGCAGGCAGCGCACCAGCAACTCTTGGCCAAGGAAAAGGCCGCGACGCGGGCGCGCGACGCGCTTGTGGCGGAACGGCGCCAGCAACCGATGGTCCAGATTGAAAAGGACTACCTCTTCGAGGGCGCTCGAGGTCAAGCCCAGCTGGTGGACCTTTTTGGTTCGAAGGAGCAGCTGGTTCTCTACCACTTCATGTTCGCGCCCGGCGTTCACGGTTGGCCCGACGCGGGCTGTCCCGGTTGCTCGATGTTCGTGGACCAGGTCGGTGACCTCGCGCATTTTCACGCGCGCAATACCGCGTTCTGTCTGGTTTCGCGCGCACCGTACGCAAACCTGGAGCGCTACGCGCGTCGAATGGGCTGGAAGATTCCTTGGTATTCGTCCGAGGCTAGCAGCTTCAATGCCGACTTCGGTCTCACACGCGCCGACGGCGAGACGTTCGGCCTCAGCGTGTTTCTTCGCGACGGCTCCAAGGTGTATCGCAGCTATTTTACGGCGGGTCGCGGTGTGGAAGCACTCGGAAGCGTCTGGACCTTCCTCGATCTCACGCCGCTAGGCCGCCAGGAGACGTGGGAGAAGTCGCCAGCAGGTTGGCCGCAGACGGAACCCTACACGTGGTGGAGACGCCACGACGAATACGCCGACGAGGCGCGACCTCCCGTCTGAGCTGAAGGGAGTAGGCCCCCTTCGGTACTACGCCTATTGCATGGGTCTCTGAGATCTCATCCGATGCGTGGCAGCACGCCACCGGGACGCCCATAATGGGGGACCACATCTTGCCCCAGGTCGGTCGCCTCAAACCGCCCCACGAACGCCCGACGTGAGCGGGAATAGTACAGGCACCCGATTTCCTCTGGCGGGCGAGACCGAACGAAGGCCTCCGCTTCGGAGAGAGCATCGAGCCAAGTCGACTTCAGAGCGATCAGATTGACCGGCTCGCGCAGGGAGAGGCGGCTGAAGTCTTCGGGACGGTATCTGCCGCGGCGCTGCAATAGTGACAGGATCGAGAGCGGAGTGAAGCCGGGGTCCTTTCCCGCCGCGGCCCAGCACTGGGCGCCGAGCGGCAGCACCTGCTCGTGAGTCGAGAGCGTATCGAGAAAGTCGCGCGCTTCGTCACGCCCCACCAATGCCCGCTTGATAGGCCGTTAGCGGCACAATCGAGCTCCGATGACCCAAGCCTGGCGGCCGCCGTGCTGCATCAACTGCTCGGCGACCCAGGGTACGTCCTTCAGCGTCACGCTATATTCGGGATCGAAGGACCAGAAACATGCGGCGTGGAAATCGCGGAAGGCACGCCGGGCCTCGCGGACTTTGACCATCTCGCGCGCCGTCGCGGCGTCGAGTCGGCGGCGGCTCTTTCGCCCGCCGCGGCGACCGATGCTGGACAGGTACTGGTGCACCTTGGGATCCACCTCATAAGCATAGCCCGCTAATGATAAAAAGCCAATGAATGCAAGGCCTAGTGCGCTTGAGCTGGGGGACGAAAGTGGTGCCAAATTTCCGATGGATGACCCGTACTTCGCGACGGGCAGCGCGCTTGCGCTGGCCCATACTCGAAAGCTGACATGGCACACGAACCTGCGCTGGGAACGGGTCGGGTCGAGGCAAGGGACCCGCGAGGGGCAAATCTCGGCGACGCCTCGTGGGCGGAGGGGCGCATCCTCTTGTGTCGGCGCAGCTGGGCTGCTCGAGAAGCCAAGCTCACCTGGCAAGCGCCGTTTCACTCGCTGCTCCTCACCGAGCGTGGCAAGACCGGCAGGACCCGCGTCGAGTCTGGCGGGCGCGTGGTCTACGACGGCGGGGACCGCGCCGGCATGCTCAGTGTAGTGCCTGCCGGAGTGGAACGCGTGGCGAGCTATCGCGATGGAGAGATCGTGTACGCGGCGCTTTGGTTCGATCCCGCGCTCGCGGCCAGCTTGTTCGGCGCTGTAGAGCGCGCTCCGGCGCCGCTCTCTCTGCGTGTCAATGGACGGGATCCGGTCGTGGCGGCACTGCTCGGAGATTTGAGTGCCAGCACCGCGCGAGGCGAAGATCCGGGGACGCTGTCTGTCGAACATCTCGTTGCGCTCGCCTGGTCGCGTCTCTCCCGCACCTCTCCGGCGGCGCCGGGCCGCCGGCGCGCTGCGCCCTTGCCCCAGCGTGCGCTCGCGCGCGTCCAGGAGTACATCGGAGAGAACCTCGGGACCGATCTCTCCGTGCGCGATCTGGCACGAGTAGCGGAGCTCGAGCCCGACACCTTTGCGCGCAAGTTCAGGCGGGCGACAGGGCTTGCTCCACATGCCTTCGTGCTGGAGCAGCGCCTGCAGCGCGCCGAGTACCTGCTCGCCGGGACCAAGCTCGGGATTGCTTCGATCGCCCTGCAGGTTGGCTTCTCGAACCAGAGCCACATGACCGAGACGTTCCGGCGTGCGCGGGGCGTCACACCCCACGTGTACCGCCGCAGCTTCGTTCCGGGTTCTCGATAGGTCTCCCGGGTTCTCGATAGCCGCGCTCGCGCCTGCGCCACACTCTTCTAGAGGCGACGGCCCCAGGCTGCGCCGAAACCTCGCAAAGGGGAGCATCATGCTGAAACAGATCCGTAGCCATTTTCCGTGCCGCGTGCTCGCGGCTCTCCTGCTCCCGGTCCTCGCCGCTTGCTCCGAACAGGATGTAGTTCGTGCCGGTGCCTTCGAGTTGAGCACGTCATCAGGAGCAGCTTGTGACGCCGCGCCGCCGGGCGAGCTACGGCTCGAGGGGCTCGACGCTCCGGCGCACGTGCTCGTCTCCGACGCTGAGCTCTGTGCTGGCATGCTGCTGAGGCGCGAGCTGCCGCCGGGACTCTACGCTCTGTCCTGGCAGAGCGCTGCCCACGACGGCCCGCGCGAGCCCGAGCTGCTGCGCGGGCCCGCAGTGGTGAGTCTGTTCTCCGGGCAGGTCACGCGCCTGAGAGTAGAACTCCAGGCGCTCCCCGGCGTCATGGTCTCCAGCGCCACGCCATCGAGCGAGCCAGGCGCCGAGCGCCCGGTTCCACCGTCGGTCTGCAGCGGCGACCCCGACGGCTCTGGCGCATCGTAGTTCGCGCCCGTGTTGCGCTCAGTCCGGCTTCGGATATTGGGTGAAGATGCGCTCCACACCGGACTGGATGCGAGCAGCGGTGTCGCCGCCGCACTCGACGATGCCCTGCACGTAGCCACCGAAGACGACCTTCTGGGCAGCGACATCTGCGACGCCGACGAGCACGGTTCCCTCGGTGTATTTCACCG
>Ga0164241_10002140_pt1 | contig 22103 bp, 18 predicted proteins | sample OricomyardsoilBY_FD_108780 | JGI IMG/M metagenome (GOLD analysis project Ga0164241, IMG submission 108780) | Backyard soil microbial communities from Emeryville, California, USA - Original compost - Back yard soil (BY) | ecosystem: Environmental > Terrestrial > Soil > Unclassified | place: USA... | reverse complement strand
TTGGAACGCTGGCCAGAGCGCGCACTTCCAAAGTCGGATTTGTCGCGCCACCGATGTTTACGCGGATTTCCAACGGCTTGCGGTAAATGCTCAAATCCAAGTCGCCTAAGTGCTGGCCTTTGATGGTTTGTGCAGTTGGATCGCCGAAGAAGTACCAAAGGAAAGCCGCATCATCGTCCAGACCTTCATAGTCGTTTTGTTTTTGCAGCATTGCGCCAGAAATGGTCGGTACTAAATCTTTACCGTCCAACTTGATGTTCAGCGACGTTATGTGAGCGCGAGTGAAGGTACCGCCGAGGCGCAGACCGATGGCGTGAACCGATTGGTCCAGCAATTCGTCAGTGATCAGCACCGACTCAGCATTGGCGGCAACTGCCGGGAATTGGTTTAAGCGTAAGTGTCGCATTGTCGCGTCCCCTTACTTGATTGCGTTGGCGGCGTTGACCACGGCCGGCACGTTGGACTTGTTGGCCAGATAGATCAGGCCGCCAAAAATGGCCATGCCGACGACTACCGACACAACCGTGGATTTGTTGATGTTTTTCATGATCAGACTTGCCCCGTCGAATTAAGTGGACTTGGATTAAAAATCAACCCGTCGAGGCAAAAGGTAGGAGATAGGTTAGGTTGCAGGTCAACACCCCTTCCCGGTTGTCAACCTATAGGTTCAAAATAGCGATTATTTTTTATATCGGAGCTTCACTTTGTCCACTTGACCGCCCGTCCATCGCATGAATTCCAGGTTGTCCAGCGCCTTTAGGTGCTCAAGATCAAGCCCAAACTGGTCTGCGAATTGACGCTGCAGGCGCGGCGGCTGTTTGCCCAGGTACACACAACCGGCATTGTCATAAACCGCCTTGCTTATCTGCGCCGGGAATTGGGTTGTGCACAGGTACACGCCGCCATACTTCCGCGATTCATTCATAAGCCATTGGTGAGCAGGCAGAGCCTTACCCGGCCCCTTTGATACCGCCGCCAGTTCTTCAGTCATCAAATACGTGGTTTTGCGGCCGTCCAGGATCGCGATACAGCACTCGCACCACCATTCGTATATGTCGGGCGACCTGACTCCATCATAGGCCACACGGAAGCCCCGACCGCTGGCATCAGCCGCCGCCAGTGCTCGCGCAAACTCGCCACGGCTTGAGTAATAGTGCGTCCCTGTCCGATGGTCCCGCGACGGATCAAACAGCACAGTACGCACGCCAGACGGCGGCAAAACGATTTGCTTTATTACTTGCGACTTACCAGAGCCGGTCAGACCTATGGCCGCAGTATGCCGATTAGGCAGGTCCGGGTTTGGATGAGGAGGGTTATGGATCATTACATGCCCGCCGTTGTAAACGATCCGCCCGATTCCATGACACCGCCCGCGACCGGTTGCACAGCCGGACGCTTATCATTCTTTTCCGTTTCCGCATTCCTGGCCTGCACAGTCCTATAGGTTCCAAAGCCAACCGCGCCGAACCAAAGGCCGCACTCAATGAATTTTCCGTAACGACCTAATAGGTTGACCAACCAAGGTGGTGCAACGCCTTCCGTCTCCAGGCACGGCGCCAGCTTGCCTATCCCTTCCTCCTTGGTTTCTTTTGGATATTCCACATCCCAGGCCATTTTGACCCCTACCGCCATGCCGTTGACGATACCCTTCGCCATATGCCGCGCCGCCTCCTGGCGCGCCATTTCATCCGCCGCCTGCTGCTCTTCAACCGGAGCTTCACCCGGCAAAGGCTCTTCCGCTGATGCCTTTTCCTCAAATTCAGCGACAGCCGCAAGCCGTTCCAGGTGAGGGTTTATTTGTTCGTTATCGGAAACGTTCGTCATATTTCACCACCGCAGATTTTTTAGCGGCCGGAGCGGCCGCGCCTTTTTTCCAAATTGCTGCACCGAATGCCAGAGCACCGGCCAGCAAACCCAAACCCAAAAAAGCACCGATGGCGCCAGCCGGTTCCTGCGCAACTTTCGCCACCGGTTTTGCGGCCGCCTTTTTTGGCGGATCCGCTGGCGCCGGAGTAGTGACAGGCGGCGACCAGTCGGCCGCAGTATCATCCACCCCAGGCGGTTTTATTTTTTCCACGCCGTCACGCCACGTGGTCGCCGCCCAGATTTTCTTCTGCACAGACGGACCTGTCCTTTGGTCAACCCCGCACTTTGTGCAGCGCGTGTAAAGAAACCGCCCTTTTCCACGCGTTGTTTGGTGAACCGTGGCGTCCTGGCCGCAGTCGCACGCAATGGTGCCAAGCACCGGGTTATTTTTGACGGCCATTAATTACCCCCAATGGAAAGTTGCAATTCAACACCTTGACCAGCCACATAGGCGCACGCGATTACAACGGCAATGCCGATAATTCGCGCCGTTGCTGCTCTCTGGTAGAGCGCTTTTTCTGCTCGCTGGATTAACTCGCTTAAATTTCCCATTTACCACCCCTTAGTTTTCGTACAGTTATTGACACAAGTCCAAGGGGGGAGCTTGCGCCCCCCAAAAAGAAAAACCCTCCTTGGACTTGGACTTGACTTTGACCCGCCGAATCACCCACTCAAATAATCGTGTGCGAACCGGCAAAAAATTCCACGCCATGACGCCACGGATACCTTTAACAAATTCACCGTATGCGTTTTTTAGTTTTTCCCCGGCCTTATCCGCCTTGCGAGCCATGTAGGCCCGCAAAGGTCGTTCCTTTAGCGGCAGCACAGGCCCGCCCATTTCAAGCGTGTATTGTTTCCAGTCGCCAGAATCCGCCGCCTTGCGAATATTTTCGACTTCCGCAGCTTCAGTAAAAACACCACGTAACCGCCGCATTTCCCGATAAACCGTTACACTGGCGCCGCCAATTTGTTGAAATTGCCTAATCCCCCAAGTGCTGGCCCATGCTTCCGTTCGCACAGCGGTTTTAACCACGTCAGCGCTCCACGCCTCACCGTCAGAATTCAAACCATCGACATTTTTGGAAATGTATTTAGCTATGTAGCTTGTCGCGCCGCTTGCCAGTTCATCTATCAGAACCTTAAATCTGGCACTTTCATTTCCCCTGGCCGGAGGATCATCACGGAGCGCATATGCCTGATAAATAGCGATCATTTTTTCTAATTGGTGTTTTGGCACCCAGAATAAAGAATGCCAATGCGGGCAACCGTCATGATGTGGCTCAGCGACACGGAAACCGAACACCGGTATTTGTTCGCGTGCAAATTGGGCGCGGACCTTGCTCCATACCCCAGTCAAGTACTCCTGTGCATCACGCGGCGTTGATCCATTCCAATTTGGATAAGGCTCCCCAGACGTCCGGTGAGAGTGAAAGCGAGACGGGCAGGTTTGCGTGATAAAGACCGGAGTCCATCCGCCTATTTCTTCCGCCACTTCCTCAAATCCACGAATGCGCGTCATGAGTTCAGCGCGACGATTGACCGGATTGGAAACACCCAAGTCTGATAATTCCGCCAAGGTGTAAATCTGGCCGTTGTTATTTTCCGCCTCCATTAATTCCAGCAAATCCCTGTTACGCCGCTTTTGTTCCCCGCGACGACGAAGCGTTGCTATCGAGCAATAACCGCCCCGCTTTTTGCAGACCATACCCAGGATGCGCGCCGCCGCTTCCAACTTCCGCGCCTGCAGCTTTCGCAACTGGCCGCGCCACCACTTCTCCGAAAACAACCGCACGCACATTGCTGTTATCGCCAGCTTTTCGTCACCGTCAACGTCACCCACCCCCGGCAGATCCACGCCCGCGCCCTGGCAGATTGCAATAATTAAACGCTCAGCGCTTTTCATGACATACAAACCAGAATTGCCACGCGCCTTAATTGCTGCCAGTTCATCCATGATGGCGCGCTCGCACTTGGCTGCCATTGCCCGAGCTTCCTCTAATACCTCACCGTCGTGGCTGGATACCGTTAAAAACGATGTGTTTAAACGCAGATGCTTTAACTCAAACTTAAGAAACCATTCCATAGCCGCGCCGAGGTCGCTTTCAGACGCACGACGTTTTATCTCCTTTTCCAAATCACCCCTAATATACGGGTACTTGCTGATTTTTTTATGTGCCTTCGCAAACTCATTTATCCAATCACTTGCGGCCTGAATACTTTTTTCAGCAGCGAGCTGGCAAATATAGTCTTTTAAAATAGGGGCGAAATCGGCGAACCGATCAAGGCCAAAATCAATATTGGCCCAGGCCCCAATAAAAGTTTCACTCCAATTTGCTGCTCTCATTTCCGGCCCCCAAAGCCAGCAGTCTTGTTATGGTCCCGGCCTCTAACTGCCCGAAGTTTTTTTCTATTGCCTTGCTGCGACCCGACTTCACCCACTGCAAAGACATTTCCCGAAAAAGAACACCCGCCGCCTCCTTGCCGCGCTTTTGTATTATTCGCTCCTGGATGCTTTTAAACATTTCTTCCAAATCAACAATATGTGCCTTCCGGCCAAACCTCTCCGCCGCAAAATCAGCGCCAGCCAGCCGACCACATAAAATATCGAGCCAATACCGCGCCTCGCATTCCCGCCTGAACCCTTCCGAACAATTCCCACCGCCCGACGCTACATTTATCCGCCGCTTTTCCATTTCAGGCTTTCACGCTTTCAAAAAACGCCTGATGATCAAGCCCTGTGCCGCTACAAGACGGACACGGCATTGCGTCAGCACAAACGATTGGCGCGCCGTCGCTGTTTGTCAGCCGCTCCACGCTTTTACGTATCCTTGCGAATTCAGTGAAGGTGGCCAGAATCCCCTCACCGAGGCACGCCTTGCATGGAAATTTTGCGGATTCATCCAAAGGACAGGCCGCGTGCAAAACCGATTGGATGCGAGCGCCACGCAGCTTTATGTAATTAGCCAAACTCATGAGCACCCCTTCATAACAACAAACATCACCACCACCGCGACATAAACCCGCCAGTGATTAAAAATGCTCTCGCCCACCCACTCGATAACAGTGCCCACAGCCGGTAAAAACTTATTTGTCAGAAAAGACATAACCCACCCACCTATAACCGTTGTGCCGAATTCCCACAGCGTCAGGCCATCGCGCCCGTAGCTCTAAATAACTGTCTGCTTCAACTCGCATACCCGTACACCACCACTTCATAGCCGCCAGGGACACCGTGACGCGCACAAGCAAGGCCAGCGTTAAGCCGATCCTCAACAAATAAAGTCGCGCCGCGTAAAGTTGGAAAATGCCGCACTTCCATAGCGACCAACTTTGCTAGCCGCTCCCGGTAATTTTTTGCGCGGAAAATGTTTTGCTGTTTTTGAATGGCGGTAGGCATCACAACCCCCTTTGGGCATGCTGGAGTCCTGCAGAAAAATCGTAATGGTGGTTATCAAGGCTCAGCGCCATGCGTAGACACATTGCCGCCGTTTGCACCAATTCCGCCCTAACATTTTTTCGCCCGGATTTTTCCGGTTCATACATCAATTGCAAAATCGCCTTGGTTAACTCGCCATGCTCTTCCGACAGCACCGCCAGAGCGTGAAGCGGATCAGTCGGCCAGCGCGGGAAAAGCTCTTTCGCCCTTCCCAGCTCCAAAACCACATCCCCCAAAAAAACCTGCAGATCAATAGGAAGACTTCCCACCGTTGATTCACTTGGATAGCTCACAGCACCACCTCAAAAGTCACCTTCACCAAAAAGTATTTTTCCTCGCCAATGCGAGTGGCATTCACCGCTTCCAGCACCGCTTTTGCCGTTTCCCAGTCCGATAATTCAGCCTTGACGACTGGCAAAGGTGCGCCCGGATATTGGCAATACAGGTGATATTCGTTCGCACGCGGGCGGCCGAGGTTGTGCGGGTCATAGCTGGCGGGAATTGATCTGGCTTGAGCATTCATAGGATCACCACTTTTGCTCAAGGGCTTGTTTGGCTAACAACGCCACATTGATAAAAGTGCGCTGGCGCTTGCCCGGTTCCTGGCGTCGCATCACCGGGAGCTGGCCTCGCTGGACCATTTGCTTAACAGCCGCTTCAGTAAGCCCAACACGCCGACCATATTCAGCACACGTTAAGTAAGGTGCGTCTATGTTGATTTGAGCGCCATTGAATGGCGCAATGATTGTGGACATTGCATAATCCTCATCAGCTACAGGTCTTTTCCTGATTCGAACTCAATAACTATTGAGCTTGAAAACAAGATTAAGACAATAACTATTGTGTTGCAATTGTATTTATTTATGAGACAAGGCGAGAAGATAAATAAAATTTTGGAAGCGGAGCGGCTAAATCTGAAGGAATTCAGTAAGTTAGCTCACATTTCCTATACTGCAGCAGTTGATTATCGGAAAAACCGATACAACTTATCGGTTCAGCAGATTGATAAGATTTGCAGCGTCCCGAGGTTTGCTCAGTACAGAAACATGCTCCTGTCATTGGACGAACCTATCGGCGAAGGAACTCACGATAGCGTAAAACTATTTCAAGGCACCTCAAAAGCGGTTCCAGAAATTTCAAAAACCGCTAGCCAGCTACTTAAATCCTTACAAGATGCCGGACATGGTGAAGATGCCCGCGACATATTGAAGGCCCTACTCACAGCTATTGAAAATGCCAAAAAAGACTGATGACGGATACAGGGTCGATATCCGCCCACGCGGACGCAACGGCCCCCGCTTCCGCAAAGTGCTAGCCACCCAGGCTGAAGCCCTGGCTTATGAACGATGGGTGATGGCAGAGCACGCGACGGCAGAGCCGTGGGAGCGTCCCCAGGTGGATAACCGTCGACTGTCAGAGCTGGCCCAGGTTTGGTACAAACTTCACGGCAAAAACCTTAAGAGCGGCGACGGCCGAAAAAAAGACATTGATAACTGGATAAGCCTTGCTGGCGACCCCATGGCGAAGGACTTCACCGCCGCCGACTTCACGCGAGTTCGCGCTTTGCGTTTAGGCAGTCTGCGGAAGCGTGCAAAAGGAAAAAATAACGTGGTGGAAGGCACTACCACTGTCACCGCCACGACGGCAAACCATGATCTGGCCCACATCCGCGCAATGTTCAACGAGTTGATCAGGATGGGCGAATGGCATGGGAGCAACCCGGTAGCCGGAGTCCGGGCGCTGAAGGTTGACGAGAAAGAATTGCAGTACCTTGAACATGACCAGATCGCCGAACTCCTGACCGAGCTGGATAAGTCCCAGGACAGCCACGCACGCATAACTGCAAGGGTTTGCCTCACCACCGGTGCCCGGTGGGGCGAAGCGGCAACGCTAAAAGCAAACCAGATCCGCGCCGGCATGGTCCATTACGTATCGACCAAGAGCGGCAAAAACCGATCCGTCCCCATTGCACCCGACTTGGCCGAGCTGGTAAAAAGCAACGCCCCTTTGGTGGACGGAATCAACACCTTTAAGCGAGCGTTAAGTAAAACCGGGATCAAGTTACCAAAGGGTCAGCTGTCCCACGTTTTGCGGCACACGTTCGCGAGCTGGTATGTGATGAAAGGCGGAAATATCGTTGTTCTTAGTGAAATTCTTGGACACGAATCCATTGAGACGACAATGCGCTACGCGCACCTGGCAAAAGGCCACCTAAACAGCGCCCTCAGCCTCAACCCTTTGTCCACATAGTGTCCACACTTGTGTTGTTTTTCGGTGCTTTTTGGTTCCTCCTGATTTTGTAAGCCGTTGATTTTGTTGCAACTACTTGATTTTGAAGGATATAAAAACGGATTCGTAATCAGTAGGTCGGAGGTTCGATTCCTCTTTGCGGCACCATCCGCGTTATTCCTTATTAACCAAAAATTCCAAGCCTGCACCGGGATCTTCCTCGCCGGTCACCGACTGGTCTGCCGGTCCTCCGGCTGCAGCATCGTGGCGGCTGAGGCAAAAATCCCTTTCGTGGGCAGGGTTGTGAACCTTTTTAGTGTCGGGATCTTGGTCGCTCGGTGGTCGGCTCATACATATTTCCTCGATTGCGTTACGCGGAGGCTATTTCGACTCTCGGGCGCGGTACGAATTCGGTCTTGGCAAATCGCACTCACACAGACGAAGGGGAGAGTTTGCCAATCGCCCAATAAATTGCCGCAACCAACGGCCCCACAATCACCGCGGTCGACATGATGTCCGCGGCCGTGTGGTACCGCTGATAAACCTCCAGCGCATAGTAGAGAGCAAGGCTCGCCGCTAAGCCTATAGCAACGGCGCTGTTCCAGCGGCGCTTATGCAGGTGAAACGCGATAAGCACCCAAGACACGGCGGAATGGGTGCTGTAATCCAGGCCTACCCTCTTCCAGATTTGAAATTCATTGTCGGTAAACATCAGGGCGTAGGCGATGATGATGCCAGCGAGTCCTTTCGCCCATGCGCGTCTGTCACCGCGCTTCCAATAGATAACAGCAAACACCAGATAGCCGAAAAAAAGGAGCGGAATATAGGCATCCGCTATGGCATCCAGTATTTCATAGGTTGTCATCATTCGGCCTTGTATCGGTGCTATCCCTTCGCGACAGCCGCAAACTCTTCAAAATAATTCGGAAATGTTTTTGAGGTGCATTTCGGATCGTTGATGGTGATAGGTGCATCGCCAAATGCCGCGAGAGAAAAACACATGGCCATGCGATGGTCGTTGTAGGTGTCGATGGTGGCTGCGTGGATTTTTTTGGGTGGCACTATGCGGATGTAATCCTCGCCCTCTTCCACCTCAGCGCCCACTTTGCGCAATTCCGTCGCCATGGCGGCGAGGCGGTCGGTTTCTTTTACGCGCCAGTTATAAATATTGCGAATACAGGTGGGGCCTTCAGCGAATAGGGCTGCGGTCGCTATGGTCATGGCGGCGTCGGGAATATGGTTGAGATCCACGTCTACACCGCGCAATTTTTCCTTGCCGGTGACTTGTATCCAGTATTCGCTGTATTCCACCTGCGCGCCCATCTGGCGCAAAACCTCCGCGAATTTCGCATCGCCCTGCACACTGGCGGAACCCGTACCGTGCACTTTGACGGGGCCACCGGCTATGGCAGCGGCGGCGAGAAAATAAGAGGCGGAAGAAGCATCGCCTTCCACCATGATTTCTCCAGGGGAAACGTAGGTTTGGTTGCCGCGCACAACAAACGCCTGGTAAGCGCGGTTTTCCACCGATACGCCAAAACGTCGCATGGTATCCAGGGTTATGTCGATATAAGGTTTGGAAACCAATTCGCTCTCCACCCGAATGAGCAGATCCGACGACAGCAGCGGCGCGACCATCAGCAGCGCCGTGAGGTATTGGCTGGAAACATTTCCCTTAATACCCACCTCACCGCCAGCCAATGTTTTGCCGTGAATTTCCAGCGGTGGATAACCCTCATTTTGCGCACAGGTGATATCAGCACCCAAAGCGCGCATGGCATCCACCAAATCGCCAATGGGCCGCTCGTACATGCGTGGCTCACCAGTGATGGTGAAGGTGCCATGGCTGATGCAAAGCGCGGCGGTCAGCGGGCGGACGGCGGTGCCGGCGTTGCCGAGGAACAATTCCACTGGCGCCGGCGCTCTAAATACCCCGCCCGATCCCTGCAGCACACAGGTTTTACGGTCGACACTCAACTCATAGCTCACCCCCAGCTTGCGCAGCGCATTGAGCATATGGCGCACGTCGTCGCTGTCGAGCAGGTTGGTGATGCGAGTGGAGCCGCTGGCCAGTGCGGCGAGCAGCAATATACGGTTGGACAGGCTCTTGGAGCCGGGCAGTGTGACTTCTCCGCGTGCGGTTTTGCGCGGCTGTAAAACCAATTGTTCCATGGCTAAGGTCTTATCTTGGCTGTTGAAGAAAGGCGCACATTCTAGCCTGGATGCATCCGTGCGTCCGCATCAGCAATCCACAGGCGATTTCCTGCAACCGAATGGCCATTCCTCCACACATGCTTTAGGCTACCCGTCTGTTTCTTCCCGCTTGGCGCCCTATTCCATAACGACACGCGCCGGCACCTGCAGGAGAACTCCATGCGACAATTTTCCGCCCTGTGTTTGACCGCAGTTCTCTGTGGCGCTTTGAGTGCCTGTCAGTCACCGGAGGCTTTGAAAACCGCAGACCTGGATTCCGACCCGCTTAAAGCCGCCCAACCCTGGCCCACCGCCAAATCGCCGCTGCCGCCCGACCCGCAGATGGAGGCGCGCATCGACCAGATATTGGCGCAGATGAGTCTGGAGCAGAAGGTTGGGCAGATGATTCAGGCGGATATCGCCAGTGTGACGGAGGCAGATATCAAAGCTTTCCGCATCGGCTCGGTACTCAATGGCGGGGGGCAGACGCCCAACGATAAAGCGGAGTCCACTCCCCAGGAGTGGGTGCAGCTTGCGGAAAAACTTTTTCAGGCCTCCGTAACGCCCGAATCGGGCAAAGTGCCGATTCCTTTGATGTGGGGCGTGGATGCCGTGCACGGCCACGGCAACCTGATGGGCGCGACACTCTACCCGCATAACATCGCCTTGGGAGCCACCCGGAATGCGGCGCTGGTGAAAAAAATCGCCGCTGCCACTGCGCTGGAAGTCGCCGCCACCGGTATCGATTGGAATTTCGCTCCCACGGTGGCAGCCGCCCGGGATATACGCTGGGGTCGCACCTACGAAAGCTTTGGCGAGGATCCGGCCCTGGTGACGCAAATGGCGGCTGCGGTGGTGGAGGGTTTGCAGGGAACGGTCGGCAGCGCCGGTTTTCTCGACCAATACCATGTGCTCGCCAGCGCCAAACATTTTATCGGTGATGGCGGAACCCTCTTTGGCGACGACCAGGGTTACACGCAGGGTGACGAAGCCGATCTGCTCCGCCTGCATCTGCCGGGTTATATCGCCGCCATTGAAAGCGGTGTGCAGACAGTGATGGCCAGTTACAGCTGGTGGAATGGCGCGCACTCTCACGCGAACAAACGCCTGTTGACGGATCTGCTGAAAAATCATTTGGGGTTTGATGGCCTGGTAGTGAGCGATTGGCAGGCCATCGGTCACATCCACGGCTGCACCATCGACAACTGCGCCGCCGCCGTAAATGCCGGCGTGGATCTTTTTATGATTCCCAAGGCCCCCGACTGGAAAAATTTCTACCGCAATACCCTGGGCCAGGTTTGGAACGGCCAGATACCTACGACACGGATCGACGACGCCGTCCGCCGCATATTGCGGGTAAAGATGCGCGCCGGATTGTGGAAAAAACCCAGCCCTGCGCACCGCATAGCAGCGATACAGCCGGACTTGGTCGGCAATCCTGCCCATCGGGAACTGGCGCGCCAGGCGGTGCGGGAGTCCCTGGTGCTGCTGAAAAACAACGGCGTACTGCCGCTGCGCGCCGATCAGACAATTCTCGTCGCCGGCCCGGGGGCCAATAACATGTCTCTGCAGGCGGGCGGTTGGTCCGTATCCTGGCAGGGGACCGACGTAACCAATGCCCAATTTCCTGGTGCCACCACAATTTTTGCAGGTATCCGGCAAGCCGTGACGGCCGCTGGCGGCAAAGTGCTGTTGCGGGAGAACGGAGCATTTACCGAACCGGTGGACGCTGCCGTAGTGGTGTTTGGCGAAGCCCCCTATGCGGAATCCCAGGGCGATATCGAAAACCTGGACACACTGGAATTCCAAGCAGGACAAAAAAATGCGCTGCGCCTGATAAAGCAGCTGAAAGCCCGCAACATTCCCGTGGTGGCCGTATTTCTCTCGGGGCGCCCCCGGTGGGTCAATCCGGAATTGAACGCGGCGGATGCCTTTGTCGCCGCCTGGCAACCAGGCACCGAGGGTGCCGGAGTGGCGGATGTGCTGATGCGCCTGCCGGATGGCCGCGTCCATCACGATTTCAAAGGCCGGCTCTCCTTCTCGTGGCCGCGCGATGTCTGCGACGCGGCGGTCAACATCGGCGATGAAGACTACAACCCGCTTTTCCCGGTGGGTTATGGCCTGGGTTATCAAGACACGCCGGCACCCAAGGAAACGCTGCCGGAGGACACCAGCGACTGGCCGCACGGTTGCCTGCTCGGCAAGGAACTGGCAACCGTGGAGACGACGACTTTCAGTGCCGAGGATGGCTGGCGCTTCCGCTTGGAAAAACCCACATTGGAAGGCCGTACACTTCAGGCTGCGGGTATCAGCGGGTTCGGCTCCATGAGTGCACGTCCCGATTCAAGCCGGGGTCTCGGCATAGAGGTGCGCTGGGATGGCAATGGCACAGGCCGCGTTCTGCTACGCAACGGCTATAAACAATTCGACTATCTGCCGCTCTATGCGCAAAAGGCGGCTGTGGTATTCGATATCAAAATCACCCGTCGACCGAAAAGTCCTGTGGAAGCTCTGCTCTTCACCGGCCGCTTGACCGACAGTCTGCTGGACATCAGCGACGCAATCCGTACCCTATCGCCGGACCAGTGGCACAGCGTGAGCATCGACTTGCGTTGTTTCGAGCAAAAGCGCGCGGATTTCAGCAAGGTGGATATTCCCTTCGGCTTGCAAACCGCAGGGGCTTTCGCCGCCACTATCACCAATGTGCGTTACGAACCCGCCGGCGCGAATACCGCTCAGGTGCGCTGCTCCAAAAATTAAATTTTCACAACAACCATTAGGAAATCTATGACATCCGATCTGTTAATCCGCTATTTCCACTTTCTGGCAATTTTCGCCGTATTTGCCCTGCTGACCGTGCAACACATGTTGCTCAAGGGACAGGTGGAGGCAAAAGTTATGAAGCAAATCCGTATTCTCGACGCCGCTTACGGCGTAAGCGCGCTGGTGGCGTTTCTCGCAGGTTTAAGCATGTGGCTTTGGGTAGGTAAACCCGCCGGGTTTTACACCCACAACTGGGTGTTCCATACCAAAATCACTTTGTTTGTTTTAGTGGCTATCCTGTCCATCGTACCCACACTTTTTATCCTGAAAAGCCGCAAGACCAACCGCGACGTCACAGTACCCAAATCCATCGTCATGATTATTCGCATGGAATTACTGTTGCTGTGCATTATTCCACTGCTGGCGGTGCTGATGGCCAATGGCGTGGGCTATGTGCGCTGAGTGAACAACCCCAATCATCCGTGAGCAAGTCGGGTGTAGCCATGCGCGCGCCCGACAGAATAATCATCACTGGTTCAGATTTACCTTTTTCGGAATTTAGCCATACTGCGCGGCAATTCTCATCTAGCCAAGGATTAATTTGCTCCACTTCCTCTAACTGGTTACATTTGAATAAAACAATAACCAGAAGGAGTTTCACCGTGGCTAACCGAAAAAAATGTTGTTTATACTCGACACTATATCTGTGCATTTTCTTTGGATTGGCCGCATGTGGAGTGGCTACAGATCCAACTACTTCCAGTTCCAGCTCCACATCCAGTACGAGCTCTACATCCAGCACAAGCTCGTCCTCTAACTCATCATCCGGCTCGCTTTCCTTGTCATTTCCTCTGGAGACCTGCTCCTACGACCCAGCCACAATTTCTGCTAGTCGAGAAACGGTTGGAGGGAATTCTGTAATCGAGGGTGCGCGTATTCTTAAAAGAAGCCATATTTTGGGTACGCATCCACCGGGACTGGCGATCACGTACAGCAACGGGACCGAATCCGATTTACCTATGAGCTTGTGGGCCACTTCGGACGCCGACAAGGATGAACCTGTAATAGACGGTATAGCTATTCCCCACATTTCTTTTTCACCCACGGGCTCGTGGGCCACAACAAGAACCGAAATCTTTTCGTTAGACGACTTATTGGCGGGAGGCAATCCTTGGGATTTCCGACTACATGTATTGACAGAAAACGGCGCTCCGCAAATACAATCAATACGTGTAGGATTTTATAGAGACGGATCAGACAACTCTTTCCCTAATGGCACCGTTGGCACACTTAATTGTCCTAACACTCCTATAGCTCATATTTCAATACCTTCCCTTGAAAACTCGGCACTAATGAACCAACTGGACATTGAAGTAGCAATTGATGAGGGAATCGCCTTTTCCAGCGAAGACTCCTTTGATCCCGACGGAACCATAATCTCCTACGAATGGGATTTTGGAGACGGCTCTATATCAAATGAACAAAATCCGACTCATACATTCAGCGATCCGGTTGAATTCAAAGTCACTTTAAAGGTGACGGACAATGCCGGCAACACACGCACCGTTTATAAAAACATTCATGCGACTCAGCAATAGTCCAGTGTGACGGATTTATACCCCCGCCTTGGCGGGGGTTTCCCACCTTCAAAAACCTTTTAACACTACTTTTAACACTAAGTGGTACGCCGTACCGAAAGAAAATTTTTTGCGTCCTAGAGTTAGTAGCGGTAATGCCGCAACCCTCTGCGGAATTGCGCTCTGGTCTGCGGGTTATTCCTAATCCTTCTGAGGCCGTGTGCATGAAAAAAACGCCAGTTAAATCCTTCTATTTTTCTCTTCTCGCTTGAGGACTTTTCGCGAGGCGCCGAAAAGACCGGACCGCGAGACGGAATGGCTGCGGTCTGATGCGGAACCTTTGTTGCGCGCTGAATTGTTCGGCGTGGATCAAATGGAGGCGCACGGTAAAACGCTTGCGGCCCAGCATCAGGTTATCTCCCATAAATCGCCGGAACGCTTATTGCGGCGCCTGGAAGAAAACCAGCGGGTACTGAGCGCCAACAGCCAATTTCTTATTCAGGCCGTCAAGTCAAAAAACCGCATCACCCCCGCTGGCGAATGGTTGCTGGACAATTTCTATTTAATTGCTGAACAGATTCGCATTGCCCGTGTGCATCTGCCGCGCAATTACAGCCGCGAATTGCCCTGCTTGACCGCGGGTGAATCGGCCGGCTTGCCCAGGGTTTATGACATAGCACTGGAGGCGGTGGCCCATGGCGACGGCCGCATCGATGGCGAATCGCTGGCCCGGTTCGTCGCCGCCTATCAAACAGTCACGCCTCTGACCCTCGGCGAGTTATGGGCAATCCCGATCATGTTGCGCCTCGCGCTGATCGAAAATCTGCGCCGCGTCAGCCTCTACGTCACCCGTGCCCTGACTCTGGTCAACCTGGCCCAGGATTGGGCGACGCGCATGATTGCGGTGGCGGAGAATGACCCCAAGAGCTTAATCCTGGTGATCGCCGATATGGCGCGATCCAACCCGCCTCTGGTGAGCGCATTTGTTGCCGAGCTGGTGCGGCGCCTCCAGGGGCACGGCACAGCACTCGCCCTACCCCTGAACTGGATGGAACAGCGCCTCGCGGAGGAGAGCCTGACCACGGAGATGATGATCGCCGCGGAGAATCAGCAACAAGCCATGGACCAGGTCTCCATCAGCAACAGCATCGGCAGTTTGCGGTTCCTCGGCGCCTTCGACTGGCGCGTGTTCGTGGAGAGCATGAGCCTGGTGGAACAGCACCTGCGCCAGGAGCCGACTGGCATCTATCCCAAGATGGATTTTGCAACCCGCGACAGCTACCGCCAGGTAATTGACCGCCTCGCCAAACGCAGTGCCCGCACAGAATTGCAGATTGCGGACGCCGCCCTGGCCTTGGCCCGCAACTGCACCGACCAGGACGGTCGCGAGGCGCACGTGGGTTATTACCTGATCGACAAAGGCTTGGCGCAGCTCGAACAGGCCGTTGAAGCTCGCATACCGCTGGTTTCCCAATTGCGACGCCAGTGGGCCCGCGCGCCGCTGCTGTTGTATGTCGGCGGCATCTTGCTGCTGGCAGCCGCCACCGCCTGGGGTTTGTCGACGCTGGTTGCGGACTCTCCCATAAGCACTGAGTTACGGATATGGGTAGTAGTGCTTTCGGCGCTGGCGGCCACCGCACCGGCCACCTCCCTGGTCAATTGGCTCGCCACTCTGCTGGTGAAGCCTTTGCGCCTGCCGCGCCTAGATTATGAGGAGGGTATACCGCCGGACCGCGCAACCATGGTTGTAGTGCCCTGCCTTTTGACCAGCTTTCAGGGCATAGACGAGTTATTGGAATCACTGGAGGTGCGGTTCCTCGGGAACCGCGATCAACACCTCTATTTTGCGCTGTTGACCGATTTTGCCGATGCACCGACGGAAATCCTGGACACGGACGCATCGCTGATAAAACACGTAGTGGAAGGCATAGAAGAGCTCAATGCGAAATACCCCGCCGATGGTACCGGCGACCAGCGTTTCTTGTTGCTCAACCGGCCGCGGTTGTGGAATGAAAAAGCGCGGCTGTGGATGGGTTATGAGCGCAAGCGCGGCAAACTGGCGGCGCTCAACGGTGCATTGCGTGGACAGGGCTACACCGCGTTTACCACCCCGGTCGGCTGTTTGGAGTCACTGCCCGCAATACGCTATGTGATCACCCTCGATGCCGATACCCAGCTTCCCCGGGATGCCGCACGGCAATTCGTCGCGGTGATGGCCCATCCGCTCAATACACCTCGTTATGCACCTGCGGATTCTGCGCCCGGCACCCGGCGTATTGTGGCTGGCTACAGCATTTTGCAACCGCGCATGGCGTCGAGCCTGGCCGGCGCCAAACGCTCCCGTTATGTGCAGCTCCATGGGAGTGAGGCCGGGATCGATCCCTATACCCGCTCTGTCTCGGACGTCTATCAGGATTTGTTTCGTGAAGGCTCGTTTATCGGCAAAGGCATTTACGATCTGGACGCTTTCGAACACAGCTTGAAAGGCCAGTTTCCCGACAACAGGATTCTGAGCCACGACTTGCTGGAGGGCTGCTACGCCCGCTCCGGATTATTGAGCGACGTGCATCTGTACGAAGAGCCTCCCGCCCGTTACGACATAGATGTAGGCCGCCGCGAGCGCTGGATCCGCGGCGATTGGCAAATCGCCCGCTGGCTGCTGCCGCGGGTACCGGGCGCCACGAGCACCCTATCCAACCCGCTTTCGCCACTGTCGCGCTGGAAAATTGCTGACAATTTGGTGCGCAGCCTGGTCCCTGCGGCACTTATGCTGTTGCTGGTGATGGGCTGGTATCTGCCTGGCCTTGAGGTTTTACCATGGACTCTGGCGGTGCTGGGCTTGCTGTTGGTTCCTCCGCTGCTGATGGCCGCTGTGGACTTGGTGCGCAAACCGCAATCGATCAGTCTGATGCAGCACCTGGAACTGGTGGCTACCTCCGCCACGCGCCATATCGCACAAGCGGCGTTTCGATTGACCGTGTTGCCGTATGAAGCCGTCTTCAGTCTGGAAGCCGTGGTGCGCAGCCTCTGGCGACTGTGGTTCTCGCCACGTTTTCTATTGCAGTGGAACGCCAGCGCGGAACTGGAGCAAAACTCCCGCGCCGGGCTGGCCGCCAATTGGCGCCGTATGTGGGTAGCACCGGTCATTGCCATCGCGGCGGCCTTGGGGCTGGCGCTGCTCAAACCCTTCGAGACGGCGGGCGCGGCACCAGTTTTGGCCTTGTGGTTTCTCGCCCCCATCGCCGCATGGTGGATCAGCCGGCCTTTGGCGCGTCCACCAGTGGCACTCAGCGCTGAACAAACGCTGTTTCTGCGCAAGATCGCCCGCAAAACCTGGGCTTTCTTCGCGCGGTTTGTCAGCGCGGAAGACAACTGGCTGCCACCGGATAATTTCCAGGAGAATCCCGGCCCGGTGGTCGCCCACCGCACCTCCCCAACCAATATGGGAATGGCTTTATTGGCCAATTTATCCGCCTGGGATCTGGGATTTATTTCCACGGGTGAGCTGCTGGAGCGCACCGGCAATACGTTGGATTCCATGGCCAGGTTGGAGCGTCACCGCGGCCATTTTTTCAATTGGTACGACACCCGCACCCGCCAGCCCCTGCCCCCGCGGTACATCTCGTCGGTGGACAGCGGCAATCTGGCGGGGCACCTGCTGACTTTGCGTATCGGGCTGCTGGCGCTGCCGGAGCAATGGGTCAATCCGGGGCGGGTACTGGTGGGTCTCCAGGCCACCCTGGCGATCCTCAGCGACAGCCTCGAACTCGCCCAGGCCGCCGGTACTGCGCCGAAGCAAACCTTGGAGGCCGTGCAGGTTTCGGTTGCCCGCCTGGACACCCAACTGGGTACAGAAGCCGGCAATCTCCCGCAGTTTCACAGCCAGTTGGAGCGGGCGGTGGAGATGGCACAGGACCTCCATGCCCGGCTGACCACCCACGCCGCGCCTGCGGCGGCCGATCCCACAACATTGGAGCTGATCAATAACAAACCGCGGTTTGATGATGACTTGCACTTCTGGGCCGAAGCCTTGTTGTCCCAAAGCCGGGGGCAACTGATGGAGCTGGAGCGGCTGGCGCCATGGCTTAATCAAGCCGCACCGCCGCCCGATATGGCCGGGTTACAGGAACAATTGACGGCGGTGACAGGTGCGACATCATTTTCACTCGTGCAGCTGTTGCAGCACCATCAAGCGATGATTCTGGCCCTCGACACTCATTTAGGGCAAAGGCAAACAACCGCTACTAAGTCCGATGCTGGCAGAGAGTGGCTGACGCAAATGCGCTTAAAACTCGCCGATGCCACCGCTTGGGCGGAGTCGCGTTTGGAGGACTGCGCGGCGCTGGCCGAACGCGCGGGGGCCATGGCGTTTATGGAATTCGATTTCCTGTACGACCGCACCCGACACTTGCTGGCGGTGGGTTACAACCTGGACGACTTGCGGCGGGATAACAGCTTCTACGATCTTCTGGCATCCGAGGCCCGCCTCGGTACCTTTGTCGCCATCGCCCAGGGTCAATTGCCCCAGGAAAGCTGGTTTGCATTGGGCCGTCTGCGCGCCAGTACCGGTGGGGAACCGGTGCTGGTGTCCTGGAGCGGCTCCATGTTCGAGTATCTGATGCCGATGCTGGTCATGCCCCATTACGACGGCACCCTGCTCGAGCAAACCTGCCGCGCCGCCGTGGCCCGCCAGATCGCCTACGGCAAACAGTTGGGGTTGCCCTGGGGTGTATCGGAATCCGGTTATCACACCTTCGATACCAGCCTGAACTACCAGTACCACGCATTTGGTGTACCGGGGCTGGGGTTCAAGCGCGGCCTGGCCGAGGATGTGGTCATCGCTCCTTATGCCTCCGCACTGGCCTTGATGGTGGCCGCTGACCAGGCCTGCGCCAATATGCAGCGGCTGGCCACCATGGGCCTGGAGGGACGTTTCGGTTTATACGAAGCCGTGGACTACACGCCCGCCCGCCTCGCACGGGGTGCGACCAACGCCGTGGTGCAGTCCTATATGGCGCATCACCAGGGCATGAGCCTGCTGGCGATTGCGCATGTCTTGCTCGACCAACCCATGCAGCGGCGCTTCGCCACCGAACCTCTGATGCGGGCAACGTTGATGTTGTTGCAGGAGCGGATTCCCAAGGCCGCCGTACTGCATAAACACGTGGAGGAGGACGAGGGAAGTGCGTTGTTTGAAGGGGTGGAGGCATCAGTACACGCGCCGATTGCGGCGGAGACACCTACGCCCGAAGTGCACCTGATGTCCAATGGCCGCTACCACCTGATGGTGACTAATGCAGGGGGAGGTTACAGCCGTTGCCGCGACTTGGCGGTCACCCGCTGGCGCGAGGACGCCACCCGCGACCATTGGGGCATGTTTGTTTACCTGCGCGATGCTGCCAGCGGGGACTTCTGGTCCGCCTGCCATCAGCCCACTCTCAAGCGGGCTGATACCTACAGCGCCATCTTCTCCGAGGGCCGCGCCGAATACCGCCGCCGCGATGGGGATATCGAAACCTATACCGATCTGGTGGTATCACCGGAAGACAATATTGAGTTGCGCCGCCTGCGCATCACCAACCGCTCGCCCCTGCAGCGCACGCTGGAAATCACCAGTTATGGCGAGGTGGTTTTGGCCGCACCGGCCGCCGATGATACCCAGAGCGCCTTCAGCAACCTGTTTGTGCAGACCGAAATCCTGCCCGAGCGCCATGCCCTGCTGTGCACACGGCGGCCGCGTTCGGAAACAGAACATCCGCCCTGGATGTTCCATCTGCTGGCGAGCAATGGCACCCCGTTGGACGCGGTGTCCTACGAGACCGACCGGCTTAAATTCATCGGTCGCGGCCGCACTTTGGTTGCACCGCAAGCGGTTGAGAATGGCGGAGAACTGTCTGGCAGCCAGGGCTCGGTACTCGATCCCGTGGTCGCGATACGGGTTCGCCTGACGCTTGCGCCCGGCCAGGTGGTGAGGCTCGATCTGGTCACCGGCATCGCCGACGACCGGGCCACCTGTTTAGCATTGGTCAGCAAATACCAGGACCGCCGTTTTGCCGACCGGGTGTTCGAACTCGCCGCCACCCACAGCGGCGTCACCCTGCGTCAGCTCAACGCCAGCGAAGCCGATGCGCGTCTGTACCGACGACTCGCGGGGAGCATTCTGTACGGCCAGAGCGCGCTGCGCGCGGAACCGGGTTTGATCGCGCAGAACCGCCGCGGCCAGTCCGGTTTGTGGGGTTACGCCATTTCCGGCGATCTGCCGATCGTGCTGCTTAAAATCGCCAGCAGTGCCCACATAGAACTGGCGCGGCAGCTCATCCAATGCCACGCCTATTGGCGCTTGAAAGGGCTGGCGGTGGATCTGGTGATCTGGAACGAAGACCATGTTGGTTACCGTCAACGGTTGCAGGATCAGATTCTCGGCCTGATTGCCACCGGCAGTGAGAGTCACGCCATGGATCGGCCCGGCGGCATTTTTGTGCGTTCCGGGGAGCAGATTTCCCATGAGGATCGCATCCTGCTGCAAAGCGTGGCCCGGGCGATAATTGATGACAATCACGGCAGCTTGGCGGAGCAGATCCAACGGCGTCCGCGCACGGTCAAGAAAATGCCCCGCTTGGCACCTACCCGCACTTTTGTCAGCAATACGCCACCGCGCCCTATACCTCAGGCCGGATTGATTCTCAGCAATCCCCTCGGTGGATTCACCCCGGATGGCCGGGAATACATAGTCACCACCAGCGCCGATCAGACAACTCCCCTGCCCTGGGTCAATGTCCTGGCCAATCCCGGTTTCGGCAGCGTTATCTCCGAAAGCGGCCTGGCCTACACCTGGAGCGAAAACGCCCATGAGTTCCGCCTCACCCCCTGGTCCAGCGATCAGGCCGGTTCCACCGGGGGCGAGGCGATCTATGTGCGCGATGAGGAGACCGGTCACTTCTGGTCGCCCACTCCCCTGCCGCGAGCGGGTCAGGGCACTTACGTCACGCGTCATGGGTTTGGCTACAGCCTGTTCCGGCATGTGGAGGACGGGATCGAAACCGAGCTCTGCGTTTACGTGGACCTGCACGAAGCGGTGAAATTTTCGGTGCTGAAAATCCGCAACCAGTCGGGACGGCGGCGACAGCTCTCGGCCACCGGGTATGTGGAATGGGTCCTCGGCGATATGCGCACCAAATCCGCCTTGCATCTGGTGACCGAAATCGACGCCGCCAGCGGCGCTTTATTCGCGCGTAACGCATACAACACGGAGTTTGCAGGGCGCACCTGCTTTTTCGACGTGGATGACAATGCCCGCAGCCTAACCGGCGACCGCACGGAATTTCTCGGCCGCAACGGCTCCCTGCGCAATCCGGACGCCCTGCATCGCGTGCGACTGTCTGGCCGATTGGGCGCGGCGCTGGACCCCTGCGGCGCCATCATGGTTCCGGTGGAGCTCGCCGACGGACAGGAGCGGGACATCATCTTCCGGCTCGGCGCCGGACACGACCAGGAGCAAGCGCGCGCGCTGGCGCAGCGCTTACGACAAATGGGCTCTGCACGGAACGCGCTCGCCCAGGTGCACGACTACTGGGCCCGCACTCTCGGTGCAGTCCGGGTGAAAACCCCCGATCCCGCCTTCGATGTACTCGCCAACGGCTGGCTGGTGTATCAAACCCTGGCGTGCCGGCTTTGGGCGCGCAGCGGCTTTTACCAGTCCGGAGGCGCCTATGGTTTCCGTGATCAACTGCAGGACACCATGGCCTTGGCCCACACCCAGCCCGGCTTGATGCGTACCCAGTTGCTGCGCGCCGCCCAGCGACAGTACCCGGAAGGCGATGTGCAACATTGGTGGCACCCGCCCCACGGACGCGGTGTGCGCACGCGCTGCTCCGACGACTACCTCTGGCTGCCGCTGGTGCTCTGTCATTACGTAAAAAACACCGGTGACATCGCAATCCTGGACGAACAACTGCACTTTTTGACCGGTCGCCCCCTCAACGCCGACGAGGAGTCCTACTACGATTTGCCCGGACAAAGCAGCGACACGGCGAGTCTTT
>Ga0164241_10002139_pt1 | contig 22117 bp, 16 predicted proteins | sample OricomyardsoilBY_FD_108780 | JGI IMG/M metagenome (GOLD analysis project Ga0164241, IMG submission 108780) | Backyard soil microbial communities from Emeryville, California, USA - Original compost - Back yard soil (BY) | ecosystem: Environmental > Terrestrial > Soil > Unclassified | place: USA... | reverse complement strand
TCGCCAAACGTTCAGGGGTAGCGAAGCCCAAACCAAAAGCCAAAGCGCCCGCCAAGCCGAAAGCCGTGCCCGCCAAGGCAGCAGCCGCCAAGGCTACGTCTCGATCCAAAGCGGCGAGTTCGAAGCAGTCACTCGGCAAGCCCCCGCTCAAAGCGGTGGCGAAGGCGAAACCGCGGGCGGTCAAGCAGGCGCCACGCACGATGCACGCGTTGATCCTGCCGCCGCGACCGAAGCGCCTCGCAGCGCGCTTGCTGGTTGCACGCGCTCCGCGCGCTGCACGGGTGGAAGATGCACCCGAAGCAAGCATCGCGAGTCCGCTGGGCGCCGCCACGCGAACCACCATCAAGCTGGCCGAGCTCGCCTCCCCCGCGCTTCGTACGCCGAGGGCGCCGCTCAATGCCGACGGTTGGCGCGCCATCGAGGCACTGGCGAGCCGCCTCGGACGCGCGCCATTGAATGACGAACAGCGCGTCGCAATCCGCGCCGCGATGGAAGGCAATGACAGCGTCGTCGTGATCCCGGACGATGAACGCGCGCTGAGTTGTTATCAGCTCCCTGCCCTGCAGTTGGCGCAGCCGACGGTCGTGGTTTCGCCGTTGACGGTCGAACTCAAGGCGCAGCATGAGGTGCTGAGCGCGTACCAATTGCCAGTCGCGTATGTGTCCAGCGATCTCACCGGGCCCGAGCGCACGGCCGCGCTTTCGCGCATCTCCCGCGGCGGCACGCTGCTGGTCCTGTTGACCCCCGAGAGCTTGAATGCGCCGGATGTCCGGCAAACACTCGCGAAATCAGGAGTCGCCTTGTTCGTCGTCGAAGAGGCCCACTGCGCTTCCGAGGCAGTGCACGAGTGGCGCCCCTCCTACAGCCAGCTCGGAGTGACCCGGCGTGAGCTCGCTGCGCCAGTAATGGCGATAACGCGAGTCGCGACAGCCGCGGTGCGACGCGCCATTCGGGAGCGATTGGGCCTCGACGCGCCAGTAACTATCCAGTCACTGCCCGTGCGCGAGAATTTGCAACTGGTGACCAAGCTCGCGCGCGGCGAAGGCCGTCAAGCCGCGCTGGTCCGACTCGTCGAGCGCCTCACCTTGCCTGGCGTCGTACTCTGCGCCACGCCGCACGATGCGGACAGCGTGTACACTGCTCTTCGCGGCGCGGGCATCAAGACACATCGTCATCACAGCGGTATGACCGCCGCCGATCGCGCCGCGGAGCTGTCCCAATTCAGCTTGCCTGGGCAGCACGCGGTCATGGTCGCCGTCAGCGCGTTCGCCCCCGGTAGCGGTTTACCGGGCATCGGCGAGCCCGCAGACGCGAGCATCGGCTTCGGGCGCGGCCCCCAGCGGCGTGACTTGCGCTTCGTGGTGCACTACCAGTCTCCCGCTTCAATCGAGCAATATTTGAGGGAGATTCAGCGTGCAGGCGCAGACGGCCTGCCGGCGATGTGCGTGCTCTTGCATGAGTCCAGTCACCGCTCCCTGCATGAGGTGATGTTGGCTCAACAGCGCATTCGCGCGACGCATCTGGCGGAGATCGCGCGAGCCCTGGAGACTCCGGCGCTCGAAGGCCGCACCGTTTCGCTCGAGGCACTCGCGCTCGGGACCGGACAAAGCCGGCGTACGACCGACCGGCTGACTGCACTCTTGGCAGACGCGGGAGTGGTCTCGCGCGGAGCGGGCTGGGTCCGCGTCGTGTGCACCGCCTCGGAGTTGGATGAGGCTTGTCGCAAACTCGGCTCTCAACTGTACGCGCTGCGCGAGCAAGATGCGCGTCGCCTCGCGTCCGTGAGCGCCTTCGCCGAAGCGACCGAATGCAAACTGTCTTGCCTGAGCCAGTACTTGGGTGAAGGGCCGAGCCATGCCTGCGAACGGTGCAGTGATTGTTTGAGTGAGCTTTTGCCTGCAAGCCAGGAGTCGCTCGCGCCGCAAACGTCTTCGCGACGCGGAGCCGTTCAGGAGTTCTCCGTGCAAACCGCGAACGTGTCGGTATCAGGCGTGGTGCCCAGCGGCGGGCAGCCGAGTTCGTTGACAGCCAAGCTCACCGAGGTCGGTGCCGCGGGAAACGGGCCGCGGGAGTAGCAGGGAACGCGCTGTCGCCTGGCTACTTTCGCCGGACAGCGTTGCTCCATTCGTACATGCGGCCTGGACGACTCGTTGGGCCGCGCCAGCCGCACTCGTCTTTTGCATGCTGACCGGAGCGACCCAAAAACTCGCGATGTAAGTATCGACGGCGCCGAGACGATTTTGCGCGGTTGCCTCGTGCACGCCTAGTCCAGCGAGGGTAGATCTGGTACTAGTTCCAGATCGACTGGATTGCGACTTTGGTAAAGCCAATTCTCCAACCCCGAGCGACAACACCACCGATCCGCGCCTACTTGGTGGGTGGCGTGGCCTGCCTACTGCTTGCCAGTGGCTGCGGCACCGCCGATCCAAACATCTTCGGCGGGCACTTCACGCCGTCGAATGCCGGCAGTCCAAGCGCTGGAGCGCCAAACCTTGCCGGAAGTTCGGGTTCTGAATCCGGCGGGAGTAGTGGAGCCGGTGGTGCCGGTGGCGCCGGTGGTGCGGGCGAAACAGTTGCTGGCAATGGCAGCGCTGACAGCGGCGGAAGTGGAGGCAGCGGCGCTGGCTGTGCCTTTTCCTGCGGTGATGGCGGGCACCCCAGTGGCGGAGCCGGAAACAACGCAGGGACAGCGGGCGTCGGCGATCAAGCAGGAAGCGGCTCCGAGCTGACGGACTGCACCGCGTTCTCGCCGGACGCCACCTTCATGCCTGCGACCCAGCATTGCTACCTGGTCGACAACGAGCCACGTACGTTTGCCGAAGCGCAAATGCACTGCAAAGAGCTGAACGCGCACCTCGTTACGTTGAGCAACAAAGCTGAAAACGACTTCGCTTGGAGCATGCACGGCGACGAGCACTGGATCGGCTCACAAGACGGCAAAGCGCCGAAGCAGTCCGGCATCGGCAAATACACCTGGGTCACCGAGGAGCCGTTCGAATACACCAATTGGTCTTCGAACCAGCCCAATGCGAGCAAGACCGAGTGCGTGGACGGCGGCGACTGCTACGAGCACTGTGCCTTCCAATGGAAGGGCGGCGAGCACGATAGCGAGTGGAACGACCGTTACTGCATGCACACGATCGCTTCCATCTGCGAGTGGGACAAGATGCCCTGAGTCGGTCTAGTGCGCGGGCTCCACTGAAGCCGGCGGCGGCGTGTTCTCGAATGTTTCGAGTCGCAGGCGATTCCGATACGCACCTGCGCGATGACCTACGCTGTCCCAGCCTCGCCCGACGCCGCTCGCGGCCAACGTGAACAGTAGGTACGCCTCGCTGTTCGCATCCGTGCTCTCCAGTCCGAATTGGATCGCGTTCTCGCTCACGCCATGGCCGGCGGTCGGCGAAAGCGCCGTCGACAATTGTGCGGCGAAGTCCGAAAGCTGCAGACGAGCGAACGTTCTCGCTGCATCGCTGAGCTCGATCAAGTCGACGACCAGCGGTGTGCCTGGAGCGAGTGATCCTTCTGCGAGGCTAGTAAAAGGCCCTTTTTCTGCATCAGCCGCCTGCACGACGTGAAACCGGCGCGCGGCATCGACATACGCAAAGCGGGCCGGTGCGCCTGTCGGATAGTCCGCGTGAGTGACGGCGATTGGCGCGGAAGGACAACCGGCGAAACGCAGCGCGAGTCGCTGATGGCCGCTCACTTTCACCGTCGTGTAGGAGTTGAGATGTGAGTAAGTTGGCTGGTCGACGAGCGTCCAAGCATCGAGCTCGACGACACTCGTCATGCGCCGCACGGACAAGCGCAGCGTTCCGTCAGCCGCCCAGAGGTCGAGCGCGCCGGGCGACGTCGTCAGGGATCGGGGGGCGCGCGCGTTTCCCCGCTTGTCGGTGAAGATCGACCAGAAGCCGTCTGGGGGCGTGCGATCGAAGGTGAGTGCAGGCTCGATCGAGATCGATACTTCACGCCTTCGCCAAGTGACGCCCAAAGTAGCGCCATCGATCGTCAGTTCACGCCCGATTTCGAGTCGACGACCGATTGGCTCGCCGGGCTTTGCGCTGAGCGCTTGAGGTTCCTGCCGAGACGGCTGAGTCGTCGGCGGCGGCGGCCGCTCGGCAAACGCCCCAGCGGTACCCAAACCGACTCCCAGCAGAGTTGCTGGCAGGCACTCGCGGAGCGAGTACTTGCGACACGTGAAGGCCACGAGCGCGCTCAAATTCAGCGCGACGAGCCCGATTGGACGCGCCGCAGCCGCGCCGGTCTCCGGAAAGACGAGGAGCAATCCGAGCGCTGCTGCTGCCCAAAGCGCAGGGACGGCTGGCAAGAAGCGAAAGCCCCATCGCGGCGCAAACACCAAAGCAAGGCCAAGCGCGATCGAACCCGAAGCGACGCACGCGGGAAAGAGCGCGTTCAATGCGAAGCGCCGATGAAGAATCGGGAATCCCTGCGGCAAGAGCCAAAACGCGGCCACCGCAAGCACGGCGTGCAGCAAGATCACGACCCCAAAAGCGAGTCGCAGGCCCAGCGCGGGGCTGTCGCGGCGGATCACTCGACCAGTGTATCTGCGAGCCCGCGGTCGTGGCTCCCGGTCGCGCGACAACCTCGACTTAGCCGGATTTCGCCGGTGAAAATGCCGCTCTGCACATCGAAATGCCCCGGCGGACCAGGCCTGCCTTCCTCCCCGATGAAGGGAGGTACGCCGCTACCTCTTCAGTGCGTCTTGCCAGGCGAGCCGGTCTCGACGCCATCAGGAGCCATGAACGCTCCGTTCACTCCCGCAACGCTCAACGTCGTCAGCGCCATCGTGCCGGCAGAGTTGTCGAACGAGAAGCCGTTCGTAGAGTTACCAAACGTCACGCCCGCGATCAGCTTGCCTGAGGTGTCGAAGAGATTCACCGCGTCACCGCTGGTGCTGAGCCCCACGCCCGATCCGGTGTAGCTCCCGATCAGGAAGGCTGCTGGCGGGTTGCTGCCGAACCAGGCCGTGACGAAGCTGCTGGCCGTCGAGCTAGTCCCCTCGATGAAGATCGCCGACTGACCGGGAGCGATACTGCCAACACCGATGATTGGGACAGCCGCTGCAAAGCTGTTCGAACTATCGTCCATCTTCCAACCGGTCACGTCGACAGCGGTCCCACCGATGTTCGTCGCCTCGAACCAATCCGCGGCGTAGGGCGTATTGCTGCTCGCCCACGGCGCCACTTCGGTGATGACCAGGCGACCGACGTTGCCGATTCCTGGCGAGCCAATTTCGCCCGCGTCGCCTGGCGCGACGAAAGCGCCGTTGACGCCGACCGCGCTCAGCGCCGAATTCACAGCCAGTGGTAGCGAGCCGCCGCCAGCACCGGAGTGATTGTCGAAAGTCGCAAATGGCGCGCTAGAAGGTGCAGCGCCGAAGCCTACACCGGTCACCAGGTTTCCGGCCGCGTCGAACAGAACCACCTCGTCGCCGCCCGTGCTCAAGCCCACGCCCGAGCCCGAGTAGCTGCCAATCTGCGTCACGCGCGGTGGATTGGCCCCAAACCAGAGGCTGCGGAAGGCGGCCGCGGACGATGCGAGGTTCGCCGTCTCGATGAAGATCACGGCTTCACCGGGAGCGATGCTGGTGATGCCGTTGAGAGCGACCGCGTTCGCAAAGGCGTGCGAGTTGTCGTCCATCTTCCAACCGGTCAGGTCGACTGCCGTGCTGCCGGTATTGGTGACCTCGAACCAGTCCGCAGCCACCGGGCTGTTGGAGCTGGACCACGGTGCGATCTCGGAGATGACGAGCGTCGGTGCCACGCTCGCGCTGTCGTTGTCGGCGATCGTGATCGTCGCACTGACGTCAGAACCCACGTCGTAGGTTCCGGTGTCGGAGAGCGCCAAGGTCAACGTTTCGGTGCCTTCGAGCTGGCTATCGTCCACTGGCGTGACCGTCACGTCGACGAACGCGGCTCCAGCAGGAATCACCTGTGAGCCGTTGAGTGTCGGCGCGTAGTCATCAGCCGTCGCCTTGCCCGCGCCGGTTGCAATGCTGTAGACGATCGTGAGCGGCGAGATCGTGCTACCGCTGCGCGTGAAGCGGATCACTCCGACGTCACCGGTCTCCGATGCCAGTGCGTCGAGAGCCGTGATGCCGACGATCGGCGTCGAGCCAACGCCAACCGTACCCGGGGATCCGATCTCAGTGGCGTCGTTCGGAGCGACGAATGCCCCGTTTTGTCCGACGACGCTGAGACTGGAGACAGCAACGTCGTTGAGGCCGGTCGAGTTGTCGAACGTCGCGAAGGGACTGTTGCCCGGAGACGAGCCGAAGGAGATGGCCGCGCGAACAGCGCCTCCATTGTCGAACAGGTTCACAGCGTCGCCACCGGTAGAGAGGCCAACGCCCGACCCACCGTAGCTGCCGATTTGCAGACCAGCAGGTGCTGTTCCGCCGTACCAGAGATTGATGAAAGCCTGCGCCTTGGCGGGCAGCTCAGATGAACTCGCAGTCTCGATGAAGATCACCGACTGGCCGGGAGCAATGCTGGTCACCCCGTTCAACGGCACCGAGACTGCGAATGAGTTCGAGTTGTCGTCCATCGTCCAGCCGACGAGACTGACCGACGAGGTTCCGAGGTTCGTCACTTCGAACCAATCAGAGGCAAGCGGGCTGTTACCGCTCGACCAGGCCGCGACCTCGGTGATCGCGAGGTTGATGGTGCTGCCCCCGGCAGGGGTGATCGAAAGCGAGTACGAAGTACCGGCGTCTGGAGTCGAACCGACCGTCGCGTCGTCGACGCTGACCGTCACTTGGTAGCCGGGCTTGCTCGCCGCGTTCAGCGTAGTCCCGGCTTTGAGGAACAGCGCCGTGCCGATGATTTCGAAGGCGGCCGCATCGGGTCCTGACAGGGACAGGTTGTTGTCACCGAGACCGTCGTCGGTCACCGCAATGTCTGCCAGATGGACCGCCGCTGCGGTGCTGGTGTTTTCCGGCAGCGAGGTTGCCGCGCCGGTCAGCGAAACAGCCGATGGCGCGAGGTTCGGAGCGGTGGAAGGGGCGTAGACCCAGAGCTGGGGATGGTGGGAATCACCACCGCCGTTCTCGTTGACGACGTACAGGACGCCATTGCGGTCCATCGTCAAGCCCTCCATGGTCATGTCGGGCACGGAGATCGTGTCACTCGCGTCGGCAACGATGCTCAGGGTGTGCTTGACGCTGCCGGAGCGGTCAACCTGCACGATCCTGCCGGATTCCTGGCTCAGGATCAGGAGCTGGCTGAACGTCGTGTCGCCGGACAGCGACGGCAAGTTCGACAGCGCAAAGATATCGGAGAAGTCGAGCGTGCTCACCAACGCTGGTGAGAACAGATCGACGGACTCGACTGTGGTCGGCGAGCCATTCGTCGCCGTGCCGGCAGTGAAGTCGATGCCCGTGTCGAAGATGGATTTGGGATCCTTCTCTTTCACGAAGATGTAGTGGGCGCTCGCCGGATCGAACGTCACGCCCTCGAGCCCGATGTTGCCGATGGTGGTGCCCAGCTTCACGGTCGCCACGTCGGTACGTCGAAGCGTCGCACCCGCAACGTAGGTGAAGAGATTCACCTGACGATCGCGTTCCTCGTTGAGTACGAACTTGCCGTTGCCGACGTAGGCGATGCCTTCGGTGTCGTAGAACTCAGTGCCTTGTGGGCTCGAGCCGGGAGCAAGCGTCATCGAGTCGATCAAGGTGCCGGTCTTCGTGATCTGAACGACCGAAGTGCCTCCGTCACCGACGACGAACAAAGTGTCCGTGTCCCAGTCGTAGGTAACCGAGGAGGCTTCCTGTGCCAGCAGGCTCGTGCTGTTGGGCGGCGTGGTCGTGGTGGGCTCGGGCAGTGCGTAGCGTCCGGTCCTGACGTAAGTCGAGAGATCCATCGTCGTGATACTGCTGCCGCTCGCGGTGCAAGTGACGGTCGCCGAAGACGTATCCGAGCAATCACCGTCCGTCGCAGTGACGGACACGGTGACCGTTCCCGCTGACGTGCAACGCAGAGAGGCGCTCTGGGCGTTCGGCGTGCTCAGCGTGCCGCCGGTCGTCGTCCAGTGATAGGTCAGCGCGCTCGGACCGGCGTCGCTGTCAGTCGCTTTGGTAGACAGCGCGACCGACGCACCAACCACGACCTCTGCGGGCGACGCCGTGACACCTTCCACCGTCGGGCAAAGGTTGAGCTCGCCCCTCACCGCCGTTGAACCAGTGCGCGGAGGTTCGTGGCACGCGAGACGCACGGTGACCGCCGTTGTCATGCGCGCGGTGACGTCGAAGCTCGCCGAACCTGCGCAGTGCGTACCGCCGTCAGTGGTCGTCCCGTCGAGCGTGATCGAAAAGCCACTGCCCGCGGGGATGCCTCCAATCACAGTCGAAACGGTCGTGCTGCCACTGGTATCGATGCTCCCGCTGCGAGCGAAGCTGTTCGGCCCCGTGATGGTGTAGGAGACCGAGCTCAGCGTCGTCCCCGACGCGAGCTGCAGTGAAAGCCCCATCGAGCCAGCTCCCTGTTCCGACTTCGATTCGGGCCGGGAATCAGGCGAGGAGCAGCCCGAGGTGAGCGCAGCAAGACTGCCCAGAACGAAGACGACCGACGCGCGAAAGAATGACAATGCCACGGACAGTTGCGATAGCAATTCCTACGCCACTGCGCGCTCAGCCTTTCGGTTGAAGAAACGGCGCGTAAGCCCTCGAGATCCTTAGCTCACGCGCAGGAGTCGAGGGCTCGCGCTGCGAGCAACACCTCTGAATTTCGGAAACCGGTCTCCGATTTTCGATTCATGGTCAGTCGCGCCGCTCACTCATGCCCGTCAGAACGCGATCTCGGATCCCGAGTAGTGTAGGAACTTTCCGGTCTGCGCGAGCTTCAGGCCGAGAATCAGCTCGGCGCACGGGCGAGCAGACTCTTCGGGAGCCAGGTGCGCGTTCGGGCCGCCGAGATCGGTGCGCACCCAACCCGGGTCGAGCGCAATCACACACACGTTGTCACCCTTCAGATCGAAGCTTTGCGTCAGTGACAGCATGTTGAGCGCCGTCTTCGAGACGCAATAGGCGTAGAACATACCGTTGTCTTTGCCGGCCATGGATGCCACACCAGAGCTGACGTTGACCAGGCGAGCTGGCTTTTCGGCGCTCGCCGCGGCACGCAGGAGCGGTGCAAACGCTTGAGCAGTGCGCAGCGGACCGAGGACGTTGATCTCGTAAGTCTCGCGGCACTTCGCGAGATCCACGGCGTCCAACCGTGCATCGTGTGGAGCGGGCGAAACGCCGGCCATGTTCACCAATATGTCGAGCTGCGGCGTGTGCTTTGCGACCTGGGCGGCTGCCTGCCGCACCGATTCATCAGAGGTCACCTCGAGCGCGATGAGTGTCAGCCGCTCGCGCAGAGCAGGCGGTAGATCGGCCAACGCGCCCGCACTGTCCGGCTTGCGGACGCCCGCGAACACGCGATGCCCGAGCTCCAGCAAGCGGCGAGTCAAAGCCAAGCCAATGCCGCGATTGGCGCCAGTCACCAGGATATTTTCCATTGGGCGGCGAGCCTAACCCAAACCTGGAACCGGTGCCAGGTTTGGGCCGTACGCGGCACGCACCTGCAGCTTCTAGCCTTCGAGCCGCTCGATGACGGCGCGGGCAAACTCGGTCGTGCCGAGCGAACCGCCGATATCGCGGGTCTTCTGGCCATCTTCCAAAGCGCGATCGTACGCGCGACGGATCCGTTCGCCAGCGGCGCGGCACGCTTCATCGGCTCGGGTATCGGCAAGGTGCTTGAGCAACATCGCGCTGCTCATCAACAAGGCGAGTGGATTTGCCAAGTTCTTTCCTGCGATGTCTGGGGCCGAGCCGTGCACGGCCTCGAACACCGCGTCATCATCACCGATGTTTGCACCAGGTGTGACGCCCAGCCCGCCCACCAAACCAGCGCACAAGTCCGAACAGATGTCGCCGTACAGGTTCTCGCACATCACGATATCGAACTGCGTCGGGTCCTGCACCATGCGCATCTGTGCGGCGTCGATGATGACCTCTTCGTACTCGATGTTCGGGTAGTCGCGCTTGTGCACCTTGCGCGCCTCCTCGAGCAGCATGCCGTCGCTCATCTTCATGATGTTCGCTTTGTGAAACACGCTGATCTTCCGTCGTTTTCTGTGCGTCGCGTAGCGAAAGGTCCACAGCGCGATGCGATGACAGGCGACGCGCGTCGCTACCTTCATGCTGACCACGACGCCGTCGGTGATCACGTTCTCGATGCCGCTATACAGGCCCTCGGTGTTCTCACGAACGATCACCAAGTCTACGTTTTCGAAGCGCGTCTTCACGCCCGGCATGTTCCGGATCGGCCGCACTGCCGCATACAGGTTCAACGTCCGGCGCAGAGCGACGTTCACCGAGCTGAAGCCCTTGCCGATCGGAGTCGTGCACGGCCCCTTGAGCGCGACATGGTGCTGACGAATGGCGTTGAGAGTGCTTTCAGGCAAGGTATCGCCGAGCTTCAGGTCGATCGCGGTTTGCCCGGCGTGGTGAGTCTCGAATTTGACCGGCGCCTTGGCGGCCTCGAGCACGCTGAGAACCGCGTCACTCACCTCAGGACCGATGCCGTCACCAGGGATCAACACTGCCGTATGCGTGGTCATCCTTCCTCCGTAGTACAGAAAGCGCGTGTCGGGGAGACTCGCGCGCGAATGGATTGTCTGCGCAGGCCGAGCCGGGCACAATGTCGCAACAATGCAGATCGCAGCCGTGGTTTTCGATTGGGGCGGTACACTCTCGGAATACGCCGAAATCGAGCTGTATGACATGTGGAAGCTCGCAGCCGCTCATCTTGCGCGTGAAACCGGGAGGCCCGAAGCGGAGCTCACCGCACAATTGCTGGCCGCGGAATTGCGCTACTGGGACGGCGTCAAGGCGTCACAGAAGACCGGCACCCTGCACGAGATCCTCGCGGCCGAGTCGCGCGCACTCGGGCTCGACGTGAGTCAGGCGGTGGTGGAAGAAACCGCGCAGCGTCATCTGGATGCGTGGACCCCGCATATCCGGCATCACGCAGATGCCGCCGAAACCCTACGCGCGCTGCGCGGCGCTGGCCTCAAACTAGGGCTGCTCTCGAACACGCATTGGCCCGAGGCGTACCACGAACATTTCTTGGAGCGTGACGGGCTTTTGGACTTGCTCGACGTCCGCGCCTACACCTCGAACATGCGACACAGTAAGCCGCATCGAGAGGCGTTCCTGCACGTCCTCGATCGTCTGGGAGTGGTGCCCGAACGGGCGGTGATGGTCGGCGACCGGCCGATTGACGACGTGTGGGGCGCGCAGCAGCTCGGGATGCGCGGGATCTGGCGTCCGCACTCCGGTTCGCCAGCCATCGGGGACGTGCGGCCGGACGCGGTGATTCAGCGCCTCACTGAGCTGCCCGCGCTGATTCCGACGTTCGGCTGAAACAAACTGATCAAAACCGATCGCGCCTGCCATTAACCCCCTTGAAGGCAGATTTTCACGGGAGGCAAATCGTGGGACGCATCGAAAATTCAGCAAAAATTGGGCTCGGTTTGCTCGCGCTGTTTTTAGGGGGCTGCGCCGGCAAGGATCAGCTCGTGGGCAGCGATGGCTCGGGCGGGGGCACGGCGACGAGCGGCAGTGTTAGCTACACCTTCGAGCTCCTCAACTTTGCTCCTGGAGAGTGCTTACCAGAACCGATGCAGGCTGAAGCGACCTGCGCGGTGTTCACGATGCGGAGCGGCGATGCCTGCGACTGCTCAGAGCCCGGACTAACGAAGACCACTGCCGCCGTGACGAATGCGGCGCGCAAGCAAACGGAGCTCGTCGGGGCATGCGGCAATGGAGGTCCGCCGTGCACCGATTTCTGCGCATGCGAAGTTCCCCGAGCGACTGGCACGAGTCAAATCGAGTGCAAAACGCTGCCAGAGCCGAGCGCGGACAGCGTAGGTTGGTGTTACGTTTCGGCTGACGCGGGTGAGCCACAGGCCGAACTCGTCGCTGACTGCCCGAGCGATCTACGGCAAAGGCTGCGCTTCGTCGGTGATCCGAGTGTGTACGCGGGCAAGCCGACCTTTTTGGCCTGTGTCGATGGGCCGACACCGCGCCCTCGCGGCTTGGGTGAAGTGTGCGCGCTGGAGTTCGAGAGCGATCCCAAGGTCCGACTGAGCGAGTCCAAAGCTATAGCGTGAACGAAGTGATGTCGAGCGCACGAGCCTTGCGTGGTGCGCGGCTCCGCAGCTCGGTTCCCTCGGCGGCAGCGGGCACGGCTATCAGAACGACTTTACCCAACGGGCGTTGTGGCTGGCGCTTTCGATCGGTCCGGACGTCGCTTTTCGCGTCACGAATGCTTTGTCTTGGGTGCTCTCCGGACAGGCCGTCGTTCCGTTGCTCGAGCAGGGATTCAACGTCGAGAGTGGCGATGAGCAAAGAACTGCGTATCGGACGCCAGCGGTAGCGGGGATGGTCTCGCTGGGATTGAGGGGTCAGCTGTGACCCGCCTCGAATCAGCAGAGTTTGCCAATTTCGAGCAGGTTTACCGGGAGCGCTTCGTGTTCGCTTGGCGCGCACTCAAACGCTTGGGGATCCCCGAACGCGATCTGAACGACGCCGCACAAGACGTGTTCTTGGTCATCCATCGAAAGCTACCCGAGTTCGACTTCGAACGACCGATCACGACTTGGATCTACGCAATCTGCCTGCGCGTAGCGAGCAGCCGACGACGTAGCGCCATGCAACGTCACGAGCGACTGGATGAAGTCCCAGAAACGCCTGAGAGAGTCGAACAAGCGCGGACCGCCGATGCCGAGAAGCAACGACTGAACGAGCGCCGAGCGTTGCTCGAAGCTGCGCTCGATGCCATGTCGCTCGAACAGCGCGCCGTGTTCACGTTGTTCGAGCTTGAAGGGCGAACCGGCGAAGAAGTCGCTTCAATCTTGGGCATGCCCGCTCCGACCGTACACTCGCGGCTCCGGCTCGCACGCGAAATCTTTCGTCGCAGCATCGAGCGCCATCGCACGCGCGAAGGCTTCGAACTGCGACGCATCGGAGGCGATCGATGAGTAGCATGAAGCCTTGGTTGGACGAAACCAGCGACGCCGATGAATTCGAGCGCTCGATCTTGCGCGCCGGGCTCGATGCCGATCCGTCGCAGTCGACGCAAGAGCAAATTTGGTCGAGCCTGGTAGGCGCTCTACCAGTCGCACCCTCGGTCGCGTTGACGGCCGCTTCGCCAGCAATTGGCGCCAAGAGCGCGGCAGTCGGCATCAGCAAGGCGAGCACCGTCTCCCTAGCCATTACCAAAGGATTCGTCGTAGGCCTCGCCGTTTACGGCGCGACAGCGGGCGCCGTGGCGCTCTCCGAGCGACTCACGTCACCGTCGGCGCTCGACGTTGCTGCGCCGCAAGTGACGCCTCCACCGAAACCGAAAGACGCCCGCAGCGAGGCGCCAGCGCAGACACCCACGCCCGCCATCGATGGCGGGCCGGCGAAAAGCCACGCCATTCCGGGGAACGCCACCAGCGCACTCGGTCCCCCCTCGCAGAAGCGGGAACTCGAACCACCCGCGGTGGCAAGCTTCAATGCTCCCGAACCACCGAGCGGCAGGCAAACGAGCCAACTCGACGCTGAAACGCGCGCGCTCCGGCGTGCACGCGACGAACTGCGCTCCGGCAAGCTCGCCGACGCGCGTACCACGCTGGAGACTTCACAACGTCGATTCTCGGCGCCTGAGCTGTACCAAGAGCGCGAGGCGCTGATGATCGAGTTGCTCTATCGCGGCGGTCAAAAGCCGGCGGCGGCGGAGCGCGCACAGGTCTTCCTGAGCCGGTTTCCCGAGAGCCCGCACGCTCAGCAGGTGCAGCTGTTTGCGGGGCGCTGAGTGGGCCCGGGGCGATTCCGCCTGAAAAAATCCGCTCTTCCCGCCCGCTTCAGCGGCTGCGAGGCCCTTCCCAGGCCGGCGCGGTCGAGGTTAATGTGCCGGCCATGCAGCAGCGATATTTAGGGTTGTTCGCGTTGGCCCTCGTGGCCTGCGCTTCTAGTGAACCGGGTGAAGTGAAGTCGCCCGATCAGATCTTGGCCGAGCAAGAAGCTCTGGGCGACGAGCAGCTGAAGAAACAGGCGAATGCTCCGCGCGCCGACACGTCGGAGTCGACCTCCGAAGAAAAGAAGCGCGAGTGGGACGCGAAGCAAGCGGACCTCGAACTCCATCGCGCTGCGCACTCGGCAGAAACGTGCCCTGACTCCGTGGTCGAGGGCGACAAGAACATCGATCCGAAGACGGGCAAGCCTCCAAAGGGCTCGAAGGCGCCGACCAAAGGCAAGGACACCAAAGCGAACGTCACGATCGTGTTCGCGAATGACGGCCACGTGAAGTCGTTGACGGTCCCCCCGCCGTACGACGAGAACGCCGTCGGCAAGTGCGTGCAGCGCGCGTTGAACGCGGTGATCGTTCCGGCCTACGTCGGTGAAGAACACACCGAAGAATGGGTGATCGATCTCACCGGCGGGAAGAAGTCAGGCCCCGCTTCTGCCGCCAAGAGCGAGTGAGACGAAGTTGAGTTGCGTACTCGGGTGACGCTCGGCCCCTCAGGCGAGCCACAGCCCGAGTACGATCAACACGCTGAGCAAGCCGACCGAGATCATCGCCAACACTTCCCAAGGCTCACTGCGCGGATCGGTGAAGCGGAGCTCGAGCGAAGTGATACGGCTCACCTCGCGCCGCTTACGACCAGAGAGCGCGAGGTTTGCGGCGCGCAATCCGGGGTCAAAGTGTTGCTCAGGCTCGATCATTGGGAGGACTGACCTGCCACGGCTTTCGTGGCGCGTCGATAGGCCTACGCACGATTGCGCGAACGCTTTACCCCTCGCGCGATGGGGCGGCTTTTGTCAGCGAAAGCGAGCCTTGCCCTTGCTTTCCCACCATTCACGATAGCGATCCTGCGCGCGCTGTCGCTCTTTCTTGGGCAGGTCGTCGTAGTAGCCGAAATATTCTTTGGTCAGGCTCTTGAGCTCGTCGCCGGCAGCGCGACGGAGATCCTGGTTTTCATGCATCAATGAGTCGATGAGCCATTCGATGCGGTGGCGATACGAGTTGGCGAGCCACCACTCTTCCCAGAGCGCTGCCTTGGTACCGAAATCTTGTCGTGCGATTACACCGAGCGCCCAGTGCGCAGAGCGCACGATGTCGGGCGAGCCGTCCTCGAGCAAGCGGATCAGGGTCGGAATCACGAGCGGCGCGCGAAGTTCCGCGAGGGCTTCGATGAGCGAGTGGCGGCTCTCTTCGGGGCGCGTCACATCGCTCACGGTCTCTGCGATCTTGGCCTGTAAGGACTCCGCGGCTTCCGGGTGATGCAGCAACATGTGGCCTGCGGCGAGCGCGGCACGTTGTACGTCTGCGTCGTCATCAGTCAGTCGACGCACGACGGCTTGAGCCGACTCGGCGCTGGGCATTTCGCCGAGCAAACGCGTCGCCCAAGCGCGCACGACGGGGTCGCCGTCGGCAGTGCGCACCGCGATGAACGGCACCGGGCGCGTACCCATGCGCGCGAGCGTCCGCAACACCGGGCCGCACTCCGACGCCTTGCCCGGACCATCACCCGAACTGCGCCTGAGCTCGGCCGTGATCGGTCCAGGAAAAATACTGGCCAGCACCGTGATCGCGGTATCACCAATCTGGACGAGCTTGTCGCCGGCGGTTGGGTCACCGTCCAACAAGCGATCGACGAACTCTTGTGTGTCACTCGCGAGATCGACGATGACCGTGGGCAGCCCGCCCTCGTCCTGAGTGGTGTCGCGCGGCGGCAATGGTCGCGCGCTGTACGCGAGCGAGCGGGAGGCGGGAGCGAGCGGCACGCCGCTCGCGTCGGAAATCGGCGCGTATTCGTCTTCGTCGAGGAACTCGGCGGGGATCGGCGAAACGTCGATTTCCGGCGCATCGATCAACGTCGGCGCGGGCAACGGGCCATCCGACACGAGCTGCAAGCGCGGAAGTGAGCCGGGGCGAGCCGACGTCGGCGCAGCCTCCGCCAGCGCCTCTGCGGACTGGGGTTCGACTGGCGCGGTCTGCATTACCGGAGCGTTCGGCGCAACGACTCTGCCAAGCTCAATCGACTTGCTCGGTTGAATGGGTTTGCTTGGCTCGGATGCTTTCGGCTCGGGCGCCTTGCTGGGCTCAGGCGCTTTGACCTCGCTGCCGACGCCGGGCTTCGTGCCGCGCTCGACTCGCGCGAAGGGCGAGCCGGCGGCGGCGGAATCCCAATCGTCCTCGGGCGGTTCACTGCTCCGCTTTGGACGAGCAGAGGGAGCGGGAGCGCTCACCGGAGGGCGGCGCGAGGACGGCGGTCCGATCGAGATCACCGGAATGGCGACGGTCGGCGCAGGCGTATAACGCGGCGTGGGCGGAGTGATCGGATCCGCAGGTTGCGGCGGCGGTGGCGACCGTTTTGCAGTAGGCGCAAGCGGAGGACGTGAACTCGGTTTGCTCGGCAGCGAACTGCGTGAGCGCTCCTCGATCAAGGAGGCCAACGTTGCCGCGCGCTCGCCCGCGTTCGGCAGCGGCGCCCGCGCCGGCTCACGCGGCTTGACGCGAATACTGGGCGGCGGTTCTGCCCCCTTCTCTCGCAGCCGCTTACGCAAAATCAGACGCTCGAACACATTGGCTACCAGGGGCGCGAAAGAAATCACCTCACCCACGGCTGGCAACTCGACATCGCGCTCGCCATGATCACCGTACAAAATTAACACCGTGCGACCGCGAACGCGCACAGGCAGAAACAACACCTGTCGCCCAGGACGGCGCTCGAGATCTTTGGCCAGCGCGCCGTCGAGGCCGCCGCTCGCCAACCGGGTCAGCTCGTAAGTCTCCGCGTCGCGTGCGCGAGACATGGCGCTCGGCAAATCGAGCGGTACGCCAACCGCGACGACGCGCGAACGCGCAGCGCCCGCCCCGGACGCGTCGCGGCCTTCAGCGAGATCGCCCTGCACCGCGAATAGCGCGGCATAATCGAAATATTGGCTGGAGAAATCGAAGAAGGCGCGCAGCACATCGTCGCGTGTCTGGGCCTCCGCCAGCGCGCGCTCCGCCATCGCAGCCGTGAACGGTCCGAGTCGGCGTTGACGCGCTGGATCGGACGGCCTCGCTAGGCTCGAAAAATCAGGCAGCGCGGGCGCACGTGGGACGCGCGGTTGAATACTGGGAGCCTTGGCGGGACTCGACTTCGGCTGTGCAGATTGGGGCGAAGATTTGACCGGTGCTGACTTGAGCTCCAGCGATTTGGGCTCCGCCGATTGGGGCTTTGCTACTTTCGGCTCCGCAGCGGATTGTTCGGGACGCGCCGTGGGTTGCGGTCTCCGCGAGAACGAAGCCTCAGGGCCACTCGGCAGCGAGCTCGGACTGGGATCGGGTCGACCGCTCAGGCGCGCGAGCACGCGCAGCGAGCGACGATCCAACGGGCTGCCGTAATCACGCGCGATGGCTTGGCGCACGCGCACCAAGAGCGCCACCTTTTGCACGATCTTCGCTCCCAAGGAGAAAGAAAGATCTTGCTCCGCTTCGGCCGGCAGAGGCTCGGCAACTGCCAACGTGAGCGTGCCGTCGCGCTCATCCAGTGGATAGAGCGCGAAACGCTGCGCGACGTCCGCCGGCACGAGACGGCGCACCTGCTCCGAGGCGACAGCGAGCTCACCGGTCGGCGCGGGCGGTAGATCGTGACATTCGGCCAGCACCATGCCGAGCCGCTCTTCACTGACGGCGGCGAGTTCGAGCAAGTTCGTGATGAGATCGCCCCCGTATAGCGACTGACGCGACAGCGCCTCTTCCACGTCGCGGACCGAGGCGACCTGCTGGTTCACGATGCTCGAGCTGAGCGAGGCCATTTCTCGATCGAAATGCTTACTCGCACCGCCTTCCTTTGACCAGCGTTCAGGACCGGCGCCGGGGCCGAAGAGCGGGCGGAGCTTATCGAACCAGCACGTTAACTGGGGCCACGTTGAGGCCGAAACACGCCGCCAGCATCGGTGTTGCCTGCGTCTCGACAGGTACCCTGGCCCGCAGAGCAACCGCCAAAGCAAGTTCGGGCGCTCACCGCCGCTCGATATGGGGCAACGGGGGTAGCGGCGGCCGCGGCCCTAGCGGCTGATCGCTATCGAAGCCGGGATGCGCCTCGCGGTACTTTGCCATAGCCTCCACGAACGCGCGCGCGCTCGCGCAATCTTTGACGCAATGAAGCCCGGTGGCAGCCGCGAACTCCGGATAGTTGCGGATCACATTGTTGATGGCCGTGAGGGCGTACCACTCCGCACTCGGTTCGATGCTCCCCGGAATGCCGGAACTGCATCGGATGGTCCCGTCGCCGTTGAGATAATCGCAGCGCGCTTCCTCTGGGCCGAGCGGGGGCCTCACCGGAATGTCGAGATCGTTTGACGTGGCCTTCCAAGCGATAGTTGGCATGGCAATCCCCGCACCTCGCGGCGCCAGCGCGTCATCGAGCGTCTTGTGTGGACCGCTTGCCCTCACCGTGACTCGATACGTGTTGAGCGGCTTCGGAAACCGCACACCCAACGTTTGCAAATCTGGCCAGACCGCGTGCGGGCGTGAGGTGTAGATGACGATGCTGGGGGCCATGTCACTCGGTCCGCGCTCGGGGACGAGTTCGAGCGCGTAGCTGGCATCCGGCACCGGCGACCAACTGAAGCTCATTCCTGCCTGCGCGACGGCCCCGCGCTTCGGCTCGAGAAGAACGGGGGCAGCGTGCAGAGTGAGCGCTGCCAAACTCTCCGCCGGAGGCGCGCAGCGGCGGATCGCGCTGTCCAGGTAAGGGTTCGAAACAAAAACGTCCACGCACAGCGTGGCGCCAACTGCTGACAGATCGGGCGAGTCGTAGCCCGTCCCACGACGGAAAGAGTTCACGCCGTGGAAGCTGCCGCCACCAACTACGTGATAGCGATGGAGGACGGTGGGGGAAGGCTCCTCCAGTACATCCGGCACGAAGTCTGGCGGGCGATGCTCGATCGGTGCCGGCGTCATTGGCACGTCGAGCTTCACCTTCGCGCCATCGTTGAGAGTGACCGCGCTATGAGCGAACGTCGCCGAGAGCGCCGGGCCGCGCTGCACCGTCTGCAACGCCAAGAACTGCCCCGATAGCACGTCGGGGCCATCCCACGAGACCAGTAGCGGGCCAAACTCGGCGCTTGCGGTCTCGGACGATAGGCGCACGACGTCCTGCGCGCGGCCGCGCTCCGAAAAGAACCCAACCTGCACGACCTCTCCCGCCAACGGCTGCCCCGGCGCGCCTGACAGTTTGCCTCGCAGCTCCGCATGATGAGCACGCGGGCGCGGCTGCTCGGGTTCGAGGTGCGCCAAGACCGGATCGCGGCGCACGATTCCGAGATACACACTGATGAGCGACCGATCCGCGCTCATCAGAATCACGTCGTACGGTCCGTTGCCTGCGGGCACCGCAAAGCGACCGTCAGCGTCCGTTACACTGATCGACGCGCCGACCGCGACAGACACGCCCACCAGCAGCTCACCGCTCTTCCGCCCAACAACCTTTCCCGCACTTGCCCAGTGCTGCGAGTTCGGCGAATTCAGCGAGCTGGGTGCAGACCCCGCGCCCGGCGGTCGCTTCGCGCAGCCCTGGCCCGCGAGAGCAACGAATGCGCTCAGGCCGATGGCCAGACGCCGTACCGGTAGCATTGGAGCTGTTGGACGTGCGAAACACCCGGCTGATTCATCGAGATGCGGACGCTCAGAGGGAGGGCTCAGCGGAGCGACGCGCTTCAGAGCGATGACACGGCACTATCGGCGCAACTGAGCCGGGCGCGGCTCAAAACACGGCGATTGGCCGCAGGAAACACGGTGGCGGCGCCGGGAATTGAAAACGACCAGAGGACAGATGGCAGACACGATCGGGCATCGAAAGAGCACGATCGGACTTCGAGTGGATGCGGCCAACGTGCCAGATCGTGCACCTAAGTGCGCGATCGATTGTCGCGATGTGACAGTTGGAGCCGAAGCCTACGAGCTATCGAACGTGTCGAGACGCCCACGGCGCTCGTTTTGGCGGCGGAGGCGAAGCGGTGGGACGTGGTGGTTCGGATTGCGGAGGAGCTGAGCACGCGCGCTATGGCGCGTCAGCTCGTTGAGGCGACGGCGGCAATGGCTACGCGGCGCCCCCACTGCTCGTCGTATTGACGCTTCCTTGGGCGCTGCCGTCGCGCTACCAACGCTTTCTCGTATGCCTTCGCCTCCGAGCGTTTTCTACCGCGTTGTCGGGCACGATGAGTGGTGTGACTTCTCAGAGTACGGGCGCATTCGTTGTCTCGGCGGGGAGAGCTACGAGGCGGGCAAATGCGCCTGGGAAAACCTCAAGGACGCGCGGGCTTGGGCGAACGGCAATGCTTCTGCACCGTTCTACCGGCCGCCAGTTCGGATTTTGAGGATCGAGTTACACTCCGGTGCTAATTTGGGGTTTGGCCCAGTCTTTCTGGGCCCTAGGTTGGATAGGATTGGGCCTGCGTGGATGATTCCTGTTGAAATACTGGCAACTGCAACCGCTCACGAGGTGACATGACCAAGCCAGAAGTTTTCGTGGTGCCGGCTTTGGGCGACCGTGGGATCGCTACCCTCCCGAGCGACGCGCACGTCTTCGGTACAGTCTTGCTCGGCGAGGATGAGGAGCATCCTTTTGGACAGTGGTCTGTCGTGCTCACTAGGACGGACATAGATGGCGCGCCGGGGCCGGGCGTATTCCGTCTCACGTTCATGTCGGAGGAAGCCCCAATAGACACACTCGAGGCCGAGATTCCTATCAAGTTCTTTCGAGCACCGGTTCTGATCGGTACGCTACAGGTGCTGTTCTCGCGCCGGCGAAGCGAGCTTGTTGATCGAGACGTGTTGCTTATGCCGGACGTGCCACCCAGGGTCATCATGCAGGCGGCGACACTTTAGCCATGTATATCGTTGCGCAGCGGGTTCGAGGTCTGAACGATGTCGTTGGCGTCAACGCGACAAGGTATGAGCAGGACGCTGGTGAAGTTGATTGGTCACGACCCGACGTTCTTGATTTCGTTACAACCCAGGCGCCTGGGCGGCGCGTCGCGCAGGAATTTACGCTCAGACCCGGCGGCAACGCGGTGCTCTCCTACGTCGACCTTGTTTCCGCCGAGCCGATTCCTCCTGAGGAAATAGGCAAAATCGTCGAGATGATCGTACGAGAAGCGACGAAAAGTGAACGCGGACGATTGCGCGGAACTGGTTGGTGGGCGGCGTACTTCGCAAGCGGTACGCCCACGATGCGTCAGCAAGAGATTCGCGGCCTGAATGATGCCCTTGTTCGAATGGCGGCACAGCGCGAGAATGCCATAGAACCATTGCAAATCATTGTAAGCCGAGACGATGAACGCTGGATCTTCTACCTCGCGCCGGAATCACTGGCACGCGTGCCAGCTGAAGTGAACGGTCAGCCTCGGCCGGAGCGCGTTACGATCCCATTTGATGTCGCCCAAGACTTTCGAATGATTCACGGCGAACTTTACCCGCACGTCGTCCAATGGCTGACGAATATGTCTAGAGACGAGATCGCGCGTGAGGGAGGAGTCGAGTTCCTACACGACGGTCAAAGAGTTTGGAACTTGCCCCCAGCACCGCAGTGAGTGGAATGGGCTGCGGCACTTGCGTCAACGTAAGTCCTTGCTATGGCGGGCAAGAGGTGGCGCGCCGGAATCGTGCACGCATGTCACGCAATGAATGAGCCCACCCACGCCGCCTCTCGCCGCCCTGACAATAGTGGACGCATCAGTGCTCTTCTCGTCCCCAGACGGGCTACGGCGAGGACCTAGGCTGAGACACCGCTGCATTGTGAGACGTGTCGACCCTGCTCGTGCGGGCCCGGGCACAGGTGCGACAACTCCGGTGCCGCTAGGGTGCGGACGTGAACTCGAACCCGCAAATCACGATCCCGTGGTGAGTACGTCGGTCTCCTCGAAAGCGGCGAGCGCGCATATCAGGTCTTTTTCGGGAACGTGATGCTTGCGACCGTCTCACTCCATGGAACCGACGTACGCGTAGAGCGAGTCAAATAGCCGGTTTGTGTTCCGATGCTCTTCGGCTTCGTGTACAAACCGAGTGGGCTC
>Ga0164241_10002138_pt1 | contig 22123 bp, 16 predicted proteins | sample OricomyardsoilBY_FD_108780 | JGI IMG/M metagenome (GOLD analysis project Ga0164241, IMG submission 108780) | Backyard soil microbial communities from Emeryville, California, USA - Original compost - Back yard soil (BY) | ecosystem: Environmental > Terrestrial > Soil > Unclassified | place: USA... | reverse complement strand
CCTGGCCTCCAGAAAGGGGCCAACGGTCAATACCCAAAAAGAGTGAGTGGAGTTTTTATGGGCAAGGTAATCGGCATCGATCTGGGAACCACCAATTCCTGCGTCGCCATCATGGAAAGCGGCAAGCCGCGCGTCATCGAGAACAGCGAAGGTGATCGCACCACGCCGTCCATCGTCGCGTTCACCAAGGACAACGAAGTCCTCGTGGGCCAGTCGGCGAAGCGCCAGGCGGTGACCAACCCGCAGAACACGTTGTTCGCGGTGAAGCGCCTCATCGGCCGCAAGTTCGACGATGCCGTCGTGCAGAAGGACATCAACATGGTGTCCTACAAGATCGCGAAGGCCGACAACGGCGACGCCTGGGTCGAAGCCCAGGGCGAAAAGAAGGCGCCGCCGGAAATCTCCGCGCGCGTGCTCATGAAGATGAAGAAGACCGCCGAGGATTATCTCGGTGAGGAAGTGACCGAAGCCGTCATCACGGTGCCGGCGTACTTCAACGACCAGCAGCGCCAGGCGACCAAGGACGCCGGCCGCATCGCGGGTCTCGACGTGAAGCGCATCATCAACGAGCCGACCGCGGCCGCGCTCGCCTATGGCCTCGACAAGGCCGGCAAGGACCGCAAGATCATCGTGTACGACCTGGGTGGCGGCACCTTCGACGTGTCGGTCATCGAGATCGCCGAAATCGACGGCGAGCGCCAGTTCGAGGTGCTATCTACCAACGGCGACACGTTCCTCGGCGGTGAAGACTTCGACAACCGCATCATCAATTTCCTCGCGGACGAGTTCCTCAAGGAATCCGGCGTCGACGTGCGCAAGGATCCGCTCGCCGTGCAGCGCCTCAAGGAGGCCGCCGAGAAGACCAAGATCGAGCTGTCTTCGAGCCAGCAGACGGACGTGAACCTGCCGTACATCACGGCGGATGCGTCGGGCCCGAAGCACCTCAACATCAAGCTGACTCGCGCGAAGCTCGAGTCGCTGGTGGAAGACCTCGTCAAGAAGACCATCGAGCCCTGCCGCATCGCGTTGAAGGACGCCGGCATCGGTACGCAGGACATTGCCGAAGTCATCCTCGTCGGTGGCCAGACGCGCATGCCGCTCGTGCAGAAGTACGTGAAGGAATTCTTCGGCAAGGATCCGCGCAAGGACGTGAACCCGGACGAAGCCGTCGCCGTGGGCGCGGCCATCCAGGGCGGTGTGCTCGCGGGTGAAGTGAAGGACGTGCTGCTGCTCGACGTGACGCCGCTGTCTCTCGGCATCGAGACGCTGGGCGGCATCATGACGAAGCTCATCGAGAAGAACACCACGATCCCGACCAAGACCTCGCAGACGTTCTCGACCGCCGACGACAACCAGGGCGCGGTCACCATCCACGTGCTGCAGGGCGAGCGTGATCGCGCGAACGACAACAAGTCGCTCGGCAAGTTCGACCTCACCGACATTCCGCCGCAGCCGCGCGGCATGCCGCAGATCGAAGTCACCTTCGACATCGACGCGAACGGCATCATGCACGTCGGCGCGAAGGACAAGGCCACGGGCAAGGAACAGAAGATCGCCATCAAGGCGTCTTCGGGCCTGTCCGAGGAAGAGATCAAGCGCATGGTGAGCGACGCCGAAGCGCACGCGGAAGAGGACAAGAAGTTCCGCGAGCTCGTTGATTCGCGTAACCGCGCCGATCAGCTCGTGCATGCGGTCGAGAAGTCGTTGAAGGATCTCGGCGACAAGGTCGACGGTGGCGAACGCGCCAAGGTCGAATCCGCGCTGTCGGATCTGCGTGGCGTGCTCAAGGGCGACGACAAGGCGGCCATCGACAAGAAGGCCGAGGCGCTCATGGCGGCGGCTTCGAACATCGCGCAGCAGGCCCAGGCTGCCGAGGCAGGCAACGCCGGTGGCGCCGGTCCAGATGCCGCGGCCGGTGCCGGCGGTGGCGGATCGAAGGCGAACGACGACGCGGTCGACGCCGAGTTCGAAGAAGTCAAAGACAAGAAGAAGGCCTAACTGGCTGCGCGCCCCGCGCCGAGTGGTGCGGGGCGGTTTCTCCAAGGGCGGGAAATGTCGAAACGCGATTATTACAAGGTGCTCGATGTTCCGCGCACCGCGACCGAGGCCGACATCAAGAAGGCCTATCGTCGTTTGGCGATGAAATACCACCCGGATCGCAATCCCGGTGACAAGGACGCCGAAGAGAAATTCAAGGAAGCCAAGGAGGCTTACGAAGTTCTCTGCGAAGCCGACAAGCGCGCCATCTACGACCAGCACGGCCACGCAGGCATCGATGCATCACGCCAGGGCGGCGGTCGCGGACATCACGCGGGCACCGATGCCTTCGGCGAGATGTTTGGCGAGATGTTCGGAGACATTTTCGGCGGAGGTCGCCGTGGCGGCGGGCGCTCGCAGGTTTTCCGCGGCGCCGACCTCAAGTACGAACTCGAAATCGATCTTGGCCAGGCCGTGTTCGGTCATTCCGTCGAGATCGACGTGGCCAAGCTCATGGAGTGCGACACCTGCGGTGGCAGCGGTGCAGCCAAGGGTCACAAGCCGACCACCTGCGACACCTGCAACGGCGTGGGCCAGGTGCGCATCTCCCAGGGCTTCTTCCAGCTGCAGCAGCCGTGCCCGAAGTGTCGCGGCAGCGGCACCATCATCAAGAACCCCTGTGACACCTGCCTCGGGCAGGGGCGCGTGCGTCGGTCGAAGCGCCTGGCCGTCAAGGTGCCCGCCGGCGTCGACACCGGCGATCGCATTCGTCTCTCGGGCGAAGGCGAGTCCGGACGCAACGGCGGACCGCCGGGCGACCTGTATGTAGAAGTGCACGTCACCGAACACGAGATCTTCGAGCGCGATGGCGAGCATCTGTCCTGCGAGGTGCCGGTCAGCTTTGCCACTGCCGTCCTGGGTGGAAGCGTCGAGGTGCCCACGCTCGATGGTCATGTGTCGCTGAAGATTCCCGCGGAGACGCAATCGGGCCGCGTCTTCCGTCTGCGCGACAAGGGCGTGAAGCCCGTGCGCGGAGGGGCGCGCGGCGATCTGTTCTGTCGCGTGGTGGTGGAAACTCCGGTGAAGCTCAACAGCGAGCAGCGCGAGCTGCTGCACAAGTTCGAGGAATCGCTGCAGAAGGATGCGGGCAAACACGCACCGCGAGGCGAAAGCTTCTTCGAAGGCGTGAAGCGCTTCTTCTCGTCCGAACCTTCCTGATCACGGCTGCGGCGCGCTGGGCGCCGCGGGTGGCAAGTGCAGAGCGGCGCGTACCTCCGCCCGGGCCGCATCGGCATCGGCGCGATATCCAGGGCTCGCATCCAGCGCGAAGACCAGCCATTGCGCGCCGTGACGGCCTGCCTCGATGTCGCTCCTGAAGTGCACGCCGCACACCATGCGCTGCCGTGCGAAGTCATCCGCCCGCGCGACCAGCTGGTCGCTGCGCTCCGGAACCAGTTCGCGAAGCAGATAGGCCATCACGTATCCGTAGTTCGCGTGACCGCTCGGGTACGAAAGATCGCCGCGCACGTTGTCGATGCACGGCTCGAGTCGCGGTTCGATTTCGTACGGGCGCAGCCGTCTGAATTTCTCCTTGGCCGCTCGCACGTAGGGGCGCGTGTCGTCTTCGACTGCTTCGGCCAGCGCGCTCAGCAACGGCAAGTCGGGATCAGCGTCGGCGGGGAATCCCAGTGCCCCGTAGAAACGGCGGATTTCGGTTTTGCGGTCCGCGCGTGCCGCGGCCACATCGGCCTTGCTGCGGCTGTCCTGCAGTCCGATCAGTTCATCGAGTTCGACACGCGTGGCCGGTGAATCCGCCGCCGGAGGCGTTTCGAATATCGCGACGTAGTCCGCCGTGGAACCGTCGAGGTAGAGGTGCCGGTCACGGTGCAGCCACCCGTAAATGCCGCCGGCTATGGCGGCGGTGGCGACGACGGCCGCAAGGAGCCGCGGGATTTTCTTCATGGGGTCTGCGCCCAGCCGCGAGATCGCTCCACGGCCTGGCTCCATCGCGCGCGACGACGCGCGGCTTCATCGCGAGCCATACGCGGCTCGAAGCGCCTTTCCAGTTTCCACAGCTGCGCCAGCTCATCCTGGGATCGCCAGAAGCCGACACCAAGCCCCGCCAGTGCCGCCGCGCCAAAGGCCGTGGTTTCAGTGTTGACCGGCCGGAGCACGGGCACGCCTAACAAGTCGGCCTGGAATTGCAGCAGGAGGTCGTTACGCGCCGCGCCGCCGTCCACCCGCAGTTCCGAGAGTGGCCGTCCCGCATCCTGCTGCATCGCCTGGATGAGATCGGCGGTCTGGAAGGCGATGCTCTCGAGCGCGGCGCGTGCCACATGCGCCCGCGTGCTGCCGCGTGTGAGTCCAACGATGGTGCCGCGCGCCGCGGCGTCCCACTGCGGCGCCCCGAGCCCCGCAAAGGCCGGAACCAGGTACACGTCACCGGTGTCGTGCACGCTTGACGCCAATGCTTCGATCTCGTCGGAACGGCGGATCATGCCGAGGCCGTCGCGCAGCCATTGCACCGTGGCACCGCCCATGAATACGCCCCCTTCGAGCGCGTATTGGCTGCGGTTCCCGCGACGCCACGCGACCGTGGTCAGCAGGCGGTGGCGGGAGGATTGGGGAGTCTCGCCGGTGTTCAACAACGCGAAGCAGCCGGTGCCGTACGTGTTCTTGGCCATGCCGGGCGAGAAGCAGGCCTGGCCGAACAACGCGGCCTGCTGGTCGCCCGCGATGCCCGTGACGGGTAGTTTGACGCCGTCCAGATCGATCTCGATGGCCGATGAGGCGTCCAGGCAGGAGTCCACGATTTCGGGCAGGCAGCCTCGCGGCACGCCGAAGAGATCCAGCATTCGCTCGTCCCAACGCCCCGTGCGCAGCTCCATGAGCAACGTACGGCTGGCGTTCGTGATGTCGGTGACGTGGCGGCGATGGCCGCTGAGCTTGAACAGCAGCCAGCTATCTATCGTTCCGAACGCGAGTTCACCTCGCTGCGCGCGCTGCCGGGCATCCGGAATGTGGTCGAGCAGCCACGCGAGCTTGGTGCCGGAGAAGTAGGGATCCAGCAACAACCCGGTATGGGCGGCGATTTCCGGTTCATGGCCGGCATTGCGAAGGCGTTCGCAATCGCCGGCGGTGCGACGATCCTGCCAGACGATGGCCGGCGCCAGGGGTCTGCCGGTTCCGCGATCCCACAGGACCGCAGTCTCCCGCTGGTTGGTGATGCCGACGGCTGCGATGTCGCGAGGTGAGGCGTGCGCGGCGTGAAGCGCCTCGGAGATGGTCTTGCGCTGCGTGTCCCAGATTTCGAGGGCGTCGTGTTCGACCCACCCCGGCTGCGGGAAGTGCTGCGTGAACTCGCGCTGCCCCTGCCCCGCGATGCGACCCGAGGCGTCGAACAGCAGTGACCGTGAGCTGGTGGTGCCCGCGTCGAGCGCGAGGATGAACTTGTTCGTAGATCCCGGCGCGGCACTCATGTTCAGTCCGTCACGACGAGAGGCCGCGTGGCTTCAGGCCAGCGGCCCGGTAGATGGCGTCGATGGCGCGCATGTTGCCGACGGCATCGTCGCCCCCCGTGAGAGGCGCCGCGCGGCCTTCGATGACTTCCATGACATGGCGCAGCTGGTAATGGAAAGTGGTGTCGCCGCCGGAGACGATGACCGGCATCGCCATGTTCGCGGATTCAATGGACAGCGTAGCGCCGGAATGCGGTGAAACAGGATTGTCGAGCTCCAGCATCCCGTCATCGCCGTGCACGCGCAGATAGCGCGACATCGCGTTGTCTTCGGGTTGCATGGAGCACTTCAGCGTGGCCGTGGGGCCGCTGGTGAACGCCAGCTCGGCTTCGATGTCGAGGTCGACGCCGGGCGTTGCGCAGCGGGCGGAGGCACTGACGACGGAAGGCTCATCGCCGGCCACGGTGCGGATCCAGTGCATGCAGTAACTACCGAGATCCATGAGCGCGCCACCACCCAGCGCCTCGATGTAGCGCAATTCGCCGGGTGTGTCCGGCAGGCTGGCATTGAAGACGGCTTCGATGCGACGGATCCTGCCGATCTGGCCGCTCTTCAGCGCCGCCAGCGTGCGATCGAACAGCGGATGAAAGCGATAGTGGAAACCCTCGAAGAGGTGGCGGCCGGCAGTGCGTGCAGCCGCGACCATTCGCTCCGCGTCCCGGGCATTGTTGGCGAACGGCTTCTCGACGAGAACGTGTTTGCCACTCTGGAGAGCGGCCGTGCACCACTCGAGATGCGCCGACGGCGGCAACGCGACGTACACGAGGTCGATGTCATCGCGGGCAATGAGCTCCGCATAACTACCGAAAGCCATGGGAATGGAATGTTGCGCGGCGAAGTCCTGTGCCCGCCCGAATTCCCGGGCCGCAATGGCGACCACTTCCGCGCCCAGCAGCGCGTTGGCGGGTGTCACGATGCCGCGCGGAGCAATCCGTGCCGCGCCCAATATGCCGATGCGTATCATGGGGCGGCAGTCTCGCACGACTGCGCGCTCCGAATAAAATTTTGGGGCACACTGTCCTCGCGAGAGGAGAAAGGGAGCAATAGTGACGACTGCAATACTGATCGGCGCCACCGGACGGATGGGCACGGCTATTGTTCGTGAATCGATTCGAGAGTCGCTGCGTGAGACCGCAGCCGGCAAAACTCTGAGCGTGGTCGCGGCGGTTGCGTCGCCAGGCAGCAAGTCGCTGGGACTCGACGTGGGTGAGGTCGCCGGGGTGAAACCGCTGGGTGTGCGCGTGGTCGACGAACTACCGCCCGACCTGGCGAAGGCGAAGGTGGCCATCGACTTCTCGCGGCCAGACCTGAGCCTGCGCGCGCTGAACGTCTGTCGTGCAGCGCGCGTGCCCATCGTCATCGGCACCACCGGCCATGGTTCGGAGTTCGAAGCGCGCATCGCGGCCGCTTCGCGTGACATCGCGGTGCTGGTAGCGCCTAACACCTCCATCGGCGTGGCCGTGGCGCAGGAGTTGGTCCGCATTGCGGCCGAAGCTTTACCCGCGGAGTTCGACATCGAGATCGTCGAAGCGCATCACAAGCACAAACTCGATGCGCCATCGGGTACCGCGCTCGCGTTGGCGGATAGTGCGGCCAGGGCGCGAGGCCTCGATCCCCACGAGGACACACTGACGGGCAGGGCCGGGCAGGGTGCAAGGCGACCCCGCGAAATCGGGATAGCGAGCGTGCGCGCGGGCGATATCGTGGGTACCCATACAGTGCTGTTTGCCGGGACTGGCGAGCGGCTGACGGTCGGCCACGAGGCGACCGACCGGGGAATCTTTGCAAATGGTGCGATACGGGCAGCGGCCTGGCTTGCGACGCAAAAGCCCGGCAGATACACGATGGCCAACGTACTTGGATTAAAAACAACCGGTTAGAACGCTTTTCGCTCGATTCCATTAGAACTTTCCGAGCGCTTTCTCCACGAAACGGGCAAGAAGTTTCGTGGACACTCCGGGGCGCGCTTCGTAAAATTGCCGCCTAATCCGAAACGGGTTAGTCCAACGCAGGGCGGGAGGATGTTCGCGAGAACTCCTCCCGCTTTGTGCATGTACGCTCCGCGGAGAGAGCATCCACTTAAATTCGAGTTTTATCGGGCTTGCTTGAGCTCGAGGGGAGATCCCGCGTGACAGTAACCGCGGTTCTGGCTCTTGAAGATGGAACGGTCTTCAACGGCCAGTCTATCGGCGCCAAGGGCAACACTACTGGCGAAGTCGTTTTCAATACCGCGTTGACGGGATATCAGGAAATTCTTTCCGATCCGTCCTATTCACGACAGATCGTGACGCTGACCTATCCACACATCGGCAATACGGGCACCACACCCGAAGATCTCGAGTCGCCGACGGTCTTCGCCGCGGGACTGATAGTTAGAGACGTTCCCCCGCTCGCCAGCAACTGGCGCAAGAACGAAGACCTGCGCGAATTCCTCTCGCGCCACAAGGTCGTCGCCATCTCCGGCATCGATACACGCAAGCTCACGAGGATCCTGCGCGAGAAGGGCGCCCAAAGCGGCTGCATCATGGCGGGCGACAAGATCGACTCGGCCGCTGCCGTGCGTCTCGCCAAGAAGTTTCCCGGACTGAAGGGCATGGACCTGGCCAAGGTCGTCTCGACCAAGCGCTCGTACCAGTGGAACGAGGGCAGCCTGTGGCAGCCGGAGAATCGCCCGGTCATGCGCGCCCACCAGCGCCTGCACGTTGTGGCATTCGACTACGGCGTGAAGCGCAACATCCTGCGCATGCTTGCCGATCGCGGCTGCCGCATGACGGTGGTGCCCGCGCAGACCACGGCCGAAGAGGTGCTGGCGCTCGAACCCGATGGCGTGTTCCTGTCGAACGGCCCCGGTGATCCGGAACCTTGCGACTACGCCATCGAGGCCATCCGCGCGCTGGTCGTGGCGGAGCTGCCCACCTTCGGCATCTGCCTCGGACATCAGTTGTTGGGCCTCGCGAGCGGCGCGCGCACCATGAAGATGAAGTTCGGCCACCACGGCGCGAACCATCCGGTGCAGGATCTCGAAACCGGCCACGTATTCATCACCAGCCAGAACCACGGCTTTGCGGTCGACGAAAGCGACCTGCCGTCCACGCTCAAGGCCACGCATCGCTCGCTGTTCGATGGGACTCTGCAGGGCATCGCGAGGATCGACAAACCGGCCTTCAGCTTCCAGGGCCATCCGGAAGCGAGCCCGGGGCCGCAGGAAATGGGCGCCATGTTCGATCGATTCATCCACCTCATGCTGAGGCGTCTTCAGCAGAAGCTCCGGGCCCGCACCGTCGGGAAACAGTCCAAGCAGGCCGCCGAGGGCTGAACCAGCCTAACTATTCATGCCAAAACGTACAGACATCGAAAGCATCCTGATCATTGGCGCCGGCCCGATCATCATCGGCCAGGCCTGCGAGTTCGACTATTCCGGCGCCCAGGCCTGCAAGGCGCTCAAGGAGGAGGGCTACCGCGTCATCCTCGTGAACTCGAATCCCGCGACCATCATGACCGACCCGGAGATGGCCGACTCGATCTACATCGAGCCCATCAACTGGCGCACGCTGGCGCGAATCATCGAGAAGGAAGAGCCCGACGCGTTGCTGCCCACCATGGGCGGCCAGACGGCGCTGAACACCGCGCTCGATCTCGTGCGCGAAGGCGTGCTGGCACGCCACGGCGTCGAGCTCATCGCGGCCTCGCGCGAAGCCATCGACATGGCAGAGGACCGCGAGCTCTTCAAGAACGCGATGAAGGAAATCGGCCTCGAGTGCGCGCGCGCGGCCGTGGCGCATACGCTGGCACAGGCCCAGGAGATACAGGCCACGCTGGGTTTCCCGGTGGTCATCCGCCCGTCGTTCACCATGGGTGGGTCGGGCGGCGGCATCGCCTACAACCGCGAAGAGTTCGAACAGATCGTCGAGCGTGGTCTGGATGCATCGCCCACGTCCGAAGTGCTCATCGAAGAATCGGTGATTGGCTGGAAAGAATTCGAGATGGAAGTGGTCCGCGACAAGAAGGACAACTGCATCATCGTCTGCTCCATCGAAAACCTCGATCCCATGGGCGTGCACACGGGTGACTCCATCACCGTCGCGCCGGCGCAGACGCTAACGGACAAGGAATACCAGCGCATGCGCAATGCGTCGATCGCGGTGCTGCGCAAGATCGGCGTCGATACGGGCGGCTCGAACGTGCAGTTCGCGGTGAATCCGAAGGATGGGCGCCTGCTCGTCATCGAGATGAATCCGCGCGTGTCGCGCTCGTCGGCCCTGGCGTCGAAAGCGACCGGGTTCCCGATTGCAAAGATCGCGGCGAAGCTGGCGGTGGGTTATACGCTGGACGAGCTGAAGAACGACATCACGGGCGGTGCCACGCCGGCGTCGTTCGAGCCTTCCATCGATTACGTCGTCACCAAGATCCCGCGCTTCACGTTCGAGAAATTCCCCGCGGCGAATTCGCGTCTCACCACGCAGATGAAGTCGGTCGGCGAAGTGATGGCCATCGGGCGCACGTTCCAGGAGTCGTTGCAGAAGGCGCTGCGCGGCCTCGAAACCGGCCTCGACGGCCTCAACGAACAGTTCAAGGACGAACTCACTGAAGAACAACGCGACAAGCTCGCCTATGAGCTGCGCGCGCCGGGACCGAACCGGCTGTTGTATGTCGCGGATGCCTTCCGCGCCGGCTGGTCTCGCGAGCGCATCGAGGAGCTGTCGTACATCGACCCCTGGTTCCTCGCGCAGATCGAAGATCTCGTCGTCGAAGAGGCACGCGTGCGCGGAGGCGGAGTCGCCGAACTGGAGACCGACCGGCTTCGCGACCTCAAGCGCAAGGGCTTTTCCGACAGCCGTCTCGGCGCGCTCACGGGCGCGGGCGAAGCGGCCATTCGCTCCAGGCGCCATGCGCTCAACATCCGGCCCGTGTTCAAACGCGTGGACACCTGCGCGGCCGAGTTCGCCACGTCCACGGCCTATCTCTATTCGACCTACGAAGAAGAGTGCGAAGCGCAGCCCACGAAGAACCGCAAGATCATGATCCTGGGCGGCGGGCCGAACCGCATCGGTCAGGGCATCGAGTTCGACTACTGCTGCGTGCATGCCGCGCTGCAGCTGCGCGAAGACGGCTATGAAACCATCATGGTCAACTGCAACCCCGAGACGGTTTCCACGGACTACGACACTTCCGATCGCCTGTATTTCGAGCCGTTGACTCTCGAGGACGTGCTCGAAGTGATCGCGAAGGAGCAGCCCGAAGGCGTCATCGTGCAATACGGTGGCCAGACGCCGCTGAAGTTGTCGCGGGCGCTGGAGGCGGCCGGCGCGCCGATCATCGGCACCTCGCCGGATTCCATCGACATGGCCGAGGACCGCGAGCGCTTCCAGGTTCTGGTGAAAAATCTCGGGCTCAAGCAGCCCGCGAACGCCACCGCCCGCACGGAAGACCAGGCGGTGGCGTTGGCGCGCACCGTGGGCTTCCCGCTGGTCGTGCGTCCGTCGTACGTCCTCGGTGGTCGCGCCATGGAAGTGGTCTTCAACGAAGAAGACCTGCGCAATTACATGACCCACGCCGTGAAGGTTTCGAACGACAGCCCCGTGCTGCTCGACCGGTTCCTGGACGTGGCCATCGAGGTCGACGTCGATGCCTGCTGCGACGGCGAAGACGTGCTGATCGGCGGCATCATGGAACACGTGGAGCAGGCCGGCGTTCACTCCGGGGATTCCGGTTGCTCGCTGCCGCCCAACAGCCTCTCGCCGGAGATCCAGGCCGAACTGCGCGAGCAGACCCGCAAGCTCGCGAAGGCGCTCAATGTCGTCGGGCTCATGAACATCCAGTTCGCGATCCAGAGCGGTGTCATCTACGTGCTCGAAGTGAACCCGCGGGCCTCGCGCACGGCGCCATTCGTCTCGAAGGCCACGGGAGTGCCGCTCGCCAAGATCGGCGCGCGCGTGATGACCGGCAAGAAGATGAAGACGATGGAAGGCGCGAGTGAGGTCGTGCCGCCTTACTACTCGGTGAAGGAGGCGGTGTTCCCGTTCACGAAGTTCCCCGAGGCTGACCCGATCCTGGGCCCCGAAATGAAGAGTACGGGCGAAGTCATGGGCACCGGCCGGACGTTCGGCGAGGCCTATGCCAAGGCCCAGGCCGGTTCGGGAGTCACTCTGCCGCGTTCCGGCCTGGCGCTCATCAGCGTTCGCGAACGGGACAAGGCGGGCGCCGTCATCCTGGCCAAGAAGCTGGTGGAGAAGGGATTCGACATCGCGGCCACGGACGGTACGGCCAAAGTCATCAGCGAAGCCGGGCTGCCCGTGAAACGCGCCAACAAGGTGCGTGAGGGCCGGCCCCACATCGTCGACATGATCAAGAACGACGAATTCGTGCTCATCGTGAACACCACCGAAGGCAAGACTGCCATCAACGAGTCGAATTCCATCCGCCGCGAAGCGGTCCACCGGCGCGTCACCTACTACACGACGCTCGCAGGCGCCCTCGCAACCTGCGAAGCTCTCGACCACCTGGATGCCGTGGAAGTGAACCGCCTCCAGGATCTGCACAAAGAGGCCAGGTCATGAAACGGACACCGATGACGCTGCGGGGCGCGGAGGCGCTTCGCGTTGAACTCAAGCGGCTGAAGGGCGAGGACCGCCCGCGCGTGATCAAGGCGATTGCCGAGGCGCGCAGCCATGGCGATCTCTCGGAAAACGCGGAATACCACGCCGCCCGCGAGCAGCAGGGGTTCATCGAAGGGCGCATCGGGGAAATCGAAGCCAAGCTGTCGACCGCCGAGGTCATCGATACCGCGTCGCTGAACAACACCGGCAAGGTGATCTTCGGCGCCACGGTCGATCTCGAGGACCAGGACGACGGCAAGAAGACCACCTACCAGATCGTGGGTGAGGACGAAGCCGACATCAAGACAGGGCGCATCTCCATCACGTCGCCCATCGCGCGCGCCATCGTCGGCAAGAGCGTGGGTGACGTCGTCGACGTCATCGCGCCGGGCGGAAAACACAGCTACGAAGTGACGGAAGTCCGTTACATCTAGCTAGTTCGAAAAACGACGGGCCAGGACAGGGGGCGTGGTGAAGCGATTTGCGGGTATGGTGGTCGCAATGACCGCATTCGGCGCCGCGCCACTGGCTTCGGCGGACGAGTGGATTCCCCTGCAGGATGGCAAGTCGCTCGCGGGCTGGAAAACCGCGGAGCGTCCTGAATCCTGGGTCGTCGAAGACGGCGTGTTCGTTTCTCGCGGCGAACGTTCGCATCTCTTCTATGTCGGCAAAGTCGGCAAACACGATTTCAGGAATTTCGAATTCCAGGCCGAGGTGATGACCTCACCCGGATCCAACAGCGGCATCTACGCGCACACGAAGTGGCAGGGGCCGGGCTGGCCCGAGGCCGGCTACGAATTGCAGGTCATCAATTCCAATCCGCCGGCCGAGAAGATGGGCGGCTATGTCGAATACAAGATGACCGGCAGCATCTACGCGGTGCGCAACCACTGGCAGGCGCCCGTTGCCGACAACGACTGGTTCACATACCGCATCCGCGTGGTCGGCAAGACCATCCAGACCTTCATCAACGGCACGCTGGTCTGCGAATACGCTGAGCCGCTGAATGCCTTCCGGCCGGATGACAAGAAGGGCCGGTTGTTAGGGTCGGGTACGTTTGCGCTGCAGGCCCACGATCCGGGCAGCATCGTGAAGTACCGCAACATGAAGGTGAAGATCCTGCCGCGTGATGCCACCCCACCGGCCGGCCTCGTCCCCATCGCAGACGCCGAGCTCGATCGGCTCGTCACGCAGGCGTCGAACGACAACATACCGCTCATCGATGTCGGGTTGTCGCCGCCGGACTCGGGTTCCGAAGCGTTCTGGAGCGACGCGCGCCGTTACGGCGTGTTACCCCTTTCGATCCAGCAGATTCCCAACATCGCAGGTTCCGTGGCCGTGCTGGTCGATCGTGACCGCGGACCCGACGTGGAACTCCTCAAGAGCCTGAAGGCGAAGGGTTATCGCGTGGCGTTCAGTTCGGGCGGCGCGACGAGCTTCGACGAGGCGCAGCTCAAGCGGCGCCTGCAGGCCATCAATGATGCGGGGCTCGGCTGGAAGGATTTCTGGGTGCCGGGCAAGCCGTAGCCGGCTACGAAACCTTGACGATCTCCAGGTTCGGCCCCGTCGTCATCGGCGCGGCGCCGCGCATCGTGCGCAACAGCTCGTTGGTCTCATGCGGCGCCATCGGCTTGCTGAAGAAGTAGCCCTGGCCGGTCGAGCACCCCAGCGCCAGCAGCTGTGATGCATGTTCACGCGTCTCGATGCCTTCGGCGACCGTGCCGAGGTGCAGGCTCTGCGCCATGCTGATGATGGCGCGCACGATGGCGGCATCATTGCGATCGACATTCATGTCGCGCACGAAGGTGCGGTCGATCTTCAGATAGTCGATGGGCAGGTTGCGTAGATAGGCGAGGCTCGAATAACCCGTGCCGAAGTCATCGACCGACACGCGTACGCCGAGATCGCGCAAGGCGTGCAGCTTGGTCACGTGCTGTTCGGAATCCTGCATCGCGACGCTTTCCGTGAGCTCCACTTCCATCTGGTGGGGCGCGATATCGAACTCGTGGGCAATCGCCACCAGCCGTTCCGGCAGGTTCGAGCGCTTGAGCTGCTTCGCGGACACATTGACGGCCACGGGCACCGGCTTGAGTCCGGCGCGCTGCCAGGTGGCGATCTGTCGCGCGACATTCCGGAATACGCATTCGCCGAGCTCGACGATGAGGTCCGACGCTTCGGCGACCTCGATGAACGAGAGCGGCGGCACCGCCCCATGACGAGGGTCATTCCAGCGCGCCAGCGCTTCGAAGCTGACCAGGCGGCCGCTGCGAATGTCGACGATGGGCTGCAGGTGGATCTCGATGGCATCGCGATTGACCGCGCTGCGCAGGTCCTGCTCGAGCGCAAGGCGCGTGTGGACGCGCTTGTTCATGGCGGCGTCGAACATCTGCACGTTGTCGCGGCCACGGGCCTTGGCCTCGTATAGAGCGATGTCCGCCGAACGCAGCAGTTCGCTCATGGTCATGGCATCGCGCGGATACACGGACAGACCGATGCTGGTCGTCGCGGAGTAGGTGGCTTCGCCCAGCCGCACGGGTTTCTTCAGCGCCGCGGCGACGCGCTCGGCGATGGCGGCGCTGTCGGGTTCGAGGCCATAGTGGCGCGTGACCACCAGGAACTCGTCACCGCCCATGCGCACGACGAGGTCGGGGCTCGCGATGGAGTCGCGCAGGCGGCGGGCGACGGAACGCAGATAGTCGTCACCGATCGAGTGGCCACGCGAATCGTTGATGTTCTTGAAGTTGTCGCAGTCGATGTAAAGGATGGACAGCGAATCGCCGCGGCGCGCCGCTTCGTCGATGAGCCGCGGGAGTTCTTCGTTGAGGAAGGTGCGGTTCGGCAACCCCGTGAGTGCATCGTGGGTCGCCAGGTGCTGAAGCGAAAGCTGGTGTTCCTGCGCGCGACGCTCGGCCTCGCGACGGTGCGAGATGTCCTGCAGAAGCATGGCGTGGACGCGTCCGCCATTGCCTGCGTCCAGATCCACGATCGAGAATTCCACGTCGCGCCGTTCTTCGTCGCCGCGAATGAGCTGCGCGGGACGGTTCTCGGCCGGCTGGTTGGGATTGCCGGCCGACAGCGAGACGGGCGTGTCGAAAATGGTTGCCACGTCGCGACGACGCAGTTCGTCGAGCGACGCGCCGATGAGGCGCAGAGCCTGCGGATTCGCGTCGAGGACGCGGCGGGTGCCGGGGTCGAACAGCACGATGCCCGACGCCGCACGATCGAAGATGGCGCGGTAGCGCGTTTCACTGGTGGCCGCAGCCGCGGAAGTGCGTCGCAATCTGCCGCTGTAGGCGTGCCAGGCGGCAACCACAATGCTGATGAGCAGCGCCACCCAGCCGACCAGGTAGCTCACACCTTGTTTGCCGTTCTGCATCACCGTGCGGGGCAGGATGGTGTACATCACCGCGAGCGGATGATTGTCGATGGTATCGAGGCGTAACTGGCCTTCGATGATGTTGTCAGAACGTCGCAGGATGCGGCGCCCGTCCGGCGCGACGAGCAGGTCCGGCTTCTCGGCGACGACCGTCCGGTCGTCGAGCATCGCGAAATGTACGTTGAGCTGGGTATCGGCGCCGACGCTGGCGATTTCGGGTGCGCCGATGCGCCGCGCGAAGACCAGCGTGCCGCCGGCAGGGCCGCTGCGATCACTTCGCAGGACCGTGTGGGCGGCGATGACGTGCGGGACGCCATTGATCTGCACCAGCCGCAACGTGCCTTCCTGGTCGAGCACGTTGCGCACGATCGGCGAGAGGCGATTGATTTCGGCGATGACCGCCTCACTCGCCGGATGGCGGTATTGCGCGTCGTCGGTGTCGTTCTCGAAGGACGACAGGAGTTTCTCTTTCGGGTCGAGCAGCCACACCAGGTCGACGTTCATCTCGTCGAGGCCGGCTTCGGAGAAATTCTGGTATTCGAAATTCGAGTCGAGCGTCGACACGTACGAGTACATGTCGTCCCAACGGGCGAAGTCGCGGGACACGGTTTCGATTTCCGTGTTCTTCGTGACAAGGGCCTTGCGCATGACCTCGATGCTGCGCGAAACGTCGTTCTGCTCGATGTTCTCGAACTTGCGCAGGATGAGGTAGCGGGACGCTGCCCAGGTGCCAAAAACGACCAGGGCCGCGGCTAGATAGACCGCCAGCGCTTCGCGTCCAAGCGAACGTGTGTGATGAGCCGCCATGTTTGAACTGATATACGACTTATTCCAGCAACTTGCCACCGGAAGTTCGTCAATGTTTCCCGTCGGGTGATCCTCACCCAGTCACAGGAAATCGGCCATAAGTGACGACCCTTTATGCGTCGGGGATCACAATTCCGGGACGGTCATTTCGGCGTTTGTAGTAGAGGGCCGTATGCCCGATCCGTTGTAGCAGGACGCTCTCGGTAGAAACCGCTAGTTCGGCGAGTCCGGTGTCACGGGCTTCACGATCTGCGCCGCGAAACTTCACCTTGATGAGCTCATGGTCGTGCAAGGCACGCTTGGCTTCCGTGATCACGGCCGGTGTGAGGCCGGCATTGCCGATGAGCAACACCGGGTTCAATGCGTGCCCCAAGCCTCGGAGGTACTTGCGCTGTCGTTCTGAAAGTTCCATGGGGCGCGATTGTAAAGATTGCTGCCGTTCAGGTCCTTGAAAGTGATGCAGGCACTTGAAACCAAACCGTTGGGGCCGCATCAAAACGTTCCAGGCCATGCATCCTTGAACTCATACAATCCGTACTCCTGTCACTCCACGCGGTTCTGGGCCTTGCCAACTGGCGAGCGGTTTTCGATTGGTGTAGCGTGACCTCACTCCTTAATCAGGCCGGTCGTCTTGCGAGGGTAAGCCTTTGAATGATTTGACGAAAAATATCCTGCTTTGGGTCGTTATCGTGATGGTGATGGTGGTGGTGTTCAGCCGCTACGTCCCCACCGGTGCCGAGCCATCCCAGGTCTCCTATTCGACCGTGCTCGATGATGTGCGAAACGGGCGCATCGACTCGGTCACGCTGCGCGGCGACGAGATCCTGGGGACACGCAAGGACAAGACGAAGTTCAAGGCCTACAACCCTGAAACCGACAACTCGGCGCTCATCGGCACGCTCGACAAGGCGAACGTCGACTTCAAGGGCGAGCCGCCGAAGCAGCCGAACTTCCTCATGCAGCTGCTGCTGCAGCTCGCGCCCGCGCTGCTGCTCATCCTCGTGTTCGTCTACATGCTTCGCCAGATGCAAGGTTCGGCCGGTGGACGCGGCGCCATGTCGTTCGGCAAGAGCCGCGCGCGCCTGCTCGGTGAAGACCAGGTCAATGTCACGTTCGCGGATGTCGCGGGCGTCGATGAAGCCAAGCAGGAAGTGGGCGAGATCGTCGACTTCCTCAAGGACCCGTCCAAGTTCCAGAAGTTAGGCGGCAAGATCCCGAAGGGCGTGCTCATGGTGGGCTCGCCGGGCACGGGCAAGACGTTGCTCGCGCGCGCCATCGCTGGCGAAGCCAAGGTGCCGTTCTTCACCATCTCGGGCTCCGACTTCGTGGAAATGTTCGTGGGCGTCGGAGCGTCACGCGTGCGAGACATGTTCGAGCAGGCGAAGAAACACGCACCCTGCATCATCTTCATCGACGAAATCGACGCCGTTGGCCGCCATCGCGGCGCCGGCATGGGCGGTGGGCACGACGAGCGTGAGCAGACGTTGAATCAGTTGCTGGTGGAGATGGACGGCTTCGAAGGCAACGAAGGCATCATCGTCATCGCCGCGACCAACCGTCCCGACGTGCTCGATCCAGCGCTGCTGCGCCCGGGCCGCTTCGACCGCCAGGTGGTGGTGCCGCTGCCCGACGTGCGCGGCCGCGAGCAGATCCTCCGCGTCCACATGCGCAAGGTTCCGCTGGGCGAGGACGTGAAGCCCGCCTATATCGCGCGCGGCACGCCTGGATTCTCGGGAGCCGATCTCGCCAATCTCGTCAACGAAGCGGCGCTTTTCGCCGCGCGCGCCAACAAGCGCACGGTGTCCATGGACGAGCTCGAGCGCGCCAAGGACAAAATCATGATGGGCGCGGAGCGCCGCTCCATGGTCATGAACGAGAAGGAGAAGCTCAATACCGCCTATCACGAGGCGGGTCATGCCATCGTCGGCGTGAACCTTCCTGAGCATGACCCGGTTTACAAGGTCACCATCATTCCGCGCGGCCGTGCGCTGGGCGTCACCTTCTTCCTGCCGGAGGAAGATCGCTACAGCTACAGCAAGCAACGCCTGGAATCGTCGATCTCGAGCCTCTTCGGTGGGCGTATCGCAGAGGAACTGGCTTTCGGCCCCGCGGCCGTGACCACGGGCGCGTCGAACGACATCGAAAGGGCCACCATGCTGGCGCGCAACATGGTCACGAAGTGGGGCCTGTCGGACAAACTCGGTCCGCTCACGTACGCGGAAGAAAGTGGCGAGGTGTTCCTGGGTCGCCAGGTCACACAGCACAAGCAGGTGTCCGACGAAACCGCACATGTCATCGACGTGGAAGTGCGGCGCGTCATCGATGTCGCCTACAAGACTGCCCAGAACATTCTCGAAACACATCGGGACAAGCTCGACGCGATGGCGAAGGCGCTCATGACCTACGAGACCATCGACGAGCAGCAGATCAAGGACATCATGGCGGGCAAGACACCCAAGCCGCCGGCCGACTGGGATGACTCGGTGGGTTCGCCGCCGCCGAAGCGCTCGGACGGAGAAGCGGAAGGTGGCAGCACCATCGGTTCTCCCGCCGGACAACACTAAGAACTAGCTACCCGGCCGCCTTTCGAGGCGGCCGTTTTCCTTATGAGCAATGTCGCCGGATTGAAGTGCCGGGATCGCATCCTCGATCTCGGCTCTCCCGTGGTGATGGGCGTGTTGAACGTCACCCCCGATTCGTTTTCCGACGGCGGCCGCTTTTCGAGTCCTGATGCGGCCCTGCGCCACGCCATGCAGATGATCGAGGAGGGCGCAGCCATCATCGACGTGGGCGGTGAATCCACGCGACCCGGTGCCGCACCCGCCACGCTCGACGACGAACTGGCTCGCGTCATCCCCGTCATCGAGACGCTGCGGCGGCAGTCCCCGGTTTTCATCTCCGTGGACACCAGCAAGCCGGAAGTGATGCGTGCCGCGTGTGATGCCGGCGCCGACATCGTCAATGACGTGTGCGCGCTGACCCTCCCTGGCGCGCTGGCGGCTGCGCAGACAACGCGCGCCGGTATCTGCCTCATGCACATGAAAGGCGAGCCGCGCACCATGCAGCTCGCGCCGCACTACGACGACGTGGTGGCGGAAGTCAGCGCCTGGCTGGAGGCACGAGTCAACGCGTGCCGGGAGGCCGGCATCGAACGCGCTCGACTCGCAATCGACCCGGGTTTCGGCTTCGGTAAGCGCGTGGTCGACAATCTCGCGCTGCTCAAGCATCTCGCGCAGTTCCAGCAGCTCGGGGTCGCACTCGCGGTGGGCCTGTCACGCAAATCCATGCTCGCGAGCCTGACCGGCCGCGAGTTGGGTGATCGAACTGCGGGCAGTGTCGCACTGGCCGCCATTGCGGTTCTCAATGGAGCGCGTATCGTGCGCGCCCACGACGTGGCCGCCACGGTCGACGCAATCCGCGTGGCCGCCGCGGTATCGCAAGGAGAGTAATTCGATGGCACGTAAGTACTTCGGCACCGATGGAGTGCGAGGCCGAGTCGGCGAACATCCGCTGACGGTGGATTTCGCCTTGCGTCTCGCCAGCGCCGCCGCGCGCGTACTGGCGCCGAACGGTGGCACGGTGCTCATCGGCAAGGACACCCGGTTGTCGGGATACATGTTCGAGGCGGCGCTCGAAGCCGGCTTCGTCGCCGCCGGCGTCAACGTCATGTTGATAGGCCCGCTGCCCACGCCGGGCATCGCGTTCCTCACGCGCAAGTTCGAATGCAGCTTCGGCATCGTCATCAGTGCGTCACACAATCTCTACGACGACAACGGCATCAAGTTCTTCGACGCCGAAGGCGGCAAACTCTCCGATGACATCGAAGAAGCCATCGAAGCCGAACTCGAAAGTGGTCCCATCACGCGTTCGTCGGTGGCCCTCGGTCGAGCCGTACGTGTCGACAAGTCACGCCGTCACTACCAGGACTTCTGCCGCGAGTCGCTGCCCAAGGGAATGACGCTGGACGGCATGAAGCTGGTCGTCGATTGTGCGAACGGCGCGGGATACAAGGTGGTGCCGCGCACGCTCACGGATCTCGGCGCGGAGATCATCCCGATCGGCTGCTCGCCGAATGGCAAGAACATCAACGACGGCTGCGGGTCCACCTCGCCCGGCCTGCTGCAACTCACCGTGCCCGGGGTGAGGGCGGCCGCGGGCATCGCTCTCGATGGTGATGGTGACCGCCTGGTCATGGTCGACGGGCTTGGACGCATCGTCGACGGCGATCAACTCATCTACATCATCGCCACGGCACGCAAGCGCGCGGGAACCTTGAGAGGTCCTGTCGTCGGAACCGTCATGAGCAACCTCGGACTCGAAGTGGCGCTGCGCGAGCAGGGCATCGAATTCAGGCGTGCCCAGGTGGGTGACCGCTACGTGCTCGCCATGCTTCGCGAACACGGTGGTGAAGTGGGCGGCGAGTCCTCTGGACACATCCTGTTGCTCGACAAGACCACCACCGGCGACGCGCTGATGGCCGGTCTTCAGGTGCTCGCGGTGATGCGCGAGACCGGCCAGGGCCTGGCGGAGCTCGCAGCCGGCATGGCGAGATTCCCGCAGACCATGATCAATGTGAAAGTGGCCAAGCGATTCGATCCGACGTCCGTTCCCGAGGTGGAAGCCACCGTACAAAAGGTATCCCAGCGCCTGGGCGGAGAGGGCCGTGTGGTCCTGCGCCCCTCGGGCACCGAACCGGTGATTCGAGTAATGGTCGAGGCCCGTGACGAGACCGACACCGTGAGCGGCGCCGAGGAAATAGCCGCCGCCGTCCGCCGCGTTGCGTCCTGAGGGGCGCGTCGTTATCATCGCGCCCCTTTTTTGAGGGGCCGAAACGGCCCCCGATGGCTCAACAAATGCGTCGCCAGATCATCGCAGGCAATTGGAAAATGCACGGCTCGCGCGCGGAAAACGCGGCGCTGGTCGAGTCCATCGTGCACAAGCTTCCGAACTCTTCGGCGGAAGTCTGGGTGTGTCCGCCTTTCGTCTACCTCGCCGAGATCTCCCGTGCGCTGGCCGGTTCGCGCGTCAGCCTGGGCGCACAGGACGTGTGCGCTGAAACCCAGGGCGCCTTCACCGGTGAGGTCTCTGCCACCATGCTCAAGGACGTGGGTTGTGGCGGCGTCATCGTCGGCCACTCGGAGCGGCGTGCCCTGTTCGGCGAGTCGGACCAGCTGGTCGCCCGCAAGTTTGCGGCCGTCCTGGCTGCGGGGTTGACCCCCATCCTGTGCGTCGGCGAGCAGCTCGCGGATCGCGAGGCCGGCCGCACGTTCGAAGTCGTGGACCGGCAGCTGGATGCCGTGCTCGATCTGTCGGGCGTCGCCGCATTCTCACGCGCTGTCATCGCCTACGAACCGGTGTGGGCCATCGGCACCGGCAAGACGGCGAGCCCGCAGCAGGCCGAGGACGTGCATGCGCACATCCGCGCGCGCGTTGCGAGTCGCGATGCTAAGATCGCCGCCTCGTGCGCATCCAGTACGGTGGCAGCGTGAAGGCCGCGAATGCCGCGGAACTCTTTTCGATGCCGAACGTGGATGGCGGCCTCATCGGCGGAGCTTCGCTCAAGGCCGAAGAATTCCTCGCGATTGCCGCTGCGGCGCGCGCCTGATTCGTTGCGGGCCCGATTAAAGGTACACAGTGATGTTGCGAACGATTCTCACAATCCTGCAGGTGCTGTCGGGCTTCGCCATCGTGGGCCTCGTGCTCTTGCAACGAGGCAAGGGTGCGGATGCCGGCGCGGGCTTCGGAGCCGGTGCATCGGGCACGGTGTTCGGCGCGCGTGGCGCCACCACGGGCCTGTCCCGCATGACCGCGGTTTTTGCCGCCATTTTCATGCTGAACAGCCTGTGCCT
>Ga0164241_10002137_pt1 | contig 22143 bp, 10 predicted proteins | sample OricomyardsoilBY_FD_108780 | JGI IMG/M metagenome (GOLD analysis project Ga0164241, IMG submission 108780) | Backyard soil microbial communities from Emeryville, California, USA - Original compost - Back yard soil (BY) | ecosystem: Environmental > Terrestrial > Soil > Unclassified | place: USA... | reverse complement strand
TTCACCCGCAATCGCTGCCGAGCCCGCTTGCGGCACCTCGGCATGCGAAGTGGTTTCGTTCGATTGAGGCGATGACCCGCCACACGCGACAAGCGCTAAACCCAGACCCAGCAGAACATACCCCGTGCGCATGCCCGTGGCGGCGGGGAAGGGGCGGGGATGAGCTGCTCGTGAAGCCGTCAGAGTCCCAAGAGCTTTGCCATTAAAGCGAAAAGTAGAGAGTGGCGTGGCTGCCGGAGCTGCCGCCCCAACACTTGGCCGAATAGTCAGAGAGCACCGCGCACAACGCATTTTCCGAAAGCGAAATCGCTCCCTGCACGTCGAGCACTTGAACGGGAACGAGGCTCGAATTCGCGGTGCCATCTCCAAGCTGTCCAGTGGAGTTGCGACCCCAGCACCATACCGTTCCGTCCGATCGAAGCGCGCAGCTGTGCTCGCTCCCAACCTTTACTTGTGTGACGTTGGCTAGCCCAACGACGGAAACGGGAACGCTGCTCTGCGTCCCGAGCCCATCACCAAGCTCGCCATCGAAGTTGTATCCCCAACAGCGCAGCGTTCCGTCCGCGAGCAGGGCACAGCTATGGGTTTGCTGGGCCGACACGTCGACCGCAGTAGAGATGCCCGACACGAAGACCGGATCGGTGGTTTGCGCGTTGCTCCCGTTTCCTAGACCACCGAACGAATTGTCACCCCAGCATTGGATCGCGCCGGAGCCGAGCACCGCGCAGTCGACGCCATTCCCGCTCGAAACGCGCTCTGCCCCGGCAACTCCAGCGACCAGCGGAACTGGATCGTTGGCATTCCGATACATGGACCAGCACGCGACTCCGCCAGTTTGTAGGGTGGCACAGGTCTCGTACGCCCCTGCAGAGATTGAAGAGACCCCTTGTAATGGGAGCAATCCGTTCGATGTCTGGACTGTGCCATCGCTCCGTAACAGACTATAGCCAATGCTGGCGGAGCCTATGGTGTTAGCGACGGCTACGATGCTCTCGTAAGGAAGGATGGACCAGACTGGACTACTCTGACCTAAAATGAAGTTCCGAGCAGCGACGAGGCCATTGTCGTAAAGGACGAGGTTTGGGGAATTTAGTGAGACTGCGACGGGCTGTGCACTCGCGCTGACTTTGCATATTGGGTTCGCTGAGCCGCAGTCCTGGGGGGCATCCGTAACTCCACTACCAAAGCCTGGCACGTAGTACGGCGAGCCTGCTTGCACTGTGGAGTTGTTGTTCAAGCTCAGGGACCAGCACTGAACCCCGCCGTCGGCAAGCGCTGCGCAGGCGCGCTGCGCGCCGACGGCAATCGCCTTCGCGCGGAGAATGCCGCACAGTGGCTTTGCTGCGGGGGCTTGTGTAGCCCAGCAACGAACTCTGCCGTCGCCGAACGCGGCGCAGGTGAAGGCGCCGGCAGCCGACATTGAAACCGCGTCGGCGGTATTGCAGTCGAGGCTCGGGTCCGTGTCGTAGGCGTTACCGTTGACGTTGGCTAGACCAGCCGTATTCGCGTGTTGCCAGCAGCGCGCCGGCCTATTGCGACTCGTCGTTGCGCAACCGGACCAATCGCCGAGCGCTACCGATTCGGCGCCTGTCAGATCGATGATTTCGTTTGGAAGCGTTGCTTCCCGGTAAGGGAACGCTGGTAGCGAGATGCTTGCACGCCAGCAGCGCAGCGAGCCGTCTCCCAACTGAGCGCAATTGTAGTTTCGCCCAGCCGTGACTCGCGAAGTGTTAGCGAGCCCCAGCACCGGATTGGCGCTGAGATTTCGCATGCTCGGAAACGACGATGCGGCGGGATCAGCACCGCCCAGACTGCTGCCCCAGCAAACAACTTGCGCGTCCGCTCGCACGGCGCATGTATGGCTCGCTGCCGCCGAAATAAACGTCGCTTGTGATAAGTTCGCGACGTGCACCGGCGCGGCGCTATCGCTGGTCGTCTTGTTGCCCAACTCGCCGCGGCTGTTGCTGCCCCAGCACCAAACCGAACCTTCGCTCAGGGCGCAGAAATGATGGTCTCCAGCAACGAGTTGTGTGACGTGCGTGAGAGTCGAAATCGAGACACTCGCGGAGGCTGCGTTCGTGCCCGACCAACAAGCGACTGAACCGTCATCGACGAGAGCACACGTCTGATCGTTCGAGAGGGCTATCGCGGTCGCTCGAAGGGGCAAGGTAGGTCTCGAAGAGCTCGCGCTGCCCGAGGAGTCGTCTGACGCCGCGCCGGATGAGGCTTCAGACGACGCCGGTCCTGCGCCACCGCTTACGCAGCTACCGCCATCGTGCGCTCGAGCACACGATAGACCGTCTGCGCAAGCTGCTTGAGAGCAGTCGCTTCCAAAGATCGTGCGTGCAGTGCAAGATCCGTCGACGCAGTCGAAGTCCGCCGCACAGAAGTCACTGTTGTACTCGCAGGTGTCATCTGCAACCCCGGCAGCATGACAGCTATCATTGTCACAAAAAAGCCCGAGCGCGCAGGGGGCGCCATCGACCTCATCGCTCGACGAATTATCGAAGCACGGGCTGCCGAGAGGCGGCGATTGCTTGCAGACAGGCGTTGTGTCAGCGCGATCGCAATAGAGACCATCACCACAACTGAAGAGACCGGAGCAAGCGTCTCCCGCGTGCAAGACCGGGACACAACGGCCGGCGAGCATGCTGCAATACATCCCACTCGGGCACGGCGGGAAGCGATAAACCGGACTGACGACTTCACAAGGACCGACGCCCATTTTGAGGCATTGATGCAAAGCAGGTACGCAGGTGTAGCCATCGGCACAGGGCACGTCGGCGCAATCGGCGCCCTGCACTCCGAACGCCTGGCAGGTCGAAGGAAGCCCTTGACGCTTCTTGCAGGCCTGCTTGGGAGCGCAATCTCGATCCGTCAAGCAAGCGTCTCCGGTCGGGGATCCGGCGAGACACGTGTGCAGCGTGGCATCGCACACCATCAACGAACCGTCCGGTGCGCGCCCGCATGGTGCCGCAACCGAGCAGCCATCGCCTGGTTGCGACGTCGAGATTCGGCAATAGCCATTGCACACCGCATTGCTCGGGCAGTCAGCGTTTGAGAAACACACATCGCCCGCGTTTACGCAGGTATTTCGCACGCTACCGCCCTGACAGCTGGAGGCATTGTCCCCACAATCTTTGTCGATGGAGCACGCGCCGCCTAGAATAGCTCCGGACACACCACCCGCTCCGTTCGTAGCGGCGCCGGTGCCACCGGCGCTCGTGCCGGCGGCGGCACCGCCCGTCGCGGTACTGCCGCCGATCGTGGCGCCTCCCGCGCCGTCACCGATTGCGCCTCCTGAACTCGCTTCTCCTCCTCCGCCGCCGCCAAAGGGATCAGGCGAAGCTCCGCCCGTTCCGCCCGCAGCGGTGGGCGAACCTGCGCCGGCACCAGCCAGCGAACCTTCAGTCCCCGGCGCACCCGCATCGCCGCCGACAACGTTGCCTGAGCCGCCGCCTGCGAGGCTCGCGTTCGCCGCGTCGCCTTCAGGTTCGCCACCCGATCCAGCGTCAACCATTGCGGCTCCACCCCTGGCAGCGTTGGAGTACTCGCCAGCGCCGGCGGCACCTCCGCGAGCGAATGCCCCAACGTTCCCGGTCCCCGCATCGCCACCTACAGCAGAAACGTGATCGTTGTCCGTTGGCGAGCAGGCTGACCCGAGAGCGACTAAGAGCAAGAGTGCGGTCGCGCCGAACGAAAGGTGCAGGACTCGACGTCTCGCCTTCCGCAATCTCAGAGCATGAGCGCCCGTGACAAGGCTGAGTTCCCCATGGATCATCGATTGGCTCTTGATCATCCGGTCATGCACTCGCGCGGAGTCGGTCAGCGCGATCGCGGCAGGTTGGACGGAACGTTGGTTCCGTTACCCGTCACAACGTACCACCCTCCGCGGCCTCGGAGGGGTGTAATTGCGTCACAGTCTTCCGGGAATCCAGGAACTCCAAGCGTCTACGGCCCGGAACCGGGGCCAGCCCGGACTGAATCGCAACAAGAGCGCAACGGCGCAACAGCACCAGCCCAACATGGGCTGATGCCGGGTGCTCCCAGGAGCTGATCGTAACCCGCGGGGTTTCCTACAGTTCCGGGAAGAGATTCGGGAAAGTTAAACTCAGTCAGTACAGGTGAGCGCCTTCAGCACTGAACGATCGTCCGTCCAATATACCGCGATGCCCGTCGCATAAAGGTGACGGGGCTGCGATGTGAGGACCAGCACGCGTTGTGGTCCGATCGCCGCGTACCAAGCGAGCCCCGGTGTGGAAAAATACTAGTCGCCGGAGATGTCAATCGAGCCAGCGCGGCCCGTCCGAAACCGTCGCAGACGCTCACAGCGCGGCCTGTTCGCGTAGTATCTACTACGTTAACGAACAGTTGGAGCGATCTTGACGGCTTGAGAGACTCTCGCGACCCGTGGCGGGACGGCAAGTTCACGAGCCCCGCTGAACCGCGCACAGCGCTTTGGTCTTCCTAGTCTCGATTGGGCTCGCCTCGCCGTGCGTGTCTCCTCCGCGCGCTTTCGCGTTTCTCGATCCGGCCCTCTCCCTAATGGGCGTCTCCATCTTGCTGCATCCGACGCCGCGATCGACATCGAGCCTAGGCGGCTTGCGCGGCTTGCGCGGCTGACGCAGGCATTCGAGCGCGGCTCTGGTGAGGGTTTGGTGCAATTCGGTAGCTGAGCTCGAGGGCGAGTTGCCACCTGGGTTTAGTTGGTTTCGCGAATTTGGGCATCTGTTTTTCACGGCGGTTTGTGCGCTGCCGGATCTCGACTTACCCAGTGCGGCGAGCAACGCGCCGCCTTCGCCCGACTTCGACGAGCTGGCGCGTTCGGCTGCGCCGATGCTGGGTGGCGAGTACTTGACCGCTGCAGTCCTGGAATTGCTATGGGGCGCAGCTTGGGACGCCCTCTCCGCTCGAGCATCGGAGTGCCCCCAGCAAGGATCGAACTTGCGACCTTGGCTTTAGGAAAGCCCGTCTCCAGCACACCACTGACTCCGCCCTCCCCGACCCCCGACGAAACCCGCCATAGTCATCATCCCACCCAACGCCTTTCTCCTAGCAAATCCCATGTCCCCTAACTACGACTCTCCCCGTCGTTCTCGTCGCCGGGGCGTGGGGTCCAAGCGCGAGAACAATATTGTAGGGAGGCATTCGCGTGGCTAAAAACGATGTTCCGGGGCAGCAGACGTTGGATGATGTGCCGAATCGGGTGTTTCGGTTTTTGATTGGCGTTGCCAAGTCGGTGCCGGCGCGGGCCGCGCTGCAGGCCAAGGGGTTCAATCAAGCAGAGCATGACTTTGCTTGGTCGCGTTTGCAGTTGCTGGGCGCGTTGCCGGGGGCGCCAGTCGCGTTGGACAGCGCGGTGCGAAGTGCAATCGTGGAGTTGGATGGTTGGGACGGGCCGCACTTCGAGGCGATCGAGAATTCGTTGCTGCGGAGTTTTCCCGAACAGGCAGAGTTCGTGTTCACGGGGCTGAGCGCGAGTGAAGGCGCAGAGGCCGTACTCGGAGTTGAGTTGTTGCTTTCACGGTTGGAGGCGCTCGAAAGCGGCTACGGTCGTAGTGCGAACACGCGCGATGCAGATCGTGCGGCGCTCGATCTGCTCGAGAAGCGCGGCTACGGAAAGAGTGAGCGCGCGCGGTTGAGCGCACTCGTGAGTGTCGCCAAGAGCATGGCTCCAGTCTCCGCGGTCGATCGGTCTGCGCGCAGTGCCGCACAGCTCGAGCTCTATCGCTGGTTCTCGGAGTGGAGCGCGCACGCCAAGAACGCCGAGCTTGCGCGCGGAGCGTTGATCACCTTGGGTTTGGCCGAACGTCGGAAGACGGTCGGCGACGGCGAGCCGGACGCGCCACCGGCTGGACCGACGCCAGCCTGAGTGAGGGCGAGTGACGCTGGAACTGCGGTGCTTGAATCCCGCAGTTCCAGCGGGGGGCGTTTTCCGGCGCAAATACGGCGACTTGGCGCCACGAGAAGCGTGGCACTCAGCTTCCTAATCGGCCCCGAACGTTCAAGCGCTGGTCGCGTGCTTCGATAAGCCGCCGGAAGGCTCTCTGACCCCGAAAATGTCCTTCGTACCGTGCCAGCGGACTGGGCAGCTCCGCCAACTCATTGCAATCACTGAAAAATCTGTCGCAATCAGCCTGCCTGAATTCCGCTATCACGGTCGCGCAGTGTCCTCTTTTGCTTCAGTCTAAGTGGAACCGAAAACTCAAGTCCTTTCGCCGGATTAGGAAGCTCCATGGCCGGCTAGGAAGTTGCCGGCTCGAGTATCCAAAGTCTCGGGACGATTCAAGAAGCAGTCGGCTGAGATTTGGAGCTCGCCGCCTGTCTAGCAGCGGGCAGCGCCGCTCCGTGAAGACCAACGCCGAGTTCGAGCGCGGGTCGCCCCAGCGTGGAAGCACGCGCGCCGAGCGCGACGCTTCGTCGGTCCCATCACGGGGTTCGCACCGCGACGCCATGCGCGCGGTCAGGGACACACCGCATAGCCAGTTGCGTCGAGCGCACACGTGCTGTGATCGCAGACATAGGTGGTAATTCCGTTGTCAGAGTCGCAATAGCGCGCGACGGACGCACCGTCTTGTTCGGTGCACATCCCTGTGTCTGGGATCCCGGTGCAGTCGAACCCTGGTTGCTCGGTGCCGGCGGGAGCGAACCAGCAGCGAGGGCGCACTCCTGGGCCTTCGGTGCAGGAGTCGAGCGCAGCTGCGGTTTCTACCGCGGGGTTGCTCAATATTTGCTCGAACGGTTCAATCAAGCCGGGAATGGAGGTGCCGCGAAATTTGGTTCTGCACCGGGCGCCGTTGAAGACCGTGTCCACGCGGCACTGCGCACTGCCTGCGAAGGATTTGGTTTCGCGTGCAAGCGAGAGGTCTGGGGTCTCGACGCTGCTTGGCGGCGTGCCGGGTTTGTTCGACTGCAACCAGCGCCCGAGCCCTGCCGCCGCGGCTGCGGTGCGGTAGCAGATGTTTTGTGCCTCGATCGTATCCCAGGCTGCGTTGCAGCGAACCTTCACGTAGTCGCTGGCGGTCGCGCGGAACTTGGCATTCACAGCGGGCTGCCCGGCCCAGATCCGCGGCAGGCATTCCTTTGCCGCGAAGTAGTCGGATTGCCCCTCCGTGGCGATCACGGTGCCAAACTCGCCCCGCGTCAGTCCGCTTGCCTGCTGGTTCGTCGGACTACCCTCTTTCTTGAACGGGAAACCGCCGAGCGCATGCCCAACCTCGTGGCACATGGTCAAAGTGGTAACGTCAGCCGAGGTCCCCGGGTAGAGAAACTGCAGCCCCAGCTGCGCAGTCCAGACGCGATCTGCCGACACTTCCATATTGGGGACAGCGACCATGCCGTAGCCGAGCAAGAGGCGCGCACGGTTGGCGGTCGCAATGTCACGATAGGCATCCATCACTTGTTGACCCAACGCGAACGCTTGTTCGATCGTCACCTCGCCTAGCTCGGGGTCCACCGTGGTGGGTCCTAAAACCTTTTTGACGAACACCAGGGGATGTTGCGGCTGCCACGTCGCGTCGCTCAGGTCACCCGCGCCAGTCAAGATGCAGGCGATGTACAAGCCTTCTTCTGCAGGCAGCGCCAGACGCGCAAAGGTGGGCTCGGTGATCGCAATCGGCTCCGAGTAGCCTGCAAGCGACCGACAATCCACGCTCGCCGCGAGGCCCACCTTGTATCGGTAATGCGTATCCGTGTTCGATGAAAACGTCGTTCGCCAAGTGCTTGGTAGCGGAGGCTCACCATAGGTCGGCGGCACGATGCGCCACCGTTTGCCGTCCGTCTGCGTTTCACTCTTCGAGTCTAGCGTGCAGCCGCTCGCTTTCGCGTCGAAGTGACCCGTCGCGTCGAAGCACGAGGCAAACGCGCTCACATCCACGACGTAGTTTGCACCGTCCACGCTGCGCGCCGGTTGGTCTCCGCCGACCTCGCAGGGGTAGTTCGCGTAGCATGGCTGTTTCGGCTGGGCTGAGCTGGAGTGCGTCGTCAAGATGCCGAACACGCGCCCGTTCTGGTCGAGCGCGGGACTGCCGGTGGTGTCCTCGCCCAATTCGGCGCAGTCGTTGGCATGCATGTCGTGCCAATAACCGTCCTGTTCAACGACGGCGGTGCGTCGCGGCCCCTCGCTACATCGGGCTCGGTATGCCGCTCGTGGCGTGCTGCCATCACCGTAGTGGGGCACGCCGACCAGCTCGATCGCAGCGCCTGCTGCGGGTGCGCTGTCGGCGAGCGGCAGCGGTTCGATCCCGTACTCTTGGAGTTTGCCGATCGTGGTCGCTATCTCGATCAGCGCGAGGTCGACACCCCTGAACGTCGCGTAAGCCGTGCGAACGTAGTCGAAGAACAGCGGTGCGGTTCCGGGGGCGCCGAGAAAGTCGAAGCTGGGTTTCCAAGTGGGTCGCGCGTCCTGATTCAGAAACACGTCGACGTACGAGGTGCCTGGGTCGAGCAGCTTCGCGAAGCAGCGGTTCGCGGTGAGCAGGTACGCAGGCGCGGCAGGATTTTCACTGGTTTTGATGAAAACGCCCGAGCAGTTACCCATTCCCGCGACAGCACGCAGGTAGGCATTCTTCGGGTCACCACTATCGACCAGCTCTGCCTGAGAGCGCTTGGCCTTTGGCTCTTGCTCAGCTGCGGATTCCTTGGGTCCGTTGGCTGAGGAGGGCAGCTCGCTCGAGCATGCCATGAGGGTGACGGTCACGCCGCCGAGCCACCATGAGAGTCGGTGGTTGCGGAGAGCGCTGCGGGACGCGACGGATTTGCGGAACATCGCTAGTCCAGTGTCCGTTGCGCCGAAAGTGGGTGATGTCGTCGTCCTGAGCGCTCGCACGTAACGGGGCGTGACGCGACCTTGGGCGGTTCAGCATCTGGCCGGCGCCGAGTATGACTCGCGCCGGCCAGACGTGCGCCGCTGCGCTGCTTTCGGCTCAGCTACCGCTGACGCCAAGCAACTTTGGCGTGACTCCCGCTATCGTGCGGTTTGCGCAGAACCCAACGCCTGTGCGCGTCGCTCCTGGGGCGATTGTCGTGTACCCAGCCTGGGGCACCGCGTGTACCGAGCCAGTTGCGGCGTCGAAACTCCCATTCGACGTGGAGGTGATCGTACTTTGGTTGGTTGCGAACGAGATCTTCCACGTGGAGAAGGGAGTCGTGCCGACGTTGGTGACTTCGATTCCGACGCAGTAGCCGGTACCCCAATCACTGGTGATTGCTAGCTTTGCTTGCAGTGGGCTCAGCGGCGCGAGACAAATGCCGCCCGAGCACACTCCACCGAGGCAGTCGCTGCCCGCGTTGCAGGCGACGCCCGCGGCGCAACCTGCGCAGCCGGTTCCGCCGCAATCAGTCGCCGTTTCCCCTCCGTCTTTCACGCCGTCGAGGCAAGCGTTGGCGAGGCCGGCGGTCTCGCAAGTGGAGTACAGGTTGGAACCGGAGTCGAGGCAGCGATCATTCGTCCCACTGTTTCCTTCCAGGTAGTCATTGCCTGCGCCGCCGGTGAGGGTGTCGTCACCATATTCGCCGTACAGTTGGTCATCGCCATCGTCACCGAAAAGTTGATCCTGGCCTTGTCCACCGTAGAGCGCGTCAGCACCGACGTTTCCGTGGCAGATGTCGTCGCCGTCATTGCCGTACAGCACGTCGTTGCCGTTTTGTCCGTTGAGGTTGTCTTGGCCCGTGCCACCGTACAGCTTGTCGTTGCCGTCGCCGCCATTGATGGTGTCGTTGCCGTCGCCACCGCTCAACACGTCGTCTCCGCCGTTACCGTTGATGGTGTCCTGACTGCCACGCCCCAGAATGCAATCCGGACCCGCAGTGCCATTCAACGTGTCGTTGTTGGAAGTACCGATGATGATATGGCTGCCTGTGGGGCAGCACGAACTGTCGTCGGCGAGTATTGCCGTCACCACTTGTGTCGCGGTTGCCGAGCCGCCGAGTGCGCTCGTCGCCGTCCAGGTCACGATCGTGCGACCGAGCGGAAATTTAGCCGGTTTGTCGTTGGTGAAGGTGACGGGACCGCAACTGCTCGTTGCGACCGGCGTGGGTAAGGTCACGCCCGTGCAGGTCGAGATGGTGAGCTCGGGCAGCGCGAGCGTGAATACTGGCGGCACCGCGGTGACTGGTGTCGACACGTTCAGCGTGTTGTCTGAGGGCTTGGGATCCGTCGAACTGGTGACGAGAGTGCCGGTCAGCACGACGTTCGAACTCGAACAACCGCCAACGGTTGCGACGATATCGACCGTGACGGATTGACCCGCCAGCAGCGAATCGAGCACGATATTCTGGACGCCTCCAAGGTTCGAGCAGGTCACGCCGCTTGGCGCGGAGCATGAACTGAAGCTGGCTGGAGCCGCCAGCTGCAAGCCGGCCTTGATACCGAGCGCCGTGTCGGTGCCAGCATTGCTGATGGTCACCTGATACGTGAAGGGCTTGCCGGGGGTGATACTGCTCGGTGCGGTCGCGGTAATGGCGACGTCGGCCCTCGTGTTGGCAAAGTGCTGCTTCGTGAGCTCGGTGGTCGTCAGCTCCTCGCGCTGAATGACGCTGTAGTGCACATCGAAGGCGAAGTTGGCTGATTCCTGGAAGGCCAGCTTGACGTGGGCCCAATCGTTGTAGCCGTAGAGCGTCGCAGGCTGCTTGTCGTCCGAGTTGTTGCCTTTATAAGTTTCGCGGGCCTTCGTACCGAGCCAGCGACCTTCGTTGTTTGCGTCGTCTCCCGAGCGGTTGGACCCGCAGTATCGATCGCCTCCGTCCACGATTTCGCGCCCCTGGAGCAGATCATCCTCGACCTTCGGTGTCTGCAGAATGCCGTCTGGACCGGCGCCTACGACTTGACCGTCGAACGAGTCGTCCTGCTGCTTGCCGGCGTAGGTCCGTGCGCTGTAGAGCGCGCGCCCTGCCGCGGCGATGATCAGCTGCGGTTGTGGATTGTCTCGCGCATCAGGAACGGTATCGAGTTTCTGATCGGCGCCGGGCAACACTCGGAGGACCGTCCGTTGATCGTTGGAGCCGGCAAGCGGCACCGTATGAAGAATGCCATCGGTTCCGGCAATGATCGAGTTGCCAGAGAGCACGTCTCGCGAATCGATCGGCGTCTGGTACGTGCCATCAGGCCCGGGCTGCATGAAACCGATCACGTCGTCGCTTGCAGCTGGGACCGCGAGTACTTCGGCAGCGATTCCGGGGTCAATGCGGTTTACGATGGTATCGCCGCAAATGGGTACGGTTTGAAGGACAAAGTCGCTGCCAGCGGCGACGCTCGTAGCGGTCACGACGTCGCCCGGATCGGGCGCGTGCTTGATGCCGCTCTGAGAGCAACCGTCGGGGCCTGGCAGGATGGTAGAGTTCGCCTGCGAGATCAGATCGTCTCCGTCATTCGTGGAGTCGAGCAGAGCGCCCACCTGAGAGATGCACAGCCGGTCATTGTTGACGTCGTCGGTCACCAGTTGGCTGCTCGTGTTGGGAAGGTTATTGCAGTCCCAGTCGATGGGCTTGTCTGCATCAGTCAGACGAAAGCTGCCATTGGGGCAAATGTAGCTCGTCACGAAACCCGACGGGCCCTGGATCCCCTTGGTCTCATCCAAGCCACCCGTCTCCAGCAAAGGCGGCAGCTCCGCCCGTGAGAAGTCGAGAGTCGGGGGCAGACCCGCCTGGTGCGGTAGACCGGTGTTGAACGAATAGTTCATCAAGCTCAGGTAGTTCGGCTTGTTGTTGATCGCGTCACCGCCGCCGTGGGCAAGACTGAGGTTGTGCCCGAGCTCGTGCATGAAGGTCGTTGCGCGATCCCATGGCGTGCCGTTGGGTTGTCCGCTCGCCCCGTACAGCCAAAACATGGCGTCGTTCCCGGTCTCCTCATTGACGTCGGAATGGCCGATGATTGGGCAATCGACGTGCGTCGCTCCTTCTCCTTGGCCCAAGGTGGAGTCCCCCGCGCTCAAGTTGTGGCCCCACAGCCCGTAGTGGAAGACTCGCGACTTGGCACCCAAGATTTGTTGGGCACGCACCGCTGGTGGGATGACCATCCCAGCCGGACAAGCGGGCCCCACGCCGGCCCGTTCCGCCGCAGTCCCGAAGAATTGCAGCTTGTATTCGTTGAAGCAGGAGGATTTAGGATTGCATGGAATGAGCGGGTCGAAGGAACAGAAGTCGGAAGGCTGGCACCAAACCTTGCCGAGCTCACAGTTCGCTTTGTGGGGAACCAGATCCGGTTGAGATGGGCCGAGCTCGAAGTGCAACTTGATGCCACCTTTCGTCCCCGGCGGAGCTCCCGCTGGCGGCGGTAGAGGAGCGTTATCGAACGCGGTTACCACCGGGTCGAAGTCAGATAAGCTCGGTAGATGACTGTGCGTGCCGCTTGGATCGACGAGATCATTGGGGTCCGCGGCGCAATCACCGCCAGCGACGCTGCAGGCCATGGCGTCCATCTCGATGAAGATGTCTTTGCGGAAGGGATCGACCCCCAGGACCGTGAGATCGAGGTCCGGACAGCCGTCTTGGTTCATATCGATCGGCTGCGTTTCCCACAAGTCCGGCAGCCCGTCGTCGTCGGTGTCGACCAGGCCCGTGGTGTGGCGCCCGATCGCGAGCTTGTCGCCGTTGCTGAATGACGGGGACCCAGAAAAAAAGCTGGTTACGGGGTGGCCGGCCGCAGCAAAGATGCGCACGCTGCCCGGAACACCGCTCCCGGGGCGCCCGATGGTGATCTCGTCGAAGCCGTCCGCGTTGAGATCGCCCGCGGCCATCACGTCGCCCCGTTCACTGCGAACGCAGCTCTCGCCTGGCAGGAGCGAACTCGGATCGGGGACGAAGCTGATCGCTGGTTTCGACGGGTTGGTCACGATCTGCACACAACCACTCTTGCCATCGCCGATGATCAAATCGTCGACGTGGTCGCCGTTCACGTCGCCACAAGCGAGCGTCGAAAACGTGGGCTGAAAGCTGGGCGGCGTACCACCGAAGTAGTTCGATACTTGGATGGTCGGATCGGTCACGCCCGGCTTCGTGTAGATGCGCCAGGCCGGATCAGCGACGATGATTTCGTCGGAGCCATCCCCGTTGAGGTCGCAAGCGACCATCGCGCCGTCCAATTGGAACTTGGGTGTGCTCGGAAATTCTGGGAAAAAGCTGTACTCCGTGCCGGTCCGCGAGAATATTCGGATGCCATCCCCCGGGGTGGTCGAACTCACGTCGCGATCGGCGATGATTAGCTCGTCGGTGCCTGCAGCGTCGCCGTCGACGTTGCCCATCGCCAACACGTCACCGTCTTTGAACGTGGCAGCACCCAGAGTGGGGTACGGAAAGATCTTGCCGAAGCCCACGGCGAACATCTGAACGCCACCGTTGCTACTGGCAAAAGCGACCTCGTCGGTCTTGTCGCCGAGTGTGTCGCCCAGAGCGAGGCCTAGCGGATGGCCATCGGGGTGGCCGGTCGCTACGGGTGTTTGCAACCCATACACGCTGACGTCGCTGCCCAGAGTCGGGTTGGCAGAGATAGTCGCGATCGCCAGCTGCTGTCCCGGCGCACCCAACGCCTGCTGCGTCGTGGCGGCGGTCTCACTGGCAGCGACCTTCGCCCCGCTGCTACACGCGAAGGAAGCTAGCGCGCCGAGCAGAGCGCTCGCCCGCGACACGCGAAACAATGACCCATTGAGCCCTCGATAGTAGTTGGGACTCACAACGACTGTCTTGAATATCATAGTTACTCCGTATCGCCCGTTACGTCTGGTTCCCTCGCGACCCTCGCCAACCCGACGGCCCGCGAGCGAGCCTTCCTGTCAGCAGCGCCGCTCATCGCAAGTGTTCGCGCAGAGCAGCGCGGGCGGTCCTCAGCAAGCGCTGGGCCAAAACGGCCTCGCCATTCCGGTGCCGCGTTTGTGCGGAAACTTGCGCGGCTTCGGTCGGCCGATTGATGACTGCACCGCACAGGCTGTCGTTTCGAACCCACAGCGGCCCGGTGATTGACTCGGCGCTTCGCGACAGGCGAGGCTAGCGGCGTGGAGCGGACCCGACGTGAGTTTGGCCGGGAGGCAGTTCGAGCTTGGGGAAACCACGATGTTCCCTGAGCCTGGTTTGGTCGTGGGAGGGCGCTATGTGCTGAAAGCGCTTTTGGATCATGGAGGCATGGGCGCGGTTTGGTCGGCGGACGACCGCGTTGACGCGCGCTCAGTGGCCATCAAATTCCTCACGAGTTCTTGGCTGGCCGATCGCTCCGCCTTGCGCCGTTTCCGTCGTGAAGCACGGGCGCTCGAGCGCCTCGATCACCCCAACGTCGTCAAGATCGTCGGTCATGGTCTAGAAGAAAACGCGCCCTTCATCGCCATGGAACTGCTCGAGGGTGAGCCGTTGAAGGAGCTATTGCGGCGCGGCGCTTTGCTCCCACAGCAAGCGCTCGAGATCATCCGCCAGGCGGCGGCGGGTCTGATAGCTGCACATGCCCTCGCGATCGTTCACCGTGATGTCAAGCCGAGCAACCTGTTCCTGTGCGCTTCCGAGCGCGATCGAATCACGGTCAAGGTGATCGACTTCGGCATCGCGACCGGTGAGGTTTTGGAGGGCGACAGCCAGGCCAGCGGAACCGGCATGATTGGCTCGCCCGCCTACATGTGCCCAGAGCAAGCGCGCGGACGACCAGTGGACACACAGGCGGATGTTTGGTCGCTGGCCGTGGTCGCGTTCCAGATGCTCACGGGGCGCGAACCATTTGCCGGAGCCGACGTGCCGGAAACGCTGCAGCGCATCTGTTCGGGCGTCGCCCCGGTACCGTCGGCAGTCGCGGTTGGACTACCCACGGGCGTAGACGAGGTATTTGCGTGCGCCTTCGCGCCTTCGCCGGCGGCTCGCTACGCGGATGTCAATCAGCTCGTGGCGGCGCTCGATAGAGCTTACCAAGGGGCACCCGAGCGAGCCGCGAGCAGTCGTACCCCGATCCGACAGACGGGGCGCACGACCGCTACCGCCTCGTTTCACCCGAGCGAGGCCGTCCCGCGCAGCGCACCGCTTTCATCCGCCAGAGCTCGACGCTGGCAAGCCGCGCTCGTCGTCGGCGCAGGACTGAGCGTGGTCGCGGCGTTTCGCTCGGTTTCGCAAGCCCCAGCCAGCGCAAGCGCCGTCAAATCAAGACTTGCTCCGACAGTCCCGTCAGCGCCGGCATCGAACACTAGCGCGCGGCTCACCGTGGTGCCTTCGAGCTCCGCCGCAGACTCCCCATCAGTCGCACGTGCGAGCGTCGTCTCTCAGACTCGTTCAGCAGCTGTTCGCGTGCAACGAGCCGTCGTTCGCGCGGCGCCCAGCGCTAGTCCATCCGAGCCAGCGCCCAAATCAATCGAGCTTGACCCCATATTTGGACTACCGCTAGATGGCTCGAGTGGCCGAGAACGTTCGATTGCGGCTGAGTCTCCTCGCGACGCTCGCGATGCTGTCGTGGTCCGGGAGCCTTCACGCTGAGGGTGGCGAAAGCGGCAACGGCGATACCGCCGTGCAGTTGGGGCACGAGGGGCTCCGGTTGTACCAAGCGGGCAACTGGGAGCAGGCATTGGCGCGCTTCAAAACCGCCAACCAAACCATGTATTCGCCCGTATTCGAGCTATACATGGCCCGTTGTTTGCGGAACCTGAGCCAGCTGCTCGAGGCCGCAGAAGAGCTCGAAGCTCTGCTCGCTCGCGACGCCGGGCCTGACGCTCCGCTCTCTTGGCAAAACGCAGTGCGCGACGGGCGCGCGGAGCTGGAGGCGATCCGCGCGCGCATCCCGTCGCTGCGCATCTCGAAGGCTGGCGTTACTGCGGCCACAGTCGACGGCCTGCCCGTCTCTGCCGGCGACCTCGTGCGACTCAACCCTGGTGAGCATGTCGTGCGCGGTTACTCGCTCGACGGACAGTTCGACGAGCGCCGGCTCTCACTCAGTGAAGGCCAGCAGGACGTGGCCGTGATCTTACACTTCGTCCCAACAAAGTCTGCGGCGCTTGGCGCTCCCACGCAGCCGGCACGCCCGCTCCCACCGCGGCCTGCTGAGAGCCGTCGCACAGACAAGTCTTGGCAGACTGCGGCTTGGATGACGGGAGGCATGGCTCTCGCCTCGGCCGTTGTCGGCACGGTGACTGGGTTAATGGCGAGGTCCGAGGTCAAGTCGATCCGCGCGCGTTGCGAAGGCTCGCAGTGTCCCCCAGAGTTGCAGGGCGCGTCAGAGCACGCTCGTCAGCTTGCCAATGTCTCGACCGTTGCTTTCGGCATCGCGGGCGTCGACCTCGGCTTCAGCGTCACTTTCCTGCTGCTATCGCCCGGGTCGTCTGCGCCTTGACCGGATCGTAGATGATCGTCCGTTGCCACTCGCCGTCGTACGAGCTGAGCTCGTAGAGTCGCGCATCGGTTGCCCGATAGACCACGGCGTTGACGCGATCGCTTCGCACGTAAGGCCAAGGGCGTGAGGCGGCAGGGGGCGACCCGGCCGCTCGCGACAGGTTGATCGAGGTCCATTGGCTGCCATGCCGACTGAGCTCGTAGATGTCCTGGTCGCTCGCCTGATACACCACTGCATCCAAGCCGTCCGATCTCGAGTACGCCCGCGGATCGCTGGCTGCAGGCGGCGCAGCCGCCGCGTCACTCAGCTCGGTGGCTATCCAAGAGTGGCTGTCCCAGTTCGAGCTGAGCTCGTAGACATGCCCATCCAGCCCTCGGTACACGAGCGCATTTCGATTGTCGGAGCGCACGTGTGGGGCTGCATCCCCCGCGGCGCCGACCGCGTCGGTCGATTGCCAAATGCCAAGCGTTTGCCAGTTGCCGGAGAGGAAAATCTCGTTGAAGCGATTCTGCGTGTCGCGGTAAACGATGGCATTGACCCGATCTGCACGAACGAAGGGCAATGGGTCGCCCGCAGCCTCCGGCGCGCCCAAGCTGCCGGAGAGGTCGGCAGAAGCCCAGATGGATCCCCATAGGTACAGCTCATAAACGTGCCCGTTGGCTGCTCGATAGATGACTGAGTTTTGCCCGTCCGATCGCACATAGGGCGCCGGGGCTCCCCCTGGAACGGGCGCAGCGCCGTAGCTGGTGAGGCTGCCGCTCGCCCATCCGCCCGAGTCCGAAAAGACTTCACTGATGTTGTCATCAATGCTTCGGTAGACAATCGAGTTGATTGCGTCTGAGCGGGTGTAGGCCGCGGGATTGCCGGCCGCCAGCGCAGCGTTGCTCGCGTCCATCATGAGGTCTTCGAGCGCCCAGTTCGCGTTTCGGGTCAACTGATAGACATGGCCGTCACTGGCGCCGGAGATCACTACGTCGTCTTGGTCGTCGCGTTTGTATGCCGTTGGGTCGCCGACGGGCGCTGCGTAGGTCGGGCATGCGCCGTCGCATTCCTCCGCACATTCGCCGCAGGTGGAGCTGCCGACGTAGCACGGCCGACGATAGGGCCACGAACGCAACCAGAGGCTCTCGCTACCATGGTCGTCGCTGGTGGCTGCAATGTCGACATGCGGCCTGAGCAGGCTTCCAACCGCCGCGGGTGACGCGTCGAGCGCGCCGCCGAGATCGCGCCATGCGCCCCAAGGGCGATCATTCGACGTACGTTCCGCCAAGTGATGGTCGGGTGTCTGTGCATAGAGGTAGAGCGTGCCTGCGGAGGCCGCCAGTGCTGGCGAAGAGCCGACCGCGATCGGACCATCCAGCAATTCGGACGGCAACCACGAGCTGCCGTCGAAAGCGTGATGGCGTAGGTGGCCGTCGGTCGTCACCACCATGACGTCGACTCGTCCGCCCGTGCGCGCAGCAGCCGTCGGTTTGCCGATGAACGTCTCGTCACTTAGCCTAGTCCAAGTCTGCGACCAAGCGCCCGAGTAAGCCTTGTAGTAGAGGCAGTCGTCACCACCCCTCACGAAAAGGTGGAGCCGCTGGGTGCTCGAACTCGCGACCGCCGGGGCGGACGCGGCTCCAGCATCCGGAGCGCCTAGACTGCGCCAAGCACCCCATTGGAGATTGTTGCTATCCCCCTGCTGCGACAAAACTGCCCAACGGATCTCGCCTCCAATGTCGCGCGCGAACAAATCAGTATGGTCGAAGCTCCAGGACACTGCGGTGGGATCGGAGTCGAAGCAACAGCCCAGCGCTCTCCAATCAACCCACGAACCGAATCGACCAGCCGAGTAGAGGCGGAACTTCCAGTAGATCTGTTGGTCCGAGCCGCGGGCGTACACGTCCAGCTGGGGCAGGCTGCGCGAAGTCAGTGCGGGCGAACCGACGATGCGAACTTTCGGCGCCAGGCTGTGCTCGAGCGGCTGCTTTGCTGAAACGTCTCGAGCGAGGGGCGCAAACGGGCTCCAGCCCGAACCCGTAAGATACAATTCAACCAACGCCGAGAGATCTCGGGCAGTCGGCACGACGCGTGCCGGATCTGGCTCTTCGCTTTCACACACCTCTGGCCCGGACAAGTTCATCGCCGAGCCGGTTTCGAACGTTCCGAATTGACCAGTTGGGCGTTGGTAGGGTTCGTCGCGCGCCTGCTCCGATCCAGGTTCACACATCGTGGCATCCCAATGGCCATCGCCGGCGCAAAACGCCGCCTCACTGAGACGAAGATAGCGATCGCGATCGGGCCTCCGCCACACATCGGGCAGACCGAGCACGTGCCCCAGCTCGTGCACGACGCGTTCGTACGACACCGAAGCCGGCAGCTCCAGCCGTTGCGGTCCGACTGAAGTCGGCGCTGACAGCCGTGGGGCCGCGCCCAGTGTTACCTCGAGCCAGCGTGCGCGTCCCTGTGCCGGGCAATCGTCATCGAGGCAGCGCGAGAAGGCGATGACATCCGAGTTCTGCGACCAGGCCCGCGCAGCATTGTCGAGCGCGGTTTGCTCGGGCAACGAGAGGCTCGAGTCCATTTGAAAAGGAACGGTTCCGTCGGCCCAGAGATAACCGCCGCATGGCCGCTTCGCGCAGCTCGCAGCAGTGACGCACGAGAGCGGTTGCTGCGCGTCGCTGGCGCAGCCCGTTTGCCCGCCGCTGCCGGCCGCTGGCGTGTTGCTCCCGCCCGCGTGCTCGTCGCTGCCCGTCGTTTGCCCCGAAGTGCCAGACGCGATTTCGCCCTCAGCACCAGCGGCTGTTCCACTTCCTGTCATTCCGCCGTTGGGATTGTGTTCCACCGCAGCAATGCCCCCCACACCCGCTGCAATGCGAACTCCACCCATCGGGGTAGCTCCGCCGCGACCGCCAGGCGGCTCATTCTCCGACGAGAAGTCGAGACCGTCGATGTCGAGTAACTTTGCGCAGCCGACGGCGAACAACAGCAAGACGAGCAGCGCGCCCCTGGCGCAGCTGACCTGCCTCGGGCGAAGAGCCCAGGTGCGTCGTCCCATGCGCTAGGATATGGTTCACAAACGTGGAGCAATCAACTCAAACCTACGGTCGAGGGACTTCGCGCACTCCACTCCCCGTCCGCATACGAGTCGTCGGTCGGTCAGATGCGGCGTATCTCGTGACTGGCGGCGTGCACATCATCGGTGCCGGCCGTGAAGCGGATCTGATGCTCACGGACGAAACCGTATCGCGCCGTCATTTGGAGCTGAGGCTCGTTCCCGAGGGCATCCAGATCTTGGATCTCGGCAGTCACAACGGGACCTTTTACCAGGGCCAGCGGGTGCATCGCATGGTGCTGTCGCCCGGGGCTCGCATTCAGCTCGGCAGGGCTGAACTCAGTATTGAAGCTGATGACGATTCCTTCGAGCGGCTGAGCCCAGACTGCGCCGATCGCTATGGGGACATGACGGGCAGCTCGCCGGTCATGCGCCGCGTCTACGCCATGCTCGAACGGCTCGAAGGGTCGCTGGTATCCGTGCTCATCAGCGGCGAATCAGGCACCGGGAAAGAAGTCGTCGCCCGAACGATCCACCAACATTCGCTAGTCGCGAACGGGCCATTCGTCGCGGTGAACTGCGGAGCACTCGAGCGCTCACTCGTGCGCAGCGAGCTATTTGGCCACGCGCGAGGATCGTTCACGGGTGCGGTCGACAGTCGCTGCGGCGCGTTCGAAGCGGCCACGAACGGCACACTTTTTCTCGACGAAATCGGCGAGCTCCCGCTCGACACGCAGCCGGTCCTGCTGCGCGCGCTCGAGACTGGCCGCATTCAGCGCGTGGGCGAAACTGACGAACGCAAGGTCAAGGTGCGCGTGCTGGCCGCAACCAATCGCAACCTCGAAGACCTGGTGCGAGACGGCAAGTTTCGCGAAGACCTCTACTATCGACTCTTGGTCGTTCGACTGGCGCTGCCACCGCTGCGTGACCGACGCGCGGACATCCCCGAGCTGGTTCGCCAATTCGCCGCAGAACTGGCGCTGCCGGCAATCGCCGACGAAGTGCTGGCTCAGTTCGAAGCGCGCCCATGGCCCGGCAACGTGCGTGAACTGCGCAACGCGGTGCACGCGTACGCCGTGCTGGGGACCTTGCCGCCGGCGACCACCAACACCGACCTCAACCTCGAAAACGCACTCCGCGCAACGATCGATCTTTTCACCCCCTATGCCGAGCTCAAAGAGCAATTTCTCGAGCGCTTCCTCAGCGTGTATCTCCAACTCCTGATTGCGCACACCAAAGGGAACCAGTCCGAGGCCGCGCGCATTTCCGGAATGGATCGCAGTCATCTGAACAGAGTCTTACGCAAGCAGTCATGACGACTCGCTCGGTTTCGGGGATGGGCTGGTTCGTGCGACAGGCTCCTTCGAACCTGCCGCACTGGCACTCACTCTGACTTATTCGTCCCAGCCCGCGCCGCCCAAGCCGCCGACAGACGTAAAGCCCGCCGCGCCGCCCGCGCCAATGCCACCCGCACCCGCCGCCTCTTGCACGTCGATGCTGATGTTGAGCTTGCCGTTCAACCAGATCTCGCGACCACCAATGCCGAAGCTATATTCAGCCCAGCTCGTGGACTGACGCCCAACATAGACCCACTGGTTCTGCCCGGAGAGCAGCGTGGCCTCGACCGTTTGCGCGCCGGAAGCGCCCAGCTTCTCCATGTGCCAACCCGGTTGCAGGGACACATAGTAGTAGCCCTCTTCGAGCGACAGGCTGATGTTCTGCGCGTTCGGATTGGTCTCGCTGCTGACGACCCACCTGCCCGGATTCTGCCCTGCGCCACCGGCGCCTGCCTCGCCATAACCGTAGTCATAGTATTGGCTTTGAATGACGAAGGTCGCGTTCCTCAAGCGGTAGGTCGTGCCTGATGCAGCCTGCGTCGTGAGCGGGAGCGAGATCTCTCCACGCGCTGCGGGCTCGCCATCCTTGCCGCCTGAACCCGAGCAGCCCACCAACCCAACCGCGCTGAGGCCAGCGGCCAGCAGCAACCCCGTTACAACCCGTCGTGATGTTCGCTTCATGTTTGTATTTCCCCGAATACGCGGCGGCCAAACTCAGCCGCGAGCGCGCTCGCAATTAGCAAGACGCACACCAGCCATAGATCCGGCCACGCTTCTAATTCAAGGGGCGTATTTTGTTACCGACGGATGTCGCCAGTGCCTGAACTGGCGCACTCTGGCACGCCACACTGACAACTGTGTCAGTGTTTGGGAGAGTGGGCGATCGCAGGGCCAATCAGCAGCTCACAACGCATCAAGCAGCTCGCGAGAGCGCGGCTCATCGACACATTGCTCGACGAGCCGTCACACAATGCGCCCGCGCGCGTCACGCTTGTGCGCGTTCGAGGCGAGCTTCAGCTGCCAACACCGCTTCCGCCAACGACGGATCGACCGGCGCAACGAGCGACACGACCTCTTCCGCCGATGCGCCGGCTTCGATCGCGGTGCGTGCGGCGGCGGAACCGGTGAGCAAGTCGAACGCGGGAACCTCGGTTTCGAACTCGTACGGCGTGTTTCGGAACGCAAACGCCTCGGGCGCCTGCGCGCGCGCCAGCGCGATCAGCCGTAAGTAGGTCGCCACGGGGCGGAACAATTGCGGGTTGGTCACGTGCAGCATCACGCCGCGGCACGTCTGCCCCGCGTGTTTTTCGAACGTGGGGCGGAAGGCAACCGGACGTACTTGGACGCCGGGCGCACCGGACGCAACCAGTGCTTCTGCCAGGGCTTCGCCGTCCAAAAACGGCGCTCCGACCAGCTGAAATGGCGCGGTGGTGCCTCGGCCCTCCGACAAGTTGGTGCCCTCGACCAAACAACCCCCAGGGTAT
>Ga0164241_10002136_pt1 | contig 22151 bp, 21 predicted proteins | sample OricomyardsoilBY_FD_108780 | JGI IMG/M metagenome (GOLD analysis project Ga0164241, IMG submission 108780) | Backyard soil microbial communities from Emeryville, California, USA - Original compost - Back yard soil (BY) | ecosystem: Environmental > Terrestrial > Soil > Unclassified | place: USA... | reverse complement strand
TTAACGCGAGAAACGCATGAATTTCAGCGTCTTGGGCCGTTCGCCGGCTTTCCCTACCAGCGCTCCTTCCTGGGCGCTCAAATTCCTTGCCGTGGCGGGATTCGGCATGCTGATGGCGGTTGCCCAGGCTGCGGATACCGACGGCGACCGGGCAGCGCGAGACGAGGCCAGCACAGGGGTCGTCCGCCTGCAGCAGCCGCGCGGCGATGAGCTTGCCGGCGTGGACGCCGAAGGTCGGCGCCAGCCTTCGACGGTGACTGAATCCAAGAAGGCTCGCGGACCTCTGAGCGACTTCGAACGCTACATCAACCAGATCGTGACGCGGGCCAACGATCCCTTGCCCTACACCGATATCGAGGGCAAACCCGTCCGCGCCCCGGAAATTCGTCGCTTCGGCTCCGAGTTGATGACGCCCGCGGGTCGAAGCGCCATGACGGCCGAAAATTCAGCCCGGATTCCCGACGACTACCAGATCAGCATCGGCGACGAAGTGCTGGTGACCCTGTGGGGTTCGGTCAGCGCCGATCTCCGCCTGGTCGTCGACCGGGGTGGCCGCATCACGATCCCCCGCGTCGGCCCGGTACTGGTCGCCGGTTTGAAGTATGCCGACCTTGGCAACGCCGTCGAGCAGCGCGTAGCCCAGGTCTTCCGCAACTTCAAGGTCAGCGCCTCGCTGGGCAAGCTGCGCTCGATCCGCGTCTACGTGACCGGCTTCACCGCAAAGCCCGGCGCCTACACGGTCAGCAGCCTCTCCACGCTGGTGAACGCGCTGATGACGGCAGGCGGCCCCTCGGGTGCGGGCAGTTTCCGCAACATTGAGCTTCGCCGCGGCGGCAAGGCCTTGACCCACTTCGACTTCTACGAATTGCTGCTCAAGGGCGACAAGACGGCGGACCGCAGCCTGCAAGCCGAGGACGTGATCTTCGTCGGTCCCGTTGGCCCCGAGGTGGCCCTGATCGGCAGCGTCAACAAGGCCGCCATCTTCGAGCTCAAGCCCAAGGAAACCGTCGCCGACGTGCTGGGCATGGCCGGCGGCTTTACTGCGCTGGCAGACCGCAGCCGCCTGACGGTCGAGCACCTGGATGCCCGCGACACCGAGCGCATCAATGAACTGCGCTTGCCCACAGATTCAGCGCAACTTCCACGCGCGGGTGACCTGCTTCGGGCCTACAGCGCCGTCGCCGCGGCCCTACCGCAATATAAGCAGAACAAGCTTGTCCGCGTTGAAGGCGAAGTCCAGCATCCGGGCGAGTTCGTCCTGCCGGCCAACAGCAGCCTGCTCGACGCCGTAGCGGCAGCCGGCGGCCTGACCAAAGAGGCATTCCTTTTCGGTGCCGATTTCAGCCGTGAAAGTGTTCGTGCCACCCAGCAGCAGAACTACGACCGGGCGCTGCGCGACCTGGAAACGGAGTTCACCCGCGCCTCGGCCACGCAGCGCGCCAGCAATGCCGAAGACGCCGCCGCACAGGCGGCCAAGGCACAGAATTCAGCCCGCCTGATCGAACGCATGCGTGCGGTCAGTCCGACGGGCCGGATCGTGCTGCAAATGGACCCGATGGCACCTCGCTTGCCCGCCATGTCCGTTGAGGACGGTGATCGTCTGCTGATTCCGGCGCGCCCGACAACGATTGGCGTTTTCGGCAGCGTGTTCAATGGTGGCAGTTACCTGTTCGCTGACGGCAGCACGCTCTCCGACTTCCTCAAGCTCGCGGGCGGTCCGACCCGTGGCGCCGACGAAGGCAGTGCCTTTGTGTTGCGCGCAAATGGCAGTGTGGTCAGTTCGCGCCAGAAGTCGAGCGGCTGGTTCAGCATGAACGGCAACATCGACAACCTTCGCGCCGAACCGGGGGATACGATATTTGTCCCAGAGAGCATGGACAAGACCACGTTCATCCAATCCGCCAAGGACTGGACGCAAATCCTCTACCAATTCGGCCTCGGCGCAGCGGCGTTGCAGACGATCCGCAGCAACTGACCTACGTCACCGGCTCGGAATCAAGATGACTTGTCCGGACGGAGACATTCAATCTGCGACCAGGGCAGGCGCTGAGCTAGCGCCACCAGCGGATGGCGGAGATCCATCATGCCATCCAGTCATGCGCGGAAGAAGTTGTCGGCCGCCATTCTCTGCCCCTTCAAAACGGCGGCCTCAAGTCTGAATTGCAACACCTCGCCACCTCGTTAAGGTGCCGAGATGAAGGGAAGATTCCAGCAGTTGCAAGGTGAAGCGCGCGTGGCGTTAGCCGCGTTGAAGTTGCAGGGCCATAGCCTGCGCTACATCGCCAAGCAGTTGGCTCGCAGCGCGAACACCCTGAGTCGAGAAGTTCGGCGCAATGCAGAGGCGGCGAGGTATGCCTCGCAAGCTGCACAGCAACGCTGTGAGCAGCGCTGCCAAGCCGCTCGACCCGCAGCCCGTCGGCCCGCTGTGGCCCAGACTTTGTCGGCACCGTAGACCTACATATTGGCTTGCCAAACGCGTTCAATCTTGGGTAGCAAGGCCTCGCAGATCGGCTCGACCCCGTAAGTGCCACGCTGCTCGTCAATGAAGTCCCTCAGGACTTGAGCCGGCGGTCGAGCTCCGCCTGGGCGAAGAACGCGCTCGCCAACTTCAGAATCTCGTTGGCCCGTCGCAACTCCTTGACCTCGCGCTCAAGCTCCTTGACGCGTTGCGCTTCGGCGGTGGTCACACCACCGCGAGTTCCAGCATCAACCTCATCCTGCTGTACCCAGCCCAGCAACGTCTGCGGCACGCAGCCGATCTTCGGCGCAATGGATGCCACTGTCGCCCATAGCGATGGGTATTCCCCTCGGTGCTCCCGCACCATACGCACCGCCCGCTCACGGACCTCGGGTGAGAACTTCGGTAACTTCTTCATAGCTCCATCTTCTCAAGAGTTGGAGCCTCCTCGAAACCCGGGGCGATTCAATGCGTCTCTGCGCATTGGCACATTCGACAATTGAACTGCGCTGTCGTTGACCGTTAGAGCACCGTGATGACGCCGGCCTCACCGATGCGGCGCCAAGGCAGACCCAGCGCCAGGGCGTCGAGTTGGGCCTTTGTCAGGGACAGGGTCTCGCTGACGTCCTTGGGCCAGACGAACCTGCCCTGATTCAGCCGACGCGCAGCCAGCCACACGCCGATGCCATCATGCACGAGCACCTTCATGCGGTTCGCGCGGCGGTTGGCGAACAGGTAGGCGTGATGCGACCGGGCGGCGCCGAAGACATTGACCACACGAGTCAGCGCGGACTGTCTGCCGGCACGCATGTCCAGCGGCTCGACGGCCATCCACACAGCGCCGACGCGGATCACCGCAACAGCTCGCGTGTCCAGACTGCGAAGTCGGCGATGGCCCCGGCCGGCCAGGTGATCTTCATCGTCAGGGTGCCGCGGTGGAGTTCAACTTCGATGTCGCGATCCGGCGCAGGTTGCGCAGCCGGTGGCCCAAGCTGTATTGGCACGAACTCCCGCTGCTGGTTGATCGCCATCACACCAGCCTGGCGAACCGACTTGCGCCATCCGTGTACAACGTTGGCGTTGATGCCGTGCGACATCGCCACCTGGGCACGGACGCGCCGGGCGCATCGCACTCGGCCATCACCTGCGCCTTGAAGTCGCGGCTGTAGCGCCGCCGGTTTGTCGTCTTCTCGCTTGTCATCGCGTCCACCTATTTCTACGTTGACGTGATCGTTATCGATGCCTCAGCCAAGTTCAAGATGGGTTCGCCGCGCGCTTACGGTCGCTTAGGTTGAACCACTGATGCATGAAATGAATCCGCAGCATCACTTCCACCGCAAACGGCGTTCGACTACGGCGGCCTTCTGGCATGAACGGGCTGACCAGCACGACCAACTCCGACCACGGTACCACGCCGTCCATCTCTTCAAGCTCCCCGCGTCAGAATAGTTGTCGCCCCGATAGACCCCAACCCGGTGGCGGCGATGAAGGACGAGAGTGGCTCGATACGGACAAGCATTCAAGGACAAGGCTGTGGCGCGCATGTTGCCGCCGCAGAGCGCACCTGCAGACGAGGTGGCGCGGGAAGTTGGCGTGAGCGCAAGCACGCTGGAGCGTTGGTACAGCGACGCGCTGGCGCAGTCGCCGAGCAAGAAGGTCTGGACGGCTGCAGCGCGGTTTGACGCCGTGCTCGTGACCGCTGCGATGGATGAAGCCGGTCAGGGCGCCTGGTGCCGCAGCAACGGCGTGTACCTGAAGGACCTGCAGACCTGGCGAGAGAGCGCCACGCGGGCCCTTGCCGCACCTGAAGAAGAACGCACCAGCCCGAGCCAAACGAAGAAGGATCGGCGCAGGATCAAGGAGCTCGAACGCGATCTGCGGCGCAAGAATGAAGCGCTGGCTGAGACGACGGCGCTGCTGGTGCTGTCAAAAAACTCGAGGCGATCTTCCACAAGGGCGAGGACGAATGATCGGCCTCGAAGATCGCCAAAGCCTGGCCCGGGACATTCGGCAAGCGTATGACGATGGCGCGAGGTTGCACAAGGCGTGCGAGACCGCGGGCATTGACGTGCGCACGCTGCGGCGCTGGGACGCCGGGCGAGGTGTCGTCAAGTGTGATGGGCGGCCGCAAGCCGTGCGGCCCCGGCCCTCGCATGCGCTCAGCGAGGCCGAGCGCGAACAGGTGCTTCAGTGGCCAACGAGCCCCGGTTTGCCGACCTGCCGCCCGCGCGCATCGTGCCGATGCTGGCCGACGAGGTACGTTACATCGCGAGCGAATCCACGTTCTCGCGGCTGCTGCGCGCGCAAGGCCAGACCGCGCGGCGGGGCCGAGCCCGGCCACCCCGACCGACCCGGCCGCCGACCACGCACATCGCCACGGCGCCGGGCCAGGTCTGGTGCTGGGATATGACCTACCTGCCGGCCGGCATTGTCGGCCGGTGGTTCCACCTGTACCTCATCCTAGATCTGTACAGCCCCAAGATCGTGGGCTGGGAGGTGCATGACAGGGATGGCTCCGCGCACGCGGCGCAACTGGTGCGACGCACGGCGCTGGCCGAGGGGATCGCGGCGCTGCCAGCCAAGCCCCTGCTGCACGGCGACAACGGCGCCACGCTCAAGGCCACCACCGTGTTGGCAATGCTGAACTGGCTGGGCGTGAAGCCCTCGTACTCGAGGCCCCGCGTGAGCGACGACAACGCCTTCGTCGAGAGCCTGTTCCGCACGGCCAAGTACCGCCCGGAGTTCCCGAGTCGCGGATTTGCCGATCTTGCCGCCGCGCGCTGCTGGGCGGCAAACTTCGTGGGTTGGTACAACGTCGAGCATCGCCACAGCGGCATCCGATACGTGAGCCCAGCGCAGCGCCATGCGGGTCAGGATGGGCAAATCCTGGCCGCGCGAAGCGACGTGTACGAACAGGCCCGGCAGCGCCACCCGGCACGCTGGTCGCGCTCCACGCGCGATTGGTCACCGATCACCGTGTCACGCTCAATCCAGAACGAGACGCGATCGTTGCTGCGGAAATCCGAAGCCAAGATAGCCAGCCAAAAGCTGCATGACTGAGGCGACAACTACCTTGACACGCGCCGCGGTGCCTGGCCGTCATCTCTCGTTAAGCGCCGGAGGCGTCTTAACTCATGCTGCAGACATTTCCCAGCTGACGCATCCCGATATTGGGGAGTGACGGGCGGAGCACGAGCGCCTTTGCGCTGAATTCGATAGAGCCGAATTCCGCTTTGCTTGCGTCTCAGGCAATCAGGGGTGTCGGGCGCTGCCCTGCCCCGCCACCGAAGCCGGCTGGGTTTGCAGCGCCTCGGCTTCCGCGCGGACCACACGATGCTCTTCGAATTGCACAACTGTCGGGGCCTGCACCTCACGACGCGCCCGTCGGGCCATCAAGAGGCGCGGCGTCTTGAACCGCACGATGCGCCAGTACAGCACCACGTAGAGCACGCCGAAGAGCACCAGCCAAAGTGCCAGCAGGAGGGTCGAATCCCAGAACAGCACCGCCGGCACCAGCGAGAAGATGCATAGCGTCCACAGGTACGGCGAGGTCATGGAATTGCGTCGCGTCAGCGCTCGCGCATCCTGTGCGCTGATGGCCCAGCGCATCAGGCGCCGGTAAATCAACGAATGCAGATGGATCCCGTCAGGCAGTCCGGGCGGGGTGGCGCGGATGAAACTTCGCCTGTAGATGGAGAACAGCGTTTCGAAGACCGGATAAATACACACGAGCAGCGCGAACAAAGGCGACACCTCGGGATGCCGGCTCACGAGCAGGATGCCGATCTCCGCCACCATGAAGCCCAGGAAATAGGCACCACCGTCGCCAAGGAACATCATCCCGGCAGGAAAGTTCCAGACAAAGAAGCCCAGCGTTGCCCCCACGCAGGCAATGGCCCAGAAGGTCAGCTCCATGTCGCCAACTTCGTGGGCGACATAGGCAAAGGCCACCAGCATCAGCATCACGCACATCGAGGCCAGGCCGTTGAAGCCATCGATGATGTTGACCGAATTGGCCACACCGGACACCGCCACGATGGTGACCATGAACCCCACGAGGGGGAACTGGAACAGCCAGTCGAGGCCGACGATGCCTGTGCGCGTGATCTGAGCGTCAAGCAGCCCGGCCGCCAAGGCAGCCGACATGGCCGTCGCGGCCAAGCGCTTGGAAGGCGAAACCTGCTTGGTCACGTCCTCGATCAGGCCGGACAGGAAAGCCGGGAGGCCACACACCAGCAGCCTCAAACCCAGTTCGGCATCCCGCCCTTGCCACCAGGAAACCAGAGCACAAAGCGCGATACCGAGGAAGATGCCAAGACCGCCGATGCGCGGCACGGGCCGCGAGTGAAACTTCTGCGGGCCGGTCAGATCGGCGTCTGCCGAGAAATGGCCATGCCGACGCGACGAGACAATCACCGCGAAGGACACGAGCACGGCCACGAAGAACGGAACCAACAGATAGCGCATGGGGCGTAAGTGTAGCGAGGGGGGCGCATGGCTCCACAAGCGCGTTGTGGCGCCGCCGCTAGAATCGCCCCCGCATCCCAAGGGTCGGCAGGACACCCGGCTCAGCGCACTACCCCGCTACCCTGCGCTCGCCACCTTGGGTTTGCAAATGTTCACATTTTTCCAGCTCGGGCCGATGAGTCGCCCTTTTGAGCGGCAACCGCCATTGCGCCAACATGCACGGCCTACACGACCACCCATGAATTCCACAGACAGCACGATTGCAGAACCGGCCTCCACCGACCTCTCCCTTGGTGATTTCGCTGCGGCCTTGCTCATGCGCTGGCGCCTCGTTCTTGGCGCTCCGCTCCTGGCCTCGGTGCTGGGCCTGGGCGCAAGCTACCTAATCAAGCCGACCTTCACGTCACGGACCAGCTTTCTGCCGCCACAGCAGCAACAGGGTGCTGCGGGCGGCGCACTCGCTTCTTTGGGCGCGTTGGCGGGCTTGGCTGGGGGCGGCATTCGCAACACGGGCGATCAATACCTGGTCTTCGTGCAGAGCCGCACCGTGGCGGATCGGATGATTGATCGATTCAAACTGGAGGACCTGTACGAAGCCAAGACCCGGGACGATGCCCGGCTTGAGCTCGCGGGCAACACGCGAGTCAGCCTCGGCAAGAAGGACGGCGTGATCTTGCTAGAGGTCGATGACCATGATCCGAAGCGCGCGGCACAAATGACTTCTGCCTATGTCGAAGAACTGCGTCGCTTGACCGCCGGCCTTGCATTGACCGAAGCCCAGCAACGCCGCATCTTCTTCGAAGGCCAGCTCAAGGAAGTTCGAATGAACCTTGAAGCAGCCCAAACGGCGTTGCAAGAGAGCGGCGTGTCCGTTGGATCGATTCGTGCCGAGCCCAAGGCCACGGCGGAATCATTGGCTAAGCTCCAGGCGCAGCTGACCGCTGCAATCGTGCGCTTGTCAGTGCTGCGCCGTGGGCTTGCTGATCAAGCACCTGAAGTACTTCAGCAGTTGACCGTCATTGAGGGTCTTCGCGCTGCAATTTCCCATCAGGGTGAGAACAACGGTGGGCCGCAGTCCAGCTATATCGCGTCCTATAGAGAGTACAAGTATCAGGAAGCGCTGTTCGAGCTGATGGCCCGGCAATACGAGCTGGCCAAAGTCGACGAGAGCCGCGATGGAGGCCAGTTGCAGATGATCGACGTGGCCCAAGTGCCGGAACGCAAGTCCAAGCCCAAGCGCAGCCTCATCATGATCGGCGCCTTTGCGTTGACATTTATTTGCGTGTGCATCTGGATCGGCATGCAACTCAGCTCGAATCGGCGTCGCCGACGCGCCGCGCCCTGACCCGCTTGCCATCAGAGCCGGCGCCCTTCTGAATGACTACTTCCAGCACATGAAGCCCTTCCACTCCCCCATCCGTGATCGCAAGATCCGCTTCGCCCTCATCGGTTGCGGCCGCATCGCCAACAACCACATGGACGCCATCGCCAAGCTCGCAGAGCACTGCGAACTGGTGGACATGTGCGATACCAACCCTGCAGCGCTGGCCGATGCTGTGGCCAGGACCGGCGCCACCGGATATACCGACCTCGGCGAAATGCTCGCCAAGAGTGAAGCCGACTGCGTGGTGTTGACCACACCCAGCGGCCTGCATCCCCGCCAGGCCATCGCCGCCGCCCGCGCCGGCTTCGATGTCATGACCGAAAAGCCCATGGCCACACGCTGGCAGGACGGCCTGGAAATGGTGCGCGCCTGCGACGAAGCCGGCGCCCGCCTTTTCGTCGTCAAGCAAAACCGTCGCAACCCGACGCTGCAACTGCTCAAGAAGGCCGTGGCATCCGGACGTTTCGGCCGCATCCACATGGTCAACGTCAATGTGTTCTGGACCCGCCCCCAGAGCTACTACGACAGCGCCGCCTGGCGCGGCACCTGGGAATTCGACGGCGGCGCCTTCATGAACCAGGCCAGCCACTACGTGGATCTGCTGGAATGGATCGTCGGCCCGGTCGAAAGCGTGATGGCCTACACCGGCACGCTAGGCCGCAACATCGAAGTCGAAGACAGCGGCGTGGCCGCCATCAAGTGGCGCAGCGGCGGCATGGGTTCGATCAACGTCACCATGCTGACCTACCCGAAGAACCTCGAAGGCTCGATCACTATCCTCGGCGAGAAGGGTTCGGTCATCATTGGTGGCGTGGCCGTGAATGAGATCAAGCACTGGGAATTCCAGGAGGCCGACCCGATGGACGAGGGCATCAAGGACGCCAGTTACCAGACCACCTCGGTTTATGGCTTCGGCCATCCGCTGTACTACAAGAACGTCATCGACACGCTGCGAGGCGAGGCCGAGGCCGAGACCGATGGCCGCGAAGGCCTGAAGTCGTTGGAACTGCTGATCGGCCTGTACCAGTCGGCCCGCGACGGACGTCGCGTCAACTTGCCCCTGCAATACTGAGCGGGCCATGAGCGTCAGCATCCATTCCTCGGCCATCGTCGACGAAGGCGCGCAGATCGGCGACGGCAGCCGCGTCTGGCACTTCGTCCACATTTGCGGCGGCGCCCGCATTGGCGAGCGCTGCTCCTTCGGCCAGAACGTCTTCGTTGGCAACGATGTGAGCATTGGCAACAACTGCAAGGTGCAGAACAACGTCTCCATCTACGACGCCGTGACGCTGGAAGACGACGTGTTCTGCGGTCCCAGCATGGTGTTCACCAATGTTTACAACCCCCGCTCTGCCGTCACCCGCAAAGACGAGTACCGTCGCACCCTTGTCCGCCAAGGCGCAACGTTAGGCGCGAACAGCACCATCGTCTGCGGCACCACCGTGGGCCGCTACGCTTTCATCGGTGCCGGCGCGGTCGTCAATCGAGACGTGCCCGACTTTGCGCTGATGCTTGGCGTGCCTGCACGGCAGTCCGGCTGGATGAGCCGCCATGGCGAGCGCCTGAACTTCGTTGACGGCCAAGCGGCCTGCCCGGTCACCGGCGAACGCTATCGCCTGACCGACGGCGTGTGCGAACTGATTGAGAGTTAACAACATGCAATTCATCGACCTCAAGAGCCAGTATCAGGCTCTGAAAACCAGCATCGACGCGCGCATCCAGAAGGTGCTCGACCACGGTCAGTACATCATGGGCCCCGAAGTCGCCGAGCTCGAAGCCGCGCTCGCCAAGCTGACCGGCGCCAAGCACTGCATCACCGTCTCCAGCGGCACCGAGGCCCTGTTGATTGCCCTGATGGCGGAAGGCATCGGCCCCGGCCACGAGGTCATCACCACGCCCTTCACCTTCGCCGCCACGGCCGAGATGATCGTGCTGGCCGGCGCCAAGCCGGTTTATGTGGACATCAAGCCGGGCGACTGCAATATCGACCCGGCCCTCATCGAAGCCGCCATCACCCCGGCCACCCGCGCCATCATGCCGGTGAGCCTGTATGGCCAAGTGGCGGACATGGACGAGATCAGCGCCATCGCGGCCAAGCATGGCCTTAGCGTCATCGAAGACGCCGCGCAAAGCTTCGGCGCCACCTACAAGGGCCGCATGAGCTGCAATGTGTCGAAGATAGGCGCCACCAGTTTCTTCCCGAGCAAGCCCCTGGGCTGCTATGGCGACGGTGGCGCCCTTTTCACCAGCGACGACGCCCTGGCCCAAGCCATGCGCGAAATCCGCGTACACGGCCAAAGCCAGCGCTATACCCATACCCGCGTGGGCGTGGGAGGGCGCATGGACACGCTGCAGTGTGCGGTCGTGCTGGGAAAACTCGAACGTTTCGAGTGGGAAATCGAGCAGCGCAAGGCACTGGGCGACCGCTACGCCGAGCTGATCAAGGCCAGCGGCGCGCCGGTCGAGCTGCTGGAAGTGGCTGACGACCGCGATTGCGTCTGGGCCCAGTACACGGTCAAGGTCGACAACCGTGCTGCCGTGATCGCTGCGCTCAAGGAACAAGGCATTCCGACCGCCGTGCATTACCCCCGCCCCTTGCATCGCCAACCGGCCTACGCGCAACCGGACTGCCCGGCCGACAGTTTCCCTCACAGCAATGCAGCGGCTGACCGCGTGATGAGCCTACCGATGAGTGCCGACCTCACGCACGCCGAACAGGATGCGGTCGTCGCAGCCTTGAAGAAGGCCTCCCAGTGACGCCTACGAAGATTGTCACCGTCGTCGGTGCCCGGCCGCAGTTCATCAAGGCCGCTGCCGTGTCTCGCGCCGTTCGGGCGCGGCGCGATTCGGGCCTGGTGGAGGTGCTCGTCCACACCGGCCAGCATTACGACAAGATGATGTCGGACGTGTTCTTCGAGGAACTCGGCATCGATGCGCCAGCCTACAACCTCGCCATTGCGGGCGGCGGCCACGGCGCGATGACCGGTCGCATGCTCGAAGCGCTGGAGCGCGTGTTCATCGATGAGCGTCCCGATTGGGTCCTGATCTACGGCGATACGAATTCGACCCTGGCAGCGGCGCTGGCCGCCAGCAAGCTGCACATCCCTATCGCCCACGTCGAGGCCGGTCTGCGCTCCTTCAATATGCGCATGCCCGAAGAAGTGAACCGCATCGTCGCAGACCGCCTCTCGACGCTGCTGCTCTGCCCAACCGAAGCCTCGATTGCGAACCTGCAACGCGAAGGCACGACCGAAGGCGTGCACGTGGTGGGCGACGTCATGTACGACGTGGCTTTGCACTTCTCGCAAGCGGCAGACGAGCACACACAACTGCTGACGCAACTGGGCCTGACGCCCAAGGCCTACGTGCTGTCGACCTGCCACCGTGCCGAGACGACCGACGACCCCGTGCAGCTTGAAGGCATCGTGACCGGCCTGGCCGAGATTGCGAAGCGGCGCGCCGTGGTGCTGCCCATTCATCCGCGTACGCGCGGCAAGCTGGTGGAGTTCGGCCTCATGGACCGCCTCACCGGCGTTCAACTGATCGAGCCTGTGTCCTATCTGGACATGGTCACACTGGAGAAGAACGCCGAAGTGATCGTCACCGACTCCGGTGGCATCCAGAAGGAAGCCTTCTTCTACCGCGTGCCCTGCGTCACCACACGCCGCGAAACCGAATGGGTAGAAACGGTTGAAGCGGGATGGAATGTGCTGGTCGGCACGGACGCACAAGCGATGGTCGCGGCCGTGGAATCGCACGCCCAGCAGAAACGACTCGATGTGCACCCCTATGGTGATGGTGACGCGGCCAATCGCATTCTTGACCTGCTGCTGATGCACCCGGCCGCCACGCACTCCAAATGAGCCTGCCGACGTCTCCGGTGCGTGGATCGCGCTTTCGCAGCAACATCGTGCGAATCGCGACCGGGACGATGGCCAGCCAAGTCATCGTGATCGGATCCACACCCCTGCTGACGCGGCTTTTCGGGCCGGAAGCCTTCGGGGCACTGGCGTTGTTCACCGCCCTGAATGCGCTGCTGGTGGGCTTGTCTACCTTGAAGTACGACCTGTCCATCATCTTGCCGGCGGACGATGGCGAAGCCACTCAGCTGACGCGCCTGACGCTCACTTCTTCAGCCCTGTTTGCCTTGCTGCTGATGCTCGGCCTGGTTCTTGGACGCTGCCTGCTCGGGCCGAAGGTGCATCCCTTCTATTTCCTGCTGCCGCTGAGCATCCTGCTCGCCGCGGCCTACACCTGTTCGCAGCAATGGGCGGCGCGTGGCAATGACTACCGCCGCTTCTCGCACAGCGCGGTCATCGGCGCCATCGTCAATGTGGCCGTGGCATTCGCCATCGGGCTGACGATGCGGGACGCGCTCTATGGGCTCGTCGTGGGATGGGTCTCAGGCCTGGCGGCCAGTTTCGCCTACGCAAGCGCCGGTCAGTGGCGCAAGTCCGCATCGAAGTATCACGACTGGCGCAAGCTGTGGAGCGCAGCCCACGCGCATCGCCGCTTCCCGTATTTTGTCCTGCCTTCTTCGCTGGCCCAGACGCTGGGCAGCAGCGCGCAACCTTTCATCCTGCAGGCCCTGTTTTCGCTGCGCGATGTGGGGCACTACGCCATCGCGAACCGGTTCATGCTGGTGCCCAGCACGCTCGTCGGCTCGGCCATCGCCGAGGCCTTCCGCGCCGAGTTCGTGGATCGCATGAAGCGCGGCGAGGCCGTGAGCCAGTTCTTCCGCGCCACCTTGAGCAAGATGGTTCTGATGGGCCTGCCGGTTTTCCTGCTGCTGATGCTCACGGCTCCCGTCCTGTTCGAGACCGCATTCGGCGCCGACTACCTGGAAGCAGGCATCCTCGCGCGCTATCTGGCCGCGGGTGTGTTGGCACAGTTCGCGGCTCAGCCGTTCGCCTACGTATTTGTGGCGACGGGACATGTCCGCCGCGGCTTGGCCATCCAGTTCGCGACTACGGCTTTGCCACTGCTGGCTCTTGCCTACGGTGGCTTGCACGCCGATGTGGCAATGGCGTTCGGCGTCGCGTCAGGCGTGAGCTTCGTGCTCTCCATCTTGCTGGTCGCCATGGCCTATGAGGCTTGCCGCTCCTGGGAAGCCGCCCATGCTTAGCGCCAAGCGACAATGGGCGGGCGTGGCACTGAGCTGCACGCTTGCGCTGGTGTATGCCTTGTCCTTCGGGCACGCCTACACCTCCTACATCAGTCCGGTCTACGAATACGCCCACTACCGCTATTTCCCGGCTTCACTGTCGATGACCCTTGCGGCCTACGTGTTCGCCGTCATGCCCTGCCTGTTCATGCGCTGGACCGAAGCCCCGTCCAGCTTTGGCATCTCCCTGCTGTACACGCTGTGCTGTGTACCTACGCAGTTGATGATGTTGTTCAACTGGAACCGTGACTCGGCAGGTCGGGCTTCTGGCTTCGTTTGTTCAACCCTCCTTTATCCACCTCGCTGGTCTTCGCTGGCGACGGACTCACCTTGCTGCTGCTCTGGTTCACCGCCCGCCGCCGCCCCTGAGTAACACTTTCAACATGCATATCGTTCACGTCGAAGACTTCTTTCACCCGGACGCGGGCTACCAGGTCAATCTACTTTCGCGCCTGCAAGTGGCGCAGGGCCATCAGTGCACGATCGTCACGGCGGAGCTGGACAAGATGCCCAGCTTCCTGACGGCCTTCTTCGGCAAGGAAGACATCCCGCAAAGGGACGCCCGCTTCGAGCGCGAGAGCGGTGTCCGCGTGATCCGCCTGCCCATGCTCGCTTTCTACAGCGGCCGCGCCATCTTTTTGCCGTGGCGCCTGCTGAAAGCGGTCTCTGACCTGAAGCCCGATGTGGCCTTTGTGCATAGCGAAGACACGATGACGGGCATGCTCTTCATCTGGATGTCGCGTTGGCTGCGCTACCCGATGATCCTCGATTGCCACATGCTCGAGATGGCGTCGGAGAACCGCTTCAAGAAGCAGTTCCGCGCCTTCTATCAGCGCTTCGTCACGCCCATCATCCTGCGCCGGAACATTCCGCTCGTGCGCGTCGTCGACAGTGACTACGTTCAGAAGTGCCTGGGCATTCCGCTCAGCCACACCGACCTGCTCTCGTTCGGAACCGACACCGCCTATTTCAGCCCCGATGCCGAACTGCGTCGAGAGACGCGGGGCCGGCTCGGCTTGTCGCAGGACGCCTACGTGGTGATCTATGCCGGCAAGCTCGATGCCAGCAAGGGTGGCAAGTTCCTGGCCGAAACGCTGCGCGAGAAGTTCCCGGCGGCCGCTGGCCGCCATATCGAGCTGCTGGTGATTGGCACCGCGGACGGGAGCTATGGCGAAGAGGTCGAGCAGGTGCTCGCGGCCAGTAGCAACAAGCTTGTCCGTCTGCCCACGCAGCGCTACTACGACCTCGCCCAGTACTACTGCGCTGCGGATCTGGCCATCTATCCGAAGCAGTGCAGCATGAGCTTCTTCGAGGCACAGTCCTGCGGCCTGCCCGTGCTGTTCGAGGACAACGAGATCAACCTGCAGCGCATCGATGGCGACAACGGCTTCATCTTCAAGCCGGGCGACCTCGCGGACTTCCGCAGCCAGATCATCGAAATCGCATCGCTGCCCGAAGAGCGGGCCGCACAGCTTCGCAGCAACGCACGCAACTACGTGCTCGGTCGCTACGACTACGTGCCGGTTGCGCGCAAGTTCACCGATGTCCTTGAACGGGCCGTCGCGGCCTGGAACAAGAAGCGATCTGCCGTGGTCTGAGCGGCCGACCTACCCCATGAACGTCCTCTTCATCGCGCCGCTGCCCGACCCAGTCACCGGCCAGTCGCTCGCCTGCCGCGTGTTTCTCGACGAGCTCGAGAAACACCACACCGTCGACGTCATCAACATCAGCAAGAGCAGCCTGAAAAGCGGCGTGATGGGCGGCGCACTGGGCCGCGTCCGCGAAGTGCTGGGCTTTGTCTGGCAGGCCTGGCTCCGCGCGCGTCATGCGGACCTCATCTATTTCACGATTTCGGAGTCGCTGGCAGGCAATCTGAAGGACTTGCTGATCTACGCCGTCTGCGCAGGCCGATTGCAGCGCATGGCCATCCACCTGCATGGCGGAGCCGGCATGCGCGTGCTGATGCATGAACGGCCTCTCCTGGCGGCGCTCAACCGTTTCTTCCTGAAGCGCCTTGGCGCCATCATCCTGCTGGGCGAGCGCCACCTCGACATCCTGCGCGATCTGCCGCCCTCGGATCGGGTCCACCTGGCGCCTAATTTCGCGCAGGACTACCTGTTCCGCGATCCGGCTCAGATTGACGCGAAGTTCGGTGCCGAGCAGCCGCTGAAACTGCTCTACCTGAGCAATCTGATTCCGGGAAAGGGCCATGAGGAACTGCTCTCGGCCTATGAAAGCCTGCGCCCCGATGAGCAATCCCAGATCGGCCTCCAGTTCGCCGGCGCCTTTGAAGACGACACCGCCAAACAAGCCTTCCTGAAGCGCGTGGATGCCCTGCCCGGGGCGGCCTACCATGGTGTGGTCGGCGGCGAGAAGAAGGCGAAGTTGCTGGGCGAGGCACACGTTTTTTGTCTGCCTACCTACTACCCCTACGAAGGCCAGCCGATCAGCATCCTTGAGGCCTACGCCTCAGGCTGTGCAGTCATAACAACCGATCACAGCGGCATCTTCGACGTCTTCGACCCTTCGAATTGCGGGCTGGAGGTCAAGCCGCGTTCGCCAGCATCGATTGCGACCGCGCTGCGGGAAGCCCTGAGCGACAGGCCAGCCATGCAGCGCGCGGCCCTGCACAACCGCGGCTTGGCGGAACAGCATTACAGGGTTGCCACCTACAATCGCCGCCTTATTTCGGTGCTCGATGCGATGGGCTCCAAGCCTGCCAATGCCACCTGATATCACTCGAACATCACCCATGTCGTCCAAGCGCCCCTACCAGATCTGCACCAACTGCATCATGGACACGTCCGACTCCGGCATCGTGTTTGATGAGCGCGGCTGGTGCGACTACTGCAACAACTACCACCGCAACATCCTCCCCAACTGGCACACGGACGAACGCGGTGAGCGCGAGATCATGGCCCAGGTGGACAAGATCAAGCGCGACGGCAAGGGCAAGGACCACGACTGCCTGATCGGCCTCTCGGGCGGTGTGGACAGCTCCTACGTCACCTACCTGGCCAAGGAAAAGTTCGGCCTACGCCCTCTGCTCTACCACGTGGACGCGGGCTGGAATTCGCAGCAGGCGGTCAACAACATCGAGAAGCTCGTCGATGGTCTCGGCCTTGACCTCTACACCGAAGTCGTCGACTGGCCCGAGATGCGCGACCTGCAACTGGCCTTCTTCAAGGCACAGGTGCCGCATCTGGACACGCCGCAGGATCACGCCTTCTTTGCCGGCCTGTACAACTTCGCAGCCAAACACAAGTCCAAGTACATCCTGACGGGCGCCAACTACTCGACCGAATGCGTGCGCGAGCCGCTGGAGTGGCATTACCACGCGTCCGACGTGCGCCAGCTGCGTGACATCCATGCCCGCTTCGGCACGCGACCGCTCAAGAAGTTCCCGACCGCCGGTATCTTCAAGTTCAAGATTTATTACCGCCTCTTCCACGGCGTGCAGGTGGTCAAGCCGCTGAACAACGTGCCCTTCTTCAAGGAAGCGGCGATGGACGAACTGGTGGGTAAGTACGGCTGGCAGAAGTACGCGCACAAGCACTACGAATCTCGCTTCACGCGCTTCTACGAAGGCTATTGGCTGCCGTCGAAGTTCGGCTACGACAAGCGCCGCGCCCACTTCTCCAGCCTCATCCTCACGGCGCAGTTGAAGCGCGAAGATGCGCTGGCCAAGATCGCCATCTCCGCCTACGACGAAGAAACGCTGGCCATCGACTTCGAGTACATCGCCACCAAGCTGGGCCTCACCGTGGCCGAGTTGCAGGCCCTGCATGCCGGCGCGCCCAAGACCTACCGCGACTACAAGAACGACATGGGCATGATCGAGCTGGGCACCAAGGTTCTGCGCACACTTGGCGTGCAGCGCGCCATCATCCGATGATCACCATCGTCGACTACGGCCTCGGCAATATTGGCGCCTTCGCCAATACGTACAAGCGCATGAGCATTGCCACGCGCTTCGCCAAAACCGGCGCCGATCTGGCCGGTGCCACGCATGTGATCTTGCCCGGCGTTGGCGCTTTCGACCATGCAATGGAATTGCTGAACGCCTCGGGCATGCGTGAACCGCTGGATGCGCTGGTGGCTGCTGGCGAGGTGCCCGTGCTGGGCATCTGCGTGGGCATGCAGATCCTTGCCGATGGCAGCGATGAAGGCACAGGCACGGGCCTGGGCTGGATCCCGGGCCGCGTGCGAGGTTTCGAAAGCCACGCTGCTGCGGCCGATCTGCCCTTGCCGCACATGGGCTGGAACGACGTCAAGCCCACGCCGGGCGCCGCGCTCTTCAAGGGCATCGAGAACGACGCCCGTTTCTACTTCCTGCACAGCTTCTACTACGAGTGCGCAGATGCGGCCGATGTACGTGCCAATGCCGACTACGGCCTGCCCTTCGCCTGCGCCGTGCAGCGCGGCAAGGTCTTTGGCGTGCAGTGTCATCCGGAAAAGAGCCACCACTGGGGTGCCGCTCTATTGAAGAACTTTGCTGCATTTGGCGACGCGGCGACCGGGGAGTGACTGCCGCATGGTGATCGAGACTGACGCGGTGTCAATGACCAGCGAGCACAGAATGGACTCGACCGGAGCCGCGCCTATTGGCGCAAAGCTCAGCCTCGAAGCCGTTGCTTTGCTGCTTTGGCATCAGTGGAAACTGATGCTGGCCGTGCCCCTGCTTGCCAGCGCCGCTGCCTTTGCCGCCAGCTTCCTTGTTCCGCTCACCTTCACCGCACACACGACCTTCATGCCACCTCGGCCACAGACTGCCGCCGGTGGTGCCGCATCGCTAGGCGCCTTGGTGGATTTTGCCGGCTTGGGTTACCGTCGCGCGGAAAGTCAGTTCGTGACGATGCTCCATAGCGAGACGGTGGCGAATCGGTTGATCGCCCGTTTCGACCTGCAGACGGTCTACGATCAAAAGCTCCTCTCAGACACGCTGCTTGAGCTTGACCGCAACACCAGGATCAGTATTGGAAAAAAGAACGCGCTGATCTTCCTTGAAGTGGACGACCACGATCCCAAACGCGCCGCGGCCTTGGCCAATGCCTATGTGGAGGAGTTGCGCCTATTGAGGGCGCGCCTGGCCTTGACGGAAGTGCGGCAGCGGCGCATGTTCTTCGAAGCTCAGCTGAAACAAACGCGTGAACGCTTGAACCAAGCGCAGTTGGCACTACAAGGTATGGGCGTCACCTTGGAGGCCCTCAAGGTCGAACCCATGACAACGGTCGAGAGTGCGGCCCAACTCAGCGCAAAGCTGACCAGCGCCGAGATTCGACTTCAAATGCTGCGCCAGCAGTTCGCCGAGAACACGCCAGAGCTGCTGTCGCAGGCAACCGTTGTCGCAGAACTCAAGGGCTCGGTCTCCCACATGGGCGAACCCAGCCCGCCGCATGCGCCGACGGGCTACATCAGCGCCTACCGAGAATTCAAGTACCAGGAGGCGCTGTTCGGGCTGATCGCGAGCCAGTTCGAGCTGGCCCGGGTCAATGAGGGCCTTGATGGCGGCCAACTGAGAGTGGTCGACGAAGCCCGGGTGCCGGAGGATCCGTCAAAGCCTCTGCGCGGCCTGCTGATGGCGGCCGCATTTGCCATTGCCTTCGGCAGCACCGCTTGGCACTTGGTCCGTCGCAGCGCAATGCGGCGTCCGGCCCTGTCGACCCAAGCAATAAGCGCAAGCTGGGGTGAACGCCAGGTACAAGCACTTTTCCTGATCACGTTTCCCTGCTACTTCGGCTATCACTATCTCGTTTCCTGGGGCGTGATGCCGCCGTTTCTGGCCGGCTATTCGACGGCCATCTGCTTTTTGTCCTTGCCGTTCCTGCTGTTCGTACACGCCAAGCATCGCCTTGCCGACGCGCTAGCCCCGCCAGTCGTAGAGCGGGCGCTGACTATCTTTCTTGCCTTCTATGCTCTGGTGGTCATCTGGCAGATAAGCACCCGCAACCACCTCGACAAGGTCGAGGCGCACGCAACCATCATTGCGCAGTTTGTCGGGCTGTATTTGTTGAGCAGACATACACCGCTGCAGACTCGCAATCGCCCGTTGCTGATCGGAGCGATGATTGCGATGAGCGCAATGATCACGCACAACGCCATGTCGGGGGGCCTGATTGACGCCCTGCTGGAGGACGTCGGTACCCGCGACAGCCTGATCAGCTATCAGGGTTATGCCTTCGCTTATTTCGTCACCATGACCTGGACCGTGGCGCTGCTGCACGACAAGGCATTGTTGCGCGGGTCTATCTATCTGCTCGCGGCGGTGGCTCTGTTTCTGAATGGCGCACGTTCGGAGTTTGCGGCGACCCTTCTTTCAGTCGTCGTGCTGGAGTTCTACATCACGCGCTCCAAGGGGCAGGCACTGCTTGCTGCAGCGTTGGTCGTCGCACTATTCACAGCCATTTATTTCGTATTCGAGACCGAACTGGCCGATTACCGTGTCATTGCCATCTTCACCGACTATTCCGACGACTTGTCTGTGCAAGACCGCGCCGGGATGCTGAAGTCAGGCCTGGCACACATCTGGGCTTATCCGCTAACGGGCGCATTTGGCAGCTACCCCTTTGGCGAGTACGTCCATAACTTTCTGTCGGCTTGGGTGGACCTGGGCTTTACAGGTTTCATGGGCTTCGTACTGTTGTCGCTCCTGCCAGCCTTGCATCTGCTGCTGCATCGCCACCAGATCCGGCGTTCCCCGGAACTGCAACTGCTGTTGCTCCTGACCTGCTCGACCCTGCTGCTGTCCATTACCGCGAAGCCGTTTACTCAATACCTGCTGCCGCTGACTCTTGGCGTCTGTGCCAGGCACGCCCGAACCGAGGAGCGACTCAGTCACCGCTGTTCCGCTAGCGGTCGAGTCGCTGATTCGGTTGCCTTGTGACGGTGGCTGCCGAAGCTGCGTTGGCGGAAAACATGGCCGAGTGCCTACGTACAATCGCCGACCGCCCCCCGGCAACTCGTGCACGTGGGCGTCGCGAGCTGTGCCGCGGCTCACCAGTACGATCCGATGACCGAGCAACCCGACACCATCAGTAACCAGGCCATGTTGACAACCGAGTACCAAGACGACCAACGGTTGGGCCCGCATATTTCGGCGCCGACTAGATTTTTCGTAGGCCTGTAGATGCTGCGTCCCCGCATCACCCCCTGCCTGCTCGTCCATGAAGGCGGCCTCGTCAAAACGGTCGGCTTCAAGGACCCGAAGTACGTGGGCGATCCAATCAACGCGGTCAAGATCTTCAATGAGAAGGAGGCTGACGAGCTGATCGTGCTGGACATCGATGCCAGCGCCAACGGCGTCGAACCCGACTACAAGCTGATCGAACACCTCGCAGCTGAGTGCCGCATGCCCCTGGCCTATGGCGGCGGCGTGCGCACGCCCGAACAGGCGAAACGCATCATCGGCCTCGGTGTAGAGAAGGTCTGCATCAGTGCCGCCGCCATTGAGGACGAAGGTCTGGTGAGCCGCATTGCCGATGCCGTGGGCAGCCAGAGCGTGGTCGTGGTGTTGGACCTGCGCAAGAAGAAGGGCCTCTTCGCCAGCGGCTACGAACTCTGCACGCACAACGCCACGCGCGCCCACAAGGGTGACCCCATCGAGTTCGCGCGCCGCATGCAGGCGGCCGGTGCCGGTGAGATCGTCATCAACAGCATCGACCGCGATGGCCAGATGAAGGGCTACGACCTGGACCTGGCCAAGCAGATGCGCGCAGCGCTGAAGATTCCGATGAGCGTGCTCGGCGGCGCCGGCTCCCTCGCCGATATCGGACAACTGGTGCAGACTTGCGGCGTCATCGGCGCTGCGGCCGGCAGCCTCTTCGTCTTCAAAGGCCAGTACCGCGCGGTGCTGATCAACTATCCCAACCCGGCGCAGAAGGACGAGCTCATTCGCTCGATCCGAGGCAACTGACATGTTCAAGGACAAGACCCTTCTCATCACCGGCGGCACGGGCAGCTTCGGCAATGCCGTGCTGCGCCGCTTTCTCGACTCGGACCTGAAGGAAATCCGCATCCTCAGTCGTGACGAGAAGAAGCAGGACGATATGCGCAAGAAGTACGCGCATCCCAAGCTGAAGTTCTACATCGCCGATGTGCGCGATGCCCGCGCCGTGGCCAACGCCATGCGCGGCGTGGACTTCTGCTTTCACGCCGCCGCGCTGAAGCAGGTGCCTTCGTGCGAGTTCCACCCGATGGAAGCCGTGCGCACCAATGTGCTGGGCACCGAGAACGTGCTGCAGGCCGCCATCGAAGCCGGCGTGGCGCGTGTGGTGTGCCTGTCCACCGACAAGGCCGTCTACCCGATCAACGCCATGGGCATCTCCAAGGCCATGATGGAAAAGGTCATGGTCGCCGCCTCGCGCAATCTGGAAGGCTCGGGCACCGTCATCTGCGGCACGCGCTACGGCAATGTGATGGCCTCGCGCGGCTCGGTCATTCCGCTCTTCGTCGAGCAGGTGCGGGCGGGCAAGCCCATCACCATCACCGACCCAGCGATGACGCGCTTCATGATGACGCTGGACGATGCCGTCGAGCTCGTCATGTATGCCTTCGAACATGGCAACAACGGCGACATCTTCGTGCAGAAGGCCCCGGCCGCCACGGTGCGCGTGCTGGCCGAGTCGGTGCTGGCATTGATGGGCGTGCCCGATCACGAGATTCGCGAGATTGGCACCCGC
>Ga0164241_10002135_pt1 | contig 22153 bp, 20 predicted proteins | sample OricomyardsoilBY_FD_108780 | JGI IMG/M metagenome (GOLD analysis project Ga0164241, IMG submission 108780) | Backyard soil microbial communities from Emeryville, California, USA - Original compost - Back yard soil (BY) | ecosystem: Environmental > Terrestrial > Soil > Unclassified | place: USA... | reverse complement strand
GGCTACGCCTCGTTCGACTACGACTTCAGCCACTTCCAGCCCGCGCCGCTCGTGAAGCTCGACGTGCTCATCAATGGCGACAAGGTGGATGCGCTCGCGCTCATCGTCCACAAGGACAGCGCCTACGAACGCGGACGCCAGCTCGTCGACAAGATGCAGGAGTTGATCCCGCGGCAGATGTTCGAGGTCGCGGTGCAGGCCGCCATCGGCAGCCACGTGATCGCGCGCGCCACCGTGAAGGCATTGCGCAAGAACGTGCTCGCCAAGTGTTACGGCGGCGACATCTCGCGAAAGAAAAAGCTGCTCGAGAAGCAGAAGGAAGGCAAGAAGCGCATGAAGAACGTCGGCCAGGTGGAGATCCCGCAGGAAGCCTTCCTCGCTGTCCTCAAGGTGGGGAAATAGCGCATGAACGACATCATCGACTTGCTCAAGCAGCTGGCCGTGCCGGCGAGCTGGCTCTCGATCCCGGTGGGCCTCTGGTGCGCCATCGACAGCTGGCTGCTGGCACCGCGCCGGGCGATCGACGCGGGTACGCTCGCCGTACCGGACCCGCCGCTGGTGCGCATCGCCTACGCCGTCCTGCCGTGGCTCGTGGTGGCTGTCATCCTGCGGCTGATCACCGCGGAAACGCTCGACTTCAGCCTGGTGCTGCTGCTGCTCTCCATCGGCACGGGCATCGTCTGGCTCATCGACCACCTGTTCTTCCGCAAGCCGCGAGAAGCGGCTGCCGCCGCCGCAAAGCCTGCGCCCATTTTGTTGCCCGAGCCTGGCACCATCGACTACGCGCGCAGCTTCTTTCCCGTCGCGTTCATCGTGCTCATCGTGCGCGCGTTCATCTTCGAGCCATTCCGCATTCCGTCCGACTCGATGATGCCCACGCTGCTCGACGGCGACTTCATCGTGGTGAACAAGTACGCCTACGGTTTGCGATGGCCCGTGGTAAACGAGAAGTTCCTCGACATCGGGTCGCCGCAGCGCGGTGACGTGGTGGTGTTCCGCCATCCGCCGCATCCGAAGATCAACTACATCAAGCGGCTGGTCGGGTTGCCGGGCGACCGCGTCGAAGTGCATGACGATCATCTCGTCATCAATGGCCAGACCATCGAGCTGCAGCCGGTGGGCGACTACACCGACGGCTGCTACGTGGGCCTCAAGCTCATGACCGAAACGCTCGGCGAGCACAAGCACCAGGTCATGTCGTGCCGGTCGGAAATCGGCCTCATCCCGGGCAAGCGTTTCCTGGACCCGGCCGAGGCTGGGTCGCTGCCCGCGTGCGATCGCAGGAAGACCAGTGCGGACGTGGGACGTTGGGTATGTCGCGAGACGCCGCCCGACAGCGGTCGGGATCGCGGCGACTACCAGTTCGACATCGTGCCCGACGGTTACTACCTCATGATCGGCGACAACCGCGACAACAGTGACGACAGCCGGGGTTGGGGTCTCGTGCCCGACGAGAACCTGGTCGGCAAGGCCACGCGAATCTGGTTCAATTTTGATCTCCAGCGTGGAAGCGTGGTCAACTGGAGCCGCATCGGCGATAGCATTCCGTAAACGTGCCGGGAGGGCATATGCGCAAACAACGTGGTGTGACGTTCATCGGCTGGGTTTTTCTGCTGACGCCAGTGGCGATCGTGCTGTACGCCGGCATCCGGATCGGACCGGAATACCTGAACTACTACAAGGTCGTCCAGGCAATGAAGGAGTGCGCGACGCAGCTCAAGAGCGACGAAGCGCTGGCCCCCATGTCCATCACCAAGTCGCTCGAGCGGCGGTTCAATACCGGGTACATCGACTCTCCTACGGCCCGGGAAATCATCGTCACGAAGGCAGATGCGGGTTGGACCATGACGGCCGACTACGAGAAGACCGTTCCCATGTTCGGCAATCTCTATCTCACGATGGCCTTCAACAAATCGGTAGTGATCAACTGAATGCTGCTGCACTCATGGCGCTGATGCCGTCCACCCAGGCGGATACGCTCGCCGCCAGGCTGGGCTATGTGCCGCGCGATCGCGCGCTGTTCGTCGTCGCATTGACGCACCGAAGCGCCGAGGGGCCAAACAACGAACGGCTCGAATTCCTCGGTGACTCGGTGCTGAACCTGCTCATGTCCGAGCGGCTGTTCCGCGAGTTTCCACTGGCAAGCGAAGGGGATCTCTCGCGCCTGCGCGCGCGCCTCGTCAGCGAAGAGCCACTGGCCGAAATCGCCCAGGAGATGCAGCTCGGAGAGCTGCTGCATCTCGGTTCGGGTGAACTCAAGACGGGCGGATTCCGACGCCAGTCCATCCTTGCGGACGCCTTCGAAGCCCTGTGCGGCGCGTTGTACCTCGACGGCGGCCTCGATGTCGTCCGCGGCATTCTCGGACCGATGTTCGAAAGCCGCATCACTTCGCTGCCGGAGCCCGCCACCCTCAAGGATGCGAAGACGCGCCTGCAGGAACATCTCCAGGGCAACGCGCGGGCGCTGCCCGTGTACACCGTGAAGCGCACGAGCGGTGAACCTCATGCGCAGACATTCCTGGTGTCCTGCGCCATCTCGCAGCCGGCCATCGAGACCGAGGGCGAAGGCCCGAGCCGTCGACGTGCCGAACAGGCGGCGGCGCAGGCAGCATTGAAGGCACTGGGTTTATATGACTGAGGAAAATGCTCCCGGCGCAGGGACCGGGCCCGCCAGGTTCCGAGCCGGCTTTGCCGCGCTCGTCGGCCGTCCCAACGTCGGCAAGTCGACGCTGCTCAATGCGCTCGTCGGCGAGAAGCTCTCCATCGTCACGTCGCGCCCGCAGACCACGCGACATCGCGTGCTCGGCATGCTCAATCGGCCCGGCGTGCAGATTGCGTTCGTCGATACGCCGGGCCTGCATCTCGGCGAAAAGCGTGCGCTCAACCGCGCCATGAACCGCACGGCCGCGTCGGCGCTCGCCGATGCGGACCTCGTCGTGTTCGTCGTCGAAGCGATGCGTTTCGGTGAGGAAGACCACGCGGTCCTGCAACGCATCCGCGAGGCGGGTCGCGAATCGATCGCGGTCATCAACAAGGTCGACAGGATTTATCCGAAGGAGCAGCTGCTGCCGTTCGTGGCCGAACTCGCCGGCATGCACGCCTTCCTCGACGTGGTTCCTGTGTCGGCGGAGAAGGGGGCGAACCTCGACCGGCTCGTCGACGTGATCACCGCGCGCCTTCCCGAATCGCCGGAACTCTTTCCTCCCGAGCAGCGCACCGATCGCGGCATCGCATTCCAGATTTCCGAGACCATCCGCGAGAAGCTCACGATGGAGCTCGTGGAAGAGCTGCCCTACGGCATCGCTGTCGAGATCGAGAAGCAGGCCGAAGAAGAAGGGCGCCTGATCATCGATGCGGTCATCTGGGTGGATCGCGCGGGCCAGAAGCCCATCGTCATCGGCGCCAAGGGTTCGCGTCTCAAGCGAATCGGCCAGCAGGCGCGCGAAGAGTTGAATGCGAGGCTGGGTAAACGCCTGCACCTCAATCTCTGGGTCAAGGTGCGCGAGGACTGGGCCGACGATGCGCGTGCGCTCGCGCAGCTGGGGATGGAATAGGAGTCTGCCGTGCTGCGCGAACGCATCGTTCTCGAGCCGGCCTTCGTGCTGCATCATCGCGAGTATCGCGACACCAGCCGCATCCTCGACGTGTTCACCGCGAAACACGGACGGCTGACGTTGTTCGCGCGCGGCGCGCGCGGACCGAAGTCGAAGCTCGCCTCACTACTCATGCCGTTCCGGCCGCTGCTCGTCTCGTGGACGGGCAAGGGAGAGGCGGCGCAATTGACGACGGCGGAACCCGACGGCGAGGCACTGAACCTGCCGCCGCGCCAGGTGCTCTCCGGCTTCTATCTCAACGAACTGATCATCAACCTCACGACGCGCCACGACCCGCAACCGCAGCTGTTCAATGACTACGGCCGGGCATTGCGCCGGCTCGTGACGGATACCGCGCCCGACGTGGCGCTGCGCGTCTTCGAAAAGCGGCTGCTCGAGTCCATCGGGTACGGGCTGGAGTTCGTCGTTGACGCCGAAGGTTTCTACCAGTTCCGGCCCACGCAGGGACTCTCGCAGGTTCGCGAAGATGCCCCGGGCGCTTACTCCGGCCGCTGCCTGCTGGCGCTCCAGCAGGAGTCGCTGGGAGACGGCGAGACGCTCGACGTGGCGCGACGGGTGTTGCGACAGGTGCTGGACCATTGTCTCGAGGGTCGCGAACTTCGCACGCGCACGGTGGCGCGTTCGATGACGCGGCGAGGAAACGCATGAGCATTTCGAACATCGAACTCGGCATCAACATCGATCACGTGGCGACTGTGCGCCAGGCGCGCCGCGCGCCGTACCCGGATCCCGTTCACGCGGCGCTGCTCGCCGAGCAGGCGGGGGCCGACAACATCACGCTGCATCTGCGCGAAGACCGCCGCCATATCCAGGATCGCGACGTGCACGCGCTGCGTCCCCTCCTGCAGACGCGCATGAATCTCGAGATGGGCCTCACGAACGAGATGGTGGAGATTGCCATCGGGGTGCGGCCGCAGGACTGCTGCCTGGTGCCTGAGAAACGCGAGGAAGTAACGACCGAGGGCGGGCTCGACGTGGCCGCGGACGTGGATCGCGTTGCGGCGGGCGTCAAGAAACTCTCGGCCGCGGGTATCCGCGTGGCGCTTTTCATCGCGCCGGATCTCGCGCAGATCGAAGCTGCCAAGCGTTCGGGCGCGCCCGTCATCGAATTGCACACGGGCACATATGCCGAAGCCACGGGATCCGCGCAGGCACGCGAGCTCGGGCGTCTGTCTACCGCTGCCAAACGGGCGGCGAGCCTGGGACTCGAAGTGCACGCAGGACATGGACTGACCTACAACAACGTGGGCCCCGTAGCCGCCATTCCCGAAATCGTCGAGCTCAACATCGGCCACTGCATCATCGCGCGCGCGATCTTCTCGGGCCTCGAAGCCGCTGTGAAAGACATGAAGGCGCTGATGAAGGATGTCCGACGATGATCTTCGGCATCGGCGTCGATGTGCTCGAAGCCGCGCGTATCAAGAAGGTGCTGGCGAGATTCGGCGACCACTTCGTCGAACGCCTGCTCATGCCCGAGGAACGCGTGCAGCTCGCGCGCACGAAACGCCCCGAGCGTTTCCTTGCGATGCGCTTCGCGGCCAAGGAAGCCATCGTGAAGGCCATGGGTACCGGCTTCGCACACGGCATCTGGATTCGTGATGTCGGCGTGGTGCAGAACGCCTGGGGCAAACCCGAAGTGGTGTATTCCGCGCGTGGCGACACGGTGCGCCGCGGGCTCGGTATCGGTGGCGGTCACGTGACGCTCACCGATGAAGCCGGACTCATCGTCGCGGTGGCGGTGCTCGAAGCGGCGCCGCCGGAAAAGAAGACCGCGACCCGGCGGAAGCGCCCGGCGAAGGCGAAGGCGAAGGCGAAGGCCAAAAGTACGAAGAAGGCGCGCCGCCGATGAACATGCTGGTGTTCGACATCGAAACCGTACCCGACGTGGAGTTCGGCCGCCGTCTGTTCGGGCTCGAAGGACTGTCCGACGACGAAGTGGGCAAGGCCATGCAGGCCAGGGCGCGCCAGGATTCGGGCAGCGACTTCCTGCCGCACGAGCAGCATCGCATCGTCGCCATCTCCTGCGCGTTCCGGTCGCGCGAAGGCTTTCGTGTCTGGAGTCTCGGAGACGAGGGCGCGTCGGAGCGCGAACTCGTGGAACGGTTCTTCGACGGCATCGAAAAATTCACACCCGATCTCGTGAGCTGGAACGGCGGCGGCTTCGACCTGCCGGTGCTTCATTACCGCGCGCTGCGCCTCAAGGTGCAGGCCCCGCGTTACTGGGAAACGGGCGACGAAGACAACGCCTTCCGGTACAACAACTATCTCGGTCGCTTTCACTGGCGCCACGTCGACGTCATGGACGTGCTCTCGGGTTACCAGGCGCGGGCCCGCGCCTCGTTGTCCGACACGGCCGTACTGCTCGGCTACCCGGGCAAACTCGGCTTCGACGGGTCGCAGGTGTGGGATGCGTATCGCAATGGCGAGCTCACACGCATCCGCCACTACTGCGAGACCGACGTCATCAACACCTGGCTCGTCTTCCTGCGTTTCCAGCACATGCGCGGCCGGCTCACCGATGCCGGGCTCGACGACGAACTCGCGCGCACCCGCAGCTGGCTCACCGATGCGAAACAGCCGCACTTCGACGAGTTCCTCGCCGCCTGGACGCCTGAGTCGTGAGCAGAGCCTCCCAAAGACAACACGCCGGCATCGAAACCGGCGTGGTCAGTGACCTCACGCACGAAGCCGAAGGCGTGGTGCGTCCGGGTGAAGACGGCGGAAAGATCGCGTTCGTCGCCGGTGCGCTGCCCGGCGAGCGTATCCGGTTCCAGCGCCGCGGTTTCCACAAGAGCCATGATGAAGCCGAGCTCATCGAGGTCCTCGAGGCTTCACCCGATCGCGTGACGCCGCGCTGCGGGCACTTCGGCGTGTGTGGCGGATGCGCGCTCCAGCACCTCGATCCTTCGGCGCAGATCGCATCGAAGCAGAAGGAGCTGCAGTCGAATCTCGAGCGTATCGGCAACGTCTCCCCGGACGAGTGGCTGCCGCCGTTGTTAGGGCCGCATTGGAACTACCGCCGCCGCGCGCGGCTGTCGTCGCGCTACGTCACCAAGAAGGAGCGCAGCCTCGTTGGGTTTCGCGAGAAGCAGGGCAAGTACGTCGCCGACGTCCAACGTTGTGAGGTGCTGGCCGAGCCTGTGGCGTCGCTGGTCGGCACGCTCGCCGATCTCCTCACCGGCATGGCTCGCCGGACGAGCATCCCGCAGATCGAAGTGGCGCTGTCCGACGGCGAACGCGTGCTGGTCGTTCGCGTGCTCGATCCCTTGCCCGACGATGATCTCGACAAGCTGCGCGAATTCGAACGCGCGCAGGGCCTGCGGATCCTGCTGCAGCCCGGAGGACTCGATTCCATCGTGCCGCTGACGCCGGGCCCGATCGACCTTCACTACCTTCTCGATGACTTGAAACTCGAGTTCGGACCCACCGACTTCGTCCAGGTGAACGCGGCCATCAACCAGGCCATGGTGGCCCGGGCCATCGAACTACTGCAGATAGGGCCGTCCGACCGGGTGCTGGACCTGTACTGCGGCCTCGGCAATTTCACGCTTCCGATGGCCCGCCGAGCCCGGGCGGTGGTGGGCGTGGAAGGTGAAGCGGGTCTCATCGGCCGAGCTCGGGCCAATGCCCGGCTCAATGGCATCACCAACGCGGAGTTCCATGTCGCGGATCTGTCCGTGGCACCCGACAAGGGCATTCCATGGATGCGAGGGGGGTTCGACCAGGTCCTGTTAGACCCTCCGCGGGTCGGCGCGCGTGAAGTTTTGAGCGCCGTGGCACATATCGCCCCGCGCCGGGTGGTGTATATCTCGTGTCACACGGGTTCTCTGGCGCGCGATCTGGGCATCCTGACGCACGAGATGGGCTTCCGCTTACGTGCGGCGGGGGTCCTTGATATGTTCCCGCACACGACGCACGTGGAATCAGTAGCACTACTGGAAAGGAAATAGAGGCGCCCCCTGTGACTCTTGGGCCATTGATGGTCGATGTCGCCGGTCTCGAGCTCACGCCCGAGGATCGCGAAGTCCTGCGCCATCCGCTCGTGGGCAGCGTCATCCTCTTCACGCGCAATTACGCCAATTCCGATCAGCTCGCCCGCCTCGTGGCCGACATCCATGCCGTGCGCACGCCCGCGCTGGTCGTGGCCGTGGACCAGGAGGGTGGTCGTGTCCAGCGTTTCCGCGGCGGCTTTTCCGCGCTGCCGTCCCCGCGCCGCATCGGCCACGAGTTCGACGTCGACTCGAAGCAGGGCCTGGCGTTCGCGCGGTCCATGGGGTGGCTCATGGCCGCCGAGCTGCGAGCGCATGGTGTCGACCTGTCGTTCGCGCCCTGTGTCGATCTAGATCTCGGTGTGAGCGAAGTCATCGGTGACCGCGCTTTCCATTCAAAGCCCGAGGCCGTGGCGCAACTCGCGCTCGCCTACATGGCGGGCATGAAAGACGCGGGCATGGCCGCCACGGCCAAACATTTTCCGGGGCACGGCGCCGTGGTCGCCGACTCCCACAAGTCGCTGCCCGTGGACAGGCGCGAATGGAATGAACTCGGGGGCGAACTGCTGCCCTATCGCCGGCTCATCTCCAATGGCATTCCGGGCGTCATGGTGGCGCACATACTGTTTCCTTCCGTCGATCCCGCGCCCGCGAGCCTGTCACGCCGCTGGATCCAGAACGCATTGCGAGAAGAGATGCGTTTCGAAGGCGCGATCTTCACCGATGATCTGTCGATGGGCGGCGCTGCCGAGTTCGGCGGCATCGTGGCGCGTGCCGACGCGGCGCTCGCGGCCGGTTGCGACGTGCTCCCGGTGTGCAACGACCGCCCCTCGGTCGCGAAGCTGCTCGACGGGCTCGAGTTCGAAGTCGAACCGGCCGCGCACCTGCGCCTGGTGCGCATGCGGGGGCGGGCAGCGCCCGAACGCGAAGAATTGTTTGCCGGAGATGCGTGGCGTTCCGCTGCGGACTTGCTGGCCCGCTCGGCGGCCGCGCCCAAACTGAGCCTGACGGCGGGCAACGCATGAACGGCTTCCAGGGAGATTTCCTGCGCGGGGCGCTCGACGTCTCGCCCGACGGCGTCGTCATCTGCGAAGCGTCCGAGGAACAGCGCGTCGTGTACGTCAATGCCGCGTTCTGCCGGCTCACCGGATACGAGATCTCGGAGTTGCTCGGCAAGAACCTGCGAATGCTCCAGGGCGAGGACCGGGACCAGCAGGAACTCGACACCCTGCGTGAAGCGCTGCGCCACAACGAAGCCGTGCGCGTGCTGGTGCGCAACCAGCGCAAGGACGGCACGGTGTTCGTCAACGACATGCAGATCTATCCGCTGCGCAATGCCGAGGGAAAGGCCACGCATCTCATCGGCTACCACCGGGAAGGCGGGTCACGCGTGCGCACTGGCGACACCGGCATCCGCGGGCTGCCCAACTGGGTGCGCGAAGACCGGCTCACGGGCCTGGCCTCGCGGTATTACTTCGAGGACGTGCTCAAGCGCGACTTCGCGCTCGCGCAACGCGACAAGACCGACATCGCGCTGCTGCTGTTCGACATCGACCAGCTGGGTCCCTACAACGAGATTTTCGATCGCGCGGGCGGTGATGCCGTCGTCAAGCGCGTGGCGCGTGCCATTGCGGGATCGTTCCGCCGCGGCACCGACATCGTCGGGCGATGGGAAGGTGCCAGCGTCATCGTGTTGATGCATGGCACGACGGCGGATCACGTCATCCAGCACGCCACCACCGTCGCACACCGCGTTCGCGAGCAGCAGATCCACCATCCGCGCTCCACGCAGAAATACGTGACCGTGAGCGGCGGCGTCGCCATTCACACCGCGCGAGCGGAAGACACCGCGGCCAAGTTCCTCCAGGCCGCCGAAGCGGCCGTGTCCCGTGCGAAAGAGCAGGGGCGTAACCGGATCATCGTCGCGGAAGAAGCGGACTTCAGATAAGTCGCGTCGGAAGGGCGCTGATACGTCACGACCTGGTCTTGTCGCCGGCGCGCCCGGAAACTCGCACCCTGGAATCGAGGAGCTCCGGAGAAAAATTGTTGATTCGCTCCAGGAATGTTTTGGTCACTTCAAAACCCTTGGTCACCAGCAGCGCGCCGGAGGGTGTGCGGATCTCAGTCAAGAGCGTCATTCCGGGAGTCACCTGCGACAAAGGCAGCTCGAGGAATTGTTCCCGGCCCGCTGACGTCACGATGCAGGCGTCGAGCTGACTGATGAGTTTCGGGCCGAAACGAGTCGTGCGGGCGCACAGGTGATCGCACACGGTGTCGTGGCTCATTCCAGTCGCGAACAGTGCGTCGTACTCGAGGATGAGGCGGAGGATGCGCGTGCCGAGTCCAATCGTCCCGTCACCCAGGGCCGCTACCGCCGCGTCAGTCCACTTGAGTGCTGCGAGAATCTGGATCACGGGCTCCAGGCGCGGGATGTGTTCCAGCAGTTTGTTGGCCATGTCGGGCACGGCATCCACCTTGGCTTGCTCTTCGGAAGTCAACTGGACGCCTTGGTACACCTTGTCGAGCAGAGCTGCCGGCAAAGCCGTGTAACCCAACTGCGAGAGCATGGCGGCAGCTTCCAATTGCCAGAAGTCGGGCGAACCCAGCCGCGCCGCGAGTTCCATGGCTCGACGCTTGATGCCGCTGGCCCGGCTGAATGCCACGGGACTGGCGATGGCGAGGACTTCCATCAAAGCTCCGATGCATCCGATCAGCGTTTCCTGAAGCACCTTGCTTTCGGCTTTCTGCAAACGGTGCTGGATGACGCCCGCTTCGATGGCCAGCTTCAGCTGATCTTGCGGGCAGGGCTTGGTCAGGATGCGAACGACCTGACCCTGGTTGATTGCGCGGATCGTCTCGTCACGGTCAGCCTGCCCGGTCAGGAGAATGCGGGCGGCGTCAGGTCGGCGCAACAGCATCTGGTGCAGGAAGGCCGCACCGTCCATCTTGGGCATGCGCATGTCGGAGATGACCACGGCCAGGTCTTCGACCTCGCGCAGCTTTTGCAGAGCCTGCTCGGGGCTGGTAGCGACGTGCACGTCGTAGTCCTTGCGCAGCACCACCGCGAGGGCTTCGACCATTCGCGAGTCGTCGTCGACACACAGGATATGCGGCTTCGGTCTCTGTTCCATTCCTGGTCTGAGTATCTATGTGTGGTGTGCAACCACCCGAAATCGCCGGCGCGGGCGTTATCTACCGCCGGTCGAACGATTCGCGGGCGTCACCAGGGCGATGACGCCAAAGGCGGGGTGGTCATAGTAATTGAGCTTGTCCCACTTCACGCGCCGCGACTCGTTGAGCGTGAACACGGTGCCGGGCGCGGCGGCAAGCCCGGCGGGCGTGTTGGACGTCTGGTAGCTGAGTGCCAGGCCCAGGTGCAGGTAAGTGCCGCTTTCGAGGTAGATGGTCCCCGAGAGCCCCGGCGCGGAGCCGGCGAGCTTCGCCACCGTGAACCCGGCGCGTGAACCCCAGGAGCTGGCTGTCTGCTGCCAGGCGAAGTGCGCGATGGGTTGATAGTTAGACGTGTTCTGCAGCTTCTGCGCGACGCCCTTGAGCTGGAACTGCGCCGGTGACACCGACTGCACGAACCGGCCGGTGAATGGGGCGTCCGGCTTATCGGGACCGCGAGCCACGGGCTTCACGCTCCAGTCTTCGGGGCCGCCCTGGCCGCTCATGTTCCGGAAGACGATGATTTCGACGGTATAGACGCGCGGATTGGGCGCGGTCTGCGCCTGTGCGCCGGGCAGCGCGGCAGTGATGCAGACCAGCGTCAGCAACAGGGCCAGGCCCGGGGTGCCGGGTCGGAAAAGCATTCGCGGTCGGAAGCGGCCGTTCGTCGTCATGGAGGCGAAGTATACCGGGTCGTCTACGGACGTTTGGCGGGGGTTGCCCTGGCAGCTGCCGGCTTTCCGGGCGTGCCCTTGAGCTCGCCCAGAAACTTCTCCGCGAATTCGAAGCGTTCAGCGTCCTCCTCCGTCTCCACCGAGATGCGGAGTTTCAGGGACCCCTCGAGTCGATAGTCGCGATCTGGATGCTGCACCAGGCGTATGACCGCACGGGGATCCACCTGGTTCTGCTCTTCGAACAGCGCATATCCACCCTGCGGGCCCAGGTCGAGTCGGCGGATTCCGAGGCCACGGGCCGTCAGCTTGAGTCTGGATACGCGCAGCAGGTTCGTGGCGGGCGGCGGCATGGGCCCGAACCGGTCGACGATTTCCTCCGTCAGGGCATCTATGTCCGCATTGTCGGGCGCGGCCGCCAGCCGCTTGTACAGCGCCAGGCGCACCGGCACGTCGGCCACATAACTTTCCGGCAGCAGCGCGGGCAACCGCAGTTCGACCTCCGCCGTCGCCGCCAGCGGCCGGTCGAGATCGGGTTGGCGGCCTTCCTTGAGTGCCTTGACCGCCTGCTCGAGCATGTCGAGATACATCGTGAGTCCGATCTCCGTGAGCTCGCCACTCTGCGACTCGCCTAACAACTCGCCCGCGCCACGGATCTCGAGGTCGTGCGTGGCCAGCACGAACCCCGCGCCCAGGTCCTCGAGCGACTCGATGGCTTCCAGACGCTTGACCGCGTCCAGCGACAGCGCCTTGCGGTTCGGTGTCAGCAGGTAGGCATAGGCGCGGTGGTGCGAACGCCCGACGCGGCCGCGCAGCTGGTGCAGCTGCGCAAGGCCGAGCTTGTCGGCGCGGTCGATCATGATGGTGTTCGCGGTGGGCACGTCGATGCCGCTTTCGATGATGGTGGTGCACACCAGGAAATTGAAGCGGCGATGGTAGAAGTCGACCATCAGCTGCTCGAGATCCCGCTCGCGCATCTGCCCGTGACCGATGCGCACTTCGGCTTCGGGAATGAGCGTCGCGATCTCCTGCGCGGTCTTCTCGATGGTCTCGACCACGTTGTGCACGAAATACACCTGGCCGCCGCGACGGAATTCGCGCAGCGCCGCTTCACGCAGCGTGGGTGCGTGCCACTCGGTCACGAACGTCTTGATCGCGAGCCGCTCGGCCGGAGGCGTCGTGATCAGCGAGAGATCCCGCAATCCACCGAGCGCCATGTTCAGTGTGCGAGGGATCGGCGTGGCGGTGAGCGTCAACACGTGCACTTCGGCGCGCAGCGTCTTGAGCTTCTCCTTGTCGCGCACGCCGAATCGGTGTTCCTCGTCGACGATGATGAGCCCGAGGTCCTTGAATCGGACGTTGGCGTGCAGGAGCTTTTGAGTCGCGACGACGATGTCCACGGTGCCGCGCTCGATGCCTTCGAGCACCGAGTTCGACTCCTTGCTGCTCCTGAAGCGCGACAGGCTCTCGATGCGCACCGGCCAATCGGCGAATCGGTCGCGGAAGTTGTTGGTGTGCTGTTCGGCGAGCAGGGTGGTGGGCACGAGCACCGCCACCTGTTTGCCGGCCTGCGCGGCGACGAAGGCCGCGCGCATGGCGACTTCGGTCTTGCCGAAGCCCACATCGCCGCAGACCACGCGGTCCATGGGTTTTTCGCCGGAGAGGTCCTGCAGCACCTGGCGGATGGCCTCGGCCTGGTCGTCGGTCTCCTCGAACGGAAAACTGCTCGCGAACGCCTGGTATTCGAGTTCCCGCTGCGGCAACGGTGGGCCGCGCTTCGCCTGGCGCTGCGCGTAGAGATCCAGCAACTCCGCCGCGACGTCGCGGATCTTGTCGGCGGCACGTTTGCGGGCGCGCGCCCACTGGTCGGTGCCGAGCTTGTGGAGCGGCGCGCTTTCGGGGGCCGCGCCCGAGTAGCGCGAGACCAGGTGCAGCTGCTGCACGGGCACGTAGAGTTTGTCGCCGCCCGCGTATTCGAGCACCACGAACTCGCCGTCCTGCCCGGCGACTTGCATCACCTGAAGGCCGATGTACCGGCCGACGCCGTACTCTTCATGAACCACCGGCGAGCCCGGGCCGAGCGTAGTCAGGTCACGCAGGATGGCCTGCGGATCGGAGGCGGCTCGGCGTCTACGACGCTCCTGGCGAGCGCGCTGACCGAAAAGTTGCGCTTCGCCGAGCACCGCGATGGGAGGCGACACGATGTTGAGCCCGGCCATCTCCGGCGCGACGCAGATCGAGAACGTGGCCTTACCGTCGACGAACTCGTGCCAGCCCGCGACACCCGCGGGTTTCAGGCCGTGATTGCGCAGCATCTCCAGCAGCACTTCGCGGCGGCCGGCCGAATCCGCGGCGAGCAGAACGCGACCCGGAAAGGTGTCGAGAAAATTCTCCAGCGGCACGAGTGGCCGCTCGGCACGCAGGTCCACGCGCCATTCCTGCGGCGCCGCCGTCGCGAAATTGTGGCCCTTCGTCTCATCTTCGATCTTGAAACTCTCGAGATCGATGCGCGTGAAGGTGTCGAGCCGGGCCTGCAGTTCCTCGGGCGCCAGGTACAGCTCGCCGGGCGCGAGCACCGGCCGCTCCACGTCGTGCCGCCGTTCCTCGAATCGCTCGGCCACGCTGCGCGCGGCACGCTCTACGGCGGCGGGCACTTCCGACCCGGCGCACACCACGGTGTCGGCGGGTAGATAGTCGAGCAGGGTGTCCGTCGTGTCGAAGAACAGCGGCAGGTAGAACTCGATGCCCGGTGGCGCGAGCCCATCACTCACGCCGCGGTAGATCACGCTCTTCGTGGGGTCGCCTTCGAACCGTTTGCGGTAACGCAGCCGGAACGCCTTCACGGACTCGGCATCGAGCGGCATCTCGCGGCCCGGCAGCAGTCGCACGTGTTTCAGCGATTCCCCGGACCGTTGGGTCTCGGGATCGAACTCGCGGATGGCCTCGATTTCATCGTCGAAGAGGTCGACGCGCAGCGGCGTTTCCGCGCCCATCGGAAACACATCGAACAACGAGCCGCGCAGCGCGAATTCGCCGGGCGCGCTGACCTGCGACACGGAGGCGTAGCCGGACTCCACGAGTCGCGCACGCAGCGGCTCGATGGGCAGTTTGTCGCCGATCGCGAGATTGAAAGTGCGGCCGTCGACGTAGCCCCGCGGGGCGATGCGTTGGCCCAGTGTGTCCGCCGCCGCCAGCACGACTGCCGGCTTCAGGCGCGGCAGTTCGGCGAGCGCGGCGAGCCGCTCGGAAATGATGTCAGGGTGGGGTGAGAAAAGGTCGTAGGGCAGCACTTCCCAGTCGGGCAACACGTGGATCGCACGGCTGCCGCCAAGGAAGAACGCGAGTTCCGAACGCAGCTGGTCGAGTTCGCGCGCATCGCGGGCGATGACGAGGTAGGGCCGCGTGTCTGCTTCGACGGCTTCGGCCAGCGCCAGGCTCCGTGCGGAACCATAGAGCTGGTGCCAGCGCTGGTGCGACTTCGGCGCGGGGACGGGAGGTTTGAGGAGGGCTGGCATTGCGAAAGCGCGGCAGCTTACCCTTCGGCGCCGCGAGTGCAAATGATTGGCGGGGGCCCGTTTTTAAACCAGGACTTCCCGTGCCTGTGCGTGTTTCGCGGCGCGCCGGGCCTCCGCTGGTTCGCCGTGTGGGACTGCCCCCGGTCCGAAACCGGGGGCTGAAATCAGCTGCTGACGACCACCGCGTGCAGAACCTTGTCGTTCTCGAAGACGACGACGAAGTTCGGGTAGAACCACTTGGTGATGGGCGGGTTACCCACGGGGCCACTCTTGTTGGCGGGCGCACCGAACTTCTGTTCGACCGCGCTCATGGAGGAACCGCGTTGCGGGGTTTCGATTCCCGCGGGTTTGACGGCGACCTGGCCGTCTATGGCCAGAGTTTCCGCGAAGGTGGGTACGGTGGCGCCCAGCGCCAACGCGACCACGGTCATCTTCAACGTACGAGCAAGCATGACTTTCTCCTGCGGCCGGCGACTCGGCCGTGGCGGCAATATACGCCCCGCTGTGGCAAAGTCAGCCGATGTCGCCATGTACCGACTCGAACTAACAGCACTTTTGTGATGCCCGTCAGGTTTTTCCCTCACAATCCGGCGCGATGCTGAATTCCCTGCCCCTGTTTGTCGGCCTGCGTTACGTACGGGCCCGCTCCCACAAGTTTTTCGTTTCCTTCATCACCTGGGTCTCGCTGCTGTGCGTGTGCCTGGGTGTGATGGCGCTCATCGTGATCCTGTCGGTCATGAACGGGCTGGAAGGCGAGTTGCGCGAACGCCTGCTTTCGCTTTCCGCGCACGCGCGCATTTTCGTGCCGGCCCAGACAGGAGCCGCGCCGGATTGGGGCGCGCTCGCGGCCCGCGTGCGCGCGGCGCCGAGCGTGACGGGCGCCGCGCCTTACATCGAGGTGGAGGCGCTCGCCGTGCGCAAGCCGGAAATGCTGCCGGTGCGGCTGCGAGGCATCGATCCGACCCACGAGAGTGAAGTCGCCCGCGTTACCGAGGCCATCGTGGAAGGCAGGCTTTCCGATCTCACACCGGGTTCCGACCGCCTGATCATTGGCGGCGGCATCGCACAGATGCTGGGGCTCGGCGTGGGCGACACCATCACCGTTCTGGTGCCCACGACCGACGTGAATGGAGCGCCCGAACCGCGGCTGCGCGAGTTCCTGGTGGCCGGCGTGTTCGATGCGGCCGTACAGGATTACGACGGCCAGTTGCTCATCGCGGCGCTCGACGACGTGCGGGCACTGCTGCCGAATGCGGATGCGCGCATGTCGCTGCACGTGAACTTCAAGGATGCGCTGACCGCGGGCGAGAACTCGGCGGCGATTGCGAAGCTGCTGCCGGCGGGCGTCGAGATCCGCGACTGGACGGTGGATCACGCCAGTTATTTCCGCGCCATCCGCATCGAGAAGACGATGGTGGCGATCATCCTCATGCTCATCGTCGCCGTCGCGGCGTTTTACCTGGTGGCCATGCTCGCGATGGTGGTGACCGACAAGCGCACCGACATCGCGATCCTGCGCACGTTGGGCACTTCGCCGCGCCGGGTCATGGCAATCTTCCTCATCCAGGGCAGCGTCATTGCGTGGTTCGGCGTGGGCCTCGGGGTCGTGCTCGGCTCGTGGCTGGGGTACTACGCGGGCTCGGTGGCCGCCTTCCTCGAACAGCTGTTCCACTTCGAGTTCTTCAGCTCCGACGTCTACGTCGTCACGCGTATTCCGTCGGAGCTGCATCCCGAGCAGATCGCCTGGATCGCGGGCATCGCCATGCTGATCACGTTGCTGGCCACTATCTACCCGGCGTTCCGCGCTTCGCGCGTGCCGCCCGCCGACGCGCTGAGATACGAATAGCCATGGCGCTGCATTCTGCTTACGAATGGCTCGTCGGCACGCGTTATCTGCGTTCCACGCATCGCAGCGGCTTCGTGTCATTCGTCGCCTCGATGTCGGTCATCGGGCTGGCGCTCGGCGTCGCGGTGCTCATCGTCGTGTTGTCGGTGTTGAACGGCTTCGAGCACGAACTGCGCAGCCGCATGCTGACGGTGACCTCGCATGCCACCATCACCGGCGTCGAAGGCGAAATCGCCGAATGGCGGAAGGCCCAGGCAGACGCGCAGCTCGAACCGGGCGTCAAGGCCGTGGTGCCGTTCGTCGAGTCGCGCGGCCTGCTCGCCAACGGCGAGCGCGTGGCGGGCGCGATGGTGCGCGGCATCCTGCCTGAAGAAGAAAAGAAGGCGGTGGGTCTCGACAGCCGGATGAGCCCGCCAGGCCGGCTGGCAGATCTCGAAGCCGGCAAATATCGCGTGATCCTCGGCAGCGCGCTGGCGACGGAACTGGGCGTGAAAGTGGGTGAGACCGTGGTACTCATGACGCCCGAAGGCAGCGCCACGCCGGCGGGGTTCATGCCGCGCATGAAGCGCTTCACCGTCAGCGGCGTCTTCGATTCGGGCATGTACGAGTTCGACCGGGGCCTGGCGCTCGTGCACATGGCCGATGCCGCGCGGCTCTACCGCATGGGTGACCGCGTGACGGGTCTGCGCCTGGCGCTCGAGGACCCGTTCCTCGCACCGTTGATGGTGCGCACCGTGGCTCGCGCCATCGACTACGACGGTCATGGCTACTACGTGAACGACTGGACGCACGACCACGAGAACTTCTTCCGCACCATCCAGATGACGAAGTCGATGATGTTCTTCATCCTGCTGATCCTGGTGGTCGTGGCGGCCATCAACCTGGTGGCGACGCTGGTCATGATCGTGAAAGAAAAGCAGACGGACATCGCCATCCTGCGCACCATCGGTGCGGCACCGAACAATGTGTTGCGGATCTTCCTGGTGCAGGGCGCGCTGATCGGTCTCGTCGGCACTTTGGCGGGCACGTGCCTCGGCTGGGTGCTGGCGCTCAACGTCACCGACATCATTCGCGGGATCGAAAGTGTGTTCGGTATAAAGTTCCTGGATGCGAGTGTGTACCTCATGAGTGAACTGCCTTCCGAAGTGCGACTCGGCGACGTCTTGCAGGTGTCGGGCGTGGCGCTGGCGCTGTCGGCGCTGGCCACTATCTACCCCGCGTGGCGTGCCGCGCGCACGATGCCGGCGGAGGCGCTTCGTCATGACTGAAAGGGTCATCACTGAAGCCGCCGGCGGCGACCTGGTCCTGGAAGCCAGCGGCGTGGAGCGTTCGTTCCGCCAGGGGCCCATCGACCTGCAGGTGCTGCAGGGTGTGAACCTCGCCGTTCGCGCCGGTGAGCGGCTGGCGATCATCGGAGCGTCGGGCTCGGGAAAAACCACGTTGCTGCAGATCCTGGGCGGCCTCGACCGGCCGACCGCCGGGCACGTGAAGATCGCCGGCAAGGATATCCACGAGCTCGATGAGAAGCCGCGCGGCGAGCTGCGCAATCGCACCCTGGGCTTCATCTACCAGTTCCACCACCTGCTGCCGGAGTTTTCCGCGCTGGAAAACGTGGCGATGCCGCTGATGGTGCGGCGAGTGCCGCGGGCGGAGGCCGAGAACACCGCGCGGGCCATCCTGCAGCGCGTGGGCCTCGGCGAGCGCCTGGTCCATCGCCCCCATGAGTTGTCGGGCGGCGAACGCCAGCGTGCCGCCGTGGCGCGCGCGCTCGTGACCAATCCGCGCCTCGTGCTGGCCGATGAGCCCACGGGGAATCTCGATGGTGGTAATGCGGAATCGGTGTTCGCGCTGATGCTCGAATTGAACCGCGAGCTGCAGACCAGCCTCATCGTCGTCACGCACGACCGGCGGCTGGCCGCGCGCATGGATCGCATCCTCGAGCTCGACCGCGGGAATCTCGTCGAACGCAGCTGATTAGCGGTTGGCGGACGCGCCGCGTTCGCGATATCTCTTGCGCACGTTGTAGCGCCACAGCAAGTCGAGCAGGGCATATCCCGTCAGCCCGACCAGCGTCCCGGTCAGCCCGCAACCGATGAGAAAGGGTTTCCACATCGGCCCGAGGCCGTGTTGAACCCATTGCCAGCTCATCTGGAACTTGAATGCGCTCGGTGGCGTGTTGGTCACCCACGCTCCCACTTTGTAGGCCAGCAGGTAGAGCGGCACGATGGTCACCGGATTCACCAGCAGCAGCGACACCATGATGGTGGGTATGTGGATGCGGCAGAAGATGGCCGTCAGCGCTGCCAGTGGAATGTGAATGGGCAGTGGCACGAAACAAATGGCAAGCCCGGCGCCGAATGCCGGCGTCACCGTGCGCCGTTGCAGCGACCACAGGCGCGGGTCGCCAAAGAACCGGCCGAAGGGCCGAAGCGCCCAGTGCGTGCGAACGGTTTCGCTGCGCGGTGTGATTTTGCGAAACAGTCCCCGTGGCATCGGGGCGCACTCTAGCATCCGACGCTGCGTCGCGTGATCAGCGCGCTCGCGTTGCTTGCGGGAATCCTCCTGGGATTGTTTTCCGCGGCTTTGGCCGGGCCGGCCTGGCTGCTCGCGGCCTCCGCCTGTGCCGGGCTGGCACTCGCTACGCGCCTGCGGACCTGCACCGTCATCCGGCATCTCGGGTGGCTTCTCGCGGGATTCGTGCTCGCATCGGTGTCCACGCATCGTTGGTTCGCGCTGTGCGTGCCGGCGACGGAAGGTCGCGTGCTGCTCGAAGGCGTCATCCGCGGAGTGCCGGCGCGGGACGGCGCCGAGATTCGCTTCGACCTCGTCGCGCGCATCATTGAAGGTGGGGCGGGTGGCGCGCCGCGGGGTTCGCCGCCGCGTCACGCGCGCGTGGTTTGGCGCGATGCCCCGGGGGTGCCGCGCGCCGGTGAACGCTGGCGGCTCCTGGTGCGGCTGGCGCCGCTGGCGGATGCACACAATTTCTCCGGCGCAGATACCGCGCGCTTTGCTTTCCGCGATGGCGTGCACCTGGCGGGTCGAGTGCTGCCGTCGGCGATGAACCGGCGACTCGAACTGGCGAATTCCTCCGTGGACACGCTGCGCGCGCGGGTCGCGGTACGCATCGGCGAGGGGGTGGCCGACACGGATGCGGCGGCGCTGCTCACGGCGCTCGCGGTGGGGTTGACCGACCGCATGAGCGCGGACCAATGGCGAGTGTTCAATGCGACGGGAACCACGCACCTGGTCGCCATCTCCGGGCTGCATGTCACGATGTTCGCGCTGGTGGCGTTCATGGTGGCGCGCTTCGCGTGGCGCTGGTTGCCATTTCGGGTCCTGGAGCGGGAGCCGTTCGCATTGTTGTTAGGGCTCGCGGCCGCCGGCGCCTATGCGCTGCTGTCGGGGTTCTCGGTGCCGGCCCAGCGCACCTGGCTGATGCTGGGGTTGTTCGCGCTGGCGCGTCTTGCGGCGAGACAGGTGGGGGTCGGCCGCTTCTGGTCGCTCGCGCTGATGGCGGTGCTGTTCCTCGATCCGCGGGCGCCGCTGGCCGCCGGCTTCTGGCTGTCGTTCGCGGCGGTCGGCGTAATTCTCCTGGCGAGTTCCGAGTCGGTCGGGCACGCATCGGTCGGCGCACTCGGGCTTTCAGCATTGACGCGTGGCGCGGCTGCCGCCCGTTTGCAATGCGCGGTGATGCTGGCATTGGCGCCGCTCACGTTCGCGGTGTTCGGCGGGCTCTCGCTGGTGGGGCTGGCGACGAACCTCGTGGCCATTCCGCTCGTCTCGTTCGTGCTGGTACCGCTGGTGTTGGCGGGAACACTCGCAGTGCTGCTCGTCCCTGTCGCGAGTCATTTCTTTTTTGGCGTGGCGGCCCGGCTCTACGAAGGACTCTGGCCCGCACTCACGTGGGCTGCGGACCGCGAGTTTGCGTTGTGGCACGCCACGCCCGCCATATGGTGGTTTCCGTTCGCGATGCTCGCGGCCCTGGTCGTGTTGCGCCGCTGGCCGGCGTCATTGAGATGGTCGGCCGCCTGCGCGGCGCTGCCGCTCGCCTTCGCCCCTTCGCGCATGCCCGACCCGGGCTCCGTGCGGCTCAGCGTGCTCGACGCCGGGCGAGGCACGGCCGCGCTCGTCGTCACGCATTCGCACGTGCTGCTCTTCGACACGGGCGACAGCTGGAACACGCGCGGCACGCGGCTGCGCCGATGGGTGCTCCCGGCGCTCGATGCCCTGGACCGGCACCGTGTGGATCTCGTGGTACTGCCCGCGCTCGATGGCGACCGCGCGGCCGGCGCGGCGGCGCTGGCATTCGAGCGGGAGGTGCCTGCGCTCGTGGTCGGTGGCGGCTGGCCGGCGACCGCGATGCCCGTTAGACGCTGCGTCGATTCGGAGTTTCGCTGGGACGGTGTGCGTTTCCAGACATTCGCGGCCGGGAAGGGTGGCCAGCGCTGCGTCCTGCGCGTCTCGGCGGGTCCGCACGCCGTTCTGCTTGGCGGAGACCTCGATGCCGCGGCAGAACGCGCGTTGGTCGGCCGCCTCGCGCCGGATGCACTCGCGAGCACTGTGGTCATCATGAGCCGGCAGGCGAGCGCGATGGCGTCCTCGCCGGAGTGGATAGAAGCCAGCGCCGCGGTGTTGGCCATCGCGAGCGGCGGCGTCGCGAATGCTCAATCCCGCGCCAGGACACTCGCGCGCTGGCGCACATCGGGAGCCGCCGTGGTCGATACACGTCGCGTGGGCGGTGTCGAGGTCGGTTTCGGGACGTCGGGCTTTGCGCAGGTCGCCATGGCTGGTGTCTCGCGATATCCCTGTGTCTGGCGGCGCTTGCAGTGACCCTTTCGCGCGCGCCGTCCGGTATAGTCCCGGCCCATGTGGGAACTCGTTCGCGCCGGCGGCGCATTCATGGCTCCGATCATCCTCTGCTCGATCGCAGCCGTCGGCATTCTCCTCGAACGTCTCTGGACGTTGCAGCGAAAGCGGGTGCTTCCCGAGGATCTGATCAAGAAGCTCTCGTCGTTCGCCGAGGGCGGCCAGGTCACGCCGAAGATCATCGAGGCGCTCGAGAAGAACTCGCCGCTGGGGCGGGTGCTCGCCGCTGCGCTGGCCAATCGCGAGCGCGGCCGCGAAATCATGATGGAGCGCGTCCAGGACACCGGCCGCCACGTGGTGCATGAGCTGGAGCGTTTCCTCAACACGCTGGGCACCATCGCCAGCATCTCCCCATTGTTAGGGCTTCTCGGCACGGTCACGGGCATCATCCGCGCGTTCAACGCCGTCATGCTCGGGGGCATGGGTGACCCTCGTCTGCTGGCCGGCGGCATTTCCGAAGCGCTCATCACCACCGCCGGCGGCC
>Ga0164241_10002134_pt1 | contig 22154 bp, 17 predicted proteins | sample OricomyardsoilBY_FD_108780 | JGI IMG/M metagenome (GOLD analysis project Ga0164241, IMG submission 108780) | Backyard soil microbial communities from Emeryville, California, USA - Original compost - Back yard soil (BY) | ecosystem: Environmental > Terrestrial > Soil > Unclassified | place: USA... | reverse complement strand
GCCGATGCTGGGCGAAGCACTGAAGGCGCTGAACGGATCCCCCGGTCTCCGGTTGGAAGTGCGAGGAGCCAATCCCAATTGGGCCGCCGATTTCCGGGAAGCCATGCAGGCGGATGGACGGTGGAAAGATTTTGCCCCCCGCAATGAGCTGGACGCGTGGCTGGCCGGTGCCGATGCGTTCCTGGTGCCGATGGTGTTTGATTCCAAATTGCGGCAGCGCATGGAAACCAGCTTTCCTTCCAAGCTGATTGAATTTGCCCAGCTCGGCAAACCGATCGTCATCTGGGGGCCGGAATATTGCTCGGCGGTAAAATGGGCGCAGAACGGAAATCATGCTTTGTGCGTGACTGATCCTAATCCTGATTCATTTCGTAAAGCCTTGGAAGAACTGGCCGAGGCACCGAAAGAACAACAGCGTCTTGCTGGCGCGGCTCGTATAGTGGCGCAAAACGAATTCAATCCAGAAAAAATTCAATTACAGTTCCTAGCATTCTTGCAATCCGCACTGGCTAAAAGCTGAAATTGATCATGCCTCACGTCAGCATCATCACAGCCCTGCATAACAAGGGGCCATATATTGCCGAGACCATCCGCTCGGTGCTGGATCAGACGTTGCCGGACTGGGAAATGATCGTGGTAGAAAACGGCTCTATTGACAATGGGCCGGAAATTGTCCGGCAGTTTTCCGATCCGCGTGTCCGGCTCGTGGCATCTTCCAAACAAGGTCCGGGCGCAGCTCGCAATTTTGGCTTGTCCTTGGCCACGGGGGAATGGGTCTTGTTCTTGGATGCGGATGATTTGATCGAGGCGGATTATCTGGGCGGTCGCTTTGAGGCATTGACGCAGCAGCCGCAGGCTAATCTGTTGGTGGGATGCTGGGAGGAATTTCTCGATGGCCAACCGGCAAAAAAGACCCGACATCAACCGGTCGGGATGGGTGGTTCGGCTCAAGACATTGCCAATGCCGCCATCGCGTATGCGCCTTGGATACTGCACGCCGCTTTGATTAAAAGATCGTTGCTTCAGGTGAAGCCCGAATGGCCTGAGCACCTTGACGTCTTGCCGCACGAAGATTCAGCATATTGGTTTCCCATTGTATGCGAAGCCACTCCCGCTTGGTCGGAAAAAGGCGGGGCGCTTTATCGGGTGAACACGGCTGATAGCCGTAATGAAATCATTAATGTGGAGAAAACCATCAAAGGGGTGACAGGAGTGGTCGCCGAGAATGTCAAATTTCTTAACTCAACCGGACGGGAGCCAAATTCAACCCAAGCCGATAATTTGATGCGCACCTTTGAGTCGGCGTATCGCACTGCCTTGAAAAGGCATGATCGTAAAATGGCTGAACAGGCACTTGATCAGGCTGCCTTCTGGCTGGAAAAAACCGTGGGCAAAAGCACCAGCTTGTGGCTGCGACGTTGGCTGGGGTTACGGTGGTTCAATTTGATTCGTTTCGGAACGATCTGATTTATGAAATGGCTTATCGTTGAGGATGCTTTACGAGACAAAAAGGGTCATTGGTTTGAATATATTCGGACGTTCCGGTGCGGACTGATGCATGAAGGTGACGAGGTGACAGTGTTAGCCGATCGAAACGTCGAGCTTTTCATCCGTGAGCAACTGGACGCTAAACCTGTTCTGCCCGCCTCCATTTGGCATCGCATGAGTGACGGTGCAAAACCTTGGAAACGGTATCTCCGGGTGCCGGTTCACGCTTGGCAGACTTGGCGCTGCGTCCGGATCTGGCTCAAAAACAACCAAGATTATGACCTGATTTTTGTGCCAACGGTTTCCCTCCACCATCTGCTGGGCTGGCTTTGGTTGATCAAAAGAGTCTTAAAAGGCAAGCGCACCCGGGTTTTGCTTTATTTTCTCAGCCTCCCCATTACTTTAACTTCCGATGGCCAGGCACGGTGGGTGAATTCGTTGACAACCAGCCTGTTGCGTTGGATTTTTAGGCGGTTACAGTCCAGCGTGATGTCGGGCCGGGTCGTTTTGGGGGTGGAAACAGTGCCGTTAAAACAGGCTTTGGAGACTTTGACCAACCTGCCCGTGTGCTATCTGCCTCAACCGGTCGAGGCGTTCGCCAAAACACCGGAATCGGCTTCAACCGAATTGCTCATGGGCTGCTATGGAGGGGCCCGCTGTGAAAAGGGAAGTGATTTATTACAGTTAGCCATTGTCCAATATTTGAAGCATTACCCGCAAAGCCGCACCCGGTTTGCCGTTCAATGGGTTGATGATTTTCAAAATGAACAAGGGGAATGGGTGCGGATGAATCCAATTCTTGTGCATAGTGAGCGGGTGACATTTATTCGGAAATATTTTGGTGATGGTGAGTATGGCGACTGGCTGGGGCAGACCCAAGTAATGCTGTTGCCGTATCGTCGTTCATCTTACGGCCTGCGCGGATCGCGGGTCATCATCGAGGCGATGGTCAACGGCATCCCCGTCGTGGTCGCGTGCGGCACCACGCTGGCGGAACAGGCGGAACGATTCGGGGCGGCGATCCCATGCGAAGACGGCGACCTGGCCAGCCTCGTCGAGGCGATGCACCAAGCCGAGCAAAATTATCACGCCTTAAAAGAACAGGCGGAAAAACAAAAAGCCGCCGCCCGCGAACATTTTTCGGTTGCCGAATTCCGAAGAATAACAAGCCTCGCATAAACAGATAAATGAGCGCATTCAATACTACACTAAAGTTGCTGATCTCTGCGCGGCAGGAGCGGCCTTGCCCCGATTGTGTGGACAGGGGTATTTAATTTGCGGATCCTTCAAGCCCGATGCCATTTGTGTGAACATTTGTGCCTACCAGCCGCTTTAAGCCAGAACCATGTAGTGGAAGATGGTTTTAAACACAGATGGAACACAGATAAACACGGATCAGGGATCCGAAGCCTGAGAAATCATCCCCCATGCTGATCAAAAACATCGTTCCGGTTTAAGAACTGTCACCACTCATCAAAATTGAAAAAACGGCTGCTCTATTTTTGTCCCGCAGTCACTGGTGGCATTGCTGATTATGGACGGGAGCAGGCCCATGCTCTTGCCCAAGCCGGGATTGAAGTGCTGTTCCAGACCTCGCCGGGCTTTCATATCAGACCGGGCGATGCTTACCAAGTATTGCCTCGGACAGGGGAAAAAACAGAGGCTCGGTCCGGCACATTGTTACGCTGGCGTTCCCGCCTGGAAACGGCGCGGCAAATACTGGCCAATGCGCGCGTATTGCGGGACGCCATCCAAGAAACCGGTTGTTCGCACGTTCTGCTGGCAGCCTACGCCGAATATCTGGCGCCGTTCTGGGCGGGATCATTGCGGCAACTGGCCCGCCAAGGCACGGTGTTTGGGGCCATTGTCCATGATCCCGTCCGGCATAGTATGGTTGGGCCGTTGTGGTGGCATCGCTGGTCGGTCGCCGAGGGATACTCTTTTTTACGCGAGGCGTTTGTGCATGAATCCGTGATGCTGGATACTATCCGTCCTCAGCCCCAGTTGTGCACGACGGTGATTCCCCATGGAATATATGCGGTGGCGCCGGCTACGCAATCCCCCGGCCAGATGCGGGTGGCGTTAAAGATTCCGGCCGGTGCGAAAGTTTTATTGAGTTTCGGGCATATTAAGGACTATAAAAATCTGGATTTAGCCATCCGCACGCTGGTCAGCCTGCCGGATGTTTATCTGGTTGTGGCTGGGAAGGAGTCCGGCACTCGGGGGCGGCCGGTTCGTTTTTATCGGGAACTGGCCATCCAACTGGGCGTTGCCGAACGCTGCCGGTGGTGCGTGCAACACATTCCTGAAACCGAGATCGGGAATTATTTTGGTCTGGCCGACTTGGTGTTACTGACCTATAACCGCGCTTTTCGTTCCGCCAGCGGCGTGCTTAATCTGGCGGTGGGCTATCGGAAACCTTGTATCGCTTCCTCCGGTGCCAGCAACTTGAGCACGGTCATCACCAAATATAAATTGGGAATTTGGGTGGAGCCAGATTCGGCAACTACCTTGCTTGCCGGCCTTCGTGAATGGCAGATCCGGCCACCTGATCCCGTCTGGGAACGTTACGAGCAGGAAAACAGTTGGACTATAAATGCCGAAAGGGTCATTGAAAGGATGTTTTGACGCATGAGTGTTAGAATCATCGGTGGCAGCTTGGTGGCCTTGTTCTACAATCATGGGCTGAGCGGTTTTCCCTCCCGCACGTTGCGGAACGCGTATCTGCGTGGCTGGCTGGGCAGCTTGGGCGCAGACAGCGGCGTGCAGATGGGGTGCCGGTTTTTGAACGGACGGAAGGTTCATTTCGGCGCGCGAAACGTGATCAATTTTGGCTGCCTGTTCGATGGCCGGAAATTTGCCATCCGCACCGGTGACGATGTTTCCATCGGGCCGGAAGCGACCATTCTCTCGCTGGGCCATGATCCGCAGTCGCCAGACTTTGCGGATCGCGGCGGCGAGGTGGTCATTGGCCACCGGGTGTGGATCGGCTATCGCGCTATTATTTTGCCGGGCGTGGAGATTGGTGAAAGTGCCGTGGTCGGGGCGGGGGCGGTGGTGACCAAGGACGTGGCCCCGTTCACGATTATGGCCGGCAATCCCGCCCGAAAAATCGGCGAACGCAGCCGGGATTTAAGCTACCAGTTGCACTATCAGCCCTGGCTCTTATGATTATTCAACCGGTTCGAGCATAGCGCAGGCGGTGGAATGGGATGTGCTTAATAAGCCAATGACGCACGATTGTCCGGGTGAGTTGCTTGGGCCGTGTTTTGAAAATTTTGTTAAACAGCAAGTTTATGAATATTGGAACTATCTTTCGTCATTGTGTTTACACCGGAGTTGGTGCGTTGCTGCTTCCGGGGTCGGTATGGATGACACAGGCGTCCGTCAATGTCACCAACTTTGGCGCGAAAGGTGATTACATGACACTGGACAGCCTGGTTGTGGCCAGCAATTCACCCACCATCACCAGTTCCACGGCGTCCTTTGTTTCAGGCGACGTGGGCAAGCTCATCGAAGTCTGGAACGCCGGTTTGTTTCAAACGGTCAGCAATCAAACCTTGGTGGCGGTCATTACGGCGGTCAATTCTTCCACGAGCGTGGATGTGAGCATCGCCCCCAGCCGCACTGCCAGTGGCTTGTCCGGCTGTTATGGCACGGACAACACGGCCGGTTTCAGCAATGCCATTGCCGCTGCGGCCAGTCCGACTGACACCATCATCATCCCCGCCGGGAATTATCTGCTGATTAAAACGAACATTGATGATTACTGGCTGGCCGCAATTCAACTTCGCCGGGGCGGTTTGACCTTTGAAGGCGAAGGCACGGCCATCCTCACCGGCCAAGGTGGCTGGCGTAACAGCACGATCACCACCGCGCAAGGTTCCGCGCCCAAAGGCCGGCGCGGCTCCATTTTTTACATGCTTTCGCCCATGACCGGCCTTTATCCATTGACATTCACCAACCTCACCTTCAATGGCGGCACTTCCGGGTGGAATGGCGGCGGCAACAATGGGCCGGACCGGACGACTGGCGAAGGCTGGGATGTCAGCCATCATGCCGTCGGTTTCTGGCAAATCTCAGGGTTGACTTTTCCGACCAACAACGCCTTTTACAACTGCAGCTTTCACGGGTGGCGCGGCGAAGTGATGATCAGCGGGCTGCCCTTGGCCGGCGGGTTTCTGACGGTGAGCAATTGTCAGTTTTACGACTTCAACGCCTCCGCGCTTAATCTTAATTTCGCGCATGATTACAGCTTCAACACTTTTTCCAACGGCAATTTTGTGGAGGAATTTTATCGCAGCTACGCCACCAACGCCTCGTGGTTTCGGAACAACCTCATCACGGACATGCGGGGGCTGGGACAGGTGGGCATGAATGGCGGCTATTGGGGAAATCCGGCCTATACCATCAGCAACAATCGTTATTATACTGCCGATGACAACAAAGAATTTGTCCTGACTACGCCGGGGACGGAAGTGGTCATTTCCAACAATATAGTATGTGGTTGCGTCACCGCCATTGCCTTGGGGGCAGCCGGGTATCAGGATGAGCATGGCATTTGGAACAAGAACATTGTCATCACCGGCAACACGTTCTCGAACTGTTTCCGCGTCATCAGCATTCAAGGTTCCGGCGTCAATAAGGTGACGGAGGTGCAGGTGTCTTCCAATTATTTTGATGCTTGCGGATATGCCGGCACCGGCTACGGCTGGTCATCCAACGTGGTGTTTTCATTCAATTATGTCACCAACTCCAGCGGCATTTTTGATCCAGCCGCCACCCTGTCGGGGCAGTATTTCATAGACAGCAACAACATTTATACGCCTTATCACCTTTCAACGGGCGCCCAAGGCTCGACTAATTTGATCACTTATGGTTATGGCGCCAACGTGCAGGCGGACACTTACTATAAAATCATCACACTGGATAACAGCCAGCCAGAGAAGATTCCTCCCGGAGCAACCATGACCATTTACAATGCGGGTTCGGTGTGGAGTGGCAATCCCAGCGGCACTTATCCGATCTATGCTTCTAAGAATGTAGCAGAAACCCCAACAGTTATATTAGGCACCCGGCAATCACAGACATTTTATTGGAACAAGATCAAAGGTGGTCATGCTTGGATGACGCATCCAATTATTCCGCCTTTGAACTTGCGCACCAATCTCTAACGGCGGCAAAGCCATCCGGAAATCCGAATGGTCATGGATTAACCGGTGTCGGTCACACAGTTTTCCCAGGCCTATGGTTTCGGCCTGTTTTTAAATGCCTTCGTTTTAGCATTTTCAAGTTTCAGTTTCCCCTTTATGCCTTGGCTTTGCGCCCAGATCGGTGCCCGCGAACATTTCGCGGTGCCACGGGCTTTACATCACGGTGGCCGGCTGGCAGTGCTTTACACGGATTTTTGGGGTGGCTCGCTTATCCGAACCGTTGCGGGCGGTTTGAAACTGCAGTCGCTGCGGTCATTGGCGGCGCGGTATCACCCGGAACTTGACGGTAAAAAGTGGAAAGCGGGAGGGGAATCATCATCAGGAATCACTAACCAGAAACAGCGGGCCAGAAGACGGAAACCACAAATTGTTTCGTGGAATCTGCGGGCGCTGTGGTGGGAAACGGCCAGAAAAGCGGAAATCAGAAATCAGAACTTAGGCACCGGCAAACCTTTGCCGGACAAGACGGGTAAATCTGGATTTCTACTTTCAGATGTTAAAAACAGCGGCCCGTATCGCGGATTTATCGAGGTCGGACGACGGTTCGCTCTCCGGGTGCGGGAGGATTTGAAACGGCGGGCAAGCTTGCCGGCGGACGCAATTTTCTTTGCCTACGATACCGGGGCGTTGGAGGCGTTGGAATGGTGCCGGGAACATGGCGTCAAATGTGTCTTGAACCAGATGGACCCGAATCGGGTGGAGGTGGATTTGGTTCGGGCAGAGGAAAAGCAGTGGCCTGGCTGGGCCTTGGAAGCGTTGGCGGTTCCCGAAACATACTTTGCCCGGCGCGAGCGGGAATGGGCGCTGGCGGATCGGGTGGTGGTGAATTCAGAATTCAGCCGTAAGGCCCTGCTGCAACAAGGAGTGCCGACGGAAAAACTGGTGGTGATTCCATTGTGCTATGAGGCCGTTGCATCGAATCGGAAATCGTAAATCGGAAATCGGAAATCGGATCAGCCGTTGCGCGTGCTTTTTCTGGGGCAAGTTATCTTGCGCAAAGGCATCCAGTATTTGATCGCGGCGGCGAAGTTGCTGGAGCGGGAGAACATTCATTTTGATATTGTCGGGCCGTTGGGAATTTCGGCGGACGCCATCGTCACTGCGCCGAAAAACATGATCTTTCATGGCCGGGCAGGACGGGATCAAGCGACGGCTTGGTATCAGCAAAGCCATGTGTTTGTCCTGCCGACGCTTTCGGATGGATTCGCCCTTACGCAACTGGAGGCGATGGCGCATGGTTTGCCGGTGGTGACGACGCCATGTTGCGGGGAAGTGGTCAGCGATGGCGTGGATGGTTTTGTGGTTCCGCCGCGCGAGGTTGAAGCGTTGGCGCAGGCCTTTCAACGCTATCTGGCCGAACCGGAATTGCTGCCCCAACACTCTGTCGCGGCAGCGGCAAAAGCCGGTCAGTTCACGCTCGCGCGGCTGGCGGAAAACTTGCGGCAGTTGGAAGATTCGTTGCAGAAAAGCTGAACTCCTTTAGCGTATTCCATGATTCTGTGGCATTTTAGCGTTTCAGCATCTTAGCCTTCAGCTTTTATTTTTATGTCAGACCTGTCGGAAACACTGGCCATCCTGCCGCCCACGTTCTGGGCGGTGGTCGCGCTGCTCGCGGGCGGCGGGGCCTGGGCCTTCAAGCATCGGCACGACGGGACGGGGCTGCCCGTGCTGGCGGTGCTGGGCACGGTGACGGCCTGGTATGTGGGCGATGCCTTTTACAATGATTATCCCAACAACCACGCGAAACTTTTTACCGCCGGCGTCCTTTCCAGCGCCTGGCTGCAGGTGGCCTGGTTCCTCTTGGTTTTTCTGGTGATGGTGCCGCTGCTGCACCGGAAGATCAATGGTCGTTTCCTGCAAAGGCGCAGCGGGGTGATGCAGATGTTCCAGCACGGGGCCGGCGATCCGATGATCCAGCACCAGTTGAACCTGTTGTTTCGTGGCGCGGCTCTGCTTTGGAGCCTCCTGTTTTTGATCGCCCTGGTGGTGCTCAAATCGCAGATCATTTATTTTCTTTTTCCGTTCCTCGGTTACAACGCCAGTCCGTGGTCGCACGGCCAGATCGGGGCGGGCTTCGATTGTTTTGCCATTCTGGCGGTTTATCTGCAACTGCTGGCCGTCACGATGTTCGGCGTGGTGGCGGCGCTGGCCACGAGTCCGGGCATTCGCCGATTGGCGGTGATCTTCTGCGTGCTGTCCTGGCCGTTTTTCATTTTTGCGCGCACGCGCAATTCCATGCTGGCCATCGTCATTCCCGCCGTCTTGTGCTGGGTGTTTCTCCGGCTGCGCGGAGGATTGGTCAAGAAAGGATTGATTTTGCTGGCGTTTTTTATGGTGATCAACACCTGGATGAAGTTCGTGATCGCCAACCGTTCAGAGATGAGCATCAGCGCCGCCATTCAAGAGAAGGGTCTGACCGAAGAAAAAAACGTGCATAACGAAGGGTTGAATATGTTTGAGGAACTATGCTGGGAAAGCACCTTCATTGAAAACGGGAAATACAAGGTGAACTGGGGCGAGCGCTATTTTGCGGAACTGGTGAACCCCATTCCGCGCGGCCTGTGGCACAACAAGCCGCTGATCGGTTTGGATTACGCCATCGCCCGCGGCCATCATGTGACGGGACCGAAAGGAACGGTGGACACGACCATTTCCACTGGAATGATCGGACAGGGGGTGGTGAATTTCGGCCGTTTTTTGGGGCCGCTGGCGGCGGCGCTGTTGATGAGCCTGTGGGTGGTGTGGCTGGCCCGGCTGGATTTGACGATTCAAGGGCTGGGCCGGCTGCCTTTGTATAGCCTGGGATTGATTTTGACTTTCAACCTGGGCCGCGACATCACGCTCATCACGCTTTACCCCTTTGTCTTCGGCGCGATGGCGGTTTGGTGGCTGGACCGGCATCCGTTGCATCAAGTCAAAACGCCGGCCCGCCCGGCGGCCGCCCCAAAAACCGACCGGCCCCGATCTTCTGGCTCCCGTCCGTTTTCATTTGCCCGCCGTCCGGCATCGGGCGGCTTCGTGAAAAGAACGGTTGTTCGCCGCCCGCATTCCGGTTGAGATCAGTTTTCATCCGGCTCTCAACCGGTTTGCAATTGATGCCTGCGTGATCATGGAAAAAATTTCCAATTCAGCCGTTCCCGCGAATGGTGATCCCAAAACCCGGGTCGCCATTTTATTTCAACGGTTTGGCCCGTATCATCACGCGCGCCTGAACGCGGCGGGCCGGGTGTTTGCGGTTTGGGGCATAGAAGCCTGCGCCGTGGAGGACACCTATGCCTGGAAAAAGGTGGATGGCTCGGCCGCCTTCACGCGCGTGACATTGTCGGATCGCAACACCGGCGACCGGCGTTGGAAACAGGAACTGCATCGCAACCTGTGGCGGGCGCTTGATGAAATCCAGCCGCACGTCGTGGTGGTTCCTGGCTGGTCATCCACGGATGTTTTCAGCGCCCTTGCCTGGTGCGTCAAAAACCGAGTCCCGGCCGTGGTCATGTCGGAAAGCACGGCTTGGGATGAAGCCCGTGTCGCCTGGAAAGAATGGATTAAAACCCGGCTGGTGAAATTATGCGCCGCCGGTCTGGCCGGCGGGTCGCCCCATGCGGATTACCTGGAGCAACTGGGGCTGCCGCGCGAACATATTTTTCTGGGCTACGACACGGTGGACAACGGTTATTTTTCAGAAAAGACCGAAACGCTAAAGGTGTTGGAAGGGGGAAATGGAAATTCATCCGGGTTGCCGGAAAAATATTTTCTGGCGAGCGCGCGGTTTGTGGAAAAGAAAAATTTGTTCCGGCTCATCAAGGCGTATGCGCGTTATCGAGAACTTGCGGAAAAAACGGAAAGTGGAAAACGGAAAGCGGAAATTTGGGATTTGGTTTTGCTCGGCGACGGCGCGCTCAAGGCTGAGATAGTTCGCCTCATCGGAGAATTGGGTTTGCAAAATTGCGTCCATCTGCCCGGTTTCAAGCAATATGAAGAACTGCCGGCTTATTTCGGGCGGGCGCAGGTGTTTATTCATGCCAGCACCACGGAGCAGTGGGGGTTGGTGGTGAATGAGGCGATGGCTTCCGGCCTGCCGGTGCTGGTGTCCAACCGCTGCGGTTGCGCGCCGGACTTGGTGGCGGAAGGCGTCAACGGCTTCACGTTCGATCCCGGCAATGTGGATCAACTGGCGCAACTGCTGCGGCGCGTTTCCGATCCTGAATTTCCGCTGGCCGATTTTGGCGCGGCCAGTTTCCGCATCATCGCCGGCTGGGGGCTGGAACGGTTTGCCGGCGGTCTGCGCGGCGCGGTGGCCACGGCGTTGAAAAATCCGCCGCCGCCGGCCGGCCGGCCGGACCGGCTGCTGTTGCAACTGCTGCTGCGATGGTGAACGGGGAAAAGCAAAGGCTGAAGGCAGAAACTAATTTCAAAACGGCCGGGCCAGCCCCATTTCTGCTTTCGATTTTCCCCATTTCTATTTTGGAAACATGATCAAATCCGCCGTTCTCACCGCCTCGGTTTCGCGCAAGGCGGGCGGATTGTTCGAGGCGGTTCTGCGCCAGGTTCAGGCGCATGACCCGCAACGGGTGGCCACGCGGGTCTTCGGGTTGTGGGATGAATTTTCCGAAACCGATCTCCCGGCCTGGTCGCCGGTGCCCGCCACCGCGTTCCGTCCGTCCGGGCTGAAGCTTCTCGGCTATTCGCCCCGGTTCAGGGAAGAATTGCTGGCGTTTGCGCCGGATATTATCCACACGCACGGCCTCTGGTTGTATCCGAGCGTGGCGGCCAAAAATTACAGCCGGCGCAAACAACGTCCGTATTTGATTTCACCGCATGGCATGTTGGATCCGTGGGCGCTGAATAATTCCCGCTGGAAAAAACGGATCACTTATGCGTTGTTTGAACGAAGCCATCTGCGCGGAGCGCGATGCCTGCGCGCGCTGTGTGAGTCTGAAGCCCGCTCAATCCGCGCGCTGGGCTTGAAAAATGAGGTCGCCATCATTCCCAACGGCATTGATCTGCCGGAAATGAAAACGCCGGAAAACGCACCGTGGGAAAATTTTGTGAAGCCGGATCAAAAAGTTTTGCTTTTTTTAAGCCGGATTCATCCGAAGAAGGGCCTGGTCAATTTGCTGAAGGCGTGGGCGGCAATTCAAAATTCAAAATTCAAAGTTCAAAGTTCGGATGAGTGGATATTGGCGATTGCCGGCTGGGATCAAGGCGGGCATGAGGCGGAATTGAAACGGCTTTGCGCGGAACTGGAGCTTCCATTCGCGGACATCCGGGAAGAAAAAGTGAAAAACGGAAAGCGGGAAACGAGAGCGTCCGTCTTGTTTCTCGGCCCGCAATTTAATGCGGCCAAGGCGGCGTGCTACCGGCATTGCGCCGCGTTTGTTTTGCCTTCGTTCAGCGAGGGGCTGCCGATGGTGGTGCTGGAGGCGTGGGCCAATGCCAGGCCGGTGCTGATGACGCCGGAATGCAATTTGCCGGCGGGATTTCAAGCGGGCGCGGCGATCCAAGCGGAACCGAGCGAGGCCGGGCTGCTCGCCGGCTTGAACGAACTTGAGCGCCTGTCGGCCGGAGAATTGGCGGCGATGGGGGGGCGCGGCCGGGACTTGGTGGTGGAACGCTTCACCTGGCCGCGCATCAGCCGGCAAATGGAAGCCGTTTATGATTGGATGCTGGGCGGCGGCGCGAAGCCCGTTTGTTTTGCAGGCTTTTGACAGCCCGCCGGTAAAATGGTTACTGTTAGCAATCCCATGAGCGAATCCTCCTCCGGCTCCGCAAAAAAAACGGCGGCAATTTCATTGCCGCCGGGGCGGACGGATTTGTCGCGCTTTTCGCCCGGAGAATTTGATCGCGGGGCCGGCGTGTTCAAGGAATCACTCTGGCTGGTGGTCGGCCTGTGCTTGTTCAAGCTGTGTCCGTTCAGTTTTTCCGCGTTGAAATGCGCCGTGCTGCGGGCTTTTGGCGCGCAAATCGGACGCAACGTCACCATCAAGCCGCAGGTGAAAATCACTTTTCCATGGAAGCTGGCGGTCGGCGACCACGTCTGGCTTGGCGAGGAATGCTGGCTGCTTAATTTGGAGCGCATCACCATCGGCAGCCATGTCTGCATTTCGCAGCGCGCCTTTCTTTGCACCGGCAATCATGATTACAAACGAACGACGTTTGATTTGATCACCCGGCCCATCACACTGGCCGACGGCGCTTGGATCGGAGCCGGCGGCTGGATCGGGCCGGGCGTGACGGTGGGGGCGCACGCCGTTTTGACGGCGGGCTCGGTGGCCGGCAAAAACTTGGAAGCGGACGGAATTTATCAGGGCAATCCCGCCGTGCGGATCAAAGAACGGGTCATTTCTTAACCTTCATTCGAGGATTCAAAAACATGTCCACACCTCAAGAACCATCCACGGCGGCGCCGTCGCCGGCTTCGAAAAAACCGGCGGCGCCCGGAAAAAACTCCGCCATCCTGAAATGGCTGCTGCTGTTTTTGCCGGTCGGCTGGCTGTGGTTTCATCTGATCAGCAACCTGTGGCCGGAGTGGGAAACGAACCCGCAATACAGCTACGGCATGGTGGTTCCCCTGCTGGTCGCGGGCCTGCTCCTGCGGCGCTGGTTAAATTATCAGGGCGATCCGCACGGTTCCCCCGCCGCCAATCCGTGGATGATTGTATTATTGGCCGGGCTGTTGGCGTTCATGTTTCTGCCCACGCGGCTGATCGAGGCGGCCACGCCGGAATGGCGTCCGATTCAATGGTTGATGGCGCTGGAAACGGTCGGGCTGACGCTCTACGCCATTTATCTGGCCGGCGGCAAAAGCTGGCTGCGGCAGGCGGCGTTTCCAGTGCTTTTCTTTTTGGTGGCGGTTCCCTGGCCCTCGCCCGTCGAGCAGCCGGTCATTCAAGGTTTGAGCCGCATGAACGCCTCCTTGGTGGTGGAAGTGATGGGCATTCTCGGCGTGCCGGCCATTCCGCACGGCAATGTCATCGAAGTCAGCACCGGCATGGTGGGCATCAACGACGCCTGCAGCGGCATCCGCTCGTTTCAATCGTGCCTGATGATCGCGCTTTTTTTTGGGGAATATTATTTGTTCAACTGGCGGCGCCGGCTGCTGCTGCTGCCCATCGGCTTTGCCTTGGCGCTGGGCTTTAATTTATGCCGCGCTTCTTTGCTTACTTGGATCGCGGCGAAAAAGGGCATTGACGCCATTGCCGAGTATCACGATGAAGCCGGCTTCACGATCATGCTGGCCTGCACCGCCGTGCTGTGGACCGTGGTCTGGCTGATGAGCCGGCGCAAACCGGCGGCGGTTCCGGTCACGGGCCGGACGAGTGATGCCGGCCAGTCCCGCCACGAGGAAAACCCGCTGCGGTTGTTGAAACGGTTCGCCGCGATCTTGTTCACCTGGCTGGTGATCGTGGATGTGGGCGTGGAATGCTGGTATCGTTTCCGCGAGGCGCAGGTCAAACCGGGGCCGGCGTGGACGGTTAATTTCCCCGTGTCCGACCCCACCTATCAGGCCATCGCGGCGACGCCGGAAGAACACGAGCTGTTGCAATTCGATTCGGGCGAAAAAGGCCAATGGCAGGAACCGGACGGCAGCATCTGGCAGGGATTTTATTTCAACTGGCTCCCTGGCCGCGTGGCCGGTTACCTGGCCAAGCGGCACACGCCGGACATCTGCCTGACGGCCCTGGGATTGAAAATGGTCGCCGGGCCAAAACTTTACGTGATGAATGCTCACGGCATAGACCTGCCCATGCGCGCCTACACTTTCGACACGGCCACCGGGCCGCTCCAGGTTTTTCAATGCCATTGGGAAGCCGGCCTGGGCCGGGAAGATTTTACCGCCGATGAATCATCACGCCTCAATCTCATCCGCGGAATCTGGGCCGGACGCGGGAATCAAGGCCAGAAAGTTTTGGAAATTGTCATCACGGGATACACCGATCCCGACCTGGCCCGCAAAGCTTTGGAGCAGCAACTGGACAGCCTGATCAAAGTGGAACCGGCGAATGCTAAAAAGCTGACAAACTAAAATGCTAAAAAGCTGGAATTAAAATCCGACAGCGAACGCCAACTCCGGTTTCAGCAATTCAGCCATTTAGCCTTTCAGTGTTTTTCTTCAAATGAGAATCACGCTTCTCAACCAGTTTTACGTGCCTGATGTCGCGCCGACCGGGCTGTATCTGCACGATCTGGCGCGGGTGCTGGTTCAGCGCGGGCATGAGGTGAAGGTGATTTGTTCGCGCCGTTCTTACGACGGCGCCAAAATTTTCCCGCGCTCCGAAATTCTCGACGGCGTGGAGATTGTGCGGCTGCGGGCCACGGGTTTCGGCCGGCGTGGCTTCATGGGCAAACTGACGGATTACGCCTCGTTCTACGGCCTGCTGCTCGCCAAACTTTTATTCGGCGGCAAACGGCCGGATTTGATTTTGTCGCTGACCACGCCGCCTTACATCGGGCTGCTGGGCAAATTGGCGGCGAAACAGCATGGCTGCCGTCACGCGCACTGGATCATGGATCTTTATCCCGACGTGATGCTGGCGCACGGCATGGCGCGGTCGGGCTGGTTCATCGGTGCGTTGAAAAAACTCACCCGCTACCAGTTCAAAGGTGCGGATCATGTTTTTACGCTCGGACCTAAAATGGCGGAGAGCGTGTCGGCTTATCTTGGAAAATCGAAATCGGGGCGAAATGAAAATGATCAAACCGTTTCGTTGAATCAACCGTCGCCGGGCGTTCATTGGCTTTGTCTTTGGAGCAACTCTGAAATGAGTCCCTGGGCAGAACATGAACCCAATCCGATGCGGGCGGATCGCGGCTGGACTGCCGATGAAGTGATTTTTCTCTATTCCGGCAACATGGGATTGGGTCATCGTTTTGGTGAGTTTTTGGCGGCGGCAAAAACATTGGGCAGATTGGGGCCGCGCTGGGTTTTCGCCGGTGATGGCAAGCGCCGGGCGGAAGTGGTCGCGGCCGCAAAATCCCAGCCTGACGCCCGCATTGATGTTCTGGATTATGTGCCCAAGTCTGTTTTACGCGCACACTTGTGTTCGGCGGACGTGCATCTGGCCAGCCTTGATTCTTCGTGGCAAGGTCTGATGGTGCCCAGCAAACTTCAAGGCAGTTTTGCCGTCGGTCGGCCGGTGCTGTATGTCGGCGGACGCGATTGCGAAACGGCGGTCTGGATCGAAGAATCCGGTGGCGGCTGGGTGGTGGATGAAAACGATCAAGCCAGTTTGCTGCGGGCCATTCAAGAATCGCTTGATCCGGTTGAACGCCAAAAGCGGGGGCTGGCGGCGCTGACTTTCGCCCGCGAACATTTTCAGATGTCCACGAATTGTCAGCGCATGGCGCAGTTGCTGGAGGGAAGCGGCGATATTTCAATTCCGCATCATTCGCCGGGCTTGGCAGAAATGGCTCCGGCAAAACTCTGAGCGATTTCAGATTTAATTTTTAAGTTTCAATCTCCAGCGGGAGACGAACATTTAGAAAACCAAAAATCATTGGCATCTGATTTGGCTGCCGATACCATGATCGTTCAATCAATTTAACATGACGAAAAAAGCGTTAATCACCGGAATCACCGGCCAGGACGGTTCTTATCTCGCGGAACTTTTGCTGTCCAAAGGCTATGAAGTCCACGGCATCATCCGCCGTGCCAGCACGTTTAACACGGGAAGGCTCGATCCCATCTATGAAGATCCGCAGTCGTCCAAAAGCCGGCTGCGCCTGCATTACGGCGATCTCGCGGATGGCAGCAACCTGGCCCGCCTGATCGGAAAAATTCAGCCGGATGAAATTTACAACCTCGCCGCGCAAAGCCATGTGCGGGTCAGTTTTGATTCGCCGGAATACACCGCCGATGTCACCGCCACCGGCACCGTCCGCCTGCTGGAAGCGATCCGGGAAACCGGCATCAAAACGCGTTTTTACCAGGCTTCGTCCAGTGAGATGTATGGCATGGTGCAGGAAGTGCCGCAGACGGAGCGCACGCCGTTTTATCCGCGCAGCCCGTATGGTTGCGCCAAAGTTTTTTCGTATTGGATCACGGTCAATTATCGCGAGTCCTACGGGCTGCATATCTCCAACGGCATTCTGTTCAACCACGAATCTCCCCGGCGCGGTGAGACGTTTGTGACGCGTAAAATCACGCGGGCCGTGGCGCACATCAAGGCCGGCTTGCAGGAGAAATTATATCTCGGCAACCTGGACGCCAAACGCGATTGGGGTTATGCCAAGGAATACGTCGAGGCGATGTGGCTCATGCTGCAACAGGAAAAAGGCGATGATTATGTGGTCGCCACCAACGAAACCCATTCGGTGAAAGAATTTCTTGAGGTCGCATTTGGACATGCGGGACTCGACTGGGAAAAATATGTGGCGATTGATCCGCGTTATCACCGCCCGGCGGAAGTGGATTTGTTGATCGGCGACTGCAGCAAGGCGCGGCGGGTTTTGAATTGGGAACCGAAAACCAAATTCAAGGAACTGGCTCAGCTCATGGTGGATGCCGACATTGAACTGCTGCGGCAACACCGGCAAGGCGAGATCAAAGTTGGCCGTTAAGCCGCGTTCAGGCTTGGGCAAAACGCTTCAGAAAATCGGCGTAAGCCAGACGGATGCCGGTGGGCAGGTCAATTTCCGGTTTCCAGCCCAGCGCGGCGAGGCGCGAACCGTCCATGAGCTTGCGCGGCGTGCCGTCCGGTTTGGAAGTGTCCCAGAGGATTTCGCCGGCAAAGCCGACGACTTGCCGGACGATTTCCGCCAGTTCACGGATGGAGAGGTCGCTGCCGGAGCCGATGTTGATGAACTGATCTTCGCTGTAATGTTCCATCAGAAAAACGCAGGCGCGGGCGAGGTCGTCGGCATAGAGAAATTCGCGGAGCGGCGTGCCGGTGCCCCAGCAAGTGACCGTGGCGGCTCCGCTGATTTTGGCTTCGTGAAATTTTCGGATCAATGCCGGCAGAACGTGCGAACCTTGGAGGTCGTAGTTGTCGTTCGGTCCATACATGTTGGTGGGCATGGCGCTGATGAAATCGCAGCCATACTGCCGGCGATACGCCTGGCACATTTTGATGCCGGCGATTTTGGCCACGGCATACCACTCATTCGTCGGTTCCAGTGAACTGGTCAGCAGATATTCCTCCTTCAACGGTTGCGGCGCGAGTTTGGGATAAATGCAGGAGCTGCCGAGGAATAATAATTTTTTGACGCCGGCCAGATAAGCGCCGTGGATCAAATGATTTTGAATCTGGAGATTTTCGTAGAGAAATTGCGCCGGCTTGGTGCTGTTGGCGACAATCCCGCCGACTTTCGCCGCCGAGACAAAAACATATTCCGGCCGTTCGGCTTCGTAAAAGTTTCGGACGGCGACGGCGTCCAGCAAATTAAGTTCAGCCTGGCGGCGGCCAATCAAATGCGTGAAACCTTGTTGTTGCAATTGACGCCAGATGGCGCTGCCGACCAGCCCGCCGTGGCCGGCCACATAAATTTTCGCATCGCGCGCGATTCCCATGCTCGAAAAGATAGGCGGGCGGCCGAAAGGGCGCAAGCGTGTGGAGAAACAAGCTGCCGGCCGCCGCTCCGTTCTTGACGGAAGCCCGGTTGCCCCGCAAGGTGGAAGCCGTTGCGGGGGCGAGAAACAAGGGGTTTTCGGCACGATTCGATTCAGAATGATCCTGATACAACATGTTTGGTGATTTAGATAAATATATTCTGGTTTTTCTGACCGGGCTGGTGGTCACTTATCTGCTGACGCCCGTGGTCAGAAGTTTGGCGACGCGTTATGGCGTCGTGGACAAGCCGGATGCCCGGCGGCCGCACAAGCGCGTCACGGCCCGGGGCGGCGGCATCGCCGTGGTCATCGGCGTTCAGGCGGCGTGCCTCATGGCGGTCGCGTTTCCCTGGCCAAAACTGGCGGGCGGACTCGACTGGGTTTGGTGGCAAAAGTATGCGCTCGCCTCGCTGATTCTGCTGGTTGTGGGCGTGATTGATGATGTCCGCGGCATGAGGGCCGTGGTCAAACTGGGCGGACAGGTGCTGGCCGCGCTGGTGATGTGGTTTTCAGGAACTCATTTTGGACAAATCTTGGGATACACTTTGCCGGCGCCGGTGGATTGCGTGTTGGTGGTTATCTGGCTGGTCGCCATCATCAATGCGTTCAATCTGATTGACGGGCTGGACGGACTGGCTTCTGGCCTGGCGATCATTTCCGCCGTCGGCCTATGCGGCATTCTGCTGATGCAAAAGGTTCCCAGCGACGTGCTGCTGCTGCTTGGCTTCATCGGCGCGTGCCTCGGTTTTTTGCGTTACAATTTTCATCCGGCCAGCATTTTTCTCGGCGACACCGGCAGCATGTTTCTCGGCTTCACCTTGGGAGTGGTGTCCTTGCAGACTTTCACCAAGAACACCTTCATCATTTCCATGACGATTCCCATCATGGTGCTGGGCGTGCCGATTTACGACGCGCTGCTGGCGATCTGGCGGCGCTCGGTGCGCTCGTGGATCAGCGGTCAAAATTCCGGCCCCCGGCACGGCATCATGCAGCCGGACGTGGAGCATCTGCATCACCGGCTGATTCAATCTGGATTGAGCACCCAGCGGGTGGCGACGGTTCTTTACATTCTCAACGGCGGCCTTGTGGCGGTCGGGTTGATGCTCATGCTGTTCCAGTCCCATGCCGCCGGCATTTTTTTAATCGCGTTGCTGGCCGGCGTGTATGTGCTGATGCGGCAGCTCGCCGTCATTGAACTGCGCGAAACCGGCCGGGCGTTGCTGATGGGGCTGCATCGTCCGACCCATGCCACTTTCAAGGCGCTGGCTTATCCGGTCTGGGACATGTTCTGGCTGGCTGGCTCGCTGGCATTGATCATGTGGGTCATCGAAGGCCAGCGGGTGGATTTCTGGCATACTTGGTTTGTGGATTTGCCGGTCTGGGTAACGCCCACCTTTTCCCTGCTCGCGCTGTCCCGGACGTATGTGACTTACTGGCCGCGCGCCCGGCTCCGCGATGTGTTGATGGTGCTGGTCTGGCTGCAGGCGGGCATTCTGTTTAGTCTGGGATTGGCCCTCGTCATTGATCCGTTAACCGCCAAGAAATGGGTTGTCCGGGCGATTTTGGTGGCCGGCATCAGCCATCCGGTGCTGGTCGCCTCGCGCCTGTTTTACCGGTGCGTGGAAGAGCTTGTTTTGTGGCTGAAACGGCAGGGGGATCCGGGCGATCCAGAACGGGTTTTGCTTTACGGAGCCGGCATTCGCGCCCAGTTGTTTTTGAAGGACCGCGCGCTGCGCATCGCCAAAAATTTTGACGGCCGCCTGATCCTGGGACTGATTGACGATGAAAAATCCCTCCATTTCCAATGGGTTTATGGCCAGCTGGTGCTGGGCGGGCTGGCGGAACTGCCGGCGTTGATTGAACGCCAGAAGATCAACCGGGTCATTATAGTGGCCGAACTGTCGCCGGGGAGCCGGGAGGCCATCCAAGAAATTGCGGCCCACGCCGGGATTCGTCTAAGTGATTGGCACCCGAATGAACACGATATTGTTTTGTCGCCAGCCCGGCATTGAAAAGTTAAGATTTCAAGATACAATCAAAACAAACAAATATGCGCAAAACAATCATCGCCATCGCCTGCTGCATTGTCCTGCTGCTGCTGGGATACGCCGGCTTCCGGGGGTATCAAGTGTGGAAGCAAAATCACTGGCTGGTCATGGCCAAAAATTTTGCGGCAAAGGACGATGCCCGCAATGAAATCCTTTGCCTCCAGCAGTTGCTGCGCCTCAATCCCCGGAATCTGGAAGCATGCCGGATGATGGCGGGCTTGACCGAGGCGGTGCATTCGCCCAGCGCCCTGATCTGGCGGCAGCGCACGCTTGAATTGAATCCGAATTCAGTTGCCGACCGCCTGGCATTGGTTCAGACCGCCTTGGTTTTCAAGGATTATACGACCGCCACCAATGCGCTGGCGGGCGTGGCCGCCGCCGATCAAAAATCCTCCACCTATCAAAACCTGGCCGGGGTCATTGCCATCGGCCTCGGGCAAACGGCGGAAGCCGCGCGGCATTTCAGCGAAGCCGCCCGTCTGGAACCGGAAAATCCCGCCCCGCGCTTAAATCTGGCCGTGGTGCGTTTGCATGGATCCAACACGCTTGACCAAGCCGAGGCGCGGATTGATCTCAAGCGCATCAGCACGGGCGCCACCAATTTCACCATTCGCTGCCAGGCCGCCCGCGAATTGATTGGAGACGCCCTGCGGTCAAAGGATTATTCGACGGCGCTCAATTTGTCCCAGACGCTGACGCAGCCCACCAACGCGTTTTTTACGGACAAACTTCTGCGGCTCGATGTGCTCCGCGAAACCAAAAACGACGGGCTAGAGGCGGCCACCACCCAATACCAACGAGAAGCGGGCACGAATATCGCGGAAGTGGCTGAAATGACCACTTGGCTGATGACGCGCAAATCCCCGGCCATCGCACTGACCTGGCTGCACACGTTGCCATCCGCCATCCAGACGAACCAGCCGGCCGCCCTGTTAATTGCCACCTGCCAGGTTTTGGAGCAGGATTGGAACGGTCTGCAGAGTTCGCTGGCCAAGCAAAATTGGGCGGAACAGGATTTTGCCCGCCACGCTTTTCTGGCCCGCGCGTTGCGGGGGCAAAAACTGGCCGGCGCCGCTACCGCCGAATGGGAATTGGCGTATAGATACGCCAGCAACCAGAAAGGCACCTTGCTGGCGCTCTTCCGCCTGGCCGCCCAGTGGAACTGGATTGATGAAGGGGAGGAAATTCTTTGGACCGTTGTCAACCGCTACCCGGAAGAACATTGGGCCGTCCAGTCGCTGCAACAGGCCCTCATCATGGGCGGGCGCACCCGCTCGTTGATGCAATTGTTTGCCGTCGAGGCTGGACGATCTCCTGCTGATATGGAAATTAAAAACAATCTGGCCATGACCTCCATGCTGCTGGGTGTCCAGGAGCAGAAACCTTATGAGTTGGCCCGTGAAGTATATGAAAAATCACCCCAAAATCCGTCTTATGCGTCCACTTATGCCTATTCGTTATATTTGCAAAAACAATATGCCGCAGCCCTTAAGGTGATGCAGAAACTGACACCCAAACAATTGAGCGATCCTTCCATCGCCGGTTATTACGGTCTGATTTTGCAGGCCACGGGTGACAACGCCAAAGCCCGGTCTTATCTGGATTGGACGACCAAGGCCAAGCTTCTGCCTGAAGAAAAAAAACTTTTTCAACAGGCGCTGGATCGTTGATTTAACCGTTCAAATCCGCATTTTTCAAACTCTTCAGGCCGGTCCATGACCGGCCTGTTTTTTTTGCGGGCCGGCCCTTTTCTGTCTAGAGCAAGTTAAATAAAACTGTAGCCACAAGAGGCGAACCAGTTAAGGGCGTCTTGAGCGGTGACGGTGGCCAGGGCGGCGGCGATGGCCGCCTGGAGTTCCT
>Ga0164241_10002133_pt1 | contig 22182 bp, 17 predicted proteins | sample OricomyardsoilBY_FD_108780 | JGI IMG/M metagenome (GOLD analysis project Ga0164241, IMG submission 108780) | Backyard soil microbial communities from Emeryville, California, USA - Original compost - Back yard soil (BY) | ecosystem: Environmental > Terrestrial > Soil > Unclassified | place: USA... | reverse complement strand
GCTGCGGGTATTCCTTCATTGGGCAGTTTGCCAGATGCATTTCGACTCAAAAGAAATGTCTTAGACAGCGGAAAAGTGGATTTACTTTTTGTTGAAGCTGCCGTTAATGATAATGCTAACGGAACGGATAGCCTTACACAAGTTCGTTCGCTTGAAGGAATTGTTCGCCATGCAAAAAAAAGTAATCCGGATATGGATATTGTATTTTTTTCTTTTGCAGACCCAAATAAGTTGCAGGATTATGCAGAAGGCAAAACGCCTTTAGCCGTTCATAATCACGAGATGATTGCAGAACATTACCAATTGCCTTCGGCGAATTTGGCAAAAGAAGTTTATTATAAAATACAGGCCGGCGAATTTAGTTGGGAAGATGATTTCAAAGATTTACATCCTGCACCCTTTGGCCAGGAACTTTACTTTGAAACAATGAAATCATTATTGACCAACTGCTTTGAGAAAGCAGATAGCATGAAAAAAAAACTAAACGCCTATCAATTACCGGCGCCATTAGACCAATATAATTTTGACAATGGCTCCTATCTGTCCGTTCAAAATGCGCGAATAAAAAACGGATGGAAATTAATTCCTGACTGGGAGCCAAAGTACCAGGTTGGGACACGAGATGGATTTGTGCACGTACCGGTCCTGGAAGCAACGAACCCAGGCGCTGAACTAACACTTTCTTTTACAGGAACTGCAATAGGCATGGCAATTGTTTCAGGCCCTGACGCCGGAATAGTCGAGTACAGCATCGATAAAAAACCTTTTAAGAAAATAGATCTTTATACTCAATGGAGTCAATCCTTGTATCTCCCATGGTATGTACTTTTTGAGGAGAATTTGGCAAATAAAGGACATGTTTTACGATTAAGAATTGCCAGGGAAAAAAATTCCGACAGCAAAGGAAATACATGCCAGACGGTATATTTCCTGGTTAACCAATAATGCATCAATAATGATTTCGTTGTTTAAAAAATATTTCTTTCATCAATGCATAAGGTCAGTAACGCTGAATTCTTAATCATTTATTTCACCCTAACCGTAACTGATTCCTTTTTTAGTACATTCCAAATCTCCGGATCTTCAGCCCCCAACACCCATACCGAAATGCCACGCAAATGATTGGTGGAAGCCAGTTTAAACTTAGGCAAAAATGACTTTGCGTCTTCCATGAACAGCCAGTTAAAGATACCGCCCGCTTCCCAATGCGTATAAGGCACTTGCTGATCCGCCATCCATTCAGTAGAAACCTGGTATCTGTCCAGCAAATCTTTTGCAGCCGCATAGCTGATTTCATCGCGGGTAGAACGCGGTCCGGTAACTCCACCATCAGTAGGGAACCAGTAATCTGAATAAACAGGAATGCCCAGCGATATTTTAACTGCCGGGATACCTGAATCCAGCAAATAAGCCACGATCCTTTTCATCCATGGAATGCCTGCTACCGGGCCCGGTGGTGTGAAAGCGGTATGCTGATCGTAGGTCATGATGGATATAAAATCGCCGGCAGCCGCGATTGCCGGTATGTCAAATGCGCCACGCCAGTTTTCATATAAAAAACGTTGATACGCCGGATTAGCACTTTCAGGGGCAGGCTGCTCCGACTTTACCACGGCGCTGGAAATAGCAAATCCATATTTGTGAAGGCTGTCTGAAGTTTGTTCAAAAAATGACGTGTACGCATCCCTGTCACCAAAATAAATGCCCTCGATATCAAACTGCCAGCCATAGAATTGAAACTGTCGGGCATAAAAAAGCATCAACCGTATGGCTTCTTTCCTCGCAGATTCGGTTGTCAGTAAAGCGTGGATTCCTTTTTGATCAAAGGAAGCAAAAAGCGGCATTACTTTAATCCCTTTTTCCCGGGAAAGTTCCAGTACCCTCCTATCCACTTCACCGGTTATGACTCCTGCACTATCTATGTGGTATACATCCGGGCAAATGATAGAAATCTCATCGGCATGTTGCACGAAAGACTGATAGCCTTCCGGGGAGCCAACCATATAAAATAAATTTTCCGATTTATAGACTTGGGCGTTGCTGTCGCCTGTGTGCAGGGAAAATAGAATCATTAACCCAAAAGCAAACAGATCATTTATTTTATTTGTGGTCATAAAAAAATTTCGAAGGAAAAAAAAGTATCGCAAATTACATAATTATAAGTGAGTGTTTTGAGAGGAATTGGAAATGATTGTTATCGTAAAGTAATTTCTATTCACCAGATTGGTGACTCATTACAATGCCATGGGGTATTTGACAGTTGAATTGAAATGTGTTTACCCATCAGTCAGCGAAAATTCTTTTACCAGATGCAGGGATAATATGAATGACCCTTGATCGCCATTAAAAAATAAACTTTTAATTTTAAATCATCTAATCAACGAATTGAAAAATTCTATTGGTGACTTTCTGAGTTAAAAGTAAAAAAAAATGAAACACACCGAATCCAGCAAAGATGTAATTCTGCTAAAAAAAGGCGAAGGAAGAAAATATCATCTTGGGCCAATGACCGCCATTTTCAAGGCAGACAAAGATGAAACGGATAATAGATACAGCGTCTCAGAATGGTGGCTGGATCCGCATTCCGACGGACCAGGCGCACACTTGCATGAAAATATTGTCCAAACATTTTATGTGCTCGAAGGTCCAATCTCGTTTTTTGTTGGCGATAAGTGGATTGATGCTGAAGCAGGAACTTTTATAAGGATCCCTGAAAACACTATGCATACTTTCGTGAACAGGACAGACAAAAAAACCGGGTTTATTAATTTTGATATTCCGGGTGGATTTGAAAATGATATGCCTGCTATGGCTGCATGGTTTCACGCCAATCAATAATCTTCGTTGCGTAAATAAGTAAACGAACAAATAGGAATGATTTTGATTTATGATGATTTTGATGCGGGAGAATATCCACCGTGGTTTTAAACTTTATTTTCTTTTTTTTAATGGTGCTTTGAAGATTCACTAATGATCAATTTTGTATTGAATATCTTTGTTTCGAATTCGGTAACCGGCCTTTTGCTCTCAATGATTTGAATAAGCATTTGAGTAGCAGAAGCGCCGATTTCAAATGCAGGCTGCACAACGGCTGTAAGTGGCGGATTAAAAATGCCTGCGTTCACCGAATTAGTAAATCCTGCGAGTGCTAATTGTTCCGGTACTTTTATTTTCATTTGTGAAAGAATATTCAAGATAGTAGTACTTAATCTATCCGAAGCGGCGAGGATCGCATCGGGCTTGCCTTTTAGAGAAAGAAGTTCTTTGACCGCTGTGTATGCCTCTTCCCAAACCATGCCACCGTGCGTACAATATTTAATATATTTTTTATCTACTTCAATATTATTCTCTGTCAGTGCTTTAGTATATCCTTCAAGCCTTTCCACGGTAATGGACAGAAAATCAGAACTTGTAATGTGGCCTATCCGTTTAAAACCCTGATCTATAAGATGGCGCGTGGCATCATAAGCGCCCTGAAAATTATTGGAAACTACTTTGTGTGTGTTTATTTGATCAGGAACCCTGTCAAAAAAAACAATAGGCAATCCATTTTTTTGAACTTCTTTAAAATGATCCACGTTTTCTGTTTCAGCGGAAAGTGAAACCAAAAGCCCGTCAATTGATCTTGAAAAATGATGTTCAACATTCAATACCTCTCTGTTATAAGATTCATGTGTCTGGGTAACTATTACGTTATAATCTTTTGAGAAAGCAATAGATTCTATTCCATTAATTACCTGCGAGAAAAAATTATTGTCAATATTAGGAACAATTACGGCGATTGACTTACTCTTACCTTTTCTAAGATTCTGGGCTATGGGGTTTGGTCTATAATTTTGTTGCCTTGCATATTCCTTCACGATTGCCTGCGTTTTAGCGCTTATTTCATGACTACCTTTCAACGCTTTGGATACAGTTGACGTAGAAAGATGCAATGCTATGGCAATATCTTTAATAGTAACGGCTCTTTGTTTCAAACTAATGATTTCCTGTTAAAAAATATTTTAAAAAATAATTACCGCAGTGAACGATTTTTTTCAATTAATCCTGCGTGGAGGAATTGCATAATCATCAAGAAAATAATCAATCGATTGCACTCGAAATCTACAACGATTTCGTAAATAAATGCTGCTTTGTTAATGCTTTATTAATGATGTGTTAGTAATATTGAAAAATAAGAACGGCGACAACCAAGTTTTTTTATCGATTCAAAAAACAATATTCCTTTTTTAAACCTTCAATTATTTTTTTATAAAAAGCAAAGTCATTATGCAAAGTCAACTATTAAAAAAATTACTGTTTTTGTTTTGGGGTTTTTGCCTGTGCTGTATTTCTCAGGCACAAGCCATTAACGGCAAAGTAACCGGCGAAAATAATACACCGTTATCCGGCGTTTCCGTTCAGTTACAAAATTCCAATAAAGGTACCAGTACCGATACAAATGGAGAATTTTCCATTGCCGCTCCGCAGGGAGCTACGCTTGTATTCTCCTTCGTTGGATATACTACTTTGGAAAAAAAAGTATCTGGTAATTATTTATCGGTTGTTCTGGCACGAGGATCTGACAACTTATTATCTGATGTGGTAGTTGTGGGTTATGGCACTGTCAGAAAAGTTGACCTTACGGGTGCAGTTTCCACCGTTGATAGCAAAGTTTTGGTAAATCGGCCAGTTAATAATTCGCTTGAAGCACTCCAGGGTGCAGCCCCCGGTTTAGTAATTACCCGAAGCAGCGGTCAGCCTGGCCAGGAAGGATGGAGCGCGAATATTCGTGGCTTTTCATCGCTTAATGGTACCAATAGCCCGTTGGTAATAATAGATGGAGTAGAAGGAGACTTAGCATTAATTAATCCTGATGATATCCAATCCATTTCGGTTTTAAAAGATGCCGCCGCTGCGGCTATTTATGGTGCGAAATCTTCGGGAGGCGTTATTATCGTAACCACAAAGAAAGGTTCTTCCGGTAAACTAAAGTTGAGCTATACGGGTCTTTATTCCATTAATCAATTCTATGGAATTCCGGAGCGGCTACATTCCTGGCAAGAAGCGGAAATGGCAAACATTTCAAGGGAAAATGCAGGCCAGGCAGACTCCTGGAGCCAACAACAGATTGGCTGGATGAAAGATCCTGATTCAAGCTTTTACCAGAATCCTTCAAATCCGTCTGTAGTGGGTTTCTATTATGACCTCAATCAAATACCAATAGTAATGCGTAAATCGAGCCCGAGTCAAAATCACAACCTCTCTTTATCCGGGGGTAATGATAAAACACAATATCTTTTCTCGATGGGTTATTACACGGAAGACGGCGTCTTTAAAATGGGGCCCGATGGAACCAGCCGATACAATGCCAGGCTCAATTTAACGACGAAATTTAACTCAATTCTCAGCCTCGATTCCCGTCTTTCTTATACACAATCAAAAACAGAATCTGCGCATGCAGCCGTTAACGGTGATAATGCGCTGCTATATGGCATTTATCAGTTGAGAACAATCTACCCTATATTCCTCGAGGGAACAGACGATACCAAATATGCCTCCACAGGAAGTGGGCCTACTACCTATCAACAATTGATAGATGGTGGATATAACGATATTTACCAGAATAATTTTGATGGAGTTTTCACTTTAAAAGCAGCGAACCTGGTTAAAGGCCTCACTTTTCGGGCAATTTATAGTCCCCACCTCCAACAATATAACGTCAATAATTTTGGCAGGACTATTCCTTTGTATAGTTATGATAATACTGGTACTCCGCAAGTTGCCACCTATTTGAACAACCCAAATTCTATTGGAAAGACAAGGCAAACGGTACTGTCCCATGATGTTCAATTGCTGGCAGATTATAATTGGGATATTGAAGAGGATCATCATTTTCATGTACTTGGCGGTTTCCAATATCAGTACTATAATTATGATAATACTTACGCACAAGCACGAGCACTTATTTCCAATGATATCCCTTCATTAAATTTAAGTAGCAATCCTAATGTGCAGCCTGTTGTATCTGACGATATTGAAAACAACGCGTGGGTGTCGTATTTTGGCCGGTTCAATTACGATTTTAAACAAAAGTATTTATTTGAAGCAACACTTCGAAATGATGCCAGTTCCCGGCTGGCTCCCGGCCACAAAAGCCAAACATTTCCTTCTCTCTCTGCAGGTTGGGTATTAAGCAAGGAACCGTGGTTTAATAATGCGCTCGGATTTTTAGATGAATTTAAGCTAAGAGCTTCGTGGGGAACATTAGGAAATGCCCAATTGGGCAAACAATATCAGCACAATTACGATTATGTTGCTTCTCTTAGCAATGGGCCAAATTATCCATTCAATAATGTTGCGACTCCTTCTCTCTACCAGTCAGCACTTCCATCGCCAGGTCTAGGTTGGGAGACAATAGAAACAATCAATGGAGGCGTGGATCTTGCTTTATTCAATAGTCGCCTTCAGGGTAGCTTTGATTATTTTCAAAGGAATAATAATAACATGTTGATTGTATTAAACGAACCGGCAGTTTTAGGAGTTACCCCCAGCACTACTAACGCGGCTTCAATGAAAACATGGGGCTGGGAAGCCAGCCTTGGATGGAAGGATAAGAGCGGCCAATTCAGTTATTGGGCTAATTTTAATATAGGTGATAATAAAAATAAAATAACTAAATACCTGGGAAATGTTGTTTACCTGGAAGGGATTAACACGGCTATACCCGGAATGCCTATCAATTCTATTTTTGGATATAAAGATCAGGGCTATTTTGCAAACGCGGACGATGTTTCCAAACATGCATTCCAGGATAACCGTACCGGCCCCGGAGATATTATTTACCAGGATGTAAACAACGATGGTAAAGTAGATGGTGGAATTGGTACGGCTGCCAATCATGGAGATTTGGTTTATCTTGGCAATACTTCTCCCCGTTACAATTTTGGAACCACCATTGGTTTCGAGTGGAAAGGCTTTGATTTTTCTGCATTTTTCCAAGGTTCCGGAAAAAGGAGCATTATGCTTTATTCGTTAAGTGTTGTACCTTTTGTAAATAGCTGGCGGATGCCGTGGGAAATAAATACCGACTATTGGACTCCAACCAACACCGACGCAAGATTTCCCCGGTTATACGCCGGCGGAACTCAAAATACCCATGTTTCTTCCCATTGGGTACAAGATGCAGCGTATATCCGTTTAAAGAATTTACAGATCGGTTATACATTGCCAAGGCTACTGACAGAAAAAATAAAAATTTCGAAGGCTAGAATATTCTTCTCAGGAGAAGACCTTCTGACTGCTACAAAAATGTGGTACAAATATTACGATCCCGAAGACCCTAATAATGTAAGTTTCAACTATCCATTTAGCCGCTCCTATGCAGTTGGATTAAATTTAAACTTCTAATTTTTTATACACAGACAGCTAAAATATTTAAAAAATGAAACGAAATAATAAAATATATCTCAGGCTTTTTGCAATTATAATTCCGGCCTATCTATTAAGTTGTCAAAAAAAACTTGACCAGATTCCGCAAACATCTATATCAGATGCCAATTTTTGGAAAACCACAAATGATCTTTCATTGGCCTGTAACTATCTATATTCCTATTTGCCGGGCCTCGCCGCAAATGATCCTTCAGGAAATCCCTATCCCTATCAGGATCAGTATTCTGAGATTGCCTATAATGTAAATGGGCCAAATGCAATAAGCAATGGATCACGTTTGGCGCCCGCTACTTCGGGAGAATGGAGTGGATTTTATAGACTAATAAGAGCAGCCAACAATATTTTGGAAAAGTCTGTGACTGTTGCAGGTGATCAGCCAACCATAAATAAATATCTTGGCGAAGCCCGCTTCTTCAGGGCATGGGGATATTTTGAACTCGTAAAGCGATTTGGAGACGTTCCATATATTGACAGAACACTAACGACAAGCGACACGTTGTTATACTCGTCACGTACGCCGCGCGAGGTGGTCATTGATTCTGTTTATGCAGATTTGGATTTCGCAGCAGCAAATTGCCCAATGCCTGATGCGCAGCCTTCAGCAGAATACGGAAGAATACCCTCCACGGCGGCAACTGCTTTCAAATCAAGAGTAGCTTTGTTTGAAGGGACCTGGGATAAGTTTCATAGCGAGGGTAATGCTTCAAAGCACTTACAAGTTGCTATAGATGCCAGCAGCACCGTAATGAACAGTGGCAAACATAGTCTATTCACTTATGCAGCCCAACAAGACAGCAGTTACTATTATTTGTTTCAATATCAAAATGCCAGCACCCAACAGAATTACACTTATTCAACCAATCATGAAATTATCTTACCTCGCCTTTATGGACAAAACCAAACAAATAATATATCCTCTCACAGTTATGCAAGAGGAAGCGTTACTGATGGAGGAATTGCAGCCACAAGGGGGTTTATAGATATGTATTTATATAAAGACGGGTTGCCGGTTGGCAAATCTCCTTATGATTCTTCTTTAATGGAAACCAGCACGCTAACCCAATTTCGCAACAGGGATCCCCGCATTGGCATGACCATAATGAATAAGAATCAGTGGTACCCTTCGATTACCGGAATACATTTGTATCAACCTGGTCTTATTTATCACACCAGGAAATACGGCACCATTCTGGATTTTACAGCTGGTGTGAGTTTTATAAATTTTATAGTAATCCGATATGCAGAAGTCTTATTAAATTATGCAGAAGCAACATTCGAATTAAACGGTTCTATAAGCGACGGCGATCTGGATGCAACAATCAACCTTCTTCGTAACCGCACAACCAATAATAATCCTGCACTTTTGCCACAACTTACCAACAATTTTGTAGCTTCAAATGGATTAGATATGCGTGCCCAGATCAGGAACGACAGAACCGTAGAACTTGCATTCGAGGGCTTTCATTATTGGGATATTATAAGATGGAAAACGGCGGAAAATATACTACCAAATACGTTATTAGGCCCTAAATATTTTCCCGACGAAATGAAAAATGTTCCAAGTGCCCAGTATGATCCCAATGGATTTGTAATTGTGGAAGATGCTTCTAAGAGGAGCTTTAAGCCACAGCGTGATTACCTGTGGCCATTGCCGACAAAGGAATTGGGCTTAAATGCAAAGCTTACCCAAAATTCCAATTGGCAATAAAGGTTGCCGGAAATTTGAAAAAAATTTTAAATTCTGTCAAATGAAAAATTTTATCAAGCAGCCATTTAGTTTCTTGATGGCTTTTCTGATTATTCTGGGTTGTAATCCCGTCAATGGCCAGGTCACTCATCGCAATCTGCTACCTGAATTTGCCACACCGGAACTGACACAGGAAATAATTCCGAAGGAAAATTTTAAACCTTTCCCTCAAACGCCGGATGGTTGGAAAGCCATTTTACCCGACTCGGTGGTAGCTTTAATAATAAAGAAGGGAGAAGATGAAATTAATAAACCCTTTGGAGGAATTCCTGCTACTGTCATGTTGGATTATGTGCGCAATAGTAATCGCTCTGATTATGAAAAAGCCTCTTTTCAAAAACGGAACCAATTGTTTAACATGGTCATGGCAGAATCAGTAGAAGGAAAAGGGAAATTTATCGATCAAATCATCAATGGCATCTGGTCAATTTGTGAAGAAAGTTTTTGGGGTGTAAGCGCCCATGTCGGCATTCAAAAAGCAGGAGCCGGATTGCCGGACGTACAGGACCCGATAGTGGATCTTTTTTCTGCCGAAACCGGTGCAGTACTTGCATGGACCGATTATTTTGTTGGCCCCGAATTAGATAAAGTTTCCAAATTAATTCGTCTGCGGATCCGCTATGAAATTGACAGAAGAATTTTCCAGCCAATGGCCACAGCCAAATACGGCTGGATGGGTGGAGGGAATCCCGATGCTAAAGTCAATAACTGGGCACCATGGATTGCCTCTAACTATATTACGGCTGATTTATTAATTGAAAAAAACGAAGTGAAAAGAACACAGGCATTAAACATCGCTATTAAGATTATTAACCAGTATGTAAATGGATTGGGCGACGATGGCGGGTGTGATGAAGGGCCATCCTACTGGACGGCGGCAGGGGCTTGTGTTTTTGATGGTTTAAATTTATTGTATGATGCAACGGGCGGGAAATACAATATCTACGAAGATTCTTTTATCAATAAAATGGGCGCTTACATTTATAACACTCATATCGATGGGAAGTATTTTATCAACGTAGCGGATGCCCACCCTGCCATGGAGCCTGATGGCTTATTGATTTTTAGATTTGGAAGAGATGTGCACAACAAAGATATGATGAATATGGGCAGCTGGGCTTTTCACACGTATGATGAAAAAGGTGCCGGCTCAGAAAATTTCCACCGTACGCGTAGTCTCTATGATCTTTTAGCCATCAAGGCCTGTACCGGTTATCCCTACAAGAAAAATCCGGCAAAGGATGTTTGGTACAGCGATGTACAGTTAATGGCTTCCCGTTCTGATAATGGATTATTCCTTGCTTCTCATGCGGGAAATAATGGAGAAAGCCACAACCACAACGATGTTGGAGACTTTGTGGTTTATGCCGACGGCAATCCTGTAATCATTGATGTTGGCTCGGGCACTTATACCGCCAGGACTTTTTCAAAAGACCGATATAAACTTTGGTTCAATACATCAGCTTATCACAACTTACCAACCATTAATGGAACGGAACAAGACGCTGGCGTTCAATTTGCGGCTACCTATGTCAGTTATACAAATAGTAAAACTAGTTCGCAACTTAATATGAACATCTCGAAAGCATACCCGGACTCGGCAGGAGTCAGCAGTTGGGTGCGCATAGTAAAATTGGATAAAACGAAAGGAGTTATTGAAGTAAACGATAAATATGAAATGAGGAAAACGTTTGTGAATCTTACTCAGACATTTATGACTGTTTGCATTACCGATATTACGACTCCGGGGAAAATAATTTTCCACATGCCCGATCAGAGCAAGGTTTATTTAGATTATGATCCTGCTTTGTGGAGCATTCATAAAGAAAACATGGAACTCATCACTCCCGAAGACCAGGGTTTAAAAAATAGCTGGGACGGCAGAAATATCTGGCGCATATTGCTAATCGATAAGTCTCCTGCTAAAAATAAATCTTTCTCATATAAGATTCATCGATAAGACTGATTAATCAGGATATTTTCAGTACACTTGCTAAAATGAAAAAATCAATATTGGTTGAATTTTCACATTTAAAATAATTCACAAACATGAAAAAAAATTCCATTGTCATTTTTCTGCTTTACCTGACTGCTTTTTCTTACGGCCAAACAAACACGTCTAAAAATATAATGCGTCAGTTAATAAAAGAGAATTTCGCATTCGCGGATACGCAGTACCGTTATATGATGACGTTGACGCCTGCTGACAGGTTGCCGCAATCGTATGAAGAAAAAGATAACAAATTTATATCGAAAGACATTGGATGGTGGTGCTCGGGTTTCTACCCAGGCTCGCTTTGGTATATTTATGAACAAACAAAGGATGAAGCGATTAAGAAAGAAGCAGAAAGATCCATGGATTTGCTGGTGTCTAATCAAACAAACACCGGCACTCATGATTTGGGCTTTATGATGTATTGCAGCTTTGGTAATGCCTTCCGGCTTACGAAAGATGAAAAATACAAAGACATTATTTTTCGTTCGGCGCAATCGTTATCAACAAGATACAGGCCTTCTATAAAATCGATTCAAAGTTGGAACAGCAATAAATATTTTAAATGCCCTGTTATTATTGACAATATGATGAACCTTGAAATGCTTGACTGGGTGAGCGATAATGGCGGAGATAAAAAGTATAAAGAAATTGCGATCAATCATTCCAACACCACGATGAAAAATCACTACCGACCTGATTACAGTTCTTATCATGTGGTAGATTATAATTTACAAACCGGCGGAGTAATCCGTAAAGCCACGTGGCAGGGCGCTGCAGATTGTTCTTCGTGGTCACGAGGCCAGTCATGGGGGCTTTACGGCTACACAATGATGTACCGCTTTACAAAAGATAAAAAATATTTAGATTTCGCGCGCCATATCGCCCACTTCATTTTGAATAATCCAAATCTCCCGGAAGATAAAATACCTTTTTGGGATTATGATGCACCGCAAATTCCCTATACAGAGAAAGACGCGTCTGCTGCTGCTATCATGGCATCTGCTTTACTTGAGTTAGGGCAATATACAAACGGTAATGAGAAACAGGAATTTGTTATAAGCGCAGAAAAAATATTAGAATCCCTGTCGAGTGATAAGTACAGAGCGAAAGCAGGACAAAACGGAGGATTTTTATTAATGCACAGCACAGGTGCTAAATCGCTAAATTCAGAAGTGGATGTACCACTTATATATGCAGATTACTATTTTTTAGAAGCGTTGAAAAGATACAAAGATTGGTACTTGTAATGCTAAAAGGCTTAAAGCCGAACGCTGAGGGCTCAAAGCGGAAAACATACAGTAAACAAACCATCCTACCGGTAGGCAGGCAATTAAACGGGATTTTTATTTTGCTTTAGCGATTTTGGCTAAAGACGTTAGACTCCTATCAAAATAAAAAGAGGCCGCCGGTAAGCAAGGCAGCCTCTTTTTTTTAAAGTTTAGTTATACATTAAATGAATACCCATCCCTGTATTGTCTTCTTACAAATTGATTGGCTTCATCAAAATTGGTGATCTTCATATTTTCGGCATCCCACAGCAGTTTCTTCCTTCCGGGAAAATTGCCTGATGCATCTTTCACATTCCAGCTACGTAATGCCAGATTTGCAAAAAGAACAGTTTCGGTAAGGGGACCTGCATAATCGAAATTTGAACTGGTTTTTCCTTTGCCATAACCTGCTATCGCCGCATTCACCCATTGAGCATAGTGCCCTTCCTGTCCCCCTGGTACGCGGTCAACGGTTTGAGGAACATTTCCTACTTCCTTTGTTCTTGACGTAGGCAAGAGTGTGGGGTCGGCGCCATAACATCCGCACATCATTTTGCCTTTGGTTCCTTCTATGATTGCGCCTCCGTCAGAATTTCCCATCTCTTCATCAGGGCCCAATTCTTCGGGTCGTTCCGGGCGTATATTGCCATCCATCCACGTAAGTTTTACATCCGGCTTGCCATTCTTTCCGGGGAATTTCATTGTAATAGATGAAGCGACCGGGCAGCTTTCAGGATGATAAACAGGGTTCCACATTTTCTCATAAATATCTGCAACACTGCACTCTACTTCGGAAGGATAGCCTAAGCCGGCAACTTTAAATGCCGGATCAATGATATGGCAACCCATATCACCCAACGCACCAGTACCAAAATCCCAATAGCCACGCCAGCTAAAAGGTACGAAGCCATCATGGTATTCGTGAAAAGCCGTTGGGCCAAGCCATAAATTCCAGTCCAGTTCTGTTGGTATGGTATCTTTTGTAGTTGGATATCCGGTACCCTGCGGCCATACCGGCCGGTTGGTCCAGCAGCGAACTGTATGTGCATCACCAATTAATCCGGCGTTGTACCAATCCTCCATTTGGCGCACGCCATCGCCTGATGATCCCTGGTTGCCCATTTGAGTGACCACTTTATATTTGCGTGCTGCTTCCGTTAACATCCTTGCTTCGTAAATATCGTGCGTCATTGGTTTTTGAACATATACATGTTTGCCCATCTGCATAGCCATTAGGGCTGCTACCGCGTGGCAGTGGTCGGGAATGGAAACAGAAACGGCATCAATATTTTTCTTTTCTTTATCAAGCATTTCCCTGAAATCTCTGTAATAAGTTGCTTTTGGAAAATTCGATCTTGTTTTAGCAGATGCGCGGTTGTCCACGTCGCATAACGCTACAATATTTGCATTGCCCGATTTGAAAAAATTAGCAATATCACTTTGCCCCTTGCCACCGGCTCCAATGGATCCGATATTTAATTTATCACTTGGGGCTACAAAGCCTCTGCCCAGGACATGCCGCGGTACAATAGTGATGCCTGCAGCCACTAAGGAACTGTTCTTAATAAAACTTCTTCTTGAAGAATTTTTCGTTTTGTCATCGTTCATATCTGTTATCATTTAAAATGTGAAGAAAATATTTTGTGTCAGCAAGGTATAAATGTTTTGGGAATTGTAAAAAAGGAATTGTCGTCCGTTGTTTTGTAATTCCTGTGAATAATACGTTAGGGTATCTATTGGGCCTTTTGCTTTAAATCGAAAAAAATAGTACCACTGTCTGGCAGAAGCATTTCCTTTTTTAATAATCCACGGCGTGATCGTGGTTGGTATTCTGTCCGCTCCAAATCCTTTTAGAAGTCCATTCTTCATCCTTTCCCTGCCAAAATTTATTGGTTGCTGGTAACCCCAACATTAAGAAAGCTTCCGAACATAAATATAAACTACCTGTCGAAATGTAGGCTTCTCCCATATTAGGCTGATGGCCGTACACACCAATTTGTAACCAGCCGTTTTTATCAAAAGTTTCGGGTGCTTCTACTTGTCGCCGAATGACGGCATAAAGCGCCGCGCGAACTTGTTGAGATTTTAGATCAGCAGGCAGTTCCTGCATAAGAGCGATCTGAGATAAAACCTGAAACGCGCCAAAACGATAAGCGGAAGAACGGCCTATCACCGGATAAGTACCAACCGGAGAGATAAGCATTTCCTGTACCTGCGCATATCGCCGCGCACGTTTCAGCACGAGCTCGTATTTGTTTTGCAATTCCGCATCAGCAACGTTGTGCACGCTATCTTCTTCCACGATTGTTTTTAAAACATCTATCAACATAGGTTGCATTACAAAACTGTTGTAATAGTCCCAGTGAAAACTGTTCCCATCACCATAAGTACCGTCTCCTTTATAATAGCTCAGGCATTGATCGATATATCCGATGGTTTCCTCCCGGTCAAACGATCCATTGAATTTATATAAAGCGGCTTCGATGGTAGCGCTAAACATGACCCAATTATTTTGATAATGGGTTATTTCACCACTTTTTTTTAGCGCAGCGATCACATTATTTTTCGTTTTTTTGTCCAGCGGATCCCATAATTGATGAGGCGCGCGCAGCAGTCCCTGGGCAAGGAATGCAGCATCCACAACCGGCTGTCCGCAACAATTGAAGTTCATATAATCCGGTCCCGTTGAATCAGTGGCATTGTGCAGGCATAGTCTCGCTAGCTCAATATATTTTTTTCTCAATTTCCCTTCCGGCGTATTATCCGGGCCTAATTCCAACCAGGGCGCTATCCCGGAAAGCAGGCGGCCAAAGGCTTCCAGATGCGTATATCTTTCCCTGTGTTCACCGGAAGATTCTACCGGCATGTCTTTTTTTAATTCGTTTTTACTTAATGCTGTTAGAACAGGATTTGAAATTTTCACCAAAGTTTTTACTAAATAGGCTCGTTCCTGAGGTCCGGCAGTACTGCTTTTGGGATCTATTTGCGAAAACGATGTTTCGAAAAGGAATACGGACAAAGCGAAGAATATTGTTTTTTTCATCAAAGTAAATTTATGAAAGTTTGTTAACATTTTCTCATTGCGGTTCGTCCAATGTTCAGATATGGGCCTTTACAGCACTTCTAAGAAAGATTTTATGGCAAAAAAAATCATAAAGACTTCGTGCCCGATAAAAATTTTCTAACCCGGCACCTTTCTCATTATAGACATGAATAACCAACTGCCCATATTCTAAAATAAAGCATTCCAATGAATGCTATAAGTCAATTATAGCATTGCTTCATAAAAAAGCGAAAACCTTTAGGCATGAATTCCTGCATAAAACAAAATGTACCTAATCAAATTTTTTCTAAATAAATTTTACCTATTTTTGTGCGCCAAAAAAAATAGGGTCCTGTGGCCGAGTGGCTAGGCAAAGCTCTGCAAAAGCTTCTACAGCGGTTCGAATCCGCTCGGGACCTCTTAAGTAAGGATTACCAATCGGTGATCCTTTTTTATTTTTATCTATCCTTACTGTTATCGTCTGGTTTTCAGATTGTTATAACAGTTTTCAGTCATTCTCTGTTTTACCTTCATATTCATCTTTACTTCACTTTAATAGACCATTAAATAGACCGAAAAATTTGGTCTATCTAATACAGATTTAGAACTCTCGCCGGACCTGGTAAAAGTGAGCAGTAAACAATAAAATGTGATATATGAACTTACTGTTAAGCCTGTTTGTAAAACAGGAAAAATAAGAAAAGACGGTAGCGCATCTATTGGAATTCAATATTGCTTTACCAGTAAAAAAAGGGCATTGCTCGATTCGGGTTTGGCTATACTGAATGAAATACAAAAAAATACAACGCTGACGAAGGCTTTTTTTAATGAACCAAATGTCGCCTATGCTAAGTAGTAGTTAGTACAAACAGCAGTTTGGTGGTGGTTTTATAATTTAAGCATACTATGAATCGAGCATCCCTTCAAACAATTTATTCTTTTGTTCTTTTGAAAGCTGTTTATTTTTTATTTCCTGGAAATCATTCTGATATTGATTTTCTGCTTCCGTTGTTTCAAATTTCTCCTGCCATTTAGCCCAGAACTTTTCTGGTGTGCCATTAGTGGCGTACAAAGCATGGTTACAACTTAGCGACAATAAAACCTGCGCATATACATACAATGAACGGATGCCATCTTCCTGCTGACTGCGCAGTTGCTGGCTGATAGCCTGTGCCAGCGGCTCTTTCATGTCAGGGCGTTTACACTCTATGATGCATAAGGGTATTCCGTTTATGAACAGAACAATATCCGGGCGGTAATGTTCCTTACTCGTACTCCGCATTACACTGTATTCTTCCGTTAGATAAAATACATTATTCTCCGGGTTTTTCCAGTCTATATATTGAAGGGTAAAGCTTTTTTTATCGCCATCTACATTTTGCTCAAATGCCTTACCCAACGTGATTAAATTATAGGCTGTCTCACAGGCTGAAATGTAACCTTCATTCATTGGCAAATCTTTCAACACACGAATGCCGTTTTCAATATTGGAATCGCTGATATAAGTTGTTTTACTGGAACTGATTCTTTTTTCTGAATTGATTTCTTTTAATTGCTTACGCAATATATCTTCCGGGATTACATTGGAAGTTTTATTATTTCTTAATTGCAATGCTTCATCCTGAGACAAATATTTATAACCCAGATTTTGCAGGAATTGTAAGGCAGGTATTTGGGAAATGTGATCTTCTTTGAATGATGGTGTGTCCATTAATTTTAGTTGTAAACTTTTTGTAACTTTCTGCGAACTTTTTGTAAACTACAGATATATTGCATATACTTTCATAATCATTTCCCAAAGGGAAAAGGATCTGGTTTGCCGCAGTACCGTAATTGCGGCTTTTTTATTTCTTTTTTGTTTCATACCATTTTAGCTTTTTTTCAAAATATTCTTTATTTCTTCTATTATCAATATGAAAACTGGTGATGATTAAATAATCCGGCATTATTTTCTCCATAATAATTAAAAAATCTCCATACTGATACCAATAGTAATCGCGTATAGAGCCATCATCTTCCTTACAATTGAAATAGTTGGTTCAATTACATCTGCTCCTGTAATCCATGGGATTTCACCAGACCAATAATTCTCATTCTGTGTTGAGGGTGTTCCTCCATTCAAGAATTTATCACAAACATCTTTTACAGTTTCCACCTCCCAATCCCTCGGAATTTCAGCATTATAAAAATTTTTTGTATTTATTTTCGCTTTCATATTTCAATAATCGCTGCCGGGTTAAATAATTGATGTTCGTTGTTCTGCACATAACCCAACTGGTTGGTGAGCATGGTGGTGTTACCAACACTAAATGGCGGTGTGTTGCAATGGTGGTGTCCGTAAATCCAATATGCAGCATGGCTGCTTTCAATAAAGCCGTGCAATTCCACAGCAAAGGCGCTGTTGATGTCGCTGTTTTTGTATTGGCTTGGATAATTCTTCAGTGTAGGCACATGATGTGTTACCACGATTCGTTGATTATCTGCTGGTTTTTCAAAAACTGTTTTTAAAAATTCTAAATCTGTTTTGTGTAGTTCATTAAAATCTTTTGGCGTAATGGTTTTACCATTTTGCTTAATGAGGTTGAAATCATTTACACTTTTTTGCACTGTGTATTCAAGCTGAGGTGGTATGTGACTCCATAAAGTAGAGAATATTAATTCAACATTTTTATAAATAATAATTTGGTTGTTCAGTAAAACAACATTTTCTTTAATTTTTTCTTTTAGGGGTTGAAAATTTTCTGTCCTTACTTCCGCCAAATCACTATGATAATATTCGTGATTGCCGGGTATCCAGTAAGTAGTTTCGAAATTGGCTGCACACCAGTCAAGAAAATGGCAGGGCTTGCCCAATAATTTGAATGGCAAAATATCTCCGGCCAAAATCAAAATTTCGGCTTTGGGCAATAATGGATTTTGCAGCAAATAATTTTCATTTGCTTTAAATTCTAAATGCAAATCGGAACAATATTGAATAGATAGTTTGCTCAAAATTTTATTCAGTTAAAAAGGTTGATTGCAATTGTGCCAGCAATTCATCCGGTTCCAAAGCATCCAATCCCATTTCTTTAAACATGGCTTTCACATCGGGTTGTTCTGCTTTTATCAGTTGAATGTATTGGCTGATGTCGGCTTTAATTTTGTTAGGACATTTTACTTTGCTGTCGGCAGTAAGCGTTACCGCTAACCGTAACACATCGTTCTTATGTTTCCTGATATGCTTTGAATCAATTGGCTCACCTGCTTCTTTTCGTTGCAGCATATTGAGGTAAGCACTTGTTTTTAATGCGATGAGTGCTTCAGCAGAAGCAACAGGCAATTCATCAACCTGCTGTGTGTTTGCAAGAGTGAATTGATAATATTCATCGTCCATTAGAATGGCAGATAAGCTTGATAAATCTTCTTCAACCGGAACAGGGGTAAGGTGCATTCCCTCAATTTACTGAATCACATCAGGCCGTTTAGAAAATAATTCTATCAGCACCGGAAAATTTTCATCAGCAGGATTAGCAAAGCGATAATATTTTTTTTCTTTTTCTTCCACCTGTTTTCGATCGTAATTTCCTGCTTTAATAAATTCCCAAAATTGTTTTACAAAAGCAGCATCAAGGGCCTCTATTACCAACACCAAATCAATATCCTTTGTAGCCCTGAAAACCAAACCTCTTTCTGCAAATTGCGTATCGCAAGCAGTACCGCCAATTATAATATAGCTATTTGCAAAATCTTTGAACCAGCTTTTAAATTGCTCTAATTCTCTTACCATTTTATTTTATTTACCAGGTGCTCTAATTCAATTTGTGTTCTTTCATCGTTACTGTTTCTTATACTCAGATATAGTGACAGCTTATCCACATATTTTCCTTTGCTTAATAATTCAGGATTGTAATTCCACACCTCAAGCAAATAATTTCCTTCATAAGGATTTGCATCTATGAGAAGCTTTTTCTTTTTAAGCATTACATAATTCTCTTTGCTAATGGCAACTGTTTTTATTTTACCTGCATTTAAATGAGTATAATGTTCCATTGCCGTTTCGCCTGCATACAAAAATCGAATTGAAGGGGGCAATTGATCTACAAAAACTTTTAGCCTGACGGGATTGATTGCTACCGCCACTGCTTTATTCCACAACTCTTTTTTAGTTAAAACAAACTCCAGTGCTTTTTCTTTTGTGCCAATGATGTTGCAAAGTGAAAACTGCATCAGTTCTTTTGCAGCACGGCTAACCGTCATTGCTGAATAGCCAGTTTTTTCTGCAATTATTTTTAATTGCATTTCATCAAGATTTTCTACCTGTAGATGAAACAGTAGCAAGCATTGTGTGGCAGGGCTTAATTTATCACGATGGCCTACAGGTTTTCCTCTTTTCACTTCATTCAAATCAATCAACAGGTGCGGGATATAGAGTTGCTTGCCTGGAACAATAAATGGAATTTTCTTTTCCACCAATCTCTTTCGTTGAAATGCTTCAATATGGTCAATCAAAAACACCATAGGTAAACTGCTGATCTCCTCCAGTTGCTGCTGCTGTTTTTTCAATTGATTAGGAGTAAAATTTTTGACAGATAATAATTCTGCCAATACAATTTTCTTTTCTTCAATTACCGCAGCATGAAATTTGAAAGCTTTGCTTAGGTAGATTGGCAGCTTGTTTACAAAAGCCAAAGTGGTTTTCGTCGGCTTAATTCTGATACCTGATATTTTCCCTAATTGCTCTATTGTACTTTTCATATTGAAGGTATTAACGTTTAATTTGCACGATAACACTTTTAATGTTATCGTGCAAAGATAGTGTTACCATCAATTCATCAGCTCCTTTAAATATTTCTGCATCTCATTTTGCACCATTACCAATTCTTTTTCAAGTGCATCAATCTCGTTTTGTACTTTTTCAATATCCACTTCGGGTTCTTCTTCAAAGGTGTCAACATATCTTTGAATATTCAGGTTAAAATCATTTTCTTTTATTTCATCAAACGTAGCCACATAGCTGAACTTATCTTCTACAACGCCAGGAAGGTAATTTCCCTTTACAAATTTTCTATACGTTTCTACAATATGATCGATGTGGTTTTCATTTAGCCTGTTTTGGTTTTTGCCGCTATCATAATGCTGGCTGCTGTCAATAAATAATACGTTTTTATTGCCTTCTTTTCCTTTATTAAAAATTAATATCGCCGCTGGAATTCCCGTACCAAAAAATAAATTAGCCGGTAAAACCAATTACCGCTTCCAACAAATTTTCCTCAATCGTCTTCTGCCTTATTTTTCCTTCACTCGCTCCCCGAAATAAAACGCCATGAGGAACTACTACGCCAATTTTTCCTTTTTGTTCGTAGGCAATCTCAATCATGTGGGAAATAAAAGCCCAATCTCCTTTACTCTTTGGCGGAATCCCGCGCCAAAAACGATTATACTTAGTTCTTTCGCGTTCAACGCTCTTTTTCGAGGTGTGATTTCCGGGTTGTTCCCGTTGATTTTTTACATCCATATTGTTTCTTTAAATATTTTGTTGAGCAAAAAATAGTCCAGGGTGAAGTGCGCCCAATCAATTATTCTTTTTGCTCATTGACGGGAAAATTCCTTTTTAAATGTTTATAAGCGATTGAAGTAGCGCTGCACCTATTTAATGCGAAAAAAAATACACAAAATGGTTTCTCACTTTTTCAGCCATAATACTTATATCCATTTAAAATTTAGCCCGCAGAGCTGGCGTCAATCTATGTGCAACGCTAAAGAAAATAAAAAATTTAAGTATCTGTTGCTTCACTGTTAGAAAGACTTCTTTGCATGTGGAAATGATATTCTATAATTCTCCCGTTTCTAAGGACAGACTATTGTAAATAAAAATTGGAAGAATACGCTAGTCTTTCTGAATTAGATCGAAGGCTCAATTGCGAGTTGGCGAAAAAAAGATTATTTCCCTTGCGTTCAAAAGACACAAAAATCTATTAGAGTTTTTTCTATACATGAACTTATATTTCGGCCAAAGGGAAGACAATTCTACCTGCTATTTAATCGCATTTTTCTGAAAAAAGATCGAAATCGGTTTATGATTTATCAAAAAAGTGGAATAAAAGATTTGATATTCAAATTATTTTTGAGCTGTTTTTGTGAGATAAATGGCGCCCCTACCCTTTTATCTTCTTCGTGTACAAATAAATTAAAAATGTCGTTTGCTAAGAAAATGAGATCGTTGGTTTTGCTAAGTGTTTTAATATATGTTCAAAGCAATGCCCACGACCAATTCAAGGATTCCCATAAACCCCGCATTGATTTTTATGCGATGGCTGATTTTAAATCGGTTCAAAAAATTGATGCGCACGTTCATATCCGCACCTTAGATACTTCTTTCGCTCACCAGGCAAAAAAAGATAATTTTCGTCTCCTGAGTATTGTAGTAGATGAAGACCCCGGCATCAAGATACAACAACAGGATGCTATTTATCAAAAGAGACTCTTTCCCGGTGAGGTGTCGTTTGCTACTGCTTTCCCTGTAAAAAATTTTAAAGATGCCAAATGGGAAAAAGAGACAATTAGCGACCTGGAAAAATCATTTTCTGAAGGGGCTATTGCAGTTAAAGTCTATAAGAACATTGGAATGCAGTTAAAAGATAAGGCCGGTAATTTTGTAATGATCGACAATCCAAAATTTGACCCGGTACTGGATTTCCTGGCGAAGCGCCACATTCCT
>Ga0164241_10002132_pt1 | contig 22184 bp, 12 predicted proteins | sample OricomyardsoilBY_FD_108780 | JGI IMG/M metagenome (GOLD analysis project Ga0164241, IMG submission 108780) | Backyard soil microbial communities from Emeryville, California, USA - Original compost - Back yard soil (BY) | ecosystem: Environmental > Terrestrial > Soil > Unclassified | place: USA... | reverse complement strand
CGGCAATCACGAGCTCGACTGGACCCCCGCCGGCTTGGCCGCGATTCTGGCGGCTGCCAAGCAGCAGGGCGTGACGGTGCCGATCGTCGCTAGCAACATCCAGTTCAGCGACACCGACGACGGCGACGACGCGCTGGAGGCGCTGGCGAAAGCGGGCACGATCCGCACGAAATTGGTGAAGACCGTCGGCGGGCTCAAGGTCGGAATCTTCGGCTTGCTGGGGGCAGACGCGGCGCAGGTCACGCCCCAAGCCGCCCCCGTGACGTTCGAGGCGATCACTGACGCCGCCGCTCGCATGGTCGCGGAGCTGCGCGACACCGATGGCGTGGACCTCGTGATCGCGCTGTCCCATTCCGGCATCGACCGCGCTGGCGCGGGTGAGGATCGCGAGCTCGCGAAGGCGGTCGCCGGCATCGATGTGATCGTGAGTGGACACACGCACGACTCGCTCGAGGAGCCGGTGCGGGAAGGCCGCACCCTGATCGTAACCGCTGGTTCGTACGGCCGCTTCCTCGGCGAGCTCGAGCTGACGGTGACGCCCCCCGCGAGCCGAGGCGACGCGCCCGAGGTCGTGCTCGACGGCTACGACCTGCTCGACATCGATGACTCGATCGAAGGTGATGGGGATACGGAGGCGTTGGTCAGCGCCTACATCGACGGCATCGACACGGCTCTGGGCGCGAGCGGCCTGTCTTATCGTGGCGTCGTCGCGCAGACCGAGACCGATCTCGCGCTGCCCGAGTTTTCCGAGGCCCCGGTCGGAAACCTCGTCGCCGACGCCTACCGTACGATCGGCTCCGCGCTCGACCCGGAAGACCCGCCCGTCCTCGGTTTCGACGCGAACGGCCAGCTCCGGGCGCCGATCGCTCGCGGGCAAACGGGCGAGGTTTGGCTCGCAGATCTGTTCCGGGTGGTGCCGATCGGCATCGGTCCCGATCAGAAGCCGGGCTTCCCTCTCGTCACCTACTACCTGAACGCCGCCGACATCGCCTCCGGGCTCGAGCTCGGCGCGTCGAACGGCGCGCTGTCCAACGACTACGTGCTGCAACTCTCGGGGGTGAAGGTCGAGTACGACATGAGCAAGCCGTTGTTCGGCCGCGTCGCTCGCGTCACGCTCGCTACCGACGACGGCGAGCAAGAGCTCGATCCCAGCGATACGACCATCTGTTACAAGGTCATTTCTACCAGCTACGTGGCGGGCTTGCTGGGCGTCGTCGAGCGCACGACGAACGGCCTGCTCGCCGTGAACGCCAAAGATTCGGACTGCGAAACGCTCGTCGATCCCACCACGCGTTACGTCGACGCCGATCCCACCGCTCAGGGCGTCCAGGAGCTCAAGCAATGGCAGGCGCTCCTCGAGTACGTCACGGCTTTCCCCGATACCGACGGCGACGACGTGCCCAATATCCCCGCTTCGTACGGCGAGCCGCAAGGCCGAATCGTGGCAAAGTGAGAGCGCGCATCCACCTCCGTCGCCGCTCGTGGGCGTTGATTGCGGCCGCGCTCGGGGCCGGGTGCACGCCGGACGTGGGCGCCGACCCCGTGCCGGAGGCGATGGAGCTCGACACCGAGGCCGCGCCGCCACGCGTGCCCCAGCCGACCAATCTCGTCGTCAACCCTCTCACCGGTCTCATCGATTTCTCGCTCGCCGGCGCCGCGCTGCCCGACGATTGTAGCGACGCGACCGCGATCTCACCGGCCGAGTGCGCGTTCGATCGCTACCTCGAATCGCTGGACGGCTTTCCGACCGTCACGCCCGCCGCCGCCCCCGCCACCGCCGCCCTCGATCCTGACACCATCACGCTCGGAGACAACGTCGTCGTGCTCGCCCTGCGGGACGGCGACGCCGTGCCGGAGATTGCGCTTGGTTTCGACGCGGCGACGCGAGCCCTCGGCGTGCGGCCGGTGCCGAGCTGGACGATCGGGGAGACGTACTTCATCGGCGTGCGAGGCTATGCGGCAGGGGTGCGGGCAAGCGGGGGCCAGCAGGTCGTGGGCTCACCGACGCTCGCGTTGCTCAAACAGGAGTCGTCGCTCACCTGCGGCGCCGAGTCTCCCGAAGCAATCGAGAAGAGATGCCCCGGGCTCAGCTTGCTCTCGCAGAGCCAGCCGGAAGCTGTTGCGCGCGAGAGCCTGGTCAGGCTCGAGCAGATTCGCCTCGGCTACGCGGCGAGCGGGGTCTGGGAGCGCATGGCCGAGGCGGGTCTGCCGAAGGCCGAAATCGCGTCGCTGTGGGGCTTTCCGATTCACTCGGGGTCGGTCGCGGAGCTCGATCCGACCGCCGGCCTGGTGCCGCACGTCACGGCCGCCGACGAGATCCGCGTCGACGTCCAGGGGCCGGTGGACCCGGCGACGGTCATGGGCTTCGTGATCCGCGAAACGGCGGGCTCAGTCGTGCTGATGGACCTGACCGCAGCCGGGGCGGGCGACCTGGTGGCGGGCTTTCCGCGCATCAGCGCCCGCTACGTCGACGGTGCGATCGTGATCGCCGGCACCGAGCCCTTCATCGCCACCCACCAGTACGGCCTGCTCATGACCCGCGGCGTGCACGATCCGAGCGGGGCGGGGCTGGTGCCGCCGCCGATTTCGGTGCTGCTCACGTCGATCGCGCCCGTGGCGGACGACGCCGGTCATAGCCTGCTCTCCAGCGTGAGCGATGCGGACGCGGTCGAGCTCGAAGCGGGTCGGAGGCAACTGGCCCAGCTGTTCGACAATCCGATCCTCGCGCCGCTCACCGGCCTCGTGCGCGAGGACCTCGTCTATTGTTTTGCTTTCGAATTGCAGGCGCCGTGATGCAGCAATCTCTTTTAAGACTCGGGCTGTTCGCCGCCAGCATGCTCTCGGTTCTGCCGAGCCGCGCGAGCGGTTTCTTGATCTACGACCTTTCGGGCGAAGCCATCGGTCGCGCGTCTGCCGTCAGCGCCGACGTGACGGAGCCGGCCGCCAACTGGTTCAATCCGGCGGCGCTCGCGTACATGAACGGCGTGAGCGCTTCGGCGGGTGGTGTGTTCCTGACGGCGCGTTCGCATTTCACCGCGAACGGCAGCGGCGACCGAACCAGCAGCGAGCGCGGTAACTTCTTCTTGCCGGCGCTGTTCGCGGCAGGAAAGCTGTCCGAGCGCGTCACGCTCGGAATGGGCGTCTACAGCGCGTTCGGCATCGGCGTGAGCTGGCCGCGCGATTGGGCCGGCCGCGAGGCGGCCATCTCCGCCTCGCTCGTGACGCTTTCGTTCAATCCCAACGTCGCCGTGCGCCTGAGCCGCAAGTGGTCCGTGGCCGCCGGCTTCGACGCGATCCGCAGCACCGTCGATTTTCAAAACGGTTTGCCGTCGATCGTCGGCGGTGACGTGCGGCTCGTGGGCGGGGCGTGGGGGGTCGGTCTGAATGCGGCTGCCCTGTATCGCGTCGTGCCCGACCGCCTCCACGTCGCGCTCACGTATCGCAGCCGCGTGAAGCTGGCCTACGACGGTCGAGCCGATTTCACGCCTGGCAATCCTGATTTTTCGCGCTCGCTCGCCGACCAACCGGGCCGCGCCCAGATCACGGTGCCCGACATCATCACCGCCGGCGTGATGGGGCGCGCCACCGACGAGCTCAAGCTCAGCTTCGACGCGCAAGCCGTGCTCTGGTCCACGTACAAAGAGGTCCACATCGATTTCGCGAGCTCACCGGATCACTACCTGCGCCCCCGCGGTCACGACAGCTTCACCCTGCGCGCGGGCGCCGACTACCTGACGCCGGTGCCCGGGTTTCACGTGCGGGGCGGGCTGATCTTCGATCGCGGCGCGCTGCCCGCAACCGGTCTCGGACCAGCGCTCCCCGACTCCGATCGCGTGGACGTGACTGTCGGCGTCGGTCACGACGGACGGCTGACGAAGGTCGATCTCGGCTACATGCTCGTGATGTTCTTGCCTGCCAAGGCCAAATCCGGCGTCGAAGGCCCCGAGGGTGAGTACCGCACGCGCGCACACCTGATCGGGCTCACGGCCGGGGTTCACTTTTGATTTCGGGGCGGCGGCGGTGCTGGAGCGGGCTTCGGGTGAGGCCGACCCTCTTCGCAGGCGGGGGCGGCTGCGTCGGTCGCGACCCACGTGTCCAGCCGCGCTGTGCCCGCGTTGCCCCATTGCGCCCGCGTCAGCGCGCGAAGCCTGCACCATTCGTGCTCAGTTTGCAGGATGGCTAGAGTCTTGGCCGCTTCGTACTGCGCGGAGCGCTCGACGTTCGTGCTCTTGTCCTTGTTCAGCTCGTCGTGGCTCATCGCCACCGAGGCCGGACAGAAGTTGCCAGGCTCGTAGTCTACCGTGCCGGAGATCAAGCCGGAAGCCCAGGTCTTGGCGAGCTTGGCCCGGACCCGAGCGCTGCCTGGATAGGCGGCATCGTCATCTCGCGTCAACGCCGCGCGCGGCGGCTTGGATCCCTGAACGATGACGAAGCCCGTCCCTGGCAGTGTGGAATATGGGGTAAGATTGGGGAAGGGACCGAAGGTCGCGTCGAGCAGCGCTGCACCGCCCAGCTCGACGAAGTTGGTGTGGGCGTAGAAGTCCTGCACGGCGTGCAGCGAGCGACCAAAGGCGCGGATCGCCAGCAAATCCGTCTCCACGGTCGCGTTGCTCGGATCGAGCCACGCGACGGCCTCGGCTTGGCTCGTCTTCACGACCTGGGCGCCGCCGCTGAAGTTGCAATCGTCGAAATGATTGGCGCTTACCAAAAAGAATTCGACGTCGGTAGCGACGTCGGCGGCCTGAAGCGCGGTGAGCACCTCGCCGCGCAGAAACGACAGGCCGATCTCGGTGATTTGCTCGTGATTCGGCTCGCCGGGGGCGGTCGAAAACGGCGAGCTCGTCGCTCCTTGCTCGGCCTCGCTCGAGCTTTCGCCGTCCGCTGCGCCGCAGCCAGCTAGGACGGCGCACAGCGAAGAAACCAGACCTACCTGAAGGGCGCGCGATGTCATTGGCCAGCGCCACTGCAAAGGGCAGACCAGCGCCGCGAATCCGGCGCCAACGCTCACCGGTTTCCTGGAGTCTCGCGCGATTCGATAAATCGAGCTGCCCGCAACCACTCAGCCGCAGCGCGCGCTACGGCTCAGCTCGGGCCTCGACACACGCGCGGGTGACGGGGAGCGCCACCCAGGCGGGGGAAGCTGTCAGGCGCCAGGCTGCCGCAGTGTGGCGCGGCGAGCGCGCTGAGTGGCTGATAGCGCCGCCAAACGGCGCACAAACGTACAAGACGGTGCGCTCCGCCTCGCGCATCGTGTGCTGCCAGCATGAGCCGCTCAACGCCCCTTGCCCCGACCCATCGCATCGCCCTTCGCGCTCTCGGCACCGCGGCGGGCCGGATAGCTCCTATCTTGCTGCTGCTGTCGTCGAATCATTGCTCGCCGCCCACTCGCGAGACCGGCGGGGTCGGCAGCGGGGCAGCGGCCTCGATCGCGGTCGGGGACCCGTGCAGCGAAGCGGGGCTCCGCGTGTGCGCGGGGCCGTCGCAGAAGCAACGGCTCGTCTGCGACAACGGCGCCTATCGAGCTGACGACTCGTGCTCGGCCCAGGAAAACTGCGATCAACTTTCAGGCGACTGTTCGCCGGTCGTCGCGGAGTGCGCGGGTAAAGCCGTCGGGGCGCGCTTTTGCGGCCCGTCGGGGGTCATGGTGTGCGGGCTCGACCTCGTGCGAGTCGAAAGCGAGCCGTGCGCAGGGACGTGCGCCGACGGAAATTGCGTCACGCGCCAGGGCGCCACGTGCGCGGAAGGCTGCACGGTCGCAACGTGCGGTGACGGCGTGACCCAGGCGCCCGAAGAGTGCGACGACGGCAACTCGTCGGACACGGACGCGTGCGCTGGCTGTCGGGCCGCGCGCTGCGGTGATGGCCTCGTCGGCCCTGGCGAAGCGTGCGACGACGGCAACGCCGACGACGAAGATGGTTGCCGCAACGACTGTACGCCGCCGTTCTGCGGTGACGGGGTGCTTCGCGCCGGCGAGGAGTGCGACGACGGCAACGCCCTCGACAACGACACGTGCACCAACGCTTGCACGCGTCCGCGTTGTGGAGACGCGATCGTGCAGGCGGGCGAAGCTTGTGACGATGGCGACGCCGACGACAGCGACAGCTGCAGCAACGCGTGCACCGTGCTGGGCTGCGGCGACGGCGCTATCCAAGCGAGCGAAGAGTGCGATGACGGGAACCAAATCAGCACCGACGCCTGCACGGTGGCATGCAAAACACCAAAGTGTGGCGATAGCTTCGTGTCGACGGGCGAGGAGTGCGACGACGGCAACACGACGAGCTCGGACGGCTGCACCAACACGTGTCGGTTGGCCAAATGCGGTGATGGCGTCGTGCAGCCCCTGAACGAAGAGTGCGACGACGGTAACACCAACGACGGCGACGGCTGCACGAACGCGTGCCGCGCCGCCCGCTGCGGCGATGGCGTCACTCAGGCCGGCGAGGAGTGTGACGACGGTAACGCCCTCAACAACGACGCGTGCACGGTGACGTGCCGGCGGCCGGCGTGCGGCGACGGCGTGCTGTCGGCGGGAGAGACGTGCGAAGACGGCAACAAGACGGACGGCGACGGCTGCAGCTCCTCGTGTCAAACCGAGGTTTGCGGGGACAAGAAGAAGACCGGCACCGAAGAGTGTGATGACGGCAATCGGAACGACAACGACGGTTGCAGCGCGACCTGCCGCGTCGAAGTCTGCGGCGATGGAATCGTGCAACGACCCCGCGAGGACTGCGAGGACAGGAACACCGTCGACACCGATCTGTGCCGCAACGGCTGCAAAAACGCGGCCTCGCTCAACGCGCTCAGCTCCGACTGTCAAAATACGGGGCAAATTACCCAGACCGTGTGCATGGTCGCGGTCGCGAGCTGGTGCAAGCAGTATGGCAACTCGCCGCTGGCGGGCATCGTCACCGGGCAGAACGCCGACAACGAGTACCGCGTAGGCTGCATCAATGGACTGAAGCGAGCTGACGTCGACAACTCGCTGCTCGACGGCAAGTGTAGCCCCGGCCGGCAGCAGAGCCCGGCCTGTCTGGAGGTCGCCCGAGCCGCGTGTAGCTCGCTCGGCAACTACAAGGTTGGCTTCTACATCGGCGGCGGCGCCACCGCGGGGACGACCGCGCTCGCGTGCGGCGCCGGGACCAGGACCGCTACCGAGAGCGTCGCCGGCTGCAACGGCATCGGGGAGAGCAATCCCGTCCCCGTCGCATGTGCCAACGCGCTGGCGGAAAAATGCGGCAGCGGCAAGGCCGGCATGGTTCAAGCGCGGGCACAGACCAACCAGGTCACGTACACGTGCGTGGAGCTGAGCCTCACCGGTAGCGCACGACTGCGCTGATTCAGCGTAGTCCGAGCCGCGGCTTGCAACCGAGGCGTACATCGACGCGCCCCGCCTGGAGACGCGCGCAGGTGCAGGGGCACACCGTGATCTTCGACGGCTGCTCGCTGTCGTCGTAGTACCAGCCGCCGTTCGGGTTCCGGGCGCAGGCCGCGAAGGACGCAATACTGGGCACCTCCTCCGGATCTCCCGCCGCGGGGGTGTAGGTGACCTGCACCTTGGTGCTGTCGAGCTTCATGCCGTCAGGCGGTGGCGGCAGCTGGTACTCGCAGGCGAGCGCCCGCTCGGTGATGTTGTTCAGCGCCTGGACGAAGCTGCGGGTCACGGCGCCGGCTTCGGTCAAATAGGCGGCGGTGGTGCCTCCCGACCGAGCGTAGCGGTCCAGATTGAACCGCGCTACGTCGCCGACGCCGATCACGAACGTGCGGAGGTGCTCCGGGCTCTCGTAGCCAGCACGAGCGGCTTGCGCGATCCGATCCGGCTCGTTGTCACATTGGGTGGGAAAACCGTCGGTGACCAGCACGACGCTGGTGGCGCGGCCCGGATTCGCCTGCGCCGAAGAGCGCGCGTAGCTGATTGCGCCCTGCAGAGCCGGCACGGTGGGAGTCAGGCCACCCGGCACGACGCTGTCCATCGCCGTCACGAGGTCGAGCCCGACGTCGGAGACCAAGCCGATCGCCACCGCTGGCTCGGAGTACGCGTCCGGATCACAGTCTCGAGCGTCGTCGCCGTTGCCGCTGCGGCTGAAGAAGCCGATGCCGGCGCGAATCTGCGCCGCGCCCGGATCCGTAGCGAAGCTCTGCACCGCTGCGTGCAGCGCTTCCCAGCGCGTCGTCGTCGAGCCCTCGACGGCGACGCCCATCGACTGCGACCGATCCATCATCACGAAAACGTCGATCGGCACCGCTTCGGCCTCGAGCGAAACGCCCTCGCACGCCTCGATGGTGGCGGCCCCGGCGGCCCCGGCCGCGTCGGCACCAGCGGCGCCGTCCTCTGGGCTGGGCTCGATCGGCAAGCCCGTACAGGCCTCGGTCGGAACCTCACCCGCGCCTGAGGAAGTCGTGGACCCGGAAGCCACCGCGGAGCCGGAGGCAGTCGACGAGCCAGAAGCAGCCGTAGAACCCGATGAAGTCGCGGAGCCGACCGAGCCGCCGCTACTGCGCGCTGCGGCGCCGCTGGGCGATCCGACCTCGACCGTACTACCTGCATCGTCGCTACAAGCGATCGCGAAGCTGACGAACAGAGTCGCAACTCGAGCTAGCGGGTTCGCGCGTGTGCTCATATTTCCCTCACTTCACCGTCGGACAACCGTAGACGACGTCGATGCGACGCGCCCCTTCGCGCTTGACCTGCTCACAGGCGTCGCCAGCCAGGACCAGCGTCGCCGGCTCGTCGGCGGTGATGCTCCAGCCGGCGCCGTCGGCGCGGGGCACGACGTTGCAGTCGACCGCGACGTTGAGCAGGCGCTCGTTGGGCGCGCCGTCGAGCTCGATCGCGCACGATCGGACGAGGTGGTTGGTGATGTCGCGGAACGTTTGCGTCAGTCCTTCGACGCCGCCTTCGGCCGAGACCGCGTAGTAGTCGGGCCGCGCGCTAGGGTTGGGCACGCCGCCGGCGGTAGCGAATGCGTTCAGGTAGTCGGCGTAGCTTTCGGTGCCAGGAATGCCGATCACGAACGTTGGTACCGAAGCCTCGGCCAGGGCGCGGATTTTCTGCACGACCTTCAGGTCGTCCAGGCAATACGAGCCTTCGCCAGTGCAGCAGTTGCCCTGATCTGCCGGGCACAAACCGTCGAGGTTCGGCGTGCAGCGATCCGGAGCGCAGATCGCGTCGTTGGCCCCGCAGTTCGGGCCGCCGTCCGTCGCCAGCAGCACGAAGCGATCGCCCTTCAGGTTCCTGCCGTCGCCGGTCGTGAAGTAAGCGAGCGCGGCATCGAGCGCGGCCGCGGTCGGCGTGCCGCCTCCCGGCGTAGCGGCCCGCAGCGCGTGCATCACCTTCGTGACGCTGGCGCTGCCTGGCTCGATGCCGACCTCGAGCGCGGCGTCGCCCGTCGGCACCTCGCAGCAATTGTCGAAGCAATCGAGCGGGATCTGCGCCTGTGCGCCGAACGGGTACAGAAGCAGGCCGAAGCTGATCTCGTCTTGCACGGCGGTGAGGGCGGGCTCGAGCGCGGCCGTGACCGCCTGCCACTTCTTGAGCTCGAAGCCGGCAGGCTGGTCGTCCATGCTGCTCGATTTGTCGATCACCAGCAGCACGTTCGCGGCGCTGAAGGTCGCCGCCACCGAGGTCACGCCACATCGATCGAGTCCGTCGAAGCCTTCGCATGCGGCGACGCTCGGCCCTGCCGGCTGACCCGCTGCCCCGGCGTCGTCTTCGGGGGCTTGGCCCACGTCGAGGTCGATGCCGCCGGCGGTTCCGCCCGAGCCGCTCGTTCCGGGGTTTGAGCCGGAGTCGATGCGGGAGCCTTCGCCCTGACAGGCTCCCAGCAGCCCGAGCACGAGCGCTGAACGCCCCCGCCAAGCCGCGCTGCGCATCGTCTTCATCACCTAGTAGCTCGCCGGTACGCAGCTCTGCCCCTCGTTTTTGATGTCGGGGATGGTGCCGGCAGGGCAGGTGCCGTCGCCGGGCGGGCTGTCGAAGCAATTGCCGCCTTCTTCGAGCACGCTCGGGGGGCAGTAAGGCGTATCCCAATCGGGCGGGCAGGGGTTGGGATCGACGTCGATGGTATTGGTGCTCGCCATCGACGGCGACGCGTGGACTTGGGGAATGTAGGCGCCGCCGAAGCCTCGGCCTTTGAAGGCCGAAAAATCGATCCACACCTCGTAAACCACGCGATAGTCCCAGCTCGGAGCGCTGGGATCGGCGGTAAAAGCGTCGTCGGTCACGGGGGAGTCGCCGGTCAGACAGTAGCCGCAACCGTTTAGGTTGCGATCGATGGAGGTGGCCACCGCCACGATGGCGGATGCGTCTCCCTGGCGCATCTTACCTTCGCCACCGCTGACACCGAGGGTCCCGTAGCCACAGGGGGCGTCCGGCTTCTCCGACACGTAGTCGACGTCGAAGTCGAGCACCGTGTCACCTTTGCCGTCGACCAACACCAGCTCGACGTGGTCGCTACCGACCAAGTCGTCGAACGTGTGGGCAGCCTTGGCTGCCTTGTCTGGCATCGGGCCCGCTTTGCCGCCCATCGGTCCCGGGGCCATACCGCCGGGTCTACCGGGCATCATCTTGTTGACCCAGCCCGAGGACGCATGAACGCCGTAGGTGTTATCGACGAACCGCGGATCGAACGTGACGCGCAGGTGCAGGTAGGTCTTGCCGTCGATGGTCTCGATGACCTGCTCGATGACGCCGCTCGGATCGTCGGGGGTGAGGTCGCCTTCGCCCGCGTAACAGATGGTCGCCGGCGGCGCGAGGACTGTCGCTGGCTCTCCGCCCGAGGTCTCGCAGCTGCCGCCACATTGGGCGGCCGTTTCAGGACCGCAACCAGTCGTGAGCGGGCGCGCGGCTGGCCCCCCGCCGCTGAAATGTGGGCCTGGGCTGGTGGCGATGCCGCTTGGACCGCTCGTACAACGCCCGTCGTTGCACAGACCACTCGAGCACTGGGCCGCGGCGGCGCAGGCGGTCCCGTCGGCGAGGCCCGCTCCGCCCGGCGTATGACCGCTGCCGGAGCCTGCGTGAGCGCCGCTCCCGCCGTCGGTGTTGCCGCAAGCGATCGCGGCGGCGAGGCTCAACGAAGCCCCGAGCACCGCAAAGAAGGAATGACCAAAATACCGCATTGTCTGACCTTTCTGACTGGTCTCGGAGGCCGCGCTCACTTGACCAACACTTCCGTTTCACAACCCACCGTGAACGCCAGGCGCCCGCCGGGAGCGGAGACGCGCTCGCAGCTCGCGCCACACAGCTCGATGGAGCTGGGCGCGGCCGGATCGTCGTAGTACCAGCCGCCCGCAGCGGCGTCGCAGCTCGTGACGCCAGCTACGTTGTAGATCGGCGCCAGCGCACAGCTTGCGTCTTGGTAGACGACGTTCACGAGCCCGTAGTCGAGCGTCTTACCGGCGTCGGGAGCGGGCAGCTTCAGCTGGCAGGGAATGCTGGCGGCACTGCGGATCGAGTGGAGCGCCTGCAGCACCTGCTGCTCGACGTCTCGATCGCCGATCAGGTAGGCGTGGTCGGTGCCGCCGGCCTGCGCAATTTGCTGCAAGTTGTCGAGAAAAGGCCCCACACCGAGAACGTACGTGTCGACGCCCACGTCGTCGTTACGGCAGTCCGCGGCAGCCTGGACCGCGTCGCCGAGCGTCGGACAGCAGGTGCCGGCGGCGCAGCTCATCGGCGCTTTGGGCTCGCCGTCCGTCAACAGCAGCATCACCACCGAGTGACCGGGGTTCGCGCTCTTCCAGCCCCTTGCGTAACCGCAGGCGCCACGAATCGCCGCTGCCGTCGGCGTCTCTCCGACGGGCTCGCGCTCGGCCAGCGATCGCAGCACCGCCTCGTGGTCGAGCGTCACCTCGACGCTCGGGACCGCGTAGTCGTCGGGCGAGCACGATGTTTGCCCGATCGGCTGGAACCCGAAATAGCCGACGCCGACGCTGATCGCGGCGCTCGCCTCGTCCCTCAAAAACGTGTTGGTGGCGCGCTCGATCGCGTCGAGCCGCGTGAGCCCGCCGACGTCGTTCAACATCGAGCCCGACTGATCGAACATGATGTAAATATCGAGCGGGATGGCTTCGCCTTCGTACGCCTGCGCGGCGCAGACAGCATCGCTCGCGACGATGTCACAGCCGTTGGCGCTCACGCCCACGACGGGGTCGGGGTCAGGGTCGCCCAGATCGAGGTCGATGCCAGGCTTTGCAGCGCCAGGGCCTGCCGTGTCGGCGGACGGCTCGTGACCCGAGCAAGCGCCGAGCACGAGCCAGGCGCCGAGGCCGACCGCGAGCTTGAGTCGAGCGGACAGATACCCATCAATGCGCTGCACACGCCGTGATGGAGGCCTCGCGCACATTTTCTGACTCGAGCAGACAAATAGTCAGCGCGCCCTGCAGGTTTCCGCGAGCGGGTTGCCCATGGTCGCAGCCACCGATCTTTCTGATCGGTGGCTCGGTTTTTTTGATTCGATATTTCCGTGCTGGCGTGTTGCTTAGCCCCGCCCAAGCGCGTATCTCACGAACCATGGCAAACGGGTTGGTGCCCCTTGCGGGCGTGTACGCGGTGTTCTTGCTAGGCCCCGCCTGCAGCCCCGATCCCGATCCGGACGTGAGCGCCGATCCTCGAGCTGCCGATGGCGGAGCCTCCGACGCGAGAGCTCAGACAGCAGGCGGCGCGCCCACGAGCGGGGGCGCCGCTACCGTGAGACCAGAAGCCGGCCGAGCGGGGGGCGTCACGGCGGAGGGCGGAGCGGCAATGCCGGGCGGCGGCGAGGGCGCTGGGCCGCCGCCGGCCGTCGACGGAGCCTCCGTCTATGCCCTCGAATGCCACGGTGACTCCAGAGCCTGCAATTCAGCGACAGTCCCGTGCTTCGGCGTCAGCAGTGAGATGCCGCAGGTCGCGGCAGGGTGGGCGTGCGCCAATCGCTGTGCGTCAGAAGCCGATTGCTCGAGCGCGCCGTCAGGCTCGGAGTCGCGGGCCCGTTGCGTCGCGTTGAGCTCAGCGAGTCATTGCCTGCTCGTGTGCCAGACCGAAACCGAGTCATCGTCGTGTCCCGCCGGTATGGCCTGCTACGTGCCGCCGAAGTCACCGGTCGGCTATTGCCTCTGGCGCTGAGCCGATGACGGCGGCCGGACTCCGAGCCGCGCTGCGTTGACCTCGCGAGGTCTCGGCGATGCTTTGTCGTCACGCCGTGACGGATTGAGCGGGCTTAAAACAGTGCACCTCACCGCGGGAGTCCGCCCGCAGAAGGTTGGTCGACGTGTCCGATAGTTTCCTCCGAAGTGTGGCGCTCGTGAGTGCAGCGTTCGTCGTGGCGTGCGCGAGCGACCCGGATCCGAACGGGGCGAGTGGCGGCTCCGCATCGGGCGGCGCTGGCAGCGCGGCCGGGGGACACACGACCACCGGCGGCTCCGGCGCCGCCAACACGGCGGGGGCAGGCACAGGCCAGAACGCCGGCGCCGCCGGTGCCTCGGGCGGCGCTGGGGGCGTGACGACGGGCGGCGCTGGCGGCATGACGACGGGCGGCGGCGGCTCCGGTTCCGGTATGGGCGACGGCGGCTCCGGCGCGACGCCGACGTCCGGAGGTGGCGGCGCCGGTGGGTCTACCAACTCGACCGACGTGACCGTGCAGCTGGCGCAAACCAAGCAGACGATCGAAGGCTTTGGCATCAACGACACCTGGAACGCGCTGACCGATGCGCAAGCCAAGGTCCTCTTCGACGCGACGGACGGCATCGGACTGACGATCTTGCGCGTTGGTATGAGCCCGCAAGGCAATTTCTACAATAGCAACGAGGCGGCCAGCATCGCCGCGGCCAAGAAATACGGCGCCACCACGATCATCGGCTCTGTTTGGAGCCCGCCCAAAGAGTGCAAAGACCCCATGAACACGCAAAAAGGCGGGCACCTGCTGGCCAGTTGCTACGAGTCATGGTCCGACTCAATCGCCAGCTTTGCGAAGACCAACTCCCTTTATGCGATGTCGGCCGGCAACGAGCCGGACTTCGCCTCGTGCGGCGCCGCCATCGGGCCTCCGTGCACCGTCGACTACGACACGACGCTTTACACGGCCAAAGAGATGGCGGCGTTCGTCAAGGTGCTGGGTCCCAAGCTCAAAGCGGCGGGCGTGAAGCTGATCGCGCCCGAAGCGTCGGAGTGGATCCACATTTGGAGCAACGTCTCGGCCACCGGCTCCACTGTCGCGAGCCATCCGCACAGCTCGGAGCCTTTGAAATGCGGTTGTTTCGACGCCAGCGCGACCTGTGCCAGCACTTGCACCGAAGGTAACGGTTATGACTACGGCCACTGGCTCTACGCCGACAAGGCAGCGTGGGCCGCCGTCGATATCTTGGGCGTCCACCAGTACGACACCCAAGTCGCCGAACCGTGGCCCGCCGACGTGCCGGAGAAGAAGCCGGTGTGGCAAACCGAAATGTCGGGCGTGAAATACTGGCCACAAGGCGAGCCGAGCAAAGACATCGACAACGGGGTCGCCGTCGCGACCTGGCTGCACAACGCGCTCACTGTCGGCGAAGCCAATGCGTGGTTGTGGTGGTGGTACAAGGGGTCCGACACCAACGAAGGTCTTTACCTCAGTGACGGTTCCGATACGAAACGCCACTACACCTTCGGCAACTACACGAAATTCATCCGCCCCGGCTACGTGCGCGTCGACATCACCGGCAACGTCCCCAACGACGTTCTTCTGTCCGCCTTCAAGGGGACGGACGGCACCGTGGTCGTGGTGGCCGTCAACAAGGGCGCTGACGTCACGGTGCCGATCACGCTCGCGGGAGCGGCGACGCCCGCCAGCATGATCCCGAACGTCACGTCTGCCAGCCTCGATCTCGAGCCGGCCGCCGCCGTTCAAGTGGCAGGCGGCATCCTGATGGCCTCACTCCCGAGTAAGACGGTCACGACGTTCGTCGGCAAGTAGGGGCGGGCGATCGAGCGCGGCGCGGAGGAGCTCGGCGGCGGCAGCTTCACACTTGGAGCAGCACGCCGCAGGCTTCTCGCCCCGTGGCCTGCTTGACGGCCTCGACATAGCGACGGAGCTGGGCGGCGTAGCTGCCTCTCGCGTCGACCGTTTGGTCGGTCTTGAAGTCCACGATGACCCAGCCTGTGTCGGACAGATAAGCGAGATCGATGATGCCCTCCGCCAGCGTGCCGTCGTCTAGGACCTGGGCGACGGCGACCTCACGACGAGCTTCCGTGGCGCCGCGAGCGGCGCGGATTCGCGGGTGGGCCAAAGCGGCCAAAACCGCATCGAGCGCGGCGACGGTTTCGTCCTGGGGCGCGCCAGTCAAGCGAGCGAGCGCCTCGCAAAGGGCCGCGACGCGAGGACGCTCGGCGTCGAGCGGCACCTGAGCCAAGACGGCGTGCACCAGAGTACCGAAGCGCGGGCCCCGCGGACGGCCAAGCCGCGCGACGTCGGTCGCTTCCACCAGCGCCGGCTCGGCACAGGGCCCTTGGGCCAAGTCGGTGATGGGCGCTGCCAGCACCGTGGGACGGCTGCCTTGCTCGACCTGCTGTGCCCGCCGCGCCTTCCAGCGCGCGTGTGCTTCGATGCTTTGGTTCGCCTCCGCCGAATGCGCGAGGAGCTTTTGCTGTCGCACGCCCTCCTTGGCGAGCACGCGCAGCACCAGTCGGCTCGGGTCCCACCAAACGACGGGGTTGCCGCCTTCGGTCGTGTGCAGACCAGGACCTACCGAGTCGCTCGGCAAAGTTTGCGCGCTCGCCGTACGCCGCGCCACGCTGTCGTCACCGAACACGGGACAACCAGGGGCCGAACCGGGGGCGCGACGCGTCTGCTCCGGCGGGTAGAGCCCGGGCGCCAGAATGTCGGTCCAGCCGATCGCCACGCTGCGCTCGTTGCCGTCGCCGAACGTCGGTACGACGAGCAGATCTTGGGCGCGAGTAGCGGCTACGTACACCTGGCGAACCACCTCCGCGTTGTCGTGAGCGATAGCTCGGGCCTCGTTCTGCACGAGCTCGTGCGGGCTACAGCCACACAGCTTTTGCGCCCACAGCCGGCGCGTGGAGTCGACGAAACGCGTCGCCTTTTTGACCGCGCGCGGGGCGGTCGGATCGCACAAGACGACGACCGGAAACTCCAGCCCTTTGGCCTTGTGCACGGTCATCAGCCGCACGCCTTCCGTGCCTTCCTCGACGATCGGCGCTTCGCCTCCTTCGCGGCGGCTCGCCTGCTCGCTGAGCGCCTCCAGGAACGCGCGGAACGAAGAGACGCCTCGAAGGTCGGCGTTGCGCGCGAGGTCGAGCACCGCGATCGCGTTGGCCAGAGCTTGCTCGCCGCTCGGCCACATCGCAAGCGACGCGTGGGCGCGAGTGCCGGCCAGCAGCTGCTCGATCGTGTCGGCGATCGGGCGCCGGTTGCGAGTGACGTGCAACGAGCGCAAGAGTGAGAGCGCGTCCGCCACGTCGGGGTACCGCTCGGAGTGAGAAGTGTCCAGCTTTCGCAGCGGATTCAGGTGAAAAACCTCGTTTCGGAAGCGCAGCAGGTCCTCGTCGTTGATGGCGAGCAGCGGGCCGCGCAGCGTCGCGTACACCGCCAGCTCGTCCGTCGGCCACTCGATCGCGTCGAGGGCGGTCCGAATGGCGACGACCTCTTCGCGATCGTGGAAGGAGCGCCCACCCACGAGCATGTGCGGCACGGCGCGAGCCTCGAGCGCGCGCACGTACGGCTTGGTCGTGTCGCCATCGAAATCTTGGAAGCGCTTGAAGAGCAAGCACACGTGACGAGACCGCACCGGCACCAGCGCGCCGCCTTCGTGGACGCTCCAGCCGCTCTCGCGGATCAACCAATCGATGAACGCGGCGACGGCATCAGGACACGACGCCGTGACAGCTTTCTTCGTCATACCGCCCATCGCTCCGTAAGGCTCGGGAACGGGCAGGGCGATCACGCCGGGCTGGCCCTCGATCTCGGGCGTCCACTGCGTGAGCGAGACGTAGTCGGCCTGGCTGCCGTCCGCCGATCCGGTCATCGCCTTCGAAAAGGCCACGTTCACGCAGGCCTGGATCGAAGGCACGGATCGAAAATTGGTCGTCAAGTTGAGCAGCGCCGCCCCCTGCTCGAGCAAGAGCTGCTTGATCTGCTGGTAAAGCACGACGTCGGCTCGTCGGAACCGGTAGATGGATTGCTTCGGGTCACCGACGACGAACAGCTTCCCCGGCACCACCCGCACCGCCTTGAAGTCGTCGACGGCGGCGTCACCGCTGGCGAGCAGCAGCAATATCTCGGCCTGAAGTGGATCGGTGTCTTGAAATTCATCGACGAACAGGTGACTGAAGCGCTGCTGCAGCTGCTCGCGCACGCTCCGACCATGCACGAGCATGTCGCGGGTGAGCGACAGCAAGTCGACGAAATCGAGCACGCCTGCCTTGTGTTTGAGCTGCTCGTACGCGTCGACGACCGGGCTCAGCTCCTCGCGCAAGCGCGCGGCGAGGTCGGCCTCGGTCAGGGCGACGAGCTGGGCGAGCGCGGTCCGCGCCGCATCGCGAGCCGCCACGACCGCGGCGCGATCCAGAGACGGACCGTAAACAGTCCCGCTGCCCGTCTGCTTGAAGTCGCGCTCGTGGTCGCGCTCGAAGCTCGTCAGCTCCGACTCGAGACCGTCGTAGTCGCGGGGGGCGAGCTGCTCGCGGGCGGCCAGCTTGGCGCCCCAGACATCGAACGCCTTCAGCGCACGGGCCAGCGGATCACTTTGGCGGTGCGCGAGCCGATGCAGGCCTCCGAGAGCCTGCAGCTGGTCGACCATGCGATCTAGCTCGCGGTCGCGATCGAAATCCGGCCGCGTCCACGGCGCGGCGAAGTCTCGATTTTCGGTCAACGAGCGGCAAGCGCGCAGCAAGTCTTCGCGCGGGGTCGTCTGCTCTTTGCGCCAATTGCGTCGACGCAGCACGCGGCGCAGCGCCGGCCCCGGCGTCGAGAGCGCCTGCTCGAACCACGACCGAAATGCATCGCGCAAGAGCGCGTCGGCCCCTGCTTCGTCCAGCACCTCGAAGGCGGGATCCAGGCCGGCGCTGACCGGGCGCTCCCGCAGCAGGTCGGCGCAAAAGCCGTGAATCGTATTGATGTGCGCGATCTCGAGCGCTTGCAGCGCGAGCGACAGGTTGTGTCGCTCGGCTCCGTCGGCCGACTCGTGGCGCGCCTTGTCGAGCTCGGCGCGCAGCCGCAGCTTCATCTCTCCGGCCGCCTTCTCCGTGAACGTGACGGCCACGATCTTGTCCAAGGTGGTGCGACCGGCGCGCAGGATCGACACGATCCGCCCGACGAGGGCCGTCGTTTTACCGGTCCCGGCGGCGGCTTCGACGACCAGCGTGGTGTCCAGCTCGGCGGCGATCCGCTGGCGCGCGGCTTGATCGGCCGGCGTCACCTAATCCTCCGCAGCTTTTCGAGCCCCTCGAGGCGAGCGGGCTGCTTCAGAGCCACGCGCTCCTGCTCGTAAGGTCCACAACCAGCGCGGAACTCACACACGTCGCACGCGTCTCGCTGCGGGGCGGCTGGGAAAAAGGCCTCCGAGAAAGCCGCTGCGATGGCGCGCGCGACCTCCGCCGCCGCCTGGCGCGTCCACTCGTCGAGCTCGACGGGGCGGCGCGCAAAGCCTCCTCGGGCCGTACAGTAGTAGGCATTGCCACCGGTGACCGGCTGCCCCGGGAACAGCTTTTCGATCGCGAGCGCATACAATGCCGGCTGCAGCGCGCGGCCGCCGGCGATGATCGAGTTGGACGCCGCCGGGGCTTCCCCGGTCTTGTAGTCGGTCGCCCGCAGCGCTCCCTGGCGCTGCTCCACGGCGTCGATTCGTCCTCGCAGGGCCAGGCCGGAATCGAGCATGACCGGCCCCGCATCGTCTTCGTCCGCCGCCGCCAAGCCGAACGGCAGCTCGAGCTTCAACACCTGCCAGTCGCTCTCCAGGAGCTCGCGGAGCCAGTAGCGCACGTCGAGGCGCAGGTCTTCGACGGCGTCTAGCCACACCCGTTCGATGGCGGGCCGGAGCTTCTCCTTCCACTTTTCCGTCACGCGCTCGATGACGCGATCGCTCAGCGCGCTCGCCGCTGGCGCGTCGGCGCTCGTGAGCAGCCCGCGCTCTTTGAGCTCGAGCGCCAGCTCGTGCACGATCTCGTGAAACAACGAGCCGCGCGTGGCCGGGTCGAGCTCTTCGACCTGCTTGACCGTATCTCGCGGTCGCAGGCCGACCACCGCCGCCAGGTAGAACCGATACGGACACGCCGCGAATTTCTCGAGCGTCGTCGCCGAAAATCCGCGGCGCTGCAGCTCCTGGTAACGCGCCGTGAGCACCGCCCGCGCCTCCGCCGACGGATCGACGAGGCCGTCGACGTTACGCCACTCGGGTCGCCAGCGCCGTGCTCGAGCCTGGAGGGCTCTGCCGAGGGTTCGGTTCTCCGTCACGAGGTAGCGAGCCGCGCCTTCCGCCTGCGACTTACGGCCGGCGAGCAGCACGCGCAAGGTTGCCAAATCGTACTCGGAGTCGTCGATGGCGGCGTCGGCCGACTCCGGCGCCGGCCAGCCCATGCGCGTGGCGCTGGCGGCGTCGGCGCGCCGGGCCAGCTCCGCAAAGCCCGGCAGCACGCCTTCGGCGGCGCGGATCGCCTCGAGGGCGTAGAAAGACGGGACTCGCGGCCGCGCCTTGTCGCTCTCGAAGCGCGGATACGACAGGATCAATCGCTCGCGGGCGCAGCCGACGGCGACGCGCAGCGCTTGCCGCTCCCGGTGAACACGCTCGACTTGCGTTTCCAAGCTCTCGTCGATGCTCGCTCGCGAGCGATCGGAGAGTAGCGGGTCCTCCACGACTCGCTGTGGGAAGAGTTTTTCGGCCAAGCCGGGCACGAAGACGGAGTCGAACACACGACCGCGCGCTTCCTCCACCGAGGCGACCAGCACTTGGCCGCCTCGAGAGGTACTGGCTGGAAGCTGGAGCTCGCCCAGCCGTTCTTCGAGAACCCTCCGCACCTCCACGAGCGAAATCGGGCCGACGTCGCGCAGGATCGCCAGCTCGCCGAGCGCGGCTTGCACGGCTTCGGCTCGGCCGATCGCGCGCTCCGAAAGCTCGCTCAGCGCTTGCAGCCACTGCCCCCAGGTCGCGCTCGCAGGCAGCGCCGCCAGCTGTTCGATCAGGGGCAGGGCAAAGCTTGCCAGGGCACGGAGAGCGACCAGTTTTTGCTGCGCGCTCTTCGGGTCGTCAGCCTGCGAAGCCTGGTGTTGCAACTCCTGCTCGAGTCCATCGAGCCGGCGTCGCCAGCGATCGGCGCCGCCCACGACGGCGGCGTCCACCAACAGCGCCTCCCATCGACGCGGAAACCGCGATTGCTGGAGGAGCGCGGCTTCGTCCGCCTCGGCAGGCGAGGGTGTGACGCTGGGGTCGCGGCCGAGCCAAGCCGCCATGAGACTGTCGGCGACCCGCGTTGGAGCGCTAGGCGCGGGCCCGTCCGCGGCGGCGGTCGTCATGGCCGGCGCGACGCCGAGCGACAGGTACTCGGCGAAGCGCACCGCGCTCAAGCCCTCGGCAGCGCAGCGCAGCAGCACCAAGAGCGCGCGCCCGCCCGGCTCGGGGCGGACGGTGCCTCGGCTAAAATGCGCGGGAATCGAAGCGCGCCGCAGGGCTTCGACGAGGTGAGTGCGATAGTGGAAAGGCGAGCGCAACAGCACCGCGATCCGATCGAACGGCACGCCTCTCGCTGCTTCTTCCAGAATGCGTCGCGCGATCTCCACGCACTCGCGCGACTCGCCGGGCGCGCTGAAGATCGAGACGCTGTCGTCCTCGTCTCCGCTCGATTCGCCCGGGGTGAACAATTGAGCTTGCAGCCGGGCCAGCGCCGTATCGCCAGCCGGCGCCGCCACCTCCGCGGATTGGGCGTCGGTGGCCATCTCGCCCGTCGCACACGTCACGAAGGAGCACCCAGCCGCATCGCGCAGCCGGCGCACCAGCTCGCGCTCGAGCTTGGTCCGGGGGGCGAGATCGTAAAGGCAAACCGCTGCGAGCTCGCCGGTCGCTGCTTTGGCCCGCACCGCGTCCGTCGCTGCTCGCAGCACGTCCGAGCGGTCCGCGAGCGACAGCTCAGAGAGCATCTGCCGGTAGAGCGCGAACGCGGTGGCAAGCTCCGGGCATTCCTCTGCCAGGCGCCCGGCGTCCACGTCGGCCAGCGCCAGATCCGTGAACGTTCTCAACAGTGCCGGCGGCAAGCCCGGGCGATCGGCGACTTCGGCGAAGCGCCCGAGCTGCGAGCGCGCCTTCAGCTCGGCGACCGCCCGCACGCAGACAGCCTCCAGAGCCAAGGGCGTGGCCGCGGTCAGCCCCCGCTCCGCCAGCGGCAGCGCGGCGAGCCTCGTGCTCAACGAGCTGAGCGATTCGAGGGCCCAGCCAAACGTGGCGTGCAGCATCAGCGTCGCCGCTCGAAGTAAATCGCGCGCGGCGTCCAAAGAATGAGCCACCACCAACAGCGGACGCGCACGCTCCTGCGTCGTGAGCCAGCGCAGCGCAGCCTCGAACCGAATCTCGCCATTCGGGGACTCGATGCAGCTCGACACGGGCGGAACATGGCACATCCATCGCAGAAAGTCGCATCGCCCTCGCGATCGGCGACGCCGGTTGCGGGTTTCGAGCCCGCATTCATTCTCGAGTGAATCTTTTCTGAAGGGCGCGCCTTCGCTGTCCGAGCGTGCTGAGGGTGACAGGAAATACCTTCGTGAAACCGCCCGATTTCGGGCGAGCGCCATTGGTGCCCCGTAGCTGACGTTTAGTGTGAGCTTGTCGCTCAAAGTAGCTCGAGGCCGTGCCTTTGAGCCGCCGCACAAAGATGGAGGGGCCGCCCCGCTGTTCTGATCAGGTTTCTTGAGGGGAAATAACGAAGCCCCCTCAGAAAACTTGCGAAAGCTTTCCGAGAGGGCTCGCCTCCGGGGTGTCTAGACCTGGAGGTTTCCAATGTTGCACGAGTCGGTGCCGGGTGAGGAGTGGTTTGCGAGCTTGGAGGAATTTGACCGGCAGATCGCCGAAGCCGTCGCTGCCGCGGGCTGCCAGCACTGCGGCGGTACGCTTCATCAAGGCAACTACAAGCGCAAGCCGCGGGGTGGGCTGGTGGCAGAAGCCGGAGAGGCGTTGACGCTGCGGCACTCGCTGTGCTGCGGGCGAGAGGGTTGCCGTAAACGCGCGCTGCCGCCGTCGCT
>Ga0164241_10002131_pt1 | contig 22192 bp, 23 predicted proteins | sample OricomyardsoilBY_FD_108780 | JGI IMG/M metagenome (GOLD analysis project Ga0164241, IMG submission 108780) | Backyard soil microbial communities from Emeryville, California, USA - Original compost - Back yard soil (BY) | ecosystem: Environmental > Terrestrial > Soil > Unclassified | place: USA... | reverse complement strand
CGGCGCGGGCCGTCAGGGCGCCACGTCTTCGCCCAGGTAAGCGCCGCGCACGCGCGGATCCTCGCGCAGCTCCGCGCAGGGACCGGAAAGGGCCAGCTCACCGGTGACGAGCACGTAGCCGCGCGAGGCCGTTTCGAGGGCGAGCCGGGTGTTTTGCTCGACGAGCAAGATCGTCAACCCACCGCGCGCGACTTCGACGATAGCCTCGAAAATCTGCTCCACGAGCTTGGGCGCCAAGCCGAGGCTGGGCTCGTCGAGCAACAGCAGCTTTGGATCGCTCATCAGGGCGCGACCCATCGCCAGCATCTGCTGCTCGCCGCCCGACAGCGTGCCCGCTTCTTGCGCCATGCGCTCCGAAAGACGCGGAAATAGCTTTAAAACCCGGGCCAGGCGCTCGTCCCGCGACTTGGGCTCGCGCTTCAAAAACGCACCCAGCTCCAGATTCTCGGACACCGTCAAGTTGCCGAAGATCGCTCGGCCTTCGGGCACCAGGGCAACGCCGCGGCTAACGATGCGATGCGTCGGTACGCCCCGCAAGGATTCACCGAACAGCACGACCTCGCCCGACTTGGCCGGCACCAAGCCGACGATGGCCTTGAGCGTGCTCGTCTTGCCCGCGCCGTTTGCGCCAATCAACGTGACGATTTCACCAGGGGCGACCTCGAGCGAGATGCCCTTGACGGCGGCGATACCACCGTAACTCACGCGCAGGTCCGTCAGCTTCAGCGCGCAGTCCGTCACGCTACGTCCTCCGTCGACTTGCCGAGGTACGCGGCCAGCACGGCCGGATCCTGCTTCACCCGCTCGGGCGTACCGTGAGCGATGGTCTCGCCGTGATCGACCACGTGCACCGCCTCACACACGCTCATGACGACGGCCATGTTGTGCTCCACCAGCACGACCGTGAGCCCCATTTCATCACGCAAAAAGCGAATTTGCCGCTCGAGCTCCGCGGCCTCTTGACTGTTCATGCCGGCCGCAGGCTCGTCCAATAAAAGCAGCTTCGGCTTCAGCATCAAGGCGCGCGCGATCTCGAGCCGGCGCTGGGAGCCGTACGGCAGTGAGCCGGCGAGGTCTCGAGCATGCTTGCCCAGACCCATCACTTCGAGCAGCTCACGGGCGCGCTTGCGGAGGCGTGCTTCGTCCTCGGCGTGAGCGCGCGTCCGAAACATGGCCGCCAGCACGCTGGCCTGGTGCAGATGATGACCTGCCACCATCACGTTCTCTTCCACCGTCATCGAGCGAAACAGGCGAATGTTTTGAAACGTTCGGGCGATGCCGCGATGCGCAACCTTGGCCGGCGACTCGCCGCCGATCGATTGTCCTTCGAAGCGAATGCTACCGCCGTCGGGCGAGTACACGCCGGTGATGACGTTGAACAGCGTGGTCTTGCCGGCGCCGTTCGGGCCAATCAGACCGAAGATGGCCTTCTCGGGCACGTCGAACGAAACCTGCTTGAGCGCGCGCAAGCCGCCGAAGATTTTGTCGACTTTATCCAGCGAAAGCAGGCTCATCGTGGCCCCTGGCCGGCGGCCTTGGCGCGGCTAAAGCGTGCGCGCACCAGCGCCGGAAGCTCGCGGCTACCCAGCAACCCCTCGGGCCGCACCAGCATGATGATGATCAACAACAGGGCGTACATCACCAGCCGGTACTGCTGGAGGTCGCGCATCAACTCGAGCGTGACGGCCACGAAGATGCCGCCCACCACCGCGCCGGAAATGGATCCCAGCCCACCGATGATGATCATCACGACCATGTCGATCGACTTGTCGAAGCGAAAATCCTCCGGACGAATGCCCGACTGCATGTAGGCGAACAGCCCGCCCGCGATCCCCGCGGTCGCGGCGCTGAGCGAGAAGGCAAGTACCTTCAGGCGCGTCGTGGGCGTGGCCATCGCTTCGGCCGCGATCTCGTCCTCGCGAATTGCCGAGAGCGACCGACCCGTCTGCGAGAACGTCAGGTTCCAAATCAGGATCACGATCGCGACCGTCCAGGCGTAGACCCAAAAGAAGCTCGTGTACGCGGGCAGCCCCGCCGGCGTGTCGCCGAAGTAGCCGGTCGCGGCGCCCAAGAACTGGGCGTTATTGAAAGAAATCCTAATGATTTCGCCGAACCCCAGCGTTACCACGGCCAGGTAATCGCCGCGCAGCCGCAAGCTGGGCGCGCCGACCAAGAGCCCCGTCACGCCCGCCAACGACGCGCCGATGAGCAGCGCGACGTTGAAGGTGATGGCGTCGGCGACGCTGCCAACGCCCACCAGCCGCTGCACGACCGGAGCCAGCTTGACCCCGAAGAACGCGGCACCGTACGCGCCCACGGCCATGAAGCCCGCGTGACCGATCGAAAACTGCCCGGTCGTGCCGTTGATCAGGTTCAGCCCGACCGCCAAGATCACGTTGATGCCCGCCAGCAGCACGATGCGCTGCACGTACTCGATCACGCCATCTTGCAACCACGCGCCCACGCCGAACAGCACCAGCCCGATGGCGGTCGCGATCGCCAAGCGCCGCAGCAGCTGCATCAGACCTTCTCCGGGCGCACGACGCCGAGCAGGCCCTGGGGGCGCAGGATCAAGATGATGATCAGAATCACGAACGTGATCGCATCGCGGTAGTCGGGCGACAGGTATCCGGCCGTCATTTGCTCGGCCAAGCCGATCAACAAGCCGCCGAGGACCGCGCCGCGGATGTTGCCGATCCCGCCCAAAACTGCGGCTACGAAGGCCTTCAGACCCGTCAAGACGCCCATCAGCGGGTTGATGGTGATTTGATCGAGCCCAAACAAAATGCCACCCGCCGCCGCCAAGGCCGAGCCGACCGCGAAGGTTGCGCGGATGATGCGATCGGTGTCGATGCCCATCAAGCGCGCCGCATCGATGTTCGTCGACACCGCGCGCATGGCCTTGCCGGTCCAGGTGCGTTGAATGAACGCGTTGAGCCCGACCATCAACGCGATCGCGACGACGAAGATGGTCAGCTTTACGTTGGTGACGATCACACCGCCCAGCTCGAAGCGTACCTCCTTCAAAATGGCGGGATACGGGCGCGGGTTGGGCGTGAACGCCAACATGGCCGCGTTCTGCAAGAACAAGCTCACGCCAATCGCGGTGATCAGCGGAGTGAGGCGCGGCGCCGAGCGCACCGGCCGATAGGCTAAGAACTCGATACTGGCGCCCAGCAGCGCCGCTACCGCCATCGCGAACACCAGCACCAAAATCGCCAAATAGAGCGGAAAACCTGCGTCAGTGTAGCGCTCGACCCCCAGCCCCAAGGCGGCAAAGTAGCCGGCGTAGGCGCCGATCATGAACACCTCGCCGTGGGCGAAGTTGATCAGCTTCAAGATGCCGTACACCATCGTGTACCCCAGCGCGATCAACGCATAAATCGAGCCGAGCGAGAGGCCGTTCAGGATCTGTTGGAGTAGCGTGCTCATCCCTACGGATTGACCAGGCTCTCGTACTTGGCTTTGCCGCCGTCGATCTTCAGGACCACCACGCTCTTCTCCGGGTTGCGGTCCTTGTCCATCGTGATCTTTCCCGTCACGGCTTCGTAGGCTTTGGTCGTAGCCAAGGCGTCGCGCAAGGCGGCGGGGGCGGTGCTGCCGGCGCGCCTGATGGCGTCCGCGATCACCATCACGCCGTCGTAACCCAGGGCGCCGAGGCCCGTCGGCTCTTGGCCGTACTTGGCCTTGAAGTCGGCGACGAACTTTTGCGCCAACGGAGAAGCCTGGTCGGGGGCGAAATGGTTCGAGAAATACGAGCCGTTCAGGGCGTCGCCGCCGATCGTGAACAGCTCCGGCGCGTCCCAACCATCGCCGCCGAGCAGCGGCACCTTGACGCCGAGGCGCGCGGCCGTGCGCGCAATCGCGCCCACTTCCGCGTAGTAGCCGGGCACCCAGATAGCCTGCGCGCCCGAGCTCTTGATGGCCGTGACCTGCGCGCTGAAGTCGGTATCGCCTGCCGAATACGACTGCTCGGCGGCAATCGTGCCGCCCGCGGCGACGAACGCTTTTTGGAACGCGTCGGCAAGACCGATCGAATAATCGTTCTTCACGTCCTTCAGGATCGCGACCTTGTCGAGCTTCAAGGTTCGACGCGCGAACAGCGCCATGACCTTGCCTTGAAACGGGTCGATGTAGCAGACGCGAAAAATGTAGTCGCCGACCTGGGTCACCTTCGGATTGGTCGAAGACGGCGAAACCATCGGAACTTTGCGGCGTTGTGCGATCGGGGCACCCTGGAGTGACAAGCTCGACGCGACCTCGCCCAAGATGGCGGTCGAGTTCTCGACGTCGATCAACCGCGTGACGGCGTTGGCCGCCTCGGCCCCGTCACCGCGCGTGTCGAACGTCACGATCTTGAATTTGCGCCCGAGCACGCCGCCGGCGGCGTTCAGTTGCTCGACCGCCAGGCGCGCCGCCTTGTCGGTGTCTTGGCCAAAGTGGGCGGTGTTGCCCGTCATCGAAGCGTAGTGCCCAATGATGATCTCGCCCTTGTCGGCCTTGCCTCCGCCCTTTGCATCCGAGCCTCCGCCCTCGTCTTTCTTTTTACAAGCAGAGCCCGAAATGACGATTCCGGCGGCGACGGCGAGGCTGAAAAGCTGGCGACGATGCATGAACGGGGCGCCTGGTGGCGGGCGCCGACGCTAACACGATTACGCCGGATTTCGGCCCAGGCGCGCGCGGATGGGGGACAGCGGGACCGTCGCGCCCAGAAAGCTGCGCTGCACGCCGGCCAGCGTCGTGAGCATCAGACGCCGGCTCGGCGGAAACCTGCACAGCGGCCCCATCGCCAGGTCACGCAGCCCCGACAGCTGCGAAAAATGCGACTGAAAGAACGGGGTCAGAGCCCACGACGTCAGCTGGTAATACCGTGTGTGGCTCCGCCTCGCCCGATCGAAGTTGGTGAGACCCGCCGCGAGATCGCGACATCCGGATACACAGGCGGCCAGCACGCGCGCGTCTTCCAACGCCAAGTTGGTGCCCTGGCCCAGCTGCGGACTGGTGGCGTGCGCGGCGTCGCCAATGAACACCATGCGCGGAGCGTGAAAGCGCGGCAGCGAGACGTCGAAGTAGCTCGCCGGCAACAGCTGACGCGCGTCTCGAATCTGAGTCAGCAGCTCTTCGGCGCGCGGCTCCAACGCGACCACGTGGTCTTTCCATCGGCCCAAGTCGAAGTCGGTGCGCGAAAAACCAGCGACCGGTACGCTCCAGAAAAGGCTGACGAGCGGGGTCTGGCCCGCGCGCTGCGGACCCAAGCCGCACGGCAGAAAGCCCAGCAGCGTGTGGGTACCGTCGGCAATCTGCTGCAAACTGCCGGCAAAAATGCGCTTCGGATCCGGTCCGACGTACCAAAGCGCGCCCCAGGGGTACGGGGTCGCGCGGGCTTGGGGCAGGGCGCGACGGAGCGCCGACCGCGCGCCGTCGGCCACCACCAACAGCTGGTGCTCGGCCGGCTCGGCGCCGTCGGCCAGCACCGGACGAATGCCTGCGCGCGTGAGACGCGAAGCCTGCACCGAGGCGCCCGTGACCAACTGCACGCCCCGCCGTGACAGCTGGCCGTGCAAGAGCTCGAACAGCGCGCCGCGATGCATGCCCAGCCCGTGCCAGTCCGCACACAGATCGCGGTACGAGAGGTCGAGGACGGCGCGCCCGGACCGCGTCTTACACACCAGCGAATCCACGCGACTGCCACGCGCGAGCGCGCCCGCCAGCAACCCCAAGTCGGCCAACACGCTCAGCCCTGAAGGCTGCATCAGGATCCCGGCCCCGACCGGTTGCGGCTCCTTGGCCTCCTCGTAAAGTGTCACGCGGTGGCCGCGATCGGCCAAAAACAGCGCCGCCGCGGCACCGGCGAAGCCAGCCCCGACGATGCCGACGTCGAGCACGGTCACGGGCAGGGCCGCAAGATCTTCAGGCCGTCCATCTCGACCTCACACATGCGCGGCTTGGGCGGAGCGGCTACCGGCGCGGCAAGCTTGATGGTGACGCGCTGGTCCTTTTGCGCGAGCACCTTGGCTTTGCCTTTGAGAGGACCTTTCTCGCCCGCGAGCTCCAAGGTCTCGTTCACGCTGGCCGTGACCTCACACGGCGTGGCGTCGCAGACTTGAAAGCCATTCTTCATCAGCGTCGCGCCGGGCGGATCGGTGACGACCTCGAGCTTGATCGCGTTCTCGGGCGGGGGCGTGGCTACGGCCGCCGACGTAGCGGGCGGCGCCGCCGAAGGCACGACCGGTGGCGGCTCGGGCGTCACGGGCGCGGCTACGGGCGGCTCGGGCGCTTTGGCTTGGGCGGACGCCTCGATCGGGGTCGTGCCGCGATCACGCAGGAAAAACGCGCCCGCACCGCCACCGACGACCAGCACCCCGAGCAGGGCGAGCACGACGCCACCGCTGTTACCCGACTTGATTGGGGGTCGGGTGGACGCCTCGCCGCCCAGCTGCGTCTCGGCCCGCGATTGGGCCGTGTCTTGGCGCGGCATGGTGACCGCCGCGCGCGCGGCGTCAGTCAGCACCGGGCTCGGAGTGCCGGCGCCCCCGGTGGGGTTGGCGACGAACTGCTGGGCGGTCGGATTCGGCGACGCCCCCATCGGCAGCGCCGACGCGCGTCCGTCACCGGCAACCTGGCTGTACGGACCGCGCAGGCCCGCGTATTGACCTTCGGGCGTCGACGCCAAGCCCTGCGCCAACTCGGTCATCGTTTGGTAGCGCTGGAGCGGATCTTTGGCGAGCGCACGCAACACGACGCCTTCCAGCTCGGGCGACAACTGCAGATCGGGATATACCGAACGCATGGAGGGCGGCGTCTCGTTGAGATGCTTGGTGAGCACGCCCAGAAATGTTTCGCCGGTGAAGGGAACCGTGCCCGTGAACAGCTCGTAGAGGATGATACCCACGGCGTAGACGTCACAGCGCAAATCGGCGTGTTTACCGCTGGCCTGCTCGGGCGCCATGTACTCGGGCGTGCCGAAAATCATGCCCGTCCGGGTCAGGCGGCGGTGCGTGGAAGCGGCGGCGGCCTCTTCGTTGCTGGGCTTGAGCTGGGCGATCCCGAAGTCGACGATTTTGACGATTTCTTCGCCGTCGCCCGTGCGCTGCAGGAACACGTTCTCGGGCTTCATGTCGCGGTGCACGACGCCCTTCGCGTGGGCCGCCGCCAGCGCACGACAAATCTGCATCGCGATCGGCAAGGCGCGCGGCGCCGTCAAAACCCGCGCGCGCTGCAGCTCGTCCGCCAAGTCGTTCCCTTCCAGGAACTCCATGGCCAGATAAAAGCAGCCGTTTTCGAGCTGTCCAAAGTCGAACACGTCGAGCACGTTGGGGTGCTTGATGCGCGACGCGCTGATCGCCTCCTGCTGAAAGCGAGTGACGATTTCGCCTTTGTGGGCGTACTCGGCGCGCAGCACCTTCAGCGCGATGCGCTTCTCGATGGCGGAGTGCTCGGCCAGGTACACCTGGCCCATGCCGCCTTCCCCCAGCAGCTTGATGACCTTGTAGCGTCCCGCCACGGTCGTGCCGAGCAGCGGGTCTCCGGAGGCTTGGGAATGCATGGCAAACGACGGCCCGACCGGCCCGTAGAGCTGGAAAGATAACACGGAGGCCGCCCTCGGAAGCTGCAATCTGATACGTTCGCGCTCCCATGATTGTGGTGATGGAGCCGGACGCGAGCGACCAGGCCGTAGAAAGCGTGATCTCGTTTTTGGTGAGCGCGGGGTTCGACGTGCACCGCTCCAGCGGAACCACGACGACCATTCTGGGCGTCGTCGGCGACCTGTCTGGCAACGACGTCACGGTTGTCAGCGAGTTTCCGGGGGTTTCACAGGTCGTGCGGGTGAGCGAGCAGTTCAGGCTGGCTTCACGTCGCTTTCGTCAACAGTCCACTGTCATTGAAGGCCCATGGGGCAGCATCGGCGGGGACAAGCCGTGGATTGCCATCGAGGCTGTCGGCCCGACGCCCGCGGGTGGGCCGGGCTCGAGCACGGTCTCGTCGGGCGGCGCAAGCGAGCCCCCGCCACCCTCCCGCGATCTCACCTACGAAGTGCGCGCCGGGCGACCTTTCGATGCCGCGGTCACGCGCTCACCCCGCGCCGTCGACACGATTGGCGCGTTGGTTTGTCTGTCCGTCCACCCCCAACCTTCCGATCAGCGCTTCGCAGTTCATTTCGTCGAGCGGGGCCGCAGCTGGGGTGCCAACGCCTGGATCGGCGCGGCCGAACGCGAGCTCGCCCGCGGAGACAGCAGCATCGTGCTGCTGGAAGCCGGCGGCGAGTACCCGAACGGCGCTCGCACGCTAGAAATCGCGGCCATTGCTCGCGCCAAGCAGCGCACCCACCTGCCCATCGTGGTCGACGTGCCCAGCATCGCGCAGCGCGCTCGCTACGTGGAGTCGGTGGCTTGCGCTGCCATCGCCGCCGGCGCCGACGGCGTCATTCTGCGCACGTGGATAGGCCCCACGGGCGAAGTACCGCGCGTTCCCGCCACCCTCAGCTGGAGTGACGCCGTCGCGCTGGCGGCCAAGCTCCGCGGGATCGGCCAGGCCATTCGCGGATGAAGCGCATCTCCATCGTCGGCTTCGGCTTGATTGGGGGATCGCTTTCGCTCGCACTCCGCCGCAACGGCGGCGTTCATGTCACCGCCATCGATCGCGCCCCGGTGCTGGCACGCGCCGAAGCGAAAAACGCCGCCGATGAGCACCTACCGCTCGAAGAAACCGAGTCGCTGAAGGCGGCCCTCCAGCGCTCCGACGTCACGGTGCTGGCGGTCCCGGTGAGCACGATCGTTCGCCTGCTGCCTTGGAGCCTCACGCACTCGCCGGTCGTAACCGACTGCGGCTCGACCAAGCGCGAGATAGCCAATGCCGCCGCCGAGTGCCCGCGCGGCAATCGGTTCGTGCCCGGCCACCCCATGGCCGGCCTGCCCGACGGCGGTATCGAAAACGCCCGCGGCGACCTGTTCGAGGGCCGCACCTGGCTCTTGTGCACCGAAAACGCCGAGCCCGACGCCCGCCAAACCGTCGCCGAGATGGTCGCGCTCACGGGCGCACACCTCGTCGAGCTCAGCCCTGACGCGCACGATCGCGCGGTGGCCGTGACCAGTCACCTACCGCAACTGCTAGCGAGCGCGCTCTTCAGCTTGGCCGAAGACCAGCACGCGCGGGTCGCCATGGGTCCCGCCTTCGAGCGCGCCACCCGCGGCGCTGGTGGCCTCGAGTCGATGTGGAGCGACATCTTCGAGACCAACGCCGATGAAGTCGCCCGCGCCGCCGAGACGTTGAGCCAAGAGCTCGCCAAGGTCGCCGCGGGCTTACGACGCTCACCACCCGACACGCATGCCGCACTGGCAATGCTGGCGCGCGCACGCAGTCGGCGTGGCCAGAACAACAGCTGAGCTCCACCACCTGTGCTCCCTGGCAGGGTTGTTGCTAAGGTCCGGGCGTGCTGACAACCACGCGCCGCTGGCTCTGGATGCTCGCCGGGTCTCTGGCGGTGGCGTGCAGCCTCAACCCACAACCGGATCTGCCCGGTGGCGCCTCGGGCAACCACACGGGCGGCAGCGGCGTGGTCACGCCCAGTGCCGGCAGCGGCAACGTCAACTTGGGCGGTACCTCGTCGACCAGCGGCAGCGGAAGTGGTGGCACATTCTCGCAAGGCGGCCAGGCTACGAGCGCCGGTGGCGCGAACGCCGGCGGTGAGGCCAGCGGCGGCGAGGCCAGCGGCGGCGAGGCCAGCGGCGGCGAGGCCAGCGGCGGCGCCGGCGGTGAAGCCGGAGAAGACGGAGAAGACGGTCTGGGCGCCGGCACTCACGGCTAAGCCGAACGCCGCAGACCGAACCAGCGACCGGATCCGGCGATCCGGCTTTGTGCCAATCTGTGCCGCGCGGTCCGCCTCGCGCTCGCAACACATGGGTCAAAGCAGCCGCATTGGGCGGCTTTGGCCCGGCACCAAGCTTGGCGCATCTCGTGCTAGAAATGGGCCGGATGCATTCGCGCCGATTTCGCCTTGGCCTGCTGCTCGCCTTCTCGGCGGGGCTGGCCGCGTGTGAAATCAATCCGCAGCCAGGGCTGCCCCACGATCCGCGGCCAAGTTTGCCGGGCGTGGACAGCGGCGGGTCGGCGGCCCTTGGCGACGGTACGAGCGGCGCGCAAGCCGGGCCGACCGCGGGCGGCACCGGTGGCCCCAACGACAGCGCGAACGGCGGCTCCCTCACGATCGGCGGGGGCGGGGCTCCTGCAGGCGTAGGTGGTGCCGGCGCTGAGCCCCCGGGCGACGGCGGAGCCGGCGGCGCCGGTGACGCAGGCGGCGCCGGTGATGCAGGCGGCGCCGGTGGCGCGACGGATGAGGGCGGCGCGGATGGCACCCCCGCCCCCGGACCGAAGTGAGTCGCTGAGGCGCGACCTCAGCCCGCTGAAGGGCGGCTGAGCAGGTACTGGTCCATCACGTTCGAAATCAGATCCGCGAGGATTCCGTCGGCGACGCGCAGACGACGGCTGAGCTCGCGCGCCAAGTTCAGGATGATGATCGCGTAGCTGCGCAAATCGTGGCGATAGAGCGCGTCCAGATCGGCGGAAGTGACGCGCAGCAGCCGGCTAGGCGCCAGCGCGCGCACCGTGGCCGAGCGCGGCTGAATGTCCACGATGCTCATTTCGCCGAACCAATCACCTGGTCCCAGCACCGCCACGCGCGCTTCGACCGCGCGCTTGCTCTTCTTCAACACCTCGACTTCGCCGCTGATCACGACGAACATGGCGTTGGCGTCTTCGCCTTCGCGGAACAAAGTGGCGCCAGCGGGGGGCGTTTCGACGCTGAGCAGGGTCGACAGGTATTCGAGCACGTCGTCGCTGAGGGCGCCGAAAAGCCCGATGTTTCGCAGCTCTGCCGGGCCAATCAGCTTCTGTCCGTCGCTACTCATCGGGGTGGATCACTACTACGGAAGCCTTCATTCGTCGAAATACAGCGGCGGGCGGCTCGCACAAAAACCGGCAATGTGCGCTAACGATTCCTCGGAAATGCGGGTAAAAGCCACGCCCATCCCGGGAGGCGCGTCTTCGGTAGCTGCGCGCGTCCAACGCACTACGCCCTCCGCGTTCACGACGTGACCATCAGGCAGGACGAAATAGAGCGAGACCGCCGTGCCCGAGCGAGCGGGCTCGTAGGTGGCGACGAATACGCCGCCCGTCGACACGTCCAGCGAGATGCCCGTGTAGATATGCGATTCGGAGCTGAGCCCTATCTCCACCTCGACGAAGACGCGCTTGTTGGTGTCGGCGCGCCGGTCGCTGCCGTCGAAGCCGGAGGGCCGGCGAGAGCGCCCCCTTGGGCTAGGCGCAGGCGGGAAAGCGGCCATGGTGCGAAGCTCGCGCGCGTCGGAGTCGGACAGACCCCCGGCCGGCAGGCGCGCGCGTCGCTGACGCAATGAATGCTGCAGCACCGGATAGAGCAGCGCCAACGTGCGCGCGATCGATGCCGCGGCGACCTCCAGCTGTGGATGCAGCTGGCGTAACGCGTTCACGTCCACCACGGCTCGCTGCAATGCCTCGGCCGCGTTGTGAATGAACGTGACGGCCGCTTCTTCGGTCGGCGCGGCGGCCTCGACGTTGTACAGCGCGCTGGAAGCGGCGGCCGTGTCTTCTACGGCGCGGTCCAAGCCCGGCTCGGAAATTCCGGCCGTTTGCAGCGACACGGAGGCGATGGCCAACGCTTCCCGGCCCTGCCTCGCGGCCGCGACGGTTGCGTTGCCCGCGATCAAAGGCTCTTGTGGAAGACCACGCGCGGACGCGCCGGACCCGCGTAGTCCTCGATATTCGAGACGCTCCAGCCCGTCGCGCGATGAAAGGCGATCGAGCCTTCGTTGCCGGTGGTGGTGATCGCCTTGAGGCGCGTGCAGCCCGCGGCGCGCGAATCCTCTTCGAACGTCTGGTACAGCACCTTGCCGACGCCGCGGCGACGATAGTCGGGATGGATGCCGACGAGATGCACGTAGCCGGTCTTGGGCGGTCCGGGCGCCACGAAGCCCAACAAGAAGCCGACCAGGATGCCGTCGTGCTCGACGACGCGCGCCATGGCGCCGAGCTCGTAGAAGAAAATCGGATGCGCGAGCGCCGTCGTCGGCCCGCCCCACCAGCGATCGATGATCTGAACGATGTGATCGTAGTCTTGCTTACCAAGGGGGCGCGTGATCATGGGCTTCTAGCGAGCAGCTCCGACGGGGGATTCCAGGGTAACATGTGATTTTCGACTCAGGATGGGAAGTGGCGTAAAACACTCAGCGTTATGAAACGAGTGAAGCTTGCCCCTTCCATTCTGGCAGCGGACCTTGGACGGCTGGCCGAAGAGGTCCGGCAGGTAGAGACGCTGGGGGCCGAGTACATCCACGTCGACGTGATGGACGGGCGCTTCGTGCCAAACATTACGTTGGGGCCACCCGTGGTCAGGGCCGTGCGGGCAGCCACCAAGGCCGTCGTCGACTGCCACCTGATGATCGTCGAGCCGGAGCGGTACGTCGCCGAGTTCGCCAATGCGGGCGCTGACATCATCACCGTGCACGTCGAAGCGTCGCCGCACCTGCAGCGGACCCTCCATTCCATCCGCGACCTCGGCAAACGCGCCGGCGTGGTGTTGAACCCCCACACGCCCGAAGACAGCATCCGCTACGTCATGGGCGATGTCGATCTCATCCTCGTCATGAGCGTAAACCCCGGTTTTGGCGGACAAAGCTTCCTGCCGTTAGTGTTACCCAAGCTCCGCGCCCTCAGGCAGATGATCGACGCCACCGGCCGCGACATCGACCTCGAGATCGACGGCGGCATCGGACCGGACAACGCGCGCCTCGTCACCGACGCTGGCGCGACGGTTCTGGTCGCGGGCAGCTCCATTTTTGGACAGAAGGATCGCGGCGCCGCCATTCAGCAGATGCGCGCCGCCGTCGCTGGATGAGGTGGCTCGCCGGCCTCGTCTCGACGGGGCTTCTTAGCGTCAGCTGTGCGCCAGCGGCGCCCCCGCCGCGGGCGGTGCCCGAGCGTGTCGCGCTTGCCGCGCCCAGCACCAGCGTGGCGACGATTCCCGTGGACCCTGTCTCGCCCCAAGAGCGAGCCCTGCAGGACAAGCTATCGAGCGCCCTGACCTACATGTCGGAGATCCGCCAGCTTGCCGCCAAATCCGAAGTACGGGGGCGGCTGATTGGGCGCAACGAAATCCAAGCGTTCATCAGCGCGCAAATTGACGACGAAACTCCGAAGGACGTCCTGCAAGCGACTGAAGCTTTGCTTTACGGCTTCGGCACCGTGGACGCCGATTTCGACTACCGCGGCACCGTAATCGGCTTGATGTCGTCGCAGCTGCTCGGGTTTTACGACCCGAAGCGCAAGACGTTTTTCGTCGGCGGAGACCTGAGCGGCGAGGAAGCCGACGTGACTCTTTGGCACGAGCTCGTCCACGCATTGCAAGACCAGCACTACGACCTTTCGCACCTGACCGAGTGGCAGCCCGATCAAGGCGACAGTCAGGCGGCCGTGCATTCGCTGGCCGAGGGCGACGCCACGAGCGCCATGTTGGATGCGATGTTGAAGCCCCGCGGCGTGACCGCGCTGGAAGTACCGGATGGGCTAATGCGCGCCCAGAGCGTGCTCGGCAGCGCGGCCCTGACCGCCCCCCCGGTGCTGGTTCGTTCGTTGCTGGCTCCGTATGTCGACGGCCTCGCGTTCACCAACTACCTGCGCCGCCGCGGTGGTTTCGCGGCTGTCGACGCCGCGTGGCGCACACCGCCGATCAGCACCGAGCAGCTGCTGCACCCGGAAAAGTTCCTGGCTCGAGAGCCGCCGTTGCCCGTACCGTTGCCGATGGGGCCACCGCACGCAACCGAGCTTCAAGAGCGCTTCCACGACGTGATGGGCGAGCAAACGCTGCGACTACTGTTCGAAGAGTGGCTGCCGGCGCGGACGGCCGCCGAGGCCGCCGCCGACTGGGGTGGCGATAGAATTGCCATATTCGGCGACGAAGCTCGCCAACGCTGGGCCATCGGTTGGCACCTGCGGTTCGATTCGCCGGCCGCCGCTGAGCGGGCCTTCGTGGCCTTCGCTCGCTCGGCACCGTTGACCGAGCGCGGTCACGAAGACCGAGCTTTGCCAGAAGGCGCGGGGATAGCGAAGCAGCACGGCAGCGACAGGGTGTGTCGCCCAAGGCACAACCAGGGCCCGCTTGCCGTGGTTCGCCGCGGTCGTGACCTCGGCGTCACAGTGGGCCCGTTCAACCGCACGACGCCCCCGGTCGCGATTGACCCGGATTGCACGGCGGCGCTAGCTTGGGCGACCAAAGTAGCAACCAATTGAATTTGCTGGAGTTTAGCCGCCATCGCTAGCCGTCGTTAAGAGAGCGGCCGGTCGAAGCTGGGGTCCATGTGACCTGGCCGCTGGGTGTGTCGCGACCTCAATGTCGCGATCCAAGACGGTCGAAACGACCCCGAGTCGTGGGCTCGGCGCTTTTCTGTTGCTGGCATGAAACCTGCTTAGTGTTTCCTCCGTAAGCAAGTGGAGACCATCCTAGTGGCCAAACCCAGCGACTCCAAGAAGCTCCCCGGACGCGTCAGTCGCGCCGCCACCTCCGTGGCGTCGTCGGCCGCCGTGGGTGCTTCTTGGATGGCCCTGCTCGCCGCCACGACCATCGGCCTGGGTCATCTCGACCGGGTACGCGCCGAGGTTTCGGCCGACAAGGCCGCCCTTGGTCCGACCGGGGGTCGCTATCGTTTGGTGGTGCAGTCGTACGCGCGCGACAGCATGTCAGCGGATAGTTTGCCCGGGCTCCGTCACAAACCGCTCGCCTCTGCGCAGCGGTCGGTGACGGCTGAAGAGCTTTCTCGCGGCGTCGCGGTCGACGTGGTGCGCGTCGGTGAGTCCGTCGACCCCTCCCAGGTCATCGTTGCCTGGATCGAACAGGGCGAAGCCGATCTCGAATTCGACGGCGCGGAAGCCCGACCGAGCGCCAACGCCTGGTATGGCGCCTCGGAATCACGCGAGCTCGGCGCCGCGCGCGTCGTCCTCAAAGCCCGCGCCTGAGCCCGGACAGCTGCACGGACAAGCGTCCGCGGACGCGTCCGGTCCAGCTCAGCGGTCAGGCCGCCTTCTGCTCGCGGGGCGGCCGCGAGAGCTCGCGGACTTGCCGGAGAAACTCGCGACGCTCGTCGAGCGAGAAAGGCTCGTTGCCGAAGCGGGCTCGCAAGTAGCGCTCGGTGAGGTGGGTCGCGACCTCCGCGGCGGGATGACCCAGTGCGGCGAGCGCGCGCGCGTGGGTGAGAGGCGGGGTGCCGCTCGGGCGCGGCACGCCCCGCAGCGCCAACGTGGCATCCAGGGCTCGATACAGCTCGGCCGTCTCGCGTTGGCGAGCCTCGATCTCGCTCGGCGGCGTCGGTTTGGCCCGCGGCTTTCCCCGCCGGCGGTACCAATAAATGCCTGCCCCGATGACCAGGACGAGCCCCGTCAGACTGAGAAACGCGCGCCGGGGCGAGGCCAACATCGTCGAAGCGACGCGGCTCTTCGTCTTCAGCTCGCCGTAACGCTCGCGGACGGCGCGGAAAAGGCTGACCTGCTGACGCATGTCGTAGCCCACCACGTTGCGATCCCAACGCTGCGCCGCGGCCTCCACCATGTCGCGCACGAACGCCAAAACGCCGGTTATTTCGCTCTGGGGGGCAGCGTCGGCGGGCGGCGTCGGGTCGAAGCGAACGAAGCCTTTGCCATCGACGTACACCTCGACCCACGAGTGCGCGTCGCCCTGGCGCACGGCGTAATAGCGCCCGAAGCGGTTGAAGGTGCCGCCAATGAAGCCGTTGACGTTGCGCGTGGGCACGCCCTGGGTGCGCAACATGACCGCCATCGCCGTGGAGTAAAACTCGCAATGCCCACGTTTGGAGACGAACAAGAAGTCGTCCAGCGGGTTCTTGGTGGCGCCGGAAGGCGACTCGAGATCATAGCGATAGCCCTTGCGCAGGGCCGCCTCGACGCGTTTCGCCCGGCGCTCGGGGTCGGTCTCGTTGCCGATCCAGCTCTTGGCCAGCTCGCCCACGCGCGCCGGCAGGTCCGCCGGTAGCGCCAGGTACCGGGCGCGGCTCGCCGGATCGAGCGGCTGCAGCGGGCTCTCGTTGCCGTCGGCGAGCGCGACCTCGTAGCGCAACCCCCCTTCATTGAGCGTGCGGTACGTGAGCTGCCCTTCCTGGCTCGTGTACAGCGTCGGAATCGCGCTCGGCACGACGTTGGTCGGCGTCAGGATCGTGAGCGCCACCGCGTCCGGCGGCACGAACACCACGCTCGGGTCGATGGCTTCGAGATCGATACGCAGCTTGCGGTCGTGCGCGGGATCGGGCCAGCGCCTAATGCGGACGCTGTTGCCGACCTGCTCGGCCCGCATTTGCGTGGAGCCGGTGGTGCGTGACCACGAGTGGCCGTTGTAGCGGTCGAACGCCGCTCCGCGCAGGTACAGCGCCAAGCGCACCGGCGGCTGCGCCGGCAAATTCGGATGCTCTACCCGCATCACGATCGTCGGATCGGCGCGCAATCGGCCCACGCCACCCAGGTCGACGCGATCCGAAAACCCGACCACACGTTCGCGGTGATCTTGCCCAAGCAGCAGCAGCGACAACCCAACGCGCGGAAACATCACGAACACCAGCGCCGTGAACAAGAAGATCGGAATCGACAGTGAGCAGGTGAAAACCAAAAAGGACCGGCCGATCACCCGTCGACTGCGCAAAATGCGGGGCACGTCCACCGGCAGCCCCGTGCGGTCGCGAGCGCCTTGGCGGTAGTTGCCCTCCACCTCGCGGCGCAGGTGGCTCAGCACCAAGGCGCCGGGCGCTACCACCAAAAAGCCGATGAAACACAGGCCATAAGACATGCCGCCGCCCAGCACGGTGCCCGCGATCAGGTGCATGAGCGCGAGCACGATAACCTGCTGGTCGTGCGCCGCCCCGCGCCGCGTGGCTAAGCGCACGACCTGAAGCGCCGCTGCGAACTCCACCGCCAAGGGCAGCAAGCTCTCACCGGAAAACAGACGCGAGGTCTGCAGCGCCAACAGGGACAACGGCAATACGACCGAGAAGCGCCGCAGCAAGCTGTGGTCTTGGAAGCGCTGGGGCAGCACCACCGCCACCATCAGGCCCACCAACGTCGCCAGCACGAACCAGCGGTTGAGCTCGCCGCTCGCCAACAACGACAAGAGACCGAGCGCGGCCAGGGCGTCGGTCATGATGCGGTGAATGAGGCCGAACCTCATGCCGAAGCCCGCAATTTCTCCGGCCTTTCTGGGGCCTTGGCCGACTCCGGCGACGGCTCGAGCAGAGCCAAAAAGCGCAGCAGCGGATCCGCGCCGACCGAGCTGTTGGCGCGCACCCGCTCACCGCCAGAGGCCGAGACCGACACCGTGTCGCCGCGCTTCAGGTGCGCCACGGCGCGCGACGCTACGTCGCGGATGCGCCGTTCGAAGCGCAGCGACCAGTCGTCGTCCGGGGTCGGGCCGGGGTGGCTCGAGTCGATTGAAAAGGCCACGTCGCGGCGCGTGTCGGTGGCGCGCTCGCGCAGGACGCGCTGGTCGGGCAACGTGCTCTTGCGCCAGTAAATGTCGCGCGGATCGTCGCCCTCGCGCATCAGGCGTAGGCCGTGGATCTCGTCACCGTTGCCACGCCCGAGCGCGCTTTCACCGCCGGTGCGGTCGCCCGATTCGGGTTGCGGCAGCCGCACCGGGTCCACGGCGGGGTAGATGATGAGCTCGTCGTCGGCGCTCACTTCGCGCGATTTTTCGAACAAACCGAAGGGGAAGCGGGTGGCGACCCGAAACCCCACGTGATGATCTCGGCCGCGGCGAGCGGGCGTGCGTCGGTACGCGGCCACCTGCGCCGAACGCGGGCTGATCTTCAAAAAGAAGCAGCGTTTGTCCGCCGGCTGTCCCGCTCGCAGATCTTCGACCTCGATCGCATAAGAGGGGACGCGATGCTTGTGGTTGTAGACCTCGATCTCGACCAAATGGGGCCGCCCGACCTGCGCGCGCGGCGGTAAGCGGCGAGTCACGGTGAGGTGCCGCAGGCTCAGCTCGCTCAGCACCCCCGAAACGATGATCAGCGACAGCAGCATCCCCAGCAGCAGGTACAGGAGATTGTTGCCGGTGTTGATCGCGGCAACGCCCACGCCAAACGTGATGAAGATGAAGTACTTGCCCTCACGCGTGAGCTTGAGTCGGCGCGGCCACTTACCCCAGAAACCGGTGCGCAGACCCTCGACCTTGCCCTTGGGCCGCGGCGGCGCTTGCTTGAGCGGTGGCGGGACCGCCGGCGCGGCCGACTTCGCCCTCGACGGCGGCGGATTCGGCACCCCTGACTTATCCACGGTTTAGAGCGGTACGGGCACGCGGGCGACCACGTCGCGCACGGCGGATTCGGACTCTTCGCGCGAGGGCGCGTAACCCTCGGCGTGCGCCGCCAGCCGCACGCGGTGCGAAAGCACCGGCACCGCTAGTCCGTGGATGTCGTCGGCGATGCAATAGTCGCGGCCGCTGAGCAGCGCCTTCGCGCGCGAGGCGCGCGCCAAGTTCATACCGGCGCGCGTCGAAGCGCCGAGCGACAACGTCGGGCTGGTGCGGGTCGCCGTGATCAGCGCTTGCAGGTACGCCCCCAGCGCGCCATCCATCGAAACTCGATCCACCTCGCGCTGCAGCGAGACGAGCGATTGGGGGTCGAGCACCGGCGCCACCAGCTTCACGCGATCGACATCGGGGTCCAGCATCAAGCGCGTTTCGATGTGGGCCGGCGGATAGCCGATGTGGATGCGCATCAAAAAGCGATCGAGCTGCGACTCCGGCAAAGGGAAAGTGCCCGCAAAATCCGTGGGATTTTGGGTCGCGACGACCAAGAACGGATCCGGTAACGGCAGTGTCCGCCCGTCGATGGACACCTGCTCGTCACTCATCGCTTCGAGCAACGCCGACTGCGTGCGCGGGCTCGCGCGATTGATCTCGTCCGCCAAAAGGACGTTGGCGAACACGGGGCCCTGACGCAGCACGAACTCGGAGGTGCGCTGATCGAAAATGACCACGCCCACCACGTCGCTCGGCAAGAGATCACTCGTGAACTGAACGCGACGCATCTCGCCGCCCATGGCTCGAGCCAGCGCGCGCGCCAACGTCGTCTTGCCCACGCCCGGCACGTCCTCGATCAGGATGTGGCCGCGAGCCAACATCGCGACCAACGCCAGCTCGACGACCTCGGCCTTGCCCTCGAGCGCGCTCTCCACCGCGTTTCGCAACTCGGCCACACGGGGGGCCGGGTCTGTCGGCAAGGCCAAGACAGAAGACGACATATAGGCCGCAGCGTAGCATGACGTCCGCGCCGATGACGAAGGCTGAAAAGCGGTCGATTTTCCGTCTGCGGGCGCGCGTTTCGCCCCGGACCCGACCCTTCGAGCCCTTGCCAGGGCGTGCGAGCAGTGGTCACCTGGGCCGCGATGCAGGTCGCGCGGATCGAGGTGCGCGGCGTAACGCGGCGTTTTGGAGCGACGCTGGCGCTTCGCCAAGTGTCGACGACGTTCGAAGCGGGGTCGTTGACCTTTCTGGAGGGTCCGAACGGCGCTGGCAAAAGTACCTTACTTGCGATCTTGGGTACCGTGTTGCGACCTAGCTCGGGCAGCATCTGGTACGAGCCGTTGGGCGACGACCAAACGCATGCGCGGCGTCACATTGGCTGGGTCGCCCATGAATCGCACTGCTACCGGGAGCTGTCGGGCCGGCGCAACATCGAGTTGGTCGCTCAGATTCACGGCCTGACGCGGGCCCACGAGCAGGTCGAACGGGTAATAGGCCGCGTTGGCGCCGAAGCGTTCGCGGAGCGCCCGGTGGGCACGTTGTCGCGCGGCCAACGTCAGCGGATCGCGCTGGCACGGGCACTGGTCCACGACCCCGGCGTGCTGCTGCTGGACGAGCCGTGGACGGGGCTCGACGTGGCGAGCGTCGACCGGCTCGAATCGGTCATCCGCGAAGAGGTGGCGCGCGGTTCGTTGGTCGTGGCGGTGACGCACGGCGCGGGCACCGCCGAACGACTGGGCGCGCGCCGACTCCGAATCGAGGGTGGTCGAGTGGTCGCGTAGGCCTCGCGGCCGGGCGCCTTTCCTCGTTAAGGTCGGGACTTATATGTTGGGTGCGTGAGCAGCCAGTCAACGGTGCCGGGGCACCCGCTGGCGCCGGCTGAGACCACGTCGAGCACGGTCGCGATTCCCAGATTCGAGAGCTCGTACGCATTGCTGCCGGTGCTCTGATCGGGCGCGCGAGCCCCGGACAGCACGAGCGCATCCGGGGCTCGCGGCAGGGCGCGCAGCGTGGCCGTCACGTCGTGCAGCACTCCCAAGCTGTCGGGGGCGACCAGCACCCAAAGCGCCGGCGAGAGCGCGAGCGCCAGGTCGACGTTCGTGAGCCCTGCGCCCAAAGGTGAGAAGGCACCGCCCGCTAGCTCGATGAGCGAGATGCGCTTCGCCGCGAGTTGCTCCTGCACGACGACCCAAGCCGCTACCTCTGCTAGCGCGAGCGGCGCTCCGGCTTCGCGCGCGCCCAAGTGCGGCGACACGGGCCGCGGAAAGCGCCAGGGCGAAAGGGCGGCGGCGTGCCCGGCGGCGGCCGCTATGACTCCCGCGTCTCCGGTGACTCCGGGCCCGACTCCGCTTTCGATTGGTTTGAGCGCGAGCACCGAGCTTCGGTCCCGAAGCGCGCGCGCCAGACACGCCGTTACGTACGTTTTGCCGACGTCGGTGCCGGTGCCCAGAATTACGACGCGCACGCGGCCTCCAGGGCTTCGATGATGCGCGGCACCGCGTCGTCGGGCCAATCAGCGTGCGCGGTGAGTCGAAGGCGCGCGGCTCCTGCCGGCACCGTCGGGGGTCGGATAGCTTGGGCAAGGATGCCGCGCCGTCGCAGCTCGTGCATGGCGCCCAGCGCGCGCTCGTTGCTGCCGAGCACTACCGGCAAGATGGGTCCGGTCGCGCCAGGCACCGTTGGCAGTCCATGGGACGCGAGCGCGCCGCGCAGCTCGGCTGAGCGAGCCGCAAGCCTTTGCCGCTCTGGGTCGGCAGCGCGCGCGGCGTGGACCTGGGCGAGGGTAAGTCGGCAGAGCGCGGGGGATGGCGCGGTCGAAAAGACGAATGAGCGAGCGCGATTCCAGACCCAGGTCCGCACGCTCTCGGAACAGGCGAGCAGCCCCCCCTGCGCGCCGACCGCCTTGCCCAGTCCCGCGACGAGCACGTCCGCCTTCACGCTCTGGGCCGCCGCGCGCCCAGCGCCGCCCGGACCGAACACACCCAACGAGTGGGCCTCATCGACAACCAGGCCGGCACCGTAGCGATCGCAGACGGCGCGCAGTGCGGGCAGCTCCGGGCTGTCCCCGTCCATGCTGAATAGCCCTTCAATGACCACCCACGCGGGGGCGCTCCCGCTATGAGTTTTCAGCGCCTGCTCGATGGCCGCGAGCTCCAGGTGCGGGGTGACGACGACCCGCGCGCGTGCCAGGCGGCAGCCGTCTACGATCGAGGCGTGGTTGAGCGCATCGGAGACCACCAGCGAGTCGGCGTCCGCGATGGCGGGAATGAGTCCCACGTTGGCGGCGAACCCGCTCAGGGTCAAAAGACAGGCCTCCGTTCCGAGCCAAACCGCGAGCTCTTGCTCCAGCGCTTCGTGCTCCGCGAACGTGCCTTGCACCAGACGCGACGCGCCCGCACCCGCACGTGATCCGGCCAGAGCGTCCAAAGTTTCACGTGAAACGCCACGCGCCCCGAGGCCTAGGTAGTCGTTGGAGCACGCGTCCAGCCAGTCGGAGTCCGCTCCAGGCCTCGACAAGTGAAGCCCTGAATCTGCGGGTTCCCGAAGCAGCCCCTTGGCAGCGAGCTCAGCCAGCCGTGAGTTCACCCAGTCCTGCATCCCTTGCGAATAGCGGCGTCGGGAGCCGGGGTCCAGCCGCGCCGCTTTAGCCAGCGATCTGCGCGTGAGGCGCACGGCGCCGGAGCACATCCCCACGTCGCGAATGGGTAGGCCTTGCCTGCGCGCGCAGCTGCGCGCGGCGCGCGCGGGCGAACCGCCCGCGCCAGAAACCAAGGCCTCCCCGCCACAAACGAGCGGCTCCGGTACCCGGCTCCACGCGCAAGCGCCCCCCGCTCCAGCGAGCTAGTTGGCAGTTGGCAGTTG
>Ga0164241_10002130_pt1 | contig 22199 bp, 14 predicted proteins | sample OricomyardsoilBY_FD_108780 | JGI IMG/M metagenome (GOLD analysis project Ga0164241, IMG submission 108780) | Backyard soil microbial communities from Emeryville, California, USA - Original compost - Back yard soil (BY) | ecosystem: Environmental > Terrestrial > Soil > Unclassified | place: USA... | reverse complement strand
GACTCCGGCACCTCGCCGTCGAGCACCCGGTGACACACGGCGACGACGTTCTCGAAGTGGGCGCAGCGCTTACGGCGCTGAAGCTCGCGCGTCTTGCCGAACCGACGACCGCCGAAGATCACTGGAGCAGCTCCATCGCGTCGAACGTGACCACGGGGACGTCGCCTTTGCGCTTCTTGAAGCCGAGGTCGACGTTCTCGTGGTTGATGAGCCGGTCGTAGCCCGCGTAGAGCCGCGCGTAGTCGCCGCCCGAGTCGCGGATCGCGAAGCACATCAGCTCGGTCTCGTACTCGCCCTGGTCGGCGTTGAACGGGCCGTACTTGTCGAGCCAGACGCGGTGCGCGAAGCGACAGCGCCGCTCGACACCCTCGATCGTGCGCTTCCCAGCCTTCGGGAAGACGTCCTTGAGCGTGCCGATCACGAGCGTCGGCACCACCCAGGGTTCGTCGTCGAGCCGCGTGCCGACCTCGTCGAGCAGCTCGACAGCTCTCTCGTGACCCCCGCAGATCGCTCGCAGCTCGGCGAGCAACTGCGCGTTCGAGAGATCGCTCACAGGACCACCTCCGTAAGGCCCCCTCCTGCCGCCGTGCAGTTCCGCAGGCAGCAGTTCTCAGGGAAGTCGCAGTAGTCAGGCTTCCGGCCCTTCTCGGCCGGGAGGAAGATCTCGTTCTCGATCGCCCGGGCGTACTGGCTCAGCTCGGACTCCAGCCGCTCGTAGTCGGCCTCGGAGACGCGCCAGAGCTTGCGGGGCGGGAACGGCTTCCCGTCCTCGTCCTTCCAGCTTTCCGTCCACCGGATGAAGTCGATCCCGATGTACCAGGGGATGTCGGTCGGCAGGCTGACCGCACCGCGCTCGACGAGCTGACGCAGCCCGGCGTCATACATCACGACCTGGCGCCAATCCTTCATCGCGGGCGGAGGCTGCTTGTAGCTCTTGTAGTCGAGGATTAGGAGAGCGATCAGCTCGCCGTTGTCGTCCAGCACCGGCTCGACGTTGTCGATGTAGGCGTCGAACTGGAAGCCGCGCCAGACCTCGGTCAGATGGAACTCGGTCATCAGCGGCGCCGGGTTGCGGTGGAAGCGCTTCTCGTACCGCTCAGCGACGACCATCGACTCGTCGTAGAGGTTCGGGAGCGGGTCGAACTCGGTGAAGCGGTAGAAGCTCTCCCGGTCGAGGCGCGGGAACCAGTCCGACTGAAGCTCGCGGAGCTTGCGGCCGATCCGGCTCTCCTTCCACTCCTTCGTCATCCGGGGAGCCTTCGACTCCTTGCCGCGAGCCGCCCAGGCGTCGCGGATCTCCTGCTCCTTGTCGCGGGCCTCAGCGGAGAGGCCCACGTACTCCTTGAGGAAGAGGTAGATGACCTTGTGGTCCTCGATCGTGTAGTCCCGCCAGGCCTCCCGCATCAGCGTGGGGAGGTGCTGCGAGCGGTCCGGCCCCCAGCGCTCCAGCCCGAGATGGGCAACCGAGCCGAAGAGCGCCGCCGACCCCGACTGTTGCGCCGGGAGCCGGTCGATGTAGTTCATCTTGAAGGCGACGCCGCACGCGAGGAACGAGTTGATCCTCGACGGCGAGACCTTGCGTGGGTTGAACGGCTCACGCTGCCCGCGAGGCGTCTCGTCGACGACGCTCACGCTGCAAACCTCCCCCAGGCACGACCAAGCTGGCGGTCGTGGCTGATACGGGCGACCGGCTGAGGGTCACGGCCGGACGGCTCGATCGTGTCCCACTCGTCCCGCGTAGAGTCCGCATACTCGCGGAGCGTCACCGGGAGGAACTCGGTCAGGCCACCGTGCCCGTGGAGCCTGACAGCGTCGTCGAGCGAGTCGTACACCTGGACGCTGGAGATCCCAGCCTTCCCCGGAAGGAAGGAGACGGCGCAGCGCCCATTGGAGAAGACGACGCACTCGGCGACGAGTCCGACACCGGAGCAGCCCGTGACGTCGCGCTCACGGAAGAGCCGGAAGAGCCTCACACCGCCACCGCAGTCTCGTGGCGCTTGAGCAGGCCCTCGGCGGCACCCTTCACGCCGATCTCTGCGACGCGAGCTTGCATCCCCGTGACGAAGTCGGCGTTCTCGCGCCATCCCTCGTGCGTGACGTCGAGGACGGCGGCGATGCGCAGCTTCAGCGCAGCGTCCTCAGCCCCCTCTTCGACAGCGCGGCGCAGGATGATGAGCGCATCCGCCGCGCTGATATCGGTGTCCGTGTTGACCTCCACGTTCTCCGTGACCTCCTTGACAGTCACGACCGGGAAGCGCTTGTTGCCCTTTGCCTCGAAGGCGACGGACAGCAGGAACTCGCGGCCGGGAGCGTTGAGTGGGCCAGAGCGACGGCAGGACGCGAGCGTCCCGCTGATCGACTCGATCGTGTTCCAGCCCTTCGTCTCGAACATCAGGGCCGCATCGGTGCGGCCACCGGGGATCAGGAAGGTGAGCCGCCCCTTGACCCGGCACTCCTTGTTGTGGGCGTTGGTGCCGAAGTGCGGGCACTTGCGGAAGCGGCAGGCGATCGGCGTGCGACCGCGCCCTACAGGCTGGCCGCGCACCTCATCGTCCTGGTCGAGGAGATTGATCGTCTTGCGGTCGTTCCTCGGCCCGACCTCCAGGTTGCTCACCCGGAACGCAGTCGGGTCCTTTCCGCCCTCGTCCGAGTAGCAAGCCAGCATCTCTCCCTTCCACCACTCCAGGCCGGTGCGGAAGACGTCGCCAGGCTCAGCGTGAACGAAGACGACCCGCAGCTCCTTGGTGCCGTTCAGCACCTCGGCGTCGTCACACAGGAAGTGGTCGACCGAGGAGGCGAACTTGCCGTTCTTCTCTCCGATCCGTACCTTCGCCCGCGTCTCGATCTTCGTCGCGGCTGATCCTGGGAGCGCCAAGCGCACCTCCTAATCTCGTGGTACGGACACGCTAGCACCGCGAACGGACGTCACTGTACGCTGATGGTCAGCGGAGAGAGACGAGCAGCTTCGCGATGACGGCGATAGCCGCCGGAACCGTGACCTCAGTGGGAAGCGTGAAGTGGCCGAGGAGCTGGGCGCCGAGCAGGCCCACGATGAACTTGATGGTGAGACGCTGTTCGAGGAGCTTCAGCGACGACTGCCTGACCAACGGGTCGGGCGGCGGCGACTCCTCGCGGGTGTCCAGCTCCTCGGCCACCCATCAGTCCTCCGGGTACCCCTCGTTCTCCGACCCCTCGGGGAAGTCGAGGCCCAGGTCGTACCGCTTGCCGACCATCATCGCCCGGCCGAAGCGGATGATGGCATCGCTGATCTTCAGGCCGACGCCGAGCGCGATCGAGGCCGTGAAGAGGCGGTTCTCATTCGCCTCCGAGAGAGGCAGACCCATCGCAGCGAGCGTCCCGGCGATGCCGGTCGCGAGAGCGATCATCTGGGCCTTCGTTACGTCGGGAGTCTTCAGGGGTCTCACTTGTTCTGCCCTCCTCTGATGTTGAGCTTGAGCCGGTTCCACCAGCGCTTCGGGACGGGCTTCTGGCCCTTGCCTCCGAAGCCCACGTTCGGGCGGACCGTCTTGTTGCGGGGGCCGGACTTCGTGAACTCGCCCGTGCCCCTCCACCACCGGACCCACTTCCAGAAGCTCTCGTCGAGGGCAACAGGCTTGTTCTTCACCGGAGGCCTCCGAGGTGACTCGGTCGCGTAGGAGTAGACGAGGTTGAGGAAGTAGTCCCAGGGGAAGTTCGGGCCGGGATCGGTGTGGTCGTTCGGGTAGCCGAAGCGAGCGAGGTCGCCGTGGCCGACGATCCCAGGCACGGAGCGCCTCACAGGGAAGCCGTACTGGAGAGAGTCCTCGGCAATCAGCGCGGCGAGCGTGTGGAGCTGCGCCTTCTTCGCCATCCAGCCAGCGCGCGACTCAGATGCGCGGCCGACGTTCTCGTACTGGACGAAGTACGGGTTCGCGCTCCTCGCCGTCCAAGCCTTCTCGCCCTCGCCAACCAGGCGGACGACCTCCGTCCAGCCGGAGTGCCCGACCTCCTTGTCACCAACGACGTAGTGCGAGGAGACCTCGACGCGCGGGTTACAGAGGTAGCTGACGACACCGTCGAGCGAGCCGGGAGACGACTCGGTCGTGTGGACGACCGCGCCCAGGATCTTCGCGCCACGCCGCGAGGAACGGTTCGGCGAGAGACGCGAACGAATGTTCCCAAAGAGGGCCGAGTTCGCAGCACGGAGCCGTGACAGTTGGGACAGCATCGTCCCAAAGTTTACCGGCGACGTCTGACGTCAGCGGGACGGACGCAGGATCGGAGCCTTCGGCCGCGCGCGCTTGCGGTTCGTGGCGCGAAGGCCAGCGAGGCCAGCGCCGACGTGCGCCCCGAGACGGTAGCCGGGCGTCAGCTTGTACCGCTGGTCCTCCGGGTCGAGGGGGAACATCGGAGGCCCGTAGAGGCGCTTCGATTGCGCGAGCACCCAGCCGCCGCCGTACCGCTCGATGTCGCTCGACCAGGGGTGGATGAACTCGTACCCCTTCGCCTCGTAGAAGATCAGCTTGCGCGCGTCGCTCGCGCGGGCCTCCTCCTTCGAGTGGTGGTAGTCCCCGAACGGGTCAAAGATGATCTTCCACTCAGGGAGGACGAAGTCCGGCTGGAAGCCAGGGTCCTCAGCGGTCACCTGGACGTAGCGGTCCACCTTCGGGAAGTCGCCCTGGAAGACGAAGTAGAAGCCCTGGCGAACCAGCTCGGCGAAGACGATCTTCTCCGGCAGCGTGCCGTCAATCCACGGGAACGGATCGAGCCAGCGAGACGCCTCCAGCCGGAACTTGACACCGTCCTGGCGACGCCGTCGCCGATTCCCGAGCCGCGAGCGGGTCGGATGGCGCCGGGCCATCAGACTTCCTGGAGCGTGAGCGAGAAGTAACCCTCCGTGTTCCCGTTGTGCCGAGGGGAGATGGTCGGCTTCGACTGACGGAGGTCGATGACCTGCACCTTGCGCTCGCCGAGGTCGAGGTCCTTGAAGACGAGCGCGGTCGAGGACTCGGACCAGGATTCGAGCTGCTCGGCGACCTCGTCGACGTTGAAGGTCTCCTCCGTCCACGAAGCGTCGTCATCGAAGGTCTCGATCTTGTCGGCGGAGATGATCGTCAGCCCCCAGGCCCACTTGCCGGTGTCGAGGAAGATGAAGCTCGTCGACATCGAGAGGATCTCCAGCACCTCGAACGAGGTGTCGGTACCACGCGGGAAGGTGAGGCGGAAGCGGATGCGGGTGGAGGTGGGGACGGCCGTGAGATCAGCCGTGTGATCCTGCACGTCGGCATCCGAGACCGTCGTGACGGCCAGAGCCGTCCACGTCGTGCCGGAGTCGAGCGAATACTGGAAGGTCGGCGCGAGCGTCTGGTTGCGCGTGCGAACGAGGAGCTGCGACCAGCGCTTCTTGCGAGCAGGACGGACGTCGAAGTCCGAGGTCTCCAGCACCGAGGAGTAAGCAGCGGGGACGTCCGTGTTCAGGGCGACGCGGTACATCCCGGTCTCCGTGTTGACACCGTTCGTCGAGCCGTAGCCGTACAGACCACCCCGGCAGCGGCAGAGCGCGTGGACGGTGAAGTTCGTGCCGACGAGGCCCTGAAACTCCGACGCGCCCCAGAAGGCGTCGGCGGTCAGGTCGTAGGAGACAAGCCTGCGGCCCTGGTGAGACATCCAGAGGAGGCCATCCATCACCGCGACCGTCTTGAAGTTCTTAGGCGTGCCGACGCCCGGGTAGTCGGCGTAGTGCTCGGGCTGGAAGGTGCGGACGAGCCTGTTCGACGCGCCGGTCACCTCGTGCAGCTCGCCGTAGCGGTCTCCTCCGTTGACGTCCGTGCCACGGCCGACGACGAAGAGGCGCCCGCCGTAGTCGACGAGATCCTGGCCCTCGAACTCGAAGGAGAAGGTGCAGACCGGGAGGATGCTGATGCCGTCCCAGGTGACCAGATGGGTCTGCCCGTCAGCCTCGTTGCAGAGGATATAGAGCCGGTTGTTGAACGGCAGAGAGGCCTTCCATCGGCCCGGCAGCCTTCCGATCATCTTCCAGGTCCCGGCCGTCGCCACATCCCCAATCGGGTCCGGGGGAAGGAACGACCAGAGCCGCATCCCGAGCGAGACGACGATCGCGCCGTCCGCGCCCCAGACGTCGAGGCCGTACGCCTTGAAGCCCTCTGTCTTGCTCGGCCCCTGGAAGACCTCAGTCCCGACGTTCGGGTCAGTGAAGTCGTGGCGGAAGCGGCGAAGCAGCGGCCGGGTGGCAGGGCTGTCAGCGGATGAGATCGCCCAGTAGATCTCCTCGTTCGCGTCGTAGCCGATGTCGACAAGGTCGTTGAAGGTGCCGAGGTCGGGCGCGTTGACGTTGGAGAAGGTGAGGGTGTCGGAGTTGGGCTGGTAGCGGAAGATCCCGTGCTTGAAGGCGATATACGTGGAGCCAGCGACACTGAGGATTCGCTTCGGCTCGACATAGGTCGGCACCGTCACAGAGCCGTTGATGTGCGACGTGTACGCCGCGCCGAGAGGGTCGAAGGCGTGCGCGAGGATCATCGGGGGGACGCTGATCGCGCCCTCGCCCTGGAGCATCGGAAGCAGGTTCGTAGAGTCGGAGAAGCGCGCGAGATCCTTCGGGTCGACGCGGTACTGGAACGCGCCGCCGATGAAGGACTCCTGGTTCCAGCGCGACGCGCCCGGGGAGCCGAGGTCGTCGCGCCCGCCACCGAACTCCTGCACGATCTTGTCGGTCTCGCGCTGGCGCTGCTTGTTGTAGCCCCGGATGAAGAAGCCCTTGAGACTCCCAGCATCACCGCCGAGGCCGATGTGGTGCTTCGACTCGTCGTAGACCGGGAGGGCCACGACTCAGTCCCCGACGTAGAACTGGGCTGCCTGCTGGAGGGGAAGGTCGGTACGAAGGTCGAGGAAGTCCCGGTAGTGATTGTCCGAGATGTCCGAGAGGTCGTCGATCGCAACGCCGTTCTCGCCCATCAGCACCGCGTAACGCTGGTAGACGGAGCGGTCGTGGGCTACGAAGCGGAAGAAGCGGTGGAGGACGTAGGCGATGCAGGCAGCGTCACCATCGCGCGGCAGCTCCGAGATCTGCGCGCCGGACACCTCCTCCCAGTAGGTGCGGACAAGGAGCTTGCACGTCCCGGCGTACTGGGCGCCGTCATAGTCGGAGATGAGCAGTCCGCCCTGTCCGGGGCGCCAGCTCGTCTCCTGAGCGTCCTGCGGGTAAAGAATCTCCTGCACCTCGACGATCGGCTCGCCGTAAGCGACGGTCGAGTCCCCCGCGTTCCAGGCGAGCGGGCCGACGACGGCGTCCTTGTACCACTGGAGCCGAGCCTGGCCCTCGTTGAACCAGCGGACGTCCGTATCGGCAGCGGGCATCAGAGCGGCGAGACTCGCGCCCAGCTCTGCGGCGACAGCCGCCTTGATCTCCGCTTGAGTCATCATCCCAGCGTACAGTGTAGACCCAGGAACGGACGCTGGAGTCTCACGGTTCGGTCACGCGAACAAAGTCGACGCCGAGCTTCATCGCCCGACCGCCGAACGGATTGACACCGAAACCGATGCGATCGACGGCAAGGAGGAAAGTGCCGATCGACTCAGTCCACTCCCACAGCCAGGTGATGCCGTCAACAGAGACGTCGAACTTCAGGTCGGTACCGACCTTGCGCACGCGGAGGTAGTACCGTGGTTCCCAGAACGTCAGGTTGCCGCTCGGCGAGGCGCTATAGACCGAGGCGGACGTCCAACGATCGCCACGAGGGTTCGGAGAGGCGGCGTTGAACTGCGTCGGCCCCCAGATGATGCGCCGGTCGTTCGCCGAGTTCCAGAGGACGAGGCCGGAGTAATGCGAGTTGACGGGATAGGTGCCAGCGGTGACCTTCGCGATGATGGTGAAGTCCCCAGCGGGAGCGAAGGCCTGGTAGAGGATGCGCCAGCTATGCACGCCACCGTTCTGGGGCGCGTCAAGAACCAGCGAGCCAAGGTCGAGCGAGGCAGCCGCCGAACCCTGGTTGGTCCAAGCCCACTTCGGATCAAGCGACGGGCCATCGAACTCGTCGTCGCAGGCGTGGGGAAGCGCGGGAGGTTCGGCAGCAGGCTCGACTCCGTAGCCACCACCGCCCCCACCACCGCTCGGAGCAGCCCAAGCCGGAGCTAGCAGAGAATCAAGAGTGAGGACATCGCCGGAATCGTGACCAGCGGTATCGGGAAGCTCGTCGGGCACACCGATCGTGACAACAGCCTTGTCATTCGCCCCGTCATCAGCGACATCCACCGTGGCGCCACCGGACGCAACGAAGTCAAGTCGGCCGCGCGGTGAAGCGGTGACGTCGACACCAGCCTCGCTCACTTCGATGCCAGAGCCAGCAGGGGAGGTGGCGCCGATCGTGACCTCGACCTCATCACCACCAGCGTCATCAACAACGTCGATCGAGACGTTCGCCCCAGCCTTGAAGTTGACACGGGTGCGAGGAGAGGCGGTGACGGGAACGTCATCCTCGGAGGCGTTGACTCCCCCGATCGCTGCGTTCTGAGAGTAGGCCGACCAGTCAAGGGAGCGGTGGCCGGTGGCAAGAGCGAGGATCGCAGCGGCATCCGGGCCACCATCGCTGCCGGTGTCGGAGGCTGCGGCGACGGAGATAGCACCCTCGAAGCCGTCACCGGCAATCTGGTAACCACTTCCGTTTCCAGACCCGAACGAGGTGGTACCCGAAACGAGCACACCGTCGAGACCGATGCGGGAGGACTTCTGTAGACCAACGGCATCGTGGTCGGCCCAAACGTGATGCCACTGGCCGACAGTAACCGTGGCGACCGTTGTGGCGCGCACGGTACCTCCAGTCCACATCTCGATCGTCCCGTCAGGGTTGAGGCGGACACCGAACGTCGAGCCACACTTGATGAGGTTCACCTCAGAGGCGGGGAGAGCGTCCACGCGAACCCAGAACGCGAAGGCGAAGTTCTCAGACGCGGCGGCCACAGCAGCGGTGGCGAGACCATCGGTGCCCCCAGAGAAGACGGGGCACGAGACATCGCCGAAGGCACCGAACTCATCGACAGTGAACGTGCCAGAAGTGAACGACTGCCCAGAGGCGCTGTCGGGGAACGGAACGGCGTCACCGTCGAGGAGCCAACGGCGATTGAAGTAGCTGGGGAGCGCGGCGACGTAATCAGCCGGGTTCTCGTACCAGGAGAGGAGCCGCTGTTCAAGCGTCTCTGGGAGAGAGGGGAGCCGCCCGTCGATCCAGCGCTCGTCCTCACGCAGGAAGCCAACGCCCGTCAGGGACGGAGCGCCAAGCTGAGCGGAGGGAACGTGCGCACCGGAGTCAAGCGCGGCGTAGCCGTCAGCCTGGCCCTTCCGGGCCTCAAGCTCGAACGGCGAGTCCTCGGGCGTGACCCACGCCGCGTACGCGCCCTGGGAGATCGCTACCGAACCGGCCTGCCCATCGCCACCACCGTCGATCAGGTCAATCGAGATCTGCTCCGTGATAACCACGGTCGGGTCCTCGACCTGGGTCGGGTCACCCTCGATGGAGGCAAGGGGGTTCGCGGCCCCCTCGACGCCGTAGACCGCCTGGTAGTGACGCCGGATCGTGGTAGGGCTGAGGGCGGAAGTGTAAGCGCCAATGTCAGACCAGCCGCAGTTCTTGACGATCGCAAACGACGGAGTGGAAGGAAACGTGTTGACCGCCCAGCCGGTCGTGGGGATGACACGGCTGATCGCGATGCGGCCGTTGACGAAGATGGCGACAGTCCGAGCCACCGTGCTGCGAACGACCGCGACGTGATGCCACTGATCAGCCTCGAACCAACCGGCGCCACTCTCCTGCATAGCGCCACCGGCCACCTGGATGTGCTGAAGCCCAATGCCGCCGCCGGAGCGAAGGGAAACATCGAGACCGCCTTGGGAGAGTGTCTCACCGCCGATACCGTGAAGAACCAGCCGGGCGCCGCCGTCGATGTCGGACGAGGAGGGCTTCAGCCAGAACTCCAGCGTCCAGTTCTGATTGGGGAACTTGTTCGCCCACGTCCAGCCGACAGCAGAGACAAGGTCAAGCTCAGAACCAGCGCTGACGACGTAAGGGCCGTTGCGCCAGGAGCCGTTCTCGTGAGGCGCAAGAGTAAAGAGGTTCGTGTTGATTAGATCAGCCGCACCACACGAGCCAGCGATCCCGTCAGAGAGGCCGATGTCCTTACGAACGCCGGGCCAATACCCGGCCAACGTGTCGCCCCCCGGGAAGTCCCCGTCGCAGATGTACGAGGGGTAGTCGAAGGTCTGGAAGCAATACTTGAAGCCGGGAGAGTCGCAGTCGCAGCACGAGCGGGTGCGGCGCAGCTCGAACCAGATGCGCTCGTGGTCGCGCGTGTTCTCCAGCTCGTCGCCCGGAGGAGAGTGCCCGCCGACGTCGTTGTACCGACGCGCCCCACGCATAAAGCGGGTGGGCTTGCGGGTGTCTCGCGACCAGGCCATCAGCGGGTCAGGGGAGAGGAGACCGAGATCTCCCCTCCCCTATCTCCCCTTGGCTCAGGCGAGGGCCGGTGCCGAGGTGTAGACCTGGAGAGACGACAGCTCCAGTGCCCGGCGGGGCTGGAAGGCGAACTCGTACGAGACGCCCTTCTGGAGGCCGTAATCGAAGCTGTCCATCTCGGAGTGGACGTTCTCGTCCAGCCCCTCGACGAAGGCCTCGTCTCCGAAGGCGATCGCCTTGTTCACCTGCACGGCCGTCGCGTTGGCGACGAGCGGCGAGTTGAACGAGGAGAAAATCGCCATCCCGTCGAGAACCGCCGTGGCCCCCTTGAAGAACGGGTTGTCCGAACCCCGGACTGCGGCCTCGCGGACCCAGTCGCGGTACTCCGCCTCCCGCTTGAGCGCGTAGAGCGCGTACGGGTGACAGACGAGCGCGTAGATGCCGTCGCCATCGACGTTGATGGGCTTGGCCTTCTGCGCCTCCAGGATCACGCGGATCTTCTGGATCTCGGCGACCGTGAGCGTCTCGCCCACGATCACGTCGTCCACGGTCGGGGTGCCGCCCGTGCCACCCGACGTGAAGATATTCGGCGCGTAGGCCTCTGCCGCCAGGGGGGCGGGCATCGCCGTCGCGACGAACTGCGCGAACCGAACCGTGTCCATCTTGTTGCCGCCCCACTCGGAGAGGCGCTCGCGCGTCTCGGCGAGGAGGTCGACGATGGACTTCTTGACCGCACGCCGGTTGTTGAGAACCGCGTGGCGGTACAGGAGCGGAGAGACCTTGATCTCCGACGTGGAGAGGTCCTCCTCGTTGCCGACGAGCGTTGCGGTGTCACCCGTCACGCCCGCGCCGGAGAGCGGGTCCGTGACCTGGACGTGGATGAGATCGCCCGGCTTGTTCAGCAGCTCGGTGCGCTGCCGAATCGCCGTGCCGACGAACCGCGCCCAGAAGTTCCCGTAGCGGTGCTCGCGAAGGATGTCCTTCGCCCAGGACTCGGGGATCGAGGTGTCGACGTCGGTGGGTTCCGTGACTGCCACTTCGATACCTCCCTTTCAGGATCAGGTGGTGAGGGACTCATTCAGAAGGCGCTTGTGAAGACCGGGGTGGGCCTCTTCCAGAGCATCCAGCTCATCGAGACTCATCCGATTGACCTCCGCCAGCGTCGGCAAGCCGTCGCCCGCGCCCGGCGCCGCCCCTGCGGGAGGAACCTGGATCGGGCCGTGCTTGTCGATGTACGGCTTCAGGGCGTCGGCGACCGCTGCGTCGATGGCAGAGGCAGCCTTGTCCTGAAACGCCTTCTCTTCGTTCTCCGCAGCGACGCGCATCGCCTCGAACGACTCGAACTTGCTCAAGTCGGAGAGGGTCGTGGTCGCGTTGGGGAACTGCTCCTTCAGGGCACCTTCAGCGGTGTCGATCTCCCGCTGGCGGCGAAGCAACTCCATCATCCGAGCCTCGGTAAGAGCCGAGCCTGCGGCCGGAGGTGCCGGGGTCGGATCGGTCGGCGGCTGAGCACCGAGCGACTCCAGCTTCGAGACGGCCCGATCGAGCGCGCCTTGAAGCCCACGACCCTGCGCTTCGAGCTGTGCGATCCGGTTCTCCAACGCCGAAACGTCGGCCGGTCCCTCACCTGACCCACCAGAAGGAGCCGGGTCTCCCGGCTGGCCTCCAGATGAATCGTTGGGTGTCACGGTCTCTGCCACGCGAAATCTCTCCTTGAGAGTTGACGAGAGCGTACCAGACGGTACGGATGACATACAGGTCTGTCCCAGGCTACAGCGTCGAGCGGCGGGACTTGCGTGCGTCCTCGTCCCGCTCGCGGCGGACAAGGAGGTCGTCCCCGGCGAGCCTGGTGGCGGAGTCGCCACGGAGCCTGGCCCACATCACGTCGGCGGCGTGGACGATCACGTACTGGGCGCGCTCGCGCAGCTCCGCGAGGTGCGGGTCGGTCTCATCGAAGACGCGCAGCTCCTCGGTCAGGAGACTCTTCTCTTCACGCTTGCGGTCGAAGTAGTCACTGATCTCCGGGTGCTGGTTGGCGAAGCGTGAGCGCTCCTTGCCGGAGGGGATCTGGAAGTAGACCTCCAGGAGGTTGTGCATCGCGGCGTCGGCCGGGTTCTTCTCGTCGAAGTAGTCCTGCACCTCGGGGTTCGAGCGCAGGAAGTCGGCGCGCTCCAGGGAGTCGGGCGGAAGGTCGAAGTACGTCTCGACCTTCTTGTCCAGCTTCTTGTCCCCTGTGTGCGGCCCGCTCGCGTAGGTGTCGAAATACTCACGCACGTCCGGGTTGAGCCGCAGGAGGATCTTCTGGTCGCGATCGTCGAGCGTGTGGAAGAGGTCGAGGAGCGGCTTCACCCGAAGGTAGAGCGCCGTCTTCTTCGTAAGGTGGCGCTTCTTCGCCTTGCGAACGTAGTCCTGCTCCTTGTCGTGCCGGGCCTGGTCGGCGTCCCTGCCCCAGATGAAGACGCCGTAGTGCTCGGCGCGGCGATGGACGAAGCCGGGGCGCTGGTCGGGGGGCAGCTCGAAGTACGTCTTCCAGAACATCAGGCGCCGGTTGACCTCGGGGTTCTCGGAGCGGACCCAGTCGCCCCACTTGCGAGCGGCGGCGTTTGCCTTGCCGTACTTCTTGAAGTACGCGCGGACGTCACGCCCCTCCTCGGAGTGGAGGTAGGCGTCGGCCTCGGCATCCTTCCCATCGTCGCGAAGTGAGAAGTAGTGCTTGAGCTGCTTCTTCACGACGCCGAAGTCCCTAGCCTGTTGGCCCATCCCGCCCTTGTTGCCGTACCGCTCGAAGAAGTCGCGGATCTTGAGGGCGGTCGGATCGTCGGACTCGTAGACCCAGCCCCACTTGGAGTAGTAGCCACGGAACTCGCCCTCGTCGGGGAGCTTGTTGAAGAACCAGTCGAGCTTGTCCTTGATCGCGAGGTAGTCCTTCGCGTGCTGGCCCTTCGTCTTGCTGCCGTACTTCTCGAAGAAGGCGAGAACGAGCTTGGCGCCCTCGCTCCCGCCGCGAAGCCAGGCGTCCGCAGCCGCCTTGTCCCGCCTCTTCAAGGCGTAGTAGCGCTCGATGAACGGCTGCGCCTCCAGGAAAGCGCGGGCCTTAGCGGAGGTGCCCTTCTTGCCCCAGTCGTGGAAGTAGGCGAGCACGAGCTTCGCGGCGGGCGTCCCGGCCTGGAGCCACTTGTACGCGGCCTCCTTGTTCGTCGCCTGGAGCGCGTAGTAGTGCTTCAGGTGCGGCAGCGCCCGAAGGTAGTCGTCGGCGTGCTTCGTGCCGATCTCGTCCGGGAGCCAGATGCCGTCCTCGCTGACGCGGTTCTCCGCCTTCGTGAACTCGAACATACGGGGGAAGCGCTTGAGGTACTCAGCAGCCCCGTCCCAGTCCTTCTTCTCGACGAAGTCGAAGTAGACCTCGCGGAGGTCGTTGTTGACGTAGTTGAGAACGTCCTTCAGGTCGTCGCTGCCCTCGTCGTTCACCGTGAACCAGTGGCCGAGGATCGGGTTCTGCTCCAGGTAACGAGAGCGGGCACCGTGGTCGCCTTCGGGGATCGCAAAATACTCGCCGCGCAGGCCCCGCAGGTGGCGGTAGACCTCGCCCTGGATCATCCGGTCACGGCGCTCCGAGGGCGTGTCGTTCCGCGCCCAGAACTCCTTCAGCTCCGGGGTGACGAAGTAGTTCGAGACACGGTCGCGGACGCCGGGGTCCTTCAGGCCAACACCCTCGAAGGCCTTCTGGACGTCGAAGACGAGATTCGTGTCGACGACCATCCCGACGTTCTTCAGGGCATCGCCCCGGAAGACCGGCTTGCCAGTGCGCTCCGGCATTACGTGTGGGATTACTTCCGGGTTCTCCTGAAGGAACTTCTGACCCTCGTCGAAATCCTCGATCGCGTAGTAGCCCTCGATCTTCGGAATCGTCTTCACGTACTCGTCGAAAGCGCCAGGGTTCAGCTTGCGGCGGATGAAGAGACGGTAGGCGCGCTGTTCATTCTCGGGGAGATCGAGGAAGTCGATGTCGTCCTCAACGAGCTGCTGCTGGATCTTGTAGAGCTGGAGCTGGGCCGGGTCGAGGTGGCGCAGGTAGGCGCCGGAGGCGAAGGCGAAGATCGTCTGGAGGTAGACGAACTGGCGCACCTTCTTCTCGGCGGCGGCACGGTCGAGAGGCTCACCCCGCTCCACCTGGGCTGCCATCTCGGTCTGCACCCACTCCTCGATGCGCTGCTCGCGCAGCTCGTGCGCGTTCAACCCGACGCCGATCACCTTGAAGAGGTCGTCCTGGAGCGCCTCCTCGAAGTTGAGACCCTGGGGGAACATCTCGTGGAGGAAGCGCGTGCTGAAAGCGTCGACCACGGAGGTCTGGGGGAACATCGACTGCCAGGCGCGGTAGTTCACGAGGCCCGCCAGCTCAGCGGGCTTACGGAACCACGGGGACAGCGAAAGGCCGAAGTCGCTCATCCCGTCGATCAGGCCGGAGATGAACGGGAGACCAGACTTGTCGGGGGGGAGCGTCGGGTTCTCACCCTTGAAGGCGCGGTAGAGCGGCGCGGCCGAGACCCAGCTCAAGGGATCGGTACCGACTTCAAAGCCGCCACCGGCCCCGAGAATCCAGTTGGCGACGGGGAGTTTCGAGACCGCGTCATTCAGGAACGGGATGCGGAGGTAGCGGCGAGACCACGATGGCTCGTCGGAGTTGACCTCTTCCATCATCCCGTCGTACTTGACGACGGCGGCGGGGAGCCAGGGCTTCTGGATCGCGCTCGTCGCCCAGAAGGCGAGGTTGCGGCGCCAGAAGAAGTAGAAGGGGATGAGGTGCTTGAGGTTCTCGTCGAGGTTCGTCGTCTTCGAGTAGTCGAAGAGCGAGTGGTCGATCGCGCGCATCCCAGCCGTGTGGGCCTGAATAGCGTCGTCCGTTCGCTTGAAAGCCTTCGCGTACTCGGAGCGGTAGAGGCCGCGTCGGAGCCAACCCTCGACGCGCCCGACCATCAGGTCCCACATCACGTCAGCGGTGTGCGACATCAGGACGAAGCGCGGGTCAGAGACGTCATTCAGTTTGGTCGGGTCACTCGTGACCTGCTTGATCCAGTCATCCAGCTCGCGCTCGCCGACACCTTCGATCGCGGCCCAGTCCTTCAGGCTGAGCTTCTCGCGCGGCAGCATCTTCTGAGGGACACCATCGCGGAGCACGGTCTGCACGCCGAAGATGACCTCGTCCCTCACGTCGACGGCGTTGATCCGAAGGGCCTTGCGAACCTCCTCGATCGGCCTCCCCCAGAAGGCGGTGTTGAAGACGTGGCGGAAGGTGGTCGCGACGGCGTCGGCGTACTTCGGCCCGACGCTCAGACGAACCATCTGGTCGAGTTCGTTGATGCCGAGCTGGAAGATGTTCGTGACGCTCTCGGTCGCGTTCTCGGCCGCTGTCGGCGAGATGTCCTTGCCACGAGAGCGCGCAACGGCCTCGGCATCGTCGGTAGCGCCCGTCAGTCGACGAACAGCATCGACGGCCGACCTGTGACCGAAGACGTCGTAGCTAGTGGCGGCACGCGCATCACCGGAGATGGCGGCGAGCTTCCGCCGCGCGGCCAACTCACCCTTCGTGGCACCCTGGGCGATCCAGTAGCGGGGATCGTGAAGGCCGGTGACGAGGATCTTCAGGACGGAGTCGAAGACGTTACGGAAGAGCGCGGCGGGCCGACCCGGCAGGACGGAGAAGACGAAGAGAGAGCGGCCCATCTCCAGAAGGTTGTTGATCTCGCGGAGCGGCCCGGACTGGGCCTCCTTCAGCGCTCGGATCAGCGCGCCCTGGCGGAGCGTGAGGCGAGGGTAGACGTGGGTCGATGCGACCTTGAGGAGGGCGTGGTACTGGTCGTAGCGGGCGACGAAGCTGGAGGGGGCAGAGCCGCCAAGGTCGCGGTACTCCCAGCCGCTCCGGCCGATCGCGTCGAGGATGCGGCCCCACTCGGCAGCGCCGGAGGCGAGGCGGGTTCCCGCCGGAAGCCCGACGCGATTACGCAGAGCGCGCTCGAAGACCTTGCTCCGGCCCTTCACGACACCGCCCACATCCTCCTCGACGAAGCGCGGCCGGACAGGGTACGGACGGGCGCCGGAGATGAGCGCGGCGATCCGCTCGGCGGCGCCCACAGCTCCGGTTGCACCTTCGGCCGGGGTGGCCGCGATCGAGAGAATGCGCTTGATGTCCGCCGGGACATCCTCGGCGGTGAGCACGGGATGCCGCCCTTTGAGTGCGTCGTCGTAGGCGCGGAAGTGGTGGCGGGCGTAGATCGCCGGGACCCTGCGGCCCTTCGAGACCATCTTGAAGGTGCCGTCCCCCTGCGGCTTGAACCACGCGGTGACGAGATCCTCTTCCTTCTGCATCGCGCGCTCGACCGCAGCGTTGATCGCGTCGTCGGTCATATCGGCGGCAGCGCGGCGGCGCGCGGCCCACTGGGTAACGGAGTTACTCCGGTTCTCCATCGTCATACCCAGGAAATCGTCGTACTCATCCTGGGTGAAGACGCGGCCGTAGTCCTCGTTCTTCACGAAGACAGTCGAGTGGGTCTGGGTGTCAGAGTGGAGCGCGGCCAGATCGCGGGCCTCGTTGTCCACCTGGCTGATGGCAGCCGCCTTCTCCTCGTGAAGGACAGCACGCTCAGCCGCGACGGCGTCGCCAACCGTGCGGTGGAGGATGCTCTCGACGTGGCGCGTAACGGCGCGCTTAGCCGTACCCCGGACGAAGTAAGCGCGGCTGGCCGGGTTCTGCTCGATCAGCTTGCGCTTCGAGCGGCGGAGCTGGTTGAGACGCTTGACATCCTCGGGCGTCCAGCCCTGCTCCTTGACGTGAGCCGCCTTCGCGCGACCGGCGGCACGCCTGCGCTCCTGCATCGTGGCGATCTTCTTGTTGATCTCCTTGAGATCCCTGATCGCCTTGCGGAACTTCGCGTCCTCCGGCGCAGCACCGCCCTCGAAGGAGCGAGGCTCGTAACGAAGCTCGCCAGTCGAGAGGTCGACGAGGTCGTGGGCGAGTGAGGTCGCCTTGCCGCTCGCGCCGATGCGGGCCTCTCCAAGAAGATAGCCGGAAGCATCAATCTCGCCATTACGAGCGCGAGCGAGAAACTCCTGGGCATCCCTGCCAAAGATGACCGTGCCCGAATCCTTCTTAGAAATCAGCACGGGGAAACGGCGGACACTCTCACCCTCCTCAAGGGTAAAGCGGGAGAGATCGAGGCCGTTCTCATCAGCAAAGCGCCGAGCGGCGCCCTGGACAGTCTCACCCCGGCGTAAGGCCGTGTTGTAGGACGGGAGAGAAGAACCAACGCGAGACTCCCGAAGAAGAATCCCCTCGGGGGTCATAGTGGAACCAGCTCGCCCAGACGCCGCCTCGACCGGAATCCCGGCATCAGCAGCAGCGCGATAGAGGGACGTGGCGACACCACGGCGGCGGAACTCAGGATCGACATAGACAAAGTTGACACCCCAAGAACCATCATCCGCCCGCGAGAGAACCAGGGCACCGTCGGGCCTACCCGGCCTGCTAGCCCAGAGAAAAACCTCACGCGGAGACGAAAGGGGAAGAGTCTCCCGACTCTCAATATCAAAGCGTTCAGTCAACCGGCGGTGCGAAACGCCCTGGGGAACATCCCCCTGGGGGACAGAAGCCAGAAGGTCAAAGAACGACTCCTCCGCGTCAGCGCCAAAGGAGTGGGAAATCTTCACACCTAGACGTTGCGCCTCGCTCTGGACATCCACATCACCGCCACCACTGGCGGCACGACGGAGCACCACAAGACGCTCACCGAGGAGGCTCTGGCGCAGCTCCTCGTTCGCCTGGACGATCTCGTGCTCGCGCTGGACGAGGGCCTGCTCGCGTAGAGCGAACTCCTCCTCGATCTCGGCGAGCCGATCAGAGCGGAACTTCTGGACGGACGGGAGATTGGAAGCCGCCTCAAGGGAAGGGCCGAACTCAAGGTCGAGGTCGTCAAAGGTCTGGCGAAGGATGTCGCGGAGGTGGAGCGTGGAGTTGGCGCGGGAACCCCGCGCGTGGCCCGTCTTCGTGAAGAGACCCTTCGGCTCCCAGCCCAACTTCCGCTTCCCGGCCGCGACCAGGCCCGACTCGTAAGTGTGGAGGCTGTTCTCGATCGCGTCCTGGAGGGCGGGCTGGACGGCGTTGTAATAGACCGCCATCCGATCGCGGACGCGATCGACGATCTCCTTGCGCACCTCGAAGTGTCCGCCGCCAAGGAAGGAGCCTGCGTTCGCGTAGGCCTCCTTGTAGACCTTGTCAGCCGCTACCTCCGCCTCCATCACCTTGCGGTGGAGTTCCTCCGGGAGGGAGCGAACCTCCAGGGTGCGCTCGTCGACGCCGGGCGACAGCTTCGCAAGGTCATCCTTGATGTCGGAGATGAGACGCTGGTACTCCCGTCGAGCGAGATTCGCCGCGTACTTGTCAACCTCGGCGCCGAAGACGAAGCTGTTGATCGTCGCGCCGAATGAGGAGCCGACGTCGGACGGAGTCTGCCGGTTCGAGTGGGCGTAGAGGGAGACTCGCTGCCGTGAGAAGAGGTTGACCGCGTCCTCGAAGCGGGAGACCATCTCGTTGACGGCGCCGACCCGGAACCGCTCGATCTCGTCGAGGATGTTGAACGTCTTTCCAGTGGCGGGGCTGGTCGACTCCAAGCCCTGCAACATCTTGTGGACGGAGTCGCGAATCGCAGCGACGTCGGCAGCATCGTTCGCGGTCGAGGGGGCGAAGCCGTAATGGAGCGCTGTCCGCACCGTGCGAGTGACGTCGTCGGCAGACTCGCGGACAGAGCGGGTGATGCGACCGACCTTGCTCTGGCGGAGGGCCTGCGCGCCGAGCTTGACCCCGCGCCCGTAGGCAGATGGGAGCTGGAACGCGGTGGCGGCGGTCTCACCGAGGATGCGGACGGGAACGGGCCGGGCCACGGTGGCTGCGCGGGTCGCGATGCCAAGAGCCTCGGCGGCCTTCAGGCCACCCTTCGTGAGCTTCCAGCCCTTCGAGATCCAGGTCGCCGGAATGAGGTTGAGCGGGTCGACGATCAGATCGACGCCGAAACCGAGAACGGGATGGTCCTTCTCCCACTGGCCCCAGACAGCCTGGAGTCGGTCGTTCTCCTCACGGAGGAGACGGCGCATCTCAGCGTCGTCACCAAAACCTTCGCCTCGACCGGCGTGTGAGAGGCCAGCCTCGAAGACGTTGAGCGCGGCGGCGGCGGAGACAATCGCGTCCTGGGTCTCCTCCCCAGGCACTTCGAGGCCGTAATGCACCACAGCCTTCACGCCCTTCGTGAACCAGTCGTTGTTGATAGCGCGAAGAGCCATCGTCGCCTGGAAGGCCTTCTCGTCGGCCTGCCGAACGACGTTGACGCGGCGCACGAGTTCGTCGTACGACGCCGACCGAGCGACGGCGCGCACCTCCTCGAAGGAGGTGTCGCCCTTCTTGCCGGGGTCGCTGACGACAGAGAAGCCGAACTGGCCGTCCGTCTGCTGCGCGGCCTGATCGCCGAGTGAAGAGAAGCCGAGGAGGATCGCCGCGTACTTCTGCTCCGGCGTCATCTCCTTGAGCATCCAGTCCGGGAGGAAGGGGCCGAACGCGGACGCGGCCTCGGGGCGCTGAGGCCCGCCCTTGAGGAACGAGTCGAGGAACTCGTCCTGGTAGTCACGCCAGGCGCTCGCGCGCTTCAGGTCACCAAGCATCTTCGTCAGTGAGGCGAAGATCGTGTCGGCGGTCAGACCACCAGCGTCGGCGATCTTGAGCAGCTCTTGCGGCGTCGGCGCGGTACCGAGAACGGGGAAGCCCTTCTCCCCGGGCTTGATGCCGAGCGGCCCGTAGATCTTGCGCGCGAGCTGGGTAGCGCGGAAGCGCTGGAGGTTCTTCTCGCGGCGCTTCATCTCGGCCGCGACAGCGTCGGCGGTCGGCGCGTCCCAGACGCCGGACAGGATGATGGAGTGGCCGTGAGCGTAGAGCCAGGACTGGATGCGGCGCACCCACTCGGGCTTGTTGGACCAATCCTTGACGCGCGTCATCGGGTCGGCGAAGAGCGCGGAGATGTCCGAGGTCGTCCACTTGGATGGGTCGTCCTTCTTCCTCCAGGCCTTCTGGAAGCGCTGGTTCGCCTGCTCGACCTCGACCTCGCGCGCCTGCCTGACAACGACACCGCGCTCGACGGTGGCAACGTGCTCCTCGGCGAGACTCGCGTCGCGAGGCAGGTTGCTCCCCGCTCTACGCGGCGCAGCGGCGAGCGCCTTGGCGGAAGCGTGACTGAGGTCTACCGGCCCGCGTCCCCTGACACCAGCGGCGCGCTCGCGTGCTGTCTTCACGGCGCGCTGACCGATCGTCGGAACACCAGGCTTCGGCGCGAGCTTCGAGCCGATCTCGAAGCTGCGAGCCTTGTCGCGGGCGTTCTCGCCCACCACAGGCTTGACGGCGGCGGGACGCTTCATCCTGGCAGCGGTGATCGGCGGCTTGCCGCGCTTGAAGCGCCACCAGGCGGAGGAGCTGACCTTACCCCAGTTCCCGTCGACGGGGACGTTGTAGCCCCGGGCCTTCAAGATTCGCTGGCGGCGGAGGATGAGGGAGTGCCAGTGGTTGCGCTTGCGCGCCTGGCGCTCGGCCTTCGCTATCGGGTCCTCGCCGAAGAACGGCGAGCCGAGATCAGGCCCCGCCATACGGCACGCCCACTCCGCCGCCCGGGAGCGCGCCGAAGCCAGCGTCCGTGTCGAGCGCGGACGTGCCGCTGCCGCTCATCGTGTCGAGAGCGCCGGTCGCCGCATCCGCCGGGGAAGGCGCGTTCTGCGAGCCGTCATTGGCGCCCTGCTGATCGGCGCTGAGCTGCATCTCGATCAGCTTTATCATCCCCTGCCGCAGCCACGGGTACTTCTCGGCCTCGTCGGCGATCAACTTGATCTCGTCCTCCGGTGCGCGGATGCCAAGGCGCGACAGGGTCGTCTGGAGGGACTGCGCGCCCTGCGCGAACTTGTTCAGCTCGGAGGCAACGTACGCCGGGTCGTCGTAGTCGACGCGGTCGGCGAACTCGAAGCGAGCGTCGTACCGGCCGTCGAAGATCTCCTTCGGCGTGGTCGGAAGCCGCTGGCCGAGATCCTCGACACCTTCAGCGGCAGGCGGCTGCGCCTTCGAGCCGAGGAGGAGGGAGAACGGAGAGACCTTCGCGCCCCTCCGCTGGAAGCCCGTGTAGCTCGACTTCGGAGCGTCGACCTGTTCGATGATCCGGTAGATGAAGGAGGCGAGCCGAGAGAGGCCCGCGTTCCAGTTCTTCTGCTTCATCGAGGTCAGCTCGTAGAGGGGCTGGAGCTGGAGGCCACGGTCGGAGCCAGACTGCGCGCCGATCGCGCCCCACGCGGCGGGCGGCGCGAAGCCCAGGCGCTCCATCAGATCGAACGAGCGCTCCAGGTGGTCGGTCGCGAAGGCCGGGACCTGCGGAACCTCGACCGGATCGAGTTCGCCCTCGCGCCCAAGCGGAAGAACACCGCCCTCCTCCAGGAGCTTCTTCGCGAGCGTCGGGGAGAGCTTCGACCCCTTCAGCGTCATCGCGCCGTTCGCGACCTGGCGGAGAACGTCGGCCTGCTGCCCAAAGACTTGGTTGATGTAGTACGAGTTCTGGCGGATGCTGTCGTAGTCGCTCCAGCCCCAGATCTTGCGGTACGGCCCGACGTTCGGGATGACCACGTTGGGGACGAAGCCGTAGTTGTGCGTCCACTCCTCCAGGGCAACGGGGTGCGAACCGGGCTTCG
>Ga0164241_10002129_pt1 | contig 22203 bp, 16 predicted proteins | sample OricomyardsoilBY_FD_108780 | JGI IMG/M metagenome (GOLD analysis project Ga0164241, IMG submission 108780) | Backyard soil microbial communities from Emeryville, California, USA - Original compost - Back yard soil (BY) | ecosystem: Environmental > Terrestrial > Soil > Unclassified | place: USA... | reverse complement strand
CTCGGCTTCTTGGTCTGGGGTCACCACATGTTCGTCAGCGGGCAGTCAGTGCTCGCAGGCACGATCTTCAGCGCCATCACGTTCTTGATCGCGATCCCGACGGCCATCAAGGTCTTCAACTGGATCACGACCATGTACAAGGGCGTCATCCACTTGGATACGCCGATGCTGTACGCGCTGGCCTTCTTGTGGGTGTTCACGATCGGCGGCTTGACCGGCGTGTTCTTGGCCGTGATGAGCGTCGACGTCCACTTGCACGACACCTACTTCGTGGTCGCGCACTTCCACTACGTGATGATGGGCGGAGCCATTACCGCCTTCATGGGCGGCCTCCACTACTGGTGGCCTAAATTCACCGGCAAGGTCTACGACGAGAAGTTCGGTCGTTTTGGCGCGCTGCTCGTGTTCATCGGGTTGAACGTCACGTTCTTCCCGCAGTTCATCCTCGGCAGCCGCGGCATGCCCCGCCGTTACTACAACTACCTGCCCGAGTTTCAGCCGCTCCACGTGCTGTCGACGCTCGGCGCGTACACACTCGGCCTCGGCTTCTTGCTCACCGCGCTCTACTTGTGGAAGAGCATCAAGAGCGGCAAGAAGGCGGCGGCCAACCCCTGGGGTGGCTCGACCCTCGAGTGGCAGTGCTCCTCTCCCCCGCCCTACTACAACTTCCACAAGGCACCGGTCATCACGGCCGGCCCGTACGACGGCTACGAGAACCTGATGTACGACGAAGCCACCCAAGGCTACGTCCCGCGTAAGTCGTCGACGACTTGAGCTCCCCGCCCCATTCGAACATCGGACGATCCCAATGAGTGAAAGCACTTCGGAATCCGCGGCCTCGACCGCCCACAAAGGCGGTCACGGCGCGCCTGCGCCCGCGCACGGCGGACATGACGCGCACGGTGGGCATGGTGCGCACGGCGGACACGGTGGCCCCCACCTTGCCCATCACTTCGACACGTATCAGCAGCAGTTCGACGCCGGCAAGCTCGGCATCTGGCTGTTCCTGCTGACTGAAGTGCTGTTCTTCTCGGGTTTGTTCTGCGCGTACACCGTGTACCGCGGCATGCACCCGGAAGTGTTCGTGTACGCGCACTACTTTTTGAACACCTCGATGGGTGCCATCAACACCTGCGTGCTGCTGATCAGCAGCCTCACGGCAGCTTGGGCCGTGCGCAACGCGCAGCTCGCTCAACGCAAGCTGTTGGTGTTGAACATCCTCATCACCATCGCGTGCGCGTGCACGTTCATGGTCGTGAAGTTCTTCGAGTATGAACACAAGTTCCATGACGGCCTGTTGCCGGGGCCGGCGTTCCACCCGACCGAGCAGGTCTGGGAACTCGAGTCCTTCAAGCACAAGCACCCGGAAGCCGCGGAATACGCCGAGAAGCTGACCAAGGCTGCCGAAGCGAAGGAACATGCTGCCAAGGCCGGCGCAAAGGCTGGCGAAGCAGCGGAACCCGTGGCCATCGAGCGCCCGACCGAAGAGCAACTCGAGCCGCTGATCAAGGCCGGCGTGATCGGGCCGCAGGCAGAAGACCAGACTCGCCCTTCGAAGCCGCGCAACGCGCACGTCTTCTTCAGCATCTACTTCTTCATGACCGGTCTGCACGGCATCCACGTGCTCGGCGGCATCGGCGTGTTCATCTGGCTCTTGCTGCGCGCCAACAAAGGCCAGTTCGGGCCGAAGTACTTCGGCCCGATCGACTACGCCGCCCTGTACTGGCACTTGGTAGATCTCATTTGGATCTACCTCTTCCCCCTGCTTTACCTGATTCATTGAACGGCTGACCATGGCAGACTCAGACCACCCCGAAAGCGCCGACAAGGAACCGAAGTCCATGCAAGGATCCTCGGAAGAGCAGCCGCCGGAGCCGCGCGAAGACGCGACGCGTCCGAACCCCAAGCTCGAGCCCACCGAGCAGGACGAGCCCGAGGAGGCCGCGCGCCGCGACGCCCCACTCGCAGCCGACGCGCAGGCCGGCCACGACGACCACGGCTTGGCTCACACCATGCCGGTTTGGATGCTGGTCGGTGTGCTCGCCGCGTTGATGGGCCTGACCATCTTGACGGTCAGCGTCACGAGCTTCGACTTGGGTGCCGAGGGCAACCTAGTAGTCGCGATGGTGATCGCGACCATCAAGGCCGCGCTCGTCGTCACCTTCTTCATGCACTTGTTCTGGGACAAGAAGTTCCACCTGATCTTGTTCCTGACGGCGGTCCTGTTCGTCATTCTGTTCTTGTCGATGAGCATCACCGATCGCGGTGAGTATCAGCACAACATCGACATTTATCAGAACGCCACCTCCGCAGCCGCGAAGTAGGCGCGGTCCACTCGTCGACGGTCCCCGTCGAGTCCAGCGGCCACGATCGAGTCTCGATCGTGGCCGTTTGCTTTTCCGCTCGCCGCCTACGAAGGCGCGTCACTCGGTCGAGGCGTCGCGAGCGAGCTCACGAGCAACGCTCGTCACGACGTCATCGACGCGCTTGCGCACTTCCGCGTGTTTGCCGGAAATGCCAGAGACAATCAGCGCGAAGGCGACCGGCGAAGAGCCGTCCGGACGAAATACGTAGCCACTCAGCGCGATCACTTGGTCGAGCGTCCCGGTCTTGGCGCGAATGGCGCGCGTCTTCCTGAACGCACCAAAGCGGTGCTTGAGCGTGCCGTCGACGCCTCCGATCGCCAACTGCTCGACGAAGACGTGGCCCGTGGTCGGTTCGCGGTAAGCGTGGCTGAGAGTGCTGACGAGCGTATGTGCGGTGACGCGATTCGAGTCGAACAAGCCAGAACCGTTGCGGATACGAGTTCCCGGGTCGAGCGCCTCGATTTCGCGCAGATAGTCGAGCACGACCGCTGCGCCGTTCTCGCTGGTCGCAGGCGCGCCTTTGACCCGAGCTCCGAGGTCCTTGAGCAACGTCTCTGCGTAGAAATTGTCGCTGTCTTTGCCGAGTTCCGGCAAGAGCTCGGCGAGCGGCTTGGAATCGTGGAAAACCAGCTCGGTCCGCTCGTCCTCGCCGCCGACCGAAAGTTTGCCGCTGACCTGAATACCTTCGGCGCTCAGCGCCGCCTGTAGACCATAGCCGGGGAGCAACCGAGGATCCTCGACGCGACGGGACCAATGAAATGCTGGACCATTTGCGGGGATCGAGCCCGCGACCAACGCGCTAAGTCGGGTGCCCGCTTCCCTCAACGTCAGCTTGACGTTTTGGGATCGCTCTTTGCTTTCGGTGCGCACGCTGCCCGTCACGTCGACGAGCCCTGGCGGGTCGAACCAGACGGTCGCCGGCTGACCTGCCTCCGTCGGTTTCACGTTCAACGTGGTCACGTTGCGGTTTAAGGAGACCGCGCTCACCGGAGCGCGAAACGCAGCCCATTCATCGGGTTGCTGTTCGAACGCAGGCGGCACGAAAGCCGCATCGAAGAAGCTCTGATCGACGAGCACGTCGGAGACTTGGTGAATGCCGGACTTGGCCAGAGTCTTGGCCATCGCCTGCAAGTCGCTGCTCGAAAGCGACGGATCGCCCGTGCCCCGCAGCACCAAACGCGGAAGAGTGGCGCCACTTCGACTTCCGCAAAGCGACGTGCGAAATCGATAGTCCGCACCAAATTGGCGGAGCACCGCCGCGGTCGTGAGAATCTTCTGGTTCGACGCAGGATTTTCGGGAGTACTCGGGGCGTGGCTGCCGAGAATCGCGCCACTTGCGACATCACTCAGTTCAGCAGCTAGCGACCCACCACTGTTTTTCACCCAACGCGCCAGCTGGGTTACCGAGCGCTGAAACTCGCCGCCCTTCCAGACATGAGGGGGCGTCGAAGGAACGCTCTGAGGAGGTATCGAAGGCGCCGTTGGAGCGTCCGCCGTGCTCGAAGCATCCGAACTCGGCGCGTTGGCAGAGAGTGCACTCGCGGACGCCACCGAAGGCGCAGCTGCCACGCTCGAAGCAACCGCGTTTGGCGCACTCGCGGCGAGTGCTGGCAAAGGCGCGCTCGCTTCTGGCACTGGGGAGCGCGGCGGCGGCGCTGCGCAACCGGTCAATCCCGGAGACGCGGGGGGCGCACCACCCACGATCAGCACCGTGGCCACGATCGCGCACGGGTAACTCAGCCGAATCGAGCGAATCTTCACTGGAACGGGTGGAGTATCCATGCGGGCTCGGGCTGGGCCAAAATCCTGTGTAGGGTAACGCGCTCCAAGCGGGTCAGCTTCCGCTTGCATCGAGCGCCAGCCTGAGTACAGAGTCCGCCCCGCATGGCCTCCCGCTTCGCCAGCCGTTCGATTGCGCGCATGACTCTGCTGACAGCGGGATTTTTCGGCCTCATGGCCGGCGCGCTGCCGAGTTTGGCGTCTGCGGAGCCAACCCCGGCCAAGGCGGCCGCATTCCCCGACTCCACGGACGTACCGGTCTCGACGAGCCGAAGCGTCACAGTTGACGAGTACCCGCCGCCCGCTGCGCGCCGCAATTTGATCATCGTGGGCGTGACCAGCACCGCGCTTTGGTATGGCGGGGCGCTCGGTGCGTCGTACCTGGTCGACAACCAGTCGATGGCAAAAGACCTGCGAATTCCATTCGCTGGCCCGTGGATGTCGCTCGCGCACACCGGCTGCGACGGTGGCCCCAACTGCAACACTTTCTTGGTTGTGCTCGGCGCAATCTTGACCTCGCTCGACGGCGTGGGACAGATCGCCGGCCTCGGGCTCGCAGGTGAAGGCTTGTTTATGCCGACACAGGAACCGAAACGTGCACGTGCGGCAGCGCTGCGCGCACGTCACAAAGACTTCGATTGGCGCCCCACCTTCGACGCTGGGAAAAACACCGTCGGCGTTGGCCTGGTAGGCGTATTCTAAGAACACTGTGCAGCGCTGTTCGTTGCTGGTGATTACAATGGTTGAGATGCACGCGAGACGAATGCATGAAACGTGGAACACGTGATGGAGGTCCCGCGGTGAGTCGACGCACGAAGTTCGTCCTAGTCACTGGTGGTGTGGTGTCTTCGATCGGTAAAGGCCTGACTGCGGCCTCGATCGGCGCGTTGATGGAGGCCCGCGGGCTCACCGTCACACACATGAAGCTCGACCCTTACATCAATGTAGATCCCGGCACGATGTCGCCCTATCAGCACGGCGAAGTATTCGTCACCGAGGACGGCGCCGAGACCGATCTCGATCTCGGCCATTATGAGCGCTTTACGTCCGCCAAACTGACCCGCCGAGCCAACGTGACCACAGGCCGAATCTACGAGGCCGTGATCACGAAAGAGCGCCGGGGCGAATATTTGGGCGCCACGGTGCAGGTCATCCCGCACATCACGGACGAGATCAAAGCCCGCATCTACGAAGCCACGAGTGAAGTCGACATCGCCATCATCGAGGTCGGCGGCACCGTGGGTGACATCGAATCGCTGCCGTTCTTGGAAGCAATTCGCCAATTGAAGCTCGAGGCCGGCAACGGCAACGCGCTCAGCGTGCACGTCACGCTCGTGCCGCACATCGTGACCGCGGGTGAGCTCAAGACCAAACCGACGCAACACTCGGTTCGCGAGATGCGCGAAATCGGCATCCAGCCAGACATCTTGATCTGTCGCAGCGATCGCCCACTCGCACAGGGCTTGAAAGAGAAGATCGCGCTGTTCTCCAACGTCGCGGTCGACAGCGTGATCGCCGCGGTCGATGTGTCGTGCATCTACGAGCTGCCGCTGGTGCTGCACGCCGAGGGTCTCGACAACCAAATCGCCGAGCGCCTCAACATCTGGTCGCGTCAGCCTGATTTGAGCAACTGGACCCGAGTGGTCGAGAAGTTCAAGAAACCCGCCAAGGGCACGGTGCGCATCGGCGTGGTCGGCAAGTACGTGCACCTCAAGGACAGCTACAAGTCCTTGAACGAGGCGTTGGTCGCCGGCGGTCTCGCGAATGACGTCTCGGTCCAGCTCGAGCACATCGACTCGGAGCAAATCGAGCGCGGCAGCGCGCCCGCATTGCTCAGCGGTTTGGACGCGATTTTGGTCCCAGGCGGCTTCGGCGACCGCGGTGTGGAAGGGAAAATCTCGGCCATTCGCTACGCGCGTGAGCAGGGCGTGCCGTTTTTCGGCATCTGTCTCGGCATGCAGTTGGCGGTAATCGAGTTCGCGCGCAACGTGTGCGGCTTGAAGGGCGTGAGTTCCACCGAGTTCGAGAAGGACTGCGCCAACCCGGTGATCGATCTGATGCCCGATCAGCGCGGCGTGAAGGATAAGGGTGGCACGATGCGCCTCGGAGCCTATCCGTGCACGCTCAAGGCGGGCAGCCACGCGCTCGAGCTGTACAAGAACGAGCAGATCTCCGAGCGCCATCGCCATCGCTTCGAATTCAACAACGAGTATCGAGAGCAACTGACGCGCACGGGCCTCGTGCTCAGCGGCACCAGCCCCGATGATCGCTTGGTCGAAATCGTGGAGCTGCCGCAGCATCCATACTTCGTTGGTTGCCAGTTCCATCCGGAATTCAAGAGCCGACCGATGGTCGCTCACCCGCTATTCCAAGGCTTCGTCGCAGCAGCTGCCCAACGGCGAAACCAGATCGCCGCGTCGGCTCGCTCGGAAGCCGCCCAAACCGAGTCGTCCAGCAGCGTCAATTGAAGCTCCGCGTGCGACGAGTACTCGAAGCTTTTGTGGTGCACGCGGCGCTCCTCGAGCTGCTCTCCGGGTGCGGCCCAAAGCCACCGGTTCGCACCGCGCTTTCGGGCAATTTGGCCGAATTGAAGCGCGATATTCAGAGCGCGCAGCAAGCCGGAAGGTTGAACCGCGGCAAAGTCGTCGATCTGGCGCAGGCCGTCGCCGAGCGTGAATTGACCTCAGCCGAGGGCTCGAACGGCGCGCAGCGCGTTCGCTCCCTGCGCAGCTGCGCCCAACCGTTGCGCTCGGCCATGCAACGACGCGCCCGCGGAACAGACGAAGTCGCAGCCGAGCTGACGCTGATCTTGGTGGAACAGCACGCTGCGAACAAGACGGAGCTCTTGCACGCATACGCGCGTTCCGACAATGGCGCCTGGCGCGCAGTCGCCGCACGCGCCGCGGCTCGTTCCATCGACACCGACATGCGCAAAGCCTTCTTCGCCGATCCCGACGAACGAGTGCGGCGCGCCGCGTTATACACCGCGCTCGAAGTCCGCGACGCCGGTGAGCTCGAGGCGCTCCTCGATGCCGCGCGCGTCGATCCCGATCCGCAAAGCCAGAGCTTGGCGATCCGCGCCGCCGGCGCGATCGGCAGCGAACGCGCCGTCCTCGCGCTGAAGGATCTGTGGGCTCGCGCTGATGACGCGACGCGCATGGCGATCGTCGATGCTTGGACCGCGCAGGCCTCGTTCACGACAGGTGGCGCGCGCGAGCTAGAAATCGCGAGCGAAAGTGGCGGCGGACTCGCAGCGGTAAGCGCCTGCGCTTCACTCGCGCGCTCCGCGGGCGCCCAGTCTGCGGTCGCGAGTGCACGACTCCGCCGCTACATTTCCGACGGAAGCGACGACGAGCAGCGCCTCGCCATCAGCATCGCCCCCATGAACACGGACACCGAGGCAGCGATTGCCAAGGCCGCAAAAGAAGCGAGCCCAGAGCTCCGCGTCGTCGCCTTGAGCCGCCTGAGCAGCGTCGAAGCGCGACGCACTGACGCCCTCAAAGCGCTACGCGAAATCGCCAACGCCAAAGCGAGTTCAGAAGTCGACCTGCGCGCTCAAAGTGAAGCGCTGAGCGCGCTTGCCCAAGCCGGCGACAACAGCGTCAAAGCAGCGTTGGTCAAGAGCCTCCGCGCGCCCAGCGCCGCAACTCGCTCGCGCGCCGCGCGAGGCCTGATCAATCTCGGCGACCACGCCGACGCCGCAACCGCATTGGCCGACGACGAACCCAACCTACGCAGCGACCTCGCCTGCTTCGTCCTCGCTCACGAAACCCAACCGCACTGACGACCGCACCCCGGGTGAGGTCACGCTTGACCCACCGCACACCCCGGGTGAGGTCACGCTTGACCCACCGCACACCCCGGGTGAGGTCACACGTGACCCACCCTGGGCGTTTCAAGAGTGGGCGATCATGATCCGGCAGCGCACCTCTCAGCGCGCGCTGTTCCCGACGTTCGGCGGGCGAGTCAGTGTGCGGCGGCGTGCCCTTCGTCGTCGCGCTCGGGGTGCCCGCCGCCAAAATCATCGGTGTGGTAGCCGCGTTCGCCGTGATCGCAGAGATCTAGGCCGATTTGTTCGTCTTCTTCCGAAGGGCGGAGACCGATGGTCGCCTTGAGCGCGTAGGCCAGGGCGGCCGTGACGACGACCGCCAGCACGATCGTGAAGCCCATGGCCTTCAACTGCTCGAGCCACAGCGTCTTACCGACGATGTCCTTCAGGTTCAAATCGAGGTTGGGGTTTGCGGTTGGCGTCGCCAGAAATCCGGTGATCAGCGCGCCCATCGTGCCGCCCACGGCGTGCACGCCGAAGGTGTCGAGCGCGTCGTCATAGCCCAAAGCATTCTTCAACTTGGTGCAGGCCAAGAACGGAATGATCCCGGCGAGCACTCCGACGATCAACGCACCACTCGGCGTAACGAAACCTGCTGCGGGTGTGATCACCACCAAACCGCCGACCGCGCCCGAGCAAAATCCGAGCACCGTCGGTTTGCCGCGCGTGATCCACTCGGCAGCGGGCCAGGCCACACAAGCCACCGCAGCGGCGATGGTCGTGGTCACGAACGCGTTGGCGGCGATCGTATCGGCGGCGACTGCACTGCCGGCGTTGAAGCCGTACCAACCGACCCACAGCATGCCCGTGCCGACCATGGTCAACACCAAACTATGCGGCGCAAAGCTCTCCTTCCCAAAGCCACGACGTTTGCCGACGATCAACGCGAGCACGATCGCCGACCAGCCCGAAGACATGTGGACCACTGTTCCACCTGCAAAATCGATGGCTTTGATCGAGGCTTTTGCGTTGAAAACGCCGTTCATCATGCCGTCGACGCCCCACACCATGTGCGCGAGCGGAAAATAGACGATGAACATCCAGGCCAAAGTGAACAAGAGCAGCGCGCTGAACTTCATGCGTTCCGCGATCGCGCCCACGATCAGCGCGGGCGTGATGATCGCGAACATCAGCTGATACATCGCGAACACGTTCTGAGAAACCCACTGCGCGTAGTCCCCGTTGGGCATCGCGTCCACGCCCGAGAGCATGAGGTACTTCGCGCTTCCGAGCAGTGGGCAGCCCGGCGAGAAAACCAAGCTATAGCCGATCACTACCCATAAGATCGTGACGAGCCCAGCCATGGCCAAGCATTGCGCCATCACCGACAGCACGTTCTTGGTCCGCACCATGCCGCCGTAGAACAAGGCAAGACCGGGCAGCGTCATGAACAACACCAGCGCCGCGCACACCATCATCCATCCGTTGTGCCCCGGCCCGGGCCCGGCAACTTTGGATTCCTTGGCCACGCGCGCGCCGTTATTCATGTACGCTTCGAGATCGGCGATGCGCTCGTCCATGCTCTTCGCGTCCGGCGCCGTCGTCACGGCGGGTGCAGGCTCCATGACGGCACTGGCCGTGCCCGGCGCATTGCTCGGCTCAGCAGCCTGAGTGTGCGCAGACAACGTGACACCGAGAGCGAGCAAGAGCAGCGCGATCGAAGCTCTGATTCGATTGTGGGCACTGACTGCCGCTCTCTCCAGAATTTTATTCAGCATGAATGAGTACTCTCCCTCTCTTCGCTTCGGCACCGCACATCAATGGGGCTGACCGTTTTCGGTTGCGGCGGAGATTATCAGCGCATAAATATTTTTGACACCTGTTTTGAGGCGATATTCCGCACCCATTCCGCACCCATTCCGCGAAGTTCAAGCGCGAGACGATGGCTCGGAAGGTCGACAGCGGGCTTCGCTGCTGCGACGCATGCGGTCGACAGCTCTGCGCCGACGAGCGATCGACTTCAGGAAAGTCGGGCCGCGACGCCGAAGGCTCTGACGGTCACGTCGCGCTGCGTGACCATCAAAAACCCAATAGCACCGGTGGCAGTGGTGCGACTCTCCATCAAACCAGTTCCCGCGGGTTCGCTTTTTGCCCCACGCTTTCCGCCGCTACTGAGCGGTGTAAAGCGCGGTGATGCTGACCAGGCACATCTCGTCCAATGTGCTTTCGCCGAGTGACACGGCGCGTGGTGCAGCGATGCCTCGCTCGAGCAGCGAGGCTGCGACTTTTGGGTTTTGCATGGTGTTGTCGTACGTGCAGCGGATCTTGAACTTGTCGCCCGCGTTTACCTTGGGCAACTGATCGATGGGGGCGTCGTAGTCGTAGCGACGTTGCCAATCGAAGTCCCAGTGCGGGATCTGCATCAAGCAGTCACTCGTGCCGTCAGCACGTTCGAGCGTGACCTTCTCGTCGATTCCGACGTAGTGCATGTGGCCGCCGACGCCGTACAAGCGCGGCGCAAACCCGCTCGGCACGTCGCTGGCCTTGATCGTAAATTGCATGGTTTCCGTGTGCGCGCTGGCGTTCGCGGGGATCACGAAAGCCGGACCGGACGCGGGGTCGTCGGGGCCCGGCAATAGCCCATCACCGCTCTGCGATTGGTTTCGGAAATTGCCGATCAACACGTTGACCGCGGTGTATTTCGGCGCGACTTCACTGAAGCGGAGTTGGAGGCGAGTGGCGTCGCTCGCCACGTCAGTTGCGCTGTGCGGGTGATAGTGCACTTGCATCACGAGCAACGTGCCGGCACTCAACTGGGCCGCGATGTTCGACGGGTATTCCATGGGTACGCCGCCCGGCGCCCACGCGGTCAATAGCTGGGAGTCGTCGACGCTGACGCCGCCGAAGCAATCGTAACTCATCGCGGCATCGGCTTTGGCCAAGCTCGAACCCTTGGGATCGGTGAACACCAGCACGTGATGCACGACCGCATCGTTGCCCGGCACGACGAACACGCCGTTCACGAACGTATCCTTGGCAAGCTTTGGATCGAGGACGAAGCAACGAAACTGGTCGCTGCCCGGTTGCAGAGTAAACGGTGTTGCCGGCTTCAACTCGAGCTGTACGCCCGGTAGAGCCGGAGAAAATTCGCGCGCTGGCGGCGCGTCCCCAACGTTGCCCTCGGGCGCCCCGGCGGCGTACCACGCAGCGAAGGTCGCAATTTCGGTCTCACTCAGACGCGGATCGTCCTTCCAACCGAGGGGAACCGTGCACTCGTCGGTGTTCTCGGCGTGCCAGGGCGGCATGGCGCGCGTCTTGGTCTGTTCGACCATCATTGGGGCAAACGCCTTTGCGTCCGCGTAGCTGAGCAACGGGAAGGGCGCGATGCCTCCCGATACATGGCAGTCCTGACAACTGCGCTGCAGGATCGGCTCGACGTCTTCGTGAAACGTCACCTCGGCGAGCGAAGCGCTGCCCGCGCTGGAATTCGGACTCGAACCGGCACCACCCGCGTTCGCGCTACCGGCTTGCCCACCGGTCGCTGATGTTGAATCGCTTTCCGAACACGCGAGCGCCATTGCACCGCTCAAAATCACCAAGCCAATTGCGCGCTGCGCGCCCAAAACCCGTGCCCAACGATTTACCATGGTCCTCGCCAGTGCCGAACCTTCGCGCCGGGCGAACGACTCGAGCAATGGCTCAGTATACGAAGTCCGACTACCCCACGGGTTACTTTTCCGCAAAAGTCGCGTCAACCGAGCAAACTCACGGTGCGCAGGTGTACGCGCTCGCCGCTCGGAGCATGATTGAGCGATGGGCAAGCTGATCGACGGACAGTGGAGCACTGAGTGGTACAAGTCGGACGACAAGGGCCACTTCGTGCGCGAGGAGACCAAGTTTCGCGGCACCGTGACGCGCGACGGCTCGAGCGGGTTTCGCGCCGAGCCCCGGCGCTACCACTTGTACGTGAGCTTCGCCTGTCCCTGGGCGCACCGCACCTTGGTCGCGCGCGCGTTGAAGCGACTCGAGAGCGCAATCAGCGTCAGCGTGGTGCACCCGCACATGGGCGACAATGGCTGGGAGTTCGGCGAATTCCCGGGCGCTACAGGCGATACCTTACACGGCGCCCGCTACCTGCACGAAGTCTACACGCGCGCCAAGTCCGACTACAGCGGGAGAGTCACCGTGCCCGTGCTGTGGGACACGCAAACCGAGACCATCGTGTGCAATGAGTCGCGCCTGGTTTTGCGCATGCTCGCACGCGAGTTCGACGACTTCGCAGAAGCCAGCTGCGAGCTTTCTCCCAGCGAGAAACAACCGGCGATCGACGCTGAAATCGACGCGCTCTATAGCCCGGTCAACAACGGCGTGTACCGCGCAGGCTTCGCCGTCAAACAAGGCGCGTACGAGACTGCCGTGCATGACCTATTCGCTGCGCTCGACGGCTACGAAGCGCGACTAGAGAAGCAGCGCTTCTTGCTCGGCGCCTCGCTCACGGAAGCGGACATCTGCTTTTTCACCACGCTGCTGCGCTTCGACCCGGTGTACCACTATCACTTCAAGTGCAACCTGCGGCGTCTGCGCGATTACCCTGCCCTGTTCGGCTACTTGTGTGACATCTATCAAACGCCCGGAGTTGCAGCCACGTGCAACCTCGAGCACATCAAGCATCACTACTTCACGAGCCACCCGCAGGTGAATCCAACTCGCATCGTGCCCGTTGGCCCACAGCTCGATCTGTGGGCCAAGCACGACCGCGAGCGGCTCGGCTAGCTCAGATCGCGCCGCGCTCCCAAGGTCCGGTGATGGCCAGCGTCAGCCCGGGATACTGCACGTTCAAGAACAACCATTTGCCGTCAGGACTGAAGCAAACGCCGGAGAATTCGCTGGCGCCGAACGCGGCGCCGGCATCCGGGAAGTCCTCGTCGTCGATCTCGTGCAGATCGATTTTCTTCAGATTCTGAGCGAAGTCGAACAATTCACCCTTTTGGGTGAGCACGCGCAGCCAGTTGTCGCCGCCGTCGATGTCTTCACCGTCGCCGTCCTCGCACATCATGACCGCGCCCTGGGGCGACACGGTGATGTTGTCCGGTTGGTCGAGCACCGAGCCGTCGGTCGACTCGTACAATAGCTTCAGGCTGCCGCCGTCCTCGCCGCGCGGCGTAAAGCTCCAGACCTGGCCCTTTTCGGCATCACCGGCTTCCGAAGCTACGAAATAAGCGACCCCATCCTGCAGCGCTAGCCCCTCCAAGCCCATGAATTGCGCGCCGCCGAGCGCGAGGCCTTGCTTGAACACCGCACCCGCATCGTCCTCGGCGTTCGCCGGATCGGGTTCTGCAATGTCGACCCACTCGGTGTCGTATTCGACGCCCACGGTCTGGTCCATGTAAGTCACGAGCTCGGGCTGGCCTTTGACGGCCAACATTTGCAGCTTGCCGCCCTTGGCCAAATCGAGCTTTTCCGTGGGAACGAAGCGATAGAAACCATCGGCGGGGTCGCCGTTGTCTTCGGTCATGTACACGACGCCCGTCATCGGGTCCTGGCGCGCGGCTTCGTGCTCGAAGCGGCCCATCGCGCGCAGCGGTTCGGGCGCAGCGATCAAGCTCTCGACCGTAGCCGGAACTTCGAAGACGTAGCCGTGCTTCTTCGAGAAGCCCGCCGCTTCCCCTTCGGTGGTTTCTTCACACGTGTGCCAAGAGCCGCTCAAGCTCGTGCCGCCGTTGCAGTTCTCGATCGTGCCGAGCAGCGCGGCGTAGCTCTTCACTTCTTTGCGCGTGGCAGTATCGAAGATGGTGACGGTCACGCCGCCTGCGCCGAGTGCGTCATACAACTTGGCCTCCGTGCTCGCTTCGTCGTTCGACGAGAGCTCGTGATTGCGGAGCAAGACGACTTGCGAGCCCTTGCCGGCAAAACAAGCCATGCCGTCGTGCGCGCCGGGCATCGCGCGACCGTCGCTCATTTGCGTGCCAGCCGCGGCGAACGCCACATAGCTGAAGCCTTCGGGCAACGAGATCACGCCATCGAGGGGCGAGAGCTCGCCGTAGCTGCCCTCGATCTCGTTGCCGGCGCCGCCCGCACCGCCGCTGCCGCCTGCGCCTGCCTCGGCTTCGCTCCCGGCGCTGCCGCCGAGTCCGCCTTCACCGCCGGAGACACCCGCTTCGCCGCCGCGCCCAGCTCCGCCCGCACTGCCCGCGGCGCCGCCCGCGTTCGCCCCAGCGCCGCCAGGAGCGCCGTTGTCGTCGCTGCTACACGCAGCCAAGATCTGAGCAATAGTGACGGCGACGCTGCCGTGAAGCGCACTGCGCCGTGAAAAGAGTTTACGATCGAAGGACATCTCTATAACTCCGTGGGGTTAGTACAAGCCGAACGCCGCACTTAACCCCACGGCGGTGGATGCCCAGTGACGAAACCGTCTCACTCTCGTGAACGAGTACGTCGAAATGCGTCGCTAGCTGGCAGCGGTGTTCTTGACGTTGAGCTTGCGCTCGACCGGCGGGAAAGCGGCTTCGCCAGCCACCGCGACGATGGCCTTGTTCGTGTCGAAATATACCTGCCAGTAATGGTCGGTGTGCGTGAACGGACGCACGACCAGCACCGGACCGAACTCGGTGAAGCTGCCAATCTCGATCACCGGCGGCGAGGTCTTGGAGACGTTCGGGATGGCTTTGATCTTGTCCGTCAGACGGGCAATCGCGTCAGCCACGTTCACCGAGTAGTGAAGCTGCGCGGTGATGTCGACACGACGCACGCTATTGGCCGAAAAATTCTGGATCGTGCCGCCCAGGATCTTGCCGTTGCCGACGTGCGTTTGCACGTTGTCCGGTGAGTCGAAGGTGGTGACGAACAAGCCGATCGCGGTCACCGTGCCCGTGACGTCACCCGCATTCACGAAGTCACCCACTTTGTACGGCCGCAAGATCACGAGGAACGCGCCCGCCGCAAAGTTCGAAAGCAAACCGCCCCAAGCGGTACCGATCGCCAAACCGGCGCCCGCGAGCAACGCAGCGAACGAAGTCGTCTCGACCCCGAAGTAGCCGAGGATGGCGATGACGAGCGCAATGTTCGCCAGCACCCCAATCACGGTGCCGAGGTAGCGAAGCAACGTCGGGTCGACCTTTTGGCGCTCCAAGGTGCGTTGCACCAAGTGGATCACCCAATTGATCAACCAGCGGCCGATCAACAAGAGGATGATTGCGCCGATCACCTTCAATCCGACATTGGTGAGCGTGGCCAAAACGCCTTCGAGGAGGCGCTGTGTCTGGTTGGGATCCATAAATGCCTCGCTACTCAACGATCGGCGATCGCCGCAAGCGATCGACCATCCCACGCGGCACGAAGTGGCACGTAGTGAGCCAGACACATTGGCTCAACCAATAGATAACTAATCGAATTTACTTAATATTCTAAAACCAAGTGAGCTGGCACGGCGACCGGAACCAATTCGCCTCATTCGACGTCGAGAGGGGTGCGGCCGAGCAAGCTTCATTTCGCCGCGCGTCAATCGCCCACTCTCCCGGATTCGGAATTTTTTTGATGGTCACGCGCCACGACGCGAGCCGTCAAAGCCTTCGGCGTCAGATCGCGGAACTTTCCCTGAATGCGAGGTGCAATGCTGGAGCTCGATCGCCCACTCTCGCTTGCCGGTCTAGATGCTGATCGTCTTCCAATCGCCGCCGCGAAACTTCCACACCATCGCGGCGGTCAAGAGCACGACGTAACAGATCGCGGAGCTCCAAATGCCCGGCAGCCCGAACTTGAAGGTGATGCCCAACACCCAGGCCAGGGGCACCAGGCAAAAGAAGTGCAGCACGAGTTCGACCAACATCACGAAACGGGTGTTGCCCGCGCCGAACAAAGCTTGCGTGAGGATCATTCCCACCGCGATCAACGGCGTGCACAGGCCCATCATGCGCATCGGTACGAGAGCGGTCTCGAACACCGCTGGGCTTTGAGTCACCAAGTGCAGCAGGGACTTCGTGAAGATCACGCCTTCGAGCAGGCCGACGGCGCCAAAGATCAGCAGGCCGAGCCGGACCGACACCCAGCCGAAGCGCTCGGCCTTGTCAGGGTCGCCTGCGCCCAGCGATTGGCTGACGAGGGTTGCCGTCGAAGTACCAAAGGCCAAGCAAGCAGTGAAGGTGAGCTTGAGGATGCCGACGATCATCATCGTCGCAGCGCCGTTCACCGCCTCGGCGTGGCCACCCGGGCAGTCGGGGTTCAACACGACGGCGTGCGAAATGCTGTCCAAGTGGCTGACAATGCCGGAAAACAGCGCGAAGCCGCTCATGACCGCCACCGTCGCGATCGCGCTCGGCACGGACAAGCGCAAGATGTCGGTGACCAGGCCACGCACGAGCCGGGTAACGTCGAACGGACGGAAATTGACGCGGTAGTGCGGGAGTGTGGCCCAGCCAACCATGATCAACAGGCCCACCCAAGACGACGCAGCGCCCGCCAAACCAGCGCCGGCCATGCCCATGCGCGGCGCGCCCGCATTGCCGAAAATGAGCAGGATGCACAAGATCACGTTGATCACGTTCATGACCACCGACGCCACCATGTGCACGTGCGTCTTGCCGATGCCGTCGAAGAAGGCCTTGAACGAAAAGGTGACCGACATCGATGTGATGCCCAAGAGTCGCCAGTTCAAATACCCCTGTGCGGCTTCACGCACTTCCGGAACTTGTATCAAGCCGCGCAGCGCGAGCGGCATGACCAGATAACCGATGACCGTGAAGACGATGCTCGCCAGCAGCGCGCAGATCCACGAGTTGACCAGCACCGCGCCCGAGTCGACCGATTTGCCTTCCGCAAAACGGCGCGCAGCGATTGCTTGCGTACCCACAGAGATCGCGCTGAGCGACCCGCCGAACATCCAGAGCAAGATCAGCGACGGTAAGAGCGCAGCTTGCGCGGTGGAGGATTCAGGGCACGGCAGCCGCGAGAAGAAGATGATGTCGACTTCGTTGACCGCGCTCTGGGTAAGCATGGCGAACACTGTCGGCAACGCCAACTTCATGATCACCCTGGCGGGTGAGCCGGTAGTGACGAGCGCTTTAGCGCTGACGCTGGGGGGGAGAGCCATCCGTATCTGAAATCCGAGTCCGGCGCCGTTCTAGCACTGGAACCAGCTCAGGGAGCTAGCTTCTCGAACGACGCCGACGGAAGGCTCAAAGAGCCTTCCCCACAGGCTCTTGTTGGCGGAAAACGGCTATTTTTGGAGGGCGACGCGCTCGGCCGCGCCCAATTGTCCGAGCATGGCGTGGGCTTCGGGGGAGTCAGGGTTGTCATTCAGCACGCTGCGCACGAGCTGGAGGGCTCGCTCGCGGTGGCCGGTCTTGCGCTCCAAGCGCGCCAGCTCGAGCTTCGTTTCGGCGCTCGGGTCGACTTCGAGGAGATGTCGCACGGTGCGTACGGCTTCGCCCCACGCGCGATCTTGCTCGGCGGCAGCCGCCAATTCGTGCAGCACGTTCGCGTCGTTGGGCGAGGTCTTCGCGGCGCGACGCAACACGTTCAAGGCCTTCAGCTTGTTGCCCTTGGCCGTGAGCTCGCGCGCCTGGGCCAGTGCCGCCTCTGCGCTCGAGTCGCTCCCGCCCTTGGCGCTTGCGGCCGGCTCGGCCGCTTCGTTGGCGGCGCTGGGCGCGCTCGCCGCGTCTTCCTCTACCTCGCCGTCGTCATTGGCAGCTGGCGCGTTGACGTCCGAGTTCGGCGTGGCCGCGAGGGCCGCGACCGGCGCGGGTTGCGCCACGACTTCTTCGGCCGCAGCCGCGAGCGCCACTTCGGCAGCGGGTTGCATCGCCAGCGCGGGGGCCTGCGCCGGAGCCGCGGCAGCTGGCGCACCGTGGAGGCGCTCTTGGGCTCGCGCTTGCCAAGCGTGCGCCTTCTCCAACATCGGGCTCACCGCAGCGACGGCCTTCTCGCGAATTTCCGGGCGAGAAGCGCCAACTACGACCACGCCCAACACGGCGACGGCAACGGCGGAAGCCAAACCTCGTGCCACCCATTTGCGATGCGACGGCGGGGTTACCGGCTCGTGCAACGCGGCCTCGAGGGCAGCGCGCAGCTCGGCGGCCGACTTGTAGCGGTCTTCGGGTTCAGTGCTGAGCGCGCGCGAAACTGCTGCATCGACCATTTTCGGAATACCTCTTTCGGGGACGAGCTTACGGAGCGATTCGGGTTCTTTACGGAATTTGGCGTCGAGCAAGAGCACGGGGCTTTCGGCCGCGTGCGGCAAGCGAGCCGACAGGAGTTCGAACAAGACCACGCCCAGCGAGTACACATCGCTGCGTTGGTCGGCTTCACCCCGCGCTTGCTCGGGGGCCATGTATTCCGGCGTACCGACGATGCTGAGCCCCTCGCCGTCGGTCTCGACGTTGAAGGCCGCCTTGGCCACGCCGAAATCGAGCAGCTTGACCTTGCCGTCGGTGGATAGGAAAAGATTGGCCGGCTTGATGTCGCGGTGGATCACGTTGGCCGCGTGTGCCGTCTCGAGCGCGCGGCAAGCCTGCACGCCGATCGCCACCGCTTCTCGGTAATCCATGCCCTTTTCGCGCTCGAGCTTCTTGTCCAAGGATTCGCCGTTCAAGAGCTCCATGGCGTAGAACGGGCGACCGTCTTGGGCGACGCCGAACTCGAACAGCTTGACGAGGTTCTCGTGCTCGAGCTGAGCGATGGCGCGCGCCTCCACTTTGAAGCGGCGCTCGGCATCCACACCCATGCGCTCGGGATCCAAGACCTTGAGCGCTACACTGCGCATCAGATCGAGATGCACCGCCTCGTGCACGACGCCCATCGCACCGCGACCAATCACGCGCAGCAAACGGTAGCGCGTGCCGGGCAAGAGCGTCGGATCGACTTCGACTTCAGGAGCAACCGGTGACGGCGGAACCACGGGCGCCGGCGCGGGCACGTCGGTCGCGCGGGCCTGCGCTACCAGGCGCGAGAACTCCGAGCGCGTACGCGCGGGCTCCGCGGGATACAGCTTCTGCATCATCTGCGCGATGCGGCCGCGCACGCTGCGATCGCCATCTGCCATGCTGGGCGCGCGCTGCAGCAAGCGAACCAGGTCATTCATCGCTTGGCGCGCTGAGCCGTAGCGCTCCTCTAGACTCACTGCGGTCAACTTGGCGACCAGCGCATCGAGCTCTTTGGGAGCGCCGACCAAGGCCGCAAGTTCGGTCGGATTGCGCTTGCCGGCCGCCACCATCGCCATGTGCTGCGCCGGATCACCCGCCAAGAAACGGCGACCTGCGAGCATCTCCCAGAGCATGATGCCGAGCGCGTACAGATCCGCGGGCACTCCGCCGGGCGTGTTGTTCGCGACTTCGGGAGCCACGTAGCCCGGCTTGGCGAACACGATGCCGGCTATCGTCTGGCAGCGTCGATTTTGTCCGCGCGCGGTACCGAAGTCGATCAGCTTCACGTCGCCCGCGTAGCTGACCATCACGTTTTGCGGGCTCAGATCGCGGTGCACGATATCGAGCGGTTTGCCGCTCGCGTCCGTGCGTTCGTGCACGTGCGCGAGCGCGTCAGCCATCACGATGCTCACCGCGAGCGACTCGGCCCAGCCCATACGCATGCCGAGTTGCCCCGCGCGCGCCCGAACGTCACCGAGGTTGCGCCCTTCGATGAACTCGACCACGACGTACGGCTTGCCCGCGCAGTCGTTGGTCGCCTCGAGGACCTGCGCGATGCCCGGGTGCTGCAGCTGAGCTTGGATGCGCGCCTCGTCCAAGAAGCGAGCCAGGAACGAGCGATCCTCCTCGTGCTCACGGCGAATCGTCTTCACCACGCACGGGCGTTCCGCGCCTTCGATCCCGCCGGCAGTGGCGAGGTAGACCTCGCCCATTCCGCCGCGCGCAATGCGCTTCAGCAGCGTGTACCGCTCGAAGCGACGCGGCAGAGCGTCACTATCACATGCCACATTCTCTTGTGATTTCGTGTCGTTACCGACTGCTTCGCGGGCGTCCATGGGCCCACTGTGCCTAGGTAGTCGGATGTAGGCAAGAAACTGACATTCAATTCTTACCAGATAGTCAAGCCCTTTTCGGGTGAGGATCTCGGGGCTCTGATTTCGGCGAGCGAGCGCGGCTGAAGGAATGTCGCGCGGGGCACGCCGGTTGTAACGCGAGGGCGTCCGACTAGACTCCCCCCGGTTCGACCCATGCCCGCGGCAATTCACAAGCGAAACGCCTGGATGGTGCGCCTCTGCACCCTCGCAGCTTTCGTGTTGTCACTGGGTTGGGCCTCGAGCGCCTGGGCGAACGCACCCATGTGCGGCATGCGCGCGGAAACTGTCGCCGCTCCGCCGATCGGCACGCCCGCCAGCTCGGACTCCGTGAGCGCGGGCAGTCCTTGCGATGATCGCCTCCCGCTGCGCATTGCCAACACGCCGCAACGCGACGCTCCCGAGAAGTTGAGCTTTCCGGAGCTGCCGATCCGCGCGCTGCCAATCTTGCCGCTGCTCGCTCCTTGCCCGATCACCGCGCGCGTGAGTTCGGCGCTGCCCGAGCACGAGTTACTCGCCACGGGTTTTGCGCGCTCGATCGACCGCCCTCCGCGAGTCTGACGAGCGTCCAGGGCGACAACGCACCCGAGCAGTGACGTCATTCGAGTGTCACTCGGCTCGTCTACATCGGACCCGCGCTCTGCGCGCGGGCCGCTCAAGATCTTTTCTCTGCTAGCAACATTCGTAACAGGAGTGCTCGCATCGGGCCGCAAGGCGCGTGCGAGCTTTGGGAGACAATCATGAACAAGGGAACCGCAATCGTCGGCTTCTTTATGAGCTTTTTAGCCGGCATGTTCCTGATGTGGGGCCTCGACCAAGGTAAAGGTCCCAGCATTCAGGCCGAATCCGGGAGCACCGGTAGTGCCCCCGATCAGAGCAGCGCGAGCGTGCCCGTGACCTCGCGCGACCCTCAGTGGGGCAAGGCGGACGCGCCGGTGACCATCGTCACCATCAGCGACTTCCAGTGTCCGTTCTGCAGCCGCGTGGAGCCCACGCTCAAGCAGATCCGCGACAAGTACGGCCCGAACAAGGTGCGTATGGTCTGGAAGAACAACCCGCTGCCCTTCCACAGCAACGCGCGCCCCGCGGCTGAAGCAGCCCAAGCTGTTTTCGGGCTGAAGGGTAGTGAAGCGTTCTGGAAGTTCCACGACAGCGCGTTCAGCAATCAGCAAGCGCTGACCGCGGAGAACTTCGAGAAGTGGGCTGGCGAGGCCGGCGTCGACAAGGCGAAGTTCAAGGAAGCGCTCGCGTCCAAGAAGTTCTCGGCGAAGATCGACGAGGACATGGCGCTGTCCAACAAGATTGGCGCCAACGGCACGCCCGCGTTCCGCATCAACGGCGTGACGGTCAGCGGCGCGCAACCGCTCGATAAGTTCACGGAAGTGATCGACGCGCAGCTCGGCGAAGCACAAAAGCTCGTCGCCAGCGGCACGCGCGCCTCCGACGTGTACACCACGCTCACCAACAAGAACCAGGCCGCGGGCCCGGACAAGCCGGCTGCCCCCGCTGCCAAGCCGGACGCGGAAGAAGAGGACAAGGCCGTCTGGAAGGTGCCGGTACTCGACGACGATCCAGTCCGCGGCCCGAAGGACGCGCTGGTCACGCTGGTCGTGTTCTCGGATTTCCAGTGCCCGTTCTGCAAGCGCGTCGAAGACACGCTGAAGCAGGTCTCCGAGACGTACGGCAACGACGTGCGCATCGCCTGGAAGGACAACCCACTGCCGTTCCACCCGCGCGCCAAGCCGTCCGCGACGCTCGCGCGCTTCGCTTACGCCAAGAAGGGCGACAAGGGCTTCTGGGACGCGCACGACGCGCTGTTCGCCAGCAACCCGAAGCTGGAAGACGACGATCTCAAGGGCATCGCCGAGAAGCTCGGCCTGAACTGGGACGACGTGAAGAAAGCGATCGACACGAACAAGTACGGTGACCGCTTCGATTCCAGCGTCGATCTCGCCGCTGACTTGCAAGCCCGCGGCACGCCGCACTTCTTCATCAACGGCGTGCGCTTGAGTGGCGCGCAACCGTTCGACGCCTTCAAGAAGTCGATCGACGAGCAACTCGGCAAGGCCAAGGGCATGGTGTCCAAGGGGATCTCTCGCGCCAAAGTGTACGAAGAGATCATGAAGGAGGGCAAAGGCCCGCCACCTCCGGAAAAGAAGGAGATTGCCGCTCCCGATGCCGGCAGCGCGTCCAAGGGCGGCAAAGACGCCAAGGTCGTGATCCAGGAGTTCTCGGACTTCCAGTGCCCGTTCTGCAAGCGCGTGGAGCCGACCATCCAGGCG
>Ga0164241_10002128_pt1 | contig 22240 bp, 20 predicted proteins | sample OricomyardsoilBY_FD_108780 | JGI IMG/M metagenome (GOLD analysis project Ga0164241, IMG submission 108780) | Backyard soil microbial communities from Emeryville, California, USA - Original compost - Back yard soil (BY) | ecosystem: Environmental > Terrestrial > Soil > Unclassified | place: USA... | reverse complement strand
CGCGGGATGAGCATCGAGACGGGCTGGCCGAGCATGGCCGCCTCGGCCTCGATGCCGCCGACGCCCCAGCCGAGCACGCCGAGGCCGTTGACCATCGTGGTGTGCGAGTCGGTGCCGACGCACGTGTCGGGGTAGGCGCGCAGCACGCCGCCGACCTCACGGGTCATGACGGTGCGGGCCAGGTACTCGATGTTGACCTGGTGCACGATGCCGGTGCCCGGCGGGACGACCTTGAAGTCGTCGAACGCCGTCTGGCCCCAGCGCAGGAACTGGTAGCGCTCGCGGTTGCGGTCGTACTCGATGTCGACGTTGCGCTCGAACGCGCCGGCCGTGCCGAAGACGTCGATCTGGACCGAGTGGTCGATGACGAGCTCGGCCGGGGCGAGCGGGTTGATGCGCTGCGCGTCGCCACCGAGCTCGGCGACGGCCTCTCGCATGGTCGCCAGGTCGACGATGCAGGGCACGCCGGTGAAGTCCTGCATGATCACGCGGGCGGGCGTGAACTGGATCTCCGTGTCGGGCTGCGCGTCCGGGTCCCAGCCGGCGAGAGCGCGCACGTGCTCGGCGGTGATGTTGGCACCGTCCTCGGTGCGCAGGAGGTTCTCGGCGAGGACCTTCAGGCTGTACGGCAGGCGCGCGAGGCCCTCGACGGCGGAGAGCCGGAAGATCTCGTAGTCCTGGTCACCGACGGTGAGAGTTCCCTTCGACCCGAACGTGTCGACGCTGCTCACGGTGCACTCCTGTCTTCTGGCGAGGGGTGACGGGCGTGCGCGCCGGCGTCGGCGTGCGGGCCCGTCGGGGGGCTTTTCAGGGCATCCTGGGGGGCTTTCGTTCAGCCTACGCCAGCATACCGTAGATATCTTGACGTCAAGATATCGCCGGGTGTCGCGCCCCCGTCCCGATCAGCCGGAAGGCGGTCTCGATGAGCGCCCAGCCCACGACGACGACCACGGCGGCGAGCGTGAGCTGTCCGGCGTCGAGCAGCTCGAGCGCGAAGAAGTCCCGCGTGAACGGGATCGCCCAGGCCCCGCCGCCGCAGGCGGCCATCGCGATCACGAGCCAGAACCGCCAGCTCCGGCCGTGCCGCCAGGGCCGGGCCGCGAGCCCCAGGACCCACAGCGCGAGCGCGAGCAGGACGAGCGTCGCCACGGACCGCGCCTCGACCGTCGGGTCACCCTGCCCGCGCGCGACGAGGTACGCCGTCAGGACGCCCGCCCCGATCACCACGCCCGACGGGACCGCGTAGGTGAGCACGCGCCGCAGGAAGCCGGGGACGTACCGGGTGTCGTTGGGCGGGAGCGCGAGGAAGAACGCGGGGATGCCGATCGTGAGCGAGCTGACGAGCGTGAGGTGGCGCGGCAGGAACGGGTACGGGATCGCGAGCAGCACGACGGCGACCGCGAGCAGCGCCGCGTACGTCGTCTTGGTGAGGAACAGCCCGGCCACGCGCTCCATGTTCGCCATGACGCGCCGCCCCTGCCCGACGACGCCCGGCAGGGTCGAGAACCGGCCGTCGACGAGGACGAGGCGTGCGACCGCCTTGGTGGCCGGCGCGCCGTTGCCCATCGCGATGCCCAGGTCGGCGTCCTTGAGGGCGAGCGCGTCGTTGACGCCGTCGCCGGTCATGGCGACGACGTGCCCGCGGGACTGGAGCGCGTGGACGATCGCGCGCTTCTGCTCGGGCCGCACGCGCCCGTAGACGCCGTGCTCGTCGAGGACCTCGGCAAGGGCGGCGAGCGACTCCGGGTCGGGCTTGCCGTCGATGTCCGCGACCGCGGGGAGCTGCCGCGCGTCGTACCCGACGAGCGGGGTGTCGCCCTGGTCGGGGCCGCCGGACCGCACGCCCGTCGCGATCGCGCCGACGGTCTCGGGGTCGTCGCCGGAGATGACGATGGTCCGCACGCCCTGCTGGTGGAAGTACGCGAGGGTCTGCTCGGCGTCGGGGCGCACGTGCTCGCCGAGCACGCACACGACCGCCGGGACGAGGTCGTGGGGCAGCGGGCGCTCGGGGTCGGGCAGCCCGGCGGGCGCCTCGGCGAGCAGGACGACGCGCGAGCCCGTCCCAGCGGCCTCGCGGACGAGCGCGAGGGTGTCGCGCGCGGCGTCGTCGTCGCGACCGGCGAGGAGGATGTCGGGGCCGCCGAGGACGTAGGCACGCTCCGCCGTGCCCACCGCGGACCACTTGCGCGACGACGAGAAAGGGACGGCGTCCGTGACGGTCGCCGGCGCAGCCTCGATGCCCTCCCCCGCGGCGAGAGCCGTCGCGTTGGCACCGGGGTCGGCCGCGAGGGCCGCGAGGACGGCGAGGGCCCCGGCGCCGCGGTCGTCCCGGGATCCGTCCTCGGGCAGCACCACGTGGCGGTCGCGGAGCCCGATGGTGCCGTCGGTGATGGTGCCGGTCTTGTCGAGGCAGAGGACGTCGACGCGGGCGAGGACCTCGACGGCGGGGAGCTCCTGGACCAGGACGCCCTGGCGGGCGAGGAGGATCGCGGCGAGGGCGAAGTTGAGGGAGGTGAGGAGGACGAGGCCTTCGGGGATCATCCCGACCACGCCGGCGACGGCGGCGACGACGGCGTCGCGCCAGGCGCCGGAGCTGATGGACTCGCTGAGTCCGCCGGTGGCGCGGAGCTGGGACCAGGCGAGGAGGAGGGCGATGGGGACGATGGCGACGGAGACGACGGCGAGGACCTTGTTGACGCCGTCGCGGAGCTCGGAGCGGGCGACGGAGAAGCGTCGGGCCTCGGTGGCGATGCGCTGGGCGTAGGCGTCGGCGCCGACGGCGGTGACGTGCACGGTGGCGCTGCCGGCGACGACGACCGACCCGGACAGGACGTCGTCGCCGACCTGCTTGCGCACGGACCGGGACTCGCCGGTGAGCATCGACTCGTCGATCTCGATGCCGGCGGCGTCGAGGACGGTGCCGTCGGCGGGGACCTGGTCGCCGGTGGCGAGGAGGAGGTGGTCGTCGAGGACGATGTCGGCGAGCGGGACGTCGACGTCGTGGGTGCCGGCGGGGGTGGCTCGCCGGACGCGGGCGGGGCTCTCGGTGAGCAGCGAGAGGCGGTCGAGGGTCCGCTTGGCACGGTATTCGGTGGCGATGCCGATGCCGGCGTTGACGACCATGACGAAGGCGAAGACGGCGTCGGGCCAGCTGCCGGTGGCCAGGACGAGGACGGCGGCGATGGCGAGGATGAGGTTGAAGAGGGTGAGGACGTTGGCACGCAGGATGGCGCCGAGGCTGCGCGAGCTGGCACGTCTGACGTGGTTGACCTGCCCCGCGGCGACGCGTTCGGCGACCTGGGCGTCGGTGAGGGGGGCGGATGCGTCGGTGGTGGCGAGGGTGCCGGCGGGAGCTTCGTCGGCGGGGGTCGTCATGGGGCGAGCCTACCGAGCGTCCGGCGGGCTGTGAGGTTATCGTGACACTCGCGCCGTGTGCTGATATTCTCACTTCCGGACGTTGTCACGATATCCGCACACGCAGGCGAGCGCCCGCCCAACCCCGAGGAGCCCCCATGGCCGACCGCCCCCCCGAGTGGGCCTTCGTCACCCGCGCGAGCGACCTGGGCGACTTCCTGCGGCGCCGTCGCACCCAGCGGGGGCTCACCCAGGCCGAGCTCGCCGACGAGCTCGGGATCACCCGGCGGTACCTCGTGGAGATCGAGCAAGGCAAGCCCAGCCTCTACACCGACCGACTCTTCGCCCTCCTGCGGGAGCTCGACGTGGTGCTCAAGGTGGAGGCGCCGTGAGCGCGCGCAGGGCGGCGACCGAGCTCGACGTGTGGCTCTACGGCACGCGGGCGGCGACCGTGCGCCCCGCCGCCCGCAGCCGCTCCGGGATCGAGGTGGCATGGTCCGACGACGCCCTCGGCCGGTGGGGCGTCGGGTCGCGGGTCCTGTCGCAGCTCCTGCCGCTCGGCACGACCGCCGGCTCCCACCCGGCGCGCGTCCGGGTCTGGCTCGAGGGGCTCCTGCCGGAGGGGCGGGCCCGCGCCTCCATGGCCCGCGAGCACCGCATCGACCCCGACGACACGCTCGCGTTCCTGTCCCTGTACGGCCGCGACACGGCCGGCGCGGTCGTCCTGGTCCCCGCCGGGGAGCCCGACCCCGCGACGACCGCGCGCACGGAGCCCGTCGGTGAGGCCGGGATCGCGGCGATGCTGCGCCAGGCCGCGAGCCACGGCTCCGCCGCGGACCGGCTCGACTCGCTCACCTCGCTCGCGGGGATGGAGCCGAAGATCGCGCTCGCCCGTACGCCCGCCGGGTGGGCGCGGGTGCGCGACGGTGCGGCTTCCACGCACATCCTCAAGCTCTCCCGGCCGCCCGGCACGGCCACGTCCGACCTCGTCGACACCGAGGCCGCTGCGCTGGACCTGGCGCGGCGCGTCGGGCTGACGACCGTCGAGGCGCACGTCGAGACGTTCGAGGACCAGCGGGCGCTCGTCGTTTCCCGGTTCGACCGCACGACGGGCACGGCCGGCACGGGCCCCGGGGGCGCAGCCGGCCCCGTGGGGCGCGTGCACCAGGAGGACCTCGCCCAGGCCCTCGGCATCGCGACGACCGACCCCGACCGCAAGTTCCAGCGCGGCCGGCCCACCCCGTCCTACGCCGACGCCGCCGGGGTCCTCACCGACGGTGGCGCCACCCCCGACGCGCTGCTGCGGCTCGTGACGTTCACGGTCGTCGTCGGGAACACCGACGCCCACGCGAAGAACCACGCGTTCGTGCGCGCCCCCGACGGCGCCCGCGTGATCCTCGCCCCCGCCTACGACGTGTCCATGCACCTGCACTCCCCCGCGTCGACCGGGCGGCTCGCGCTCGACGTCGACGGGCGCGACGACGTGCGGGCGGTCGGCGCGGGCGAGCTCGTCGCCGAGGGCCGCGCGTGGGGGCTGCCGGCGCGGCGCGCGGCGCGGGTCGTGACCGAGACGCTCGAACGCACGGTCGCGGCCCTCGAAGCGGTCGACCGCGAGCGCCATCCGGGCGTGTCGGGGGCGGCGTGGGCGGTGGTGGACGGGCGGGCGCGCGTCCTCGCCGCCGAGGCGGTCAGCTCCGGCGTGTGAGGGTGGCGACGGCCTCGAGGTGGTGGGTCATGGGGAACAGGTCGAAGGCCTGCAGGCCTGTGAGGTCGTATCCGTGGCCTGCGAAGAGGGCGATGTCGCGGGCGAGGGCGGCGGGGTCGCAGGCGACGTAGACGACGGTGGTCGGGGCGAGGTGCGCGACCTGTTCGACGACGAGGCGTCCGGCGCCTACGCGCGGCGGGTCGAGGACGACGGCGTCGGCGTGGGCGAGGCCGCCTGCGCTGCCGGCGGAGGCGCGCAGCCCGGCGAGGACGTGGTCGACGGGCCCGGCGTGGAGCTCGACGTGGGGCTTGTCGTGCAGGGAGCGCCGGGCGTCCTTGACGGCGCGGGGGGAGCCTTCGACGGATACCACGCGCCCTGTGGCGCCGGGCGCGTCGACGGCGTCGGACAGGGGCAGGGTGAACAGCCCGGCGCCGGCGTAGAGGTCGAGGACGGTGGCGCCGGCGAGGTCGAGCGGCCCGAGGGCGTCGAGCACGGCGCCGACGAGCAGCGCGGGGGCTTCGCGGTGGACCTGCCAGAAGCCGTCTGCGGCGACGCGGTGCGTCCAGGTGGTGCCGCGGGCGGTGACGGTCTCGGTGACGGTGCGGCGCGCGTTGGGACGCTGGTCGGCGCGACCGCCACGCCAGGTCAGGCCGTCGGCGAGGAGCAGGGGCGCGGCGGGCGCGGCGCCGGGCTGCGGGGCGGGCGCGACGAGCTCGAGGCGGGTGCCGGGCTCCCAGCGGTGCGTGAAGACGCCCTCGGCGTCTGCGAGCGCCAGGACCTCGGGTGTGGCGAGCGGCATGGGGCCGGTGGGGGCGGCGGGGTCGAGGGCGAGGACGTCGTGGGTGCGGTGGCGGTGCATGCCGGCGCGGCCGTCGGGTCCGGCGACGAGGTCGATGCGGGTGCGCCAGTGCAGGCCGGCGCGGTCGGTGTCGCCGGGTGCGGGTTGGACGTGGACGGCGCCGTCCGGCAGGTCGGCGGGGTGCAGGTGGGCGAGGCGTTGGAGCTGTTCGGTGAGGACGGCTTCCTTCCAGCGGTGCTGGGCGTGGAGGCTGACGTGGGCGAGCTCTCCCCCGCCGACGCCGCCGGGTCCGGCGGCGGGCCAGGCGTCGGGGACGCGGTCGGGTGAGGGGTGGAGGATCTCGACGGCGTCGGCGCGCCAGAACGTGGCGGTGGCGGGGTCGGTGCCGGTGTCGGTGATCCGGGCGAGGATCTTCTCGCCGGGCAGGGTGTGGCGGACGAACACGACGCGGCCGTCGGTGCGGGCGACGCAGTGCCCGCCGTGGGCGACGGGGCCGACCGTGAGCTCGACGAGCTCGTCGGTGGCCGCGGGCGGCGCGGAGGGGGTGCCGGGCATGGGGTTGTCCTTCACCTGCGGTGGATCCAGGCCGAGCCGACCCGGGGTTTCTCGAGGCCGGTCTGGCCTTCGCTGGACTCGAGCTGCCAGGGCACGGACGCGACGACGACGCCGGGCGTGAACAGCAGGCGGCCCTTGAGGCGCAGGGCGGACTGGTTGTGCAGGAGCTGTTCCCACCAGTGTCCGACGACGTACTCGGGGATGTAGACGACGACGAGGTCGCGGGGCGACTCGCGGCGGACGGAGCGTACGTACTGCAGGACCGGTCGGGTGATCTCGCGGAACGGTGAGTCGAGGACGCGCAGGGGCAGGGGGAGACCGAGCTCGTCCCACTCGGCGGTGAGGGCGGCGACCTCTTCGGCGTGCACGCCGACGGTCACGGCTTCCAGGAGGGAGGGCCGGGAGGCGCGGGCGTAGGAGATGGCGCGCATGGCGGGCTTGTGGAGCTTGGAGATCAGGACGATGGCGTGGACGCGGCTGGGCAGGGCGCGGGCGGAGGCGGCGTCGTCGAGGGCGAGCTCCTGGGCGACGCGCTCGTAGTGCCGGCGGATCGCGCGCATCAGGGCGTAGAGGAGGGCCATGGCGAGGATCGCGATCCAGGCGCCGTGGGTGAACTTGGTGACGAGGACGATGAGGAGGACGACGCCGGTCAGGCCGAACCCGAAGCCGTTGACGAGGCGGGAGCGGAACATCCGCTTGCGTGCGGCGGGGTCGGTGGTGGTGCGCAGCTCCCGGGTCCAGTGCCGCACCATGCCGAGCTGGGACAGGGTGAAGGAGACGAACACCCCGACGATGTAGAGCTGGATGAGCCGGGTGACGGTGGCGTCGAACGCGATGATGAGGGCGATGGCGCCGAGGGCGAGCACGATGATGCCGTTGGAGAACGCGAGCCGGTCACCGCGGGTGTCGAGCTGCCGGGGCAGGTAGCCGTCCTTGGCGAGGATCGAGCCGAGCACCGGGAACCCGTTGAACGCGGTGTTCGCGGCGAGGACGAGGATGACGCCGGTGGCGGCGGAGACGACGTAGAAGGCGGGCGTGAACCCGGAGAACACGGACTGGGCGAGCTGGCCGATGACGGGGTGCTGGACGTAGTCGGCGGACACGGCGTGCCCGTCGTCGCGCAGCTGGGTGGCGGGGTTCTCGACGTACTTGGCGCCGATGTCGCGGGCGAGCACCAGGATCGACAGGATCATCACGGCGGAGATGCCGCCGAGCAGGGCGAGCGTGGTCGCGGCGTTCTTGGACTTGGGCTTGCGGAACGCGGGGACCCCGTTGCTGATGGCCTCGACGCCGGTCAGGGCCGCGCAGCCGGACGCGAACGCGCGTGCCACGAGGAACGCGCCCCCGAGGCCCACCAGCCCGCTGGACAGGTTGTCGGACGAGACGATGTCGAAGCCCGCGGACTCGGCGGCCGGCAGGCCGCTCGTCAGGTAGCGCGCGAACCCGATGACGGCGGTCACGCCGATGGCGGCCATGAAGAAGTAGACGGGCACGGCGAAGAACTTGCCGGACTCGCGGACCCCGCGCAGGTTCGCGACGGCGAGGAGCGCGACGACGGTGATCGCGAACGGGACCTCGTGCCCGCGCAGCGCCGGGATCGCCGACGCCGCGTACTGGGTGCCCGAGGAGATGGACACGGCGACGGTGAGCACGTAGTCGACCATGAGCGCGGACGCGACCGACAGGCCGGCGCCGGGCCCCAGGTTGGTGGTGGCGACCTCGTAGTCACCGCCGCCCGACGGGTAGGCGCGCACGTTCTGCCGGTAGGACGCGACGACGGTGACGAGCACCACGACGACGGCGACGCCCACCCACGGGGAGATCGTGGTCGCGGTGAACCCCGCGAGCGCCAGGGTCAGGAGGATCTCGTCGGGCGCGTACGCCACGGACGAGAGGGCGTCGGAGGCGAAGACCGGGAGGGCGAGCCGCTTGGGGAGCAGCGTGTGGCCCAGGCGGTCGCTGCGGACGGGACGCCCCAGCAGGAGCCGTTTGGCGGCGTCGGCGAGATCGGACACGAGGCACCATGCTACGCGTGCGGGGGTCCGCAGCGGGGCGGGGCACGCGGCCGGCCGGGCGCGCCGCGACGTGCGGTCTCGCTGGTAGCGTCGGCGGTGTGCACTTCGTGATCATGGGATGCGGGCGCGTCGGCGCCACGCTGGCCCAGTCGCTCGAGGCGAGCGGCCACTCGGTCGCCGTCGTCGACCAGAACCCCGAGTCGTTCCGCCGCCTGCCAGCCGAGTTCGACGGCATGAAGGTCACGGGGGTCGGGTTCGACCGCGAGACCCTGGTCCAGGCCGGGATCGAGGACGCGTACGGGTTCGCGGCCGTGTCGGACGGGGACAACTCGAACATCCTCGCGGCGCGCGTGGTGCGCGAGACGTACGGCGTGGAGAACGTCGTGGCCCGCATCTACGACCCGCACCGCGCGGAGATCTACCAGCGGCTCGGCATCCCGACGGTGGCGACGGTCCGGTGGACCAGCGACCAGGTGCTGCGGCGCATGCTGCCCCTGGGGGCGACCGACGAGTACCGGGACCCGTCCGGTCAGGTGCGCCTGTGCCAGATCGACTACCACCTCGACTGGATCGGCACCACGATGCAGGAGATCGAGCAGGCCACGCGGACCCGGGTCGCGTACCTGTCCCGGTACGGCGACGGGGTGCTGCCGGGCCAGGAGTCCGTGCTGCAGGAGAACGACGTGCTGCACCTGCTGGTGCGCAGCGACGACGTGGACCGGGTCGAGCGCGTGCTGACGCGCGCCCCGAAGATCGAGGAGCAGGTGGGCTGATGCGGGTCGTGATCGCCGGAGCGGGCTCGGTGGGGCGTTCGATCGCCCGCGAGCTGCTGGGGCACGGGCACGAGGTGACGCTGGTCGACCGGCAGCCGTCGGCGATGCGGGTCTCCCAGGTCCCCGACGCGGACTGGCTCCTGGCCGACGCGTGCGAGCTGCCCACCCTGACGCAGGCGCGCGTGGACGAGTGCGACGTCATCGTCGCGGCCACGGGCGACGACAAGGCGAACCTCGTGGTGTCGCTGCTCGCGAAGACGGAGTACGGGGTCCCCCGCACCGTGGCCCGTGTGAACAACCCGCGCAACGAGTGGATGTTCGACGAGTCGTGGGGCGTGGACGTGGCCGTGTCGACGCCGCGGATCATGACGGCGATGGTCGAGGAGGCTGTCGCCGTCGGGGACCTGGTGCGGATCTTCACGTTCCACCAGTCGGGTGCCGACATCCTCGAGCTCACCCTGCCGGAGGGGTCCCCGCTCGCGGGTCGCCGCGTGGGGTCGGTGCCGTGGCCCGACGACGTGGTCCTGGCCGCGGTCGTGCGCGGCCCCCGCCCGCTGGCGCCCAGCCCGGACGACACCTTGGAGGCGGGCGACGAGCTGCTGTTCGTGGCCGGCGCGGAGGTCGACGAGGAAGCCCTGCAGAGGCTCCTCGCGCCCGGCGGCGAGCTCGCGGACGGCGGGGACCTGCTGGACCTCAGGCCGGTGCGGCTGCCCGCCGTGCCCGGTGCGGGATCAGCACCCACGTCACCCACAGCGTGAGCCCCCACAGCGGGAGCCCCATCACGAGGCGGGCCGTCCCGAGCCACCCGACGGAGTGGTCCAGGTACAGGGGGACCTGCACGGCGAGGCGCACCGCGAACATGGCGACCCACACCCAGGTCGCCCACGCGTAGCGGCGCACCAGCTCGCGGTCGGCGCGCCACGCCGTCGGGAACGCCGGGCGGGGCGGGGCGGCCTCGCGCACGGCCTCGTCGTCGGCGGGGTCCGGCACGCTCGCCGCGGGGGCGCGGCCGCCCGCGAGGGTGGTCCCGCCCATCCCGGAGCGCAGCAGCTCCACGACCACGCCGACGGCGGGCCAGCGCACCAGGATCGTCACCACGCAGCCCACGAGGTACACGGCGTTCGTCAGCAGGCCCACCGCGTAGTAGTTCTCGGCGCGGTGCGACGTCGCCGCCCACAGGACGCCGATCCCCACGCCCACGAGCCCGCCGAGGGCGTGCATCGGCGGGGTGCGGGCGACCAGCCGAGCCACGACCAGCAGCAGGGCCACCGCGACCGACGCCCACAGGGTGGGGGTCAGGGAGCTCGTGATCACGTACACGACGACGAACACGACGCCCGGCAGCATCGACTCCACCAGGCCGCGCACGCCGCCCACGGAGTCCAGGACGGAGAAGTCGTCGGAGGCCAGGGCGCGCACACCGCGTGCCGCGTCGTCGTCGGCCAGCAGCTCGGCCGCAGGACCCTCGAGCCCCGCGGAGGCGTTCACCTCGGCGGCACCGCCGGGGACCTCACTCGGCATGACGCGCGCGCAGCTCGTAGCGCGGGTTGAACACGGTCGGCCGGCCGCCGGAGGTGCTCACGAGCCCCTCCACGCGCAGCCGCGCACCCGGCTCGATGCCGGCGATGCGGCGACGGCCCAGCCAGACCAGGTCGAGGGAGCCCGTGCCGTCGAACAGCTCCGCCGCGAACGCGGGCACGCCCTCGCGCGGGCGCAGCGTCACCGAGCGGACCACGCCCGAGACCTGCGCGCGCCGGCGGTCGGGCAGGGACCCGATCGCCCGGCACCCCGACTGGCGGGACGCCTCGTCGCGTTCCTCGTCGGCCGCGATCTCGTCGCGGGACGCCAGGGCGTCCTTGAGAGCCGTGCGCATGCCCATCAGCGGATCTCCGTGATCTCGGGGCCACGTTCGAGCGGGTTGAAGCCCCCGGCCGGGGGCTGGGTGTGCCCGTCGGCGGCCTGCTCCGGCGCGTCCTCGGGGTTCGCGTCGGGCTGCGCCGGCGGGTTCAGCTCGAGGACGTCGCGCGGCGGGCGGGCCTGGTCGCCGCGCACCACCACGGTGTTCGCGAACACGAACTCGAGCGTCGTCGCGGCCTCCGGCTCGACGGCGGCGCGACCCGTGATCACGCCCCGCAGGAACCAGCGGGGGCCGTCGACGCCGAGGAACCGGGCCGGGCGGAACCCCGTGCGACCGTCCGCGCCCGCCACGGGCAGCCGCGCCAGCAGCTCGCGGCCGAACGGGCCGGGGACGTCGTCCGCGGCCCCGCCCTGCTGCTGCACCGACCCGGCGATCTCCTCGCGGATCTCGTCCCAGATGCCCTGCGTGCGTGGCGCGGCGAACGCCTGCATCTGCAGCACCGAGCCCTCCACCGTGCACGCCACGCCCGTGAACTTCTGCGTGCGGCGGTCCTGCTCGAGGCGCAGCCGCATGCCGGGGACCCCCGGCACGAGCAGCCCGCCCAGGTCCAGGCGGCCCGACGTGTCCTCGATCTCCGCGACGTCGAACGGCCCGGCCGTGCGGGGCTCGGCGTCGTCGCCGTCCGGCGCGGCCTGCGTCACATCCTCGCGCGCGAGGGCGCTCTTCGGGTCCTCACGGCGCTCGTCGGCCGTGGCCCGTCGGAAAAGCCCCACGTTGATCTCCTCGTCAGTACCTTCGGGCGCGCGCGGTCGTCGCCCGCGCTCCGATTTCCACAGTAGTCCCGCAGCCTGGGGGCGGCGGACGGTCAGGGTGCCGGCGTCCCCGCGCCGGCGAAGCCGCCCGTGGACCCGAAGCCGCCCGCGCCGCGGTGCGACCCGGGCAGGCGCTCGGCCTCCACGAACCGGACCCGCTCGACCCGCTGGACCACGAGCTGCGCGACCCGGTCGCCGCGGCGCAGCACCAGGGACTCGGTGCGGTCCGTGTTGAGCAGCGTGACCTTGATCTCGCCGCGGTACCCCGCGTCCACGGTCCCCGGCGCGTTCACGACCGTCAGGCCGTGCCGCGTGGCCAGGCCCGAGCGCGGGTGGACGAACGCCGCGAACCCGTCCGGGAGCGCGATCGCGAGACCCGTGGGCACCACCGCGCGCTCCCCCGGGCCGAGCTCGACGTCCACGGCCGTCACGAGGTCCGCGCCCGCGTCGCCCGGGTGCGCGTAGGACGGCACGGGGACGCCGTCGTCGAGACGCTGCAGCAGGACCTCGGTCACCTCGGAGCTGGACACGAGGCGTGAGCCTAGTTGCTCCTGGCGCCGCGGGTCCACGCGCGGACCGGCCGCCGCGCCGGCGACGTCCCCGCGGATGGCATCCTGGTGCCCATGCCCGCACCCGCGCCCGTCCCGTCCGCCACGTTCCGCGAACGGCTGCACCCCGGGGGCGCGTACCTGGTCGGCGCCCTGTGCGTCGGGTTCGTCCTCGGGATCACGCTCTGGCTGTTCTCGGTCGTCCTGTCGCTCGCGGTCGGCGCCGTCGCCGCCGTCGTGCTCGCCGTCCTGCTGTGGACGTCCTCCCCCGTGGTCGCCGTCGGACCCGGACCCGAGGGGAAGCCGTGGCTGTGGGCAGGGCGCGCGCGGATCCCCGTCGCGCTCCTCGCGCAGCCCCGCGTGCTCGACGGCGCGGCGCTGCGGGCCGAGCTCGGCCCCGGCTCGGACGCCCGCACCTTCGCGTGCCTGCGCCCCTGGATGCGCTCCGCCGTCGCCGTCCAGGTGGTCGACCCCGAGGACCCGACGCCCTCCTGGCTCGTCGGGTCGCGCCGGCCCGCCGACCTCGCGGCCGCCCTGCTGGCCGCCGGCGTCCCGCAGCACGCCGACGAGGACGCCTGAGACTCCCCCGCCCCGGCGCGGGCCGCCCGGCGACGCCCGCCCCGCACGGCGAACGGCTGCCGCCCCGCAGGGCGACAGCCGTTTCGTGCTCAGGGGCGCACGGCCCCGTCGTCAAGAGGGTCAGGCGGCGCACTCCGTGCACACCGGCTGGCCGTCCTTCGTGGTGTAAGCGAGCTGGGAGCGGTGGTGCACGAGGAAGCAGCGCGAGCACGTGAACTCGTCTGCCTGGCGGGGGAGGACCCGGACGGACAGCTCCTCGCCGGACAGGTCGGCGCCCGGGAGCTCGAAGCCCTCCGCGGCCTCGGTCTCGTCCTCGTCCACAACCCCCGAGCTCTTGTCGGACCGGCGCGCCTTCAGCTCCTCGAGGGAGTCCTCGGACATCTCGTCGTCGGTCTTGCGCGGGGCGTCGTAGTCAGTTGCCATCGGTGGGGTCACACTCCGGTCGTTCGTCGGACGTTGCGTGCCGGACGGTCGGGGGTCACCGACCGGGCCAGCACTGCGCGTTCAATGCACGCGCGACCGGTTTCATTCCCGGTCGGCAGAGGGAGATTCTGCACCATGGCGTGGGCCTCTGCAGCCCAGAAGCCCTCCCCGAGCCCACAGTGTGGCGGACTTCACCCGGAGCCCCGCATCCGTGCAGGTCAGCGGCGACGACGGCAAACGCTCACCGCGGCCGCCGGCCGCCGTTCCACGGGCCGGGCCAGGCGGCCTGCGCGGCGTCCGGAAGCACCCAGCCCCGCCACAGCGACAGCAGCCTGAACGCGATCACCCCGATCGCGACGAGCGTGGCCGACCAGCCGGTCAGCCAGCCCTCGTGCCACAGCAGCACCGTCGCCCCCGCGCCCGCGAGCGCGGGGACGGCGTAGAGCTGGCGGTCCTGCAGGACGAGCGGCACCTCCCCCGTCAGGACGTCGCGCAGGACGCCGCCGCCGATGCCCGTGAGGGTGCCGACGATCACGGAGGCGAGCATGCCGCTGTCGTACTGCAGGCCCTTGGTGGTGCCGACGATGACGAACAGGCCGAGGGCGCCGGCGTCGAGCACGACGACGCCGCGGCGCATCCGGGCGATGCCGGGGTGGAAGAACCAGATGGCCACCCCGGACAGCAGGGCGGTACCCACGAGGACGGGGTCGGTGATGCCGACGGGCGGCGTCGCGCCGATGAGGACGTCGCGGAGCATGCCGCCGCCGAGCCCCGTGGTGCCGGCGAGGACCAGGACGCCGAACACGTCGAGGTGCTTGCGCACGGCGGACAGGCCGCCGGACAGGGCCGCGAAGAAGACGCCCGCGATCTCCAGGACGGGCTCGGCGTGCAGGACGACGGTCACCTGCCGATCATCCCAGCGGCGGGGGCGCGGGGGCGAGCGGCGGGCGACGGGCGGCGTCCGACTCGCGGCGCACCGGGGCCGCCTGCCGCCGGTGCCGGGCCGGAGGTGGCACGCTCGGGGGGACGGCAGCCGAGTCTGGGCACCCGGGCCTAGTACGGTCGGGGCTGACGGGAGGCGTGATGAACGAGCTGAACCTGGTGGGACTGCACGAGGACGGGGAGAGTCTCGTCCTCGCGGGACCCATGGGCGAGCGGTACACGGTGCGCATCGACGACACGCTGCGGGCCGCGGTGCGCCGTGACCGCCCCCAGCTCGAGCAGCTGCGCGCGTCGTCGCCGGGCGCGCTGCCGGTGCGGGAGATCCAGGCGCGGATCCGTGCGGGCGCGAGCGCCGAGCAGGTCGCGCAGGAGTCCGGGGTGCCGGTCGAGCACGTGCGCCGGTACGAGGGGCCGGTGCTCGCGGAGCGCGAGCACGTGGTGGACCGGGTGCGCGCGACCCGGCTCGGCGACACGGACGCCCCGACGCTCGCAGACCTGGTCGCGGACCGGCTGGCGTCGCGTGACGTCGACGAGGACGCCGTCGTGTGGGACGCCGCGCGGGACGCAGCGGGAACGTGGCGGGCGACGGCACGGTTCGTCGCGGGCGGCAGGGACCGGACCGCGACGTGGGCGTACGACACGTCCTCGCGGGAGGTGCGGGCCCTCGACGACGAGGCGCGCTGGCTGTCGGAGAACGAGGTCGGGGTGTCCCGCGGCGTCAGCGAGGACGACGTCCGGTCGGCGGTGCGCCCCGTGCTGTCGGCCGTGGACGGCCTGCTGGAGCGTGGGCGCGACCCGCGGCACCCGCGCGACGCCGCGACCACGGACGCCCTGCTGGACGACCTGGGGCGGCGGCGCGGGAACCGGTCGTCGGACGTCCTTCCCGACCTGACCGAGGACGACTTCGAGGGCTTCGGACCGTCGCGGGACGAGCCGCACCCGGCCGGGTCCCGCGCCGACCGCGCGGACGGGGACCGCCCCGAGAAGGACCGCCCCGAGAGGGACCGGGACGGCGAGGACCGGCACGGCCCGGGACGCGGCGAGCCCGCCGTCGACGGGCACGACGACGCCCCGGCGGACCATGAGGACCGGCGCGCCCACCGCGGCAGGCGTGGGCGTCAGGGCCACGACCGGGTCTCGGTCACCGACCGGATGAGCGTCGCCGACGTCGTGGCGCTCCCCTTCCCCGCCCGGGACGCGCACCTGGACGACGACGTCGACGGGGTCGACCTCGACCCGGCCCCTGCCGACGAGCCCCGCCCGGACCACCCGGGCGACCGTGCCGCGGACGGCGACGCCCGGGACGCGGGCGCCGGGCGCTCCGGTCACGACTCCGAGGACGACCCCGACCTGGCGCCCGCAGGCGCGGGTCGCGGTACCGAGCGCAAGCCGTCGTCGCGCAAGCAGCGCGCCAAGATGCCCTCGTGGGACGAGATCATGTTCGGCTCCCGCACCGACGCCTGACCCCACCCCGCGAAGTAGTCCTCCCGGACGGGTACCTCACGAAGTAGTCCTCCCGGACGGGTACCTCGCGAAGCAGTCCTCCCGGAGGGGTACCTCACGAAGTAGTCCTCCCGGAGGGGTACCTCACGAGGGAGTGCCGTCGCTCAGGCGAGGTCGAGGGTGTCGCCGGGGCTCGAGCGGGCCGACGCCGTCGCGAGGGTCATGCGGCGCGCGTGGTGGCGCCGGCACAGGACCTCGTAGGCGACGGTGCCCGCGGAAGCGTCCACGTCCCCGACGACGACCTGCTCGCCCTCCACGACCATGCGGCCGTCCACGGTGCGCGCGTTGTGGGTGGCGCGTGCCCCGCACCAGCACAGCGCGGGGACCTGCAGGGTCTCGACCCGGTCGGCGAGCTCCACGAGCCGCGCCGAGCCCGGGAACAGGCGGGTGCGGAAGTCCGCGAGGATCCCGAACGCGTAGACGTCGATCCCGGCCTCGTCGACGAGCCGCGCGAGCTGCTCGACCTGCTCGGGCGCGTAGAACTGCGCCTCGTCGCAGACCAGGTAGTCGACGTGCCCGGTGCGGGAGCGGGCGTCGGAGACGACGACCCAGAAGTCCGTGGTGTCGTCCACCTCGTCGGCGTCGACCTCGAGGCCGAGCCGGGAGGACAGGCGCGCCTGCCCGGCCCGGTCGTTGCGGGTGAACAGCAGCCCGTGCCGCCCGCGCGAGGAGTGGTTGTGGTGGGTCTGCAGGGCCAGCGTGGACTTGCCGGAGTCCATGGTGCCGCTGAAGAAGACGAGCTCGGCCACGGTGGTGTCCTCTCAGGTCAGGTCGACGACGAGCGGGATCCGCATCTCGGCGGGGGTGAGCGACCCGTGCATCCCGACGAGCGTGAGGCTCGCGGGGGTCTGGGTGCGCGAGTCGACGACGGTCGTCCGGCCCGTCGCGGCGACCACCACGTCCCCGATCACGGGCAGCGCGTGGGGCGCGACGTCCCCGAACAGGCCCGCGGCGACGACGTCCTCGCGCACGCCCACGAGCGCCGCCTCACCCAGGTGGGCGGACCACCGGGCCGCGACCGCCCGCGGGTCGGCGCCGGGCACGAGGTACAGGTGGCTCGCGCGCGGCTCCCCGCCGACGAGCGCCACGTCCTCGCGCAGCACCGGGTCGGTCGCGACGTCCCAGCGGGCCGCCGGGTCGACGTCGACCATGCCGTGGTCGGCCGTGACGACGAGAAGCGTCCCCGCGGGCAGGGACCGCGCGAGCCGGCCGAGCTCCGCGTCGAAGGACTCGAGCGCGTGCCCCCACGCGGCGGACCGCCAGCCCTGGTGGTGCCCGACCTTGTCGACGTCGCCCCAGTACAGGTACACCAGGCCGGGCGACCGCAGGGCACGGGCCGCGACGTCCACCCGGTCCGCGAGCGCCTCGGCGGGCACGTAGGTGCCGCCGCGCAGGGCGGCGACGGTCATCCCGGACCCCGCGAACCGGGCGGGGCCGACGGACGTGACGGGCAGGCCGCCCGCCGCCGCGACCTCCAGCAGGGGTGGTTCGCGCTGCCAGGTGCGGGGCTCGGGGACGCCGTCCCACGAGACGAGGCCGACGAGCCGGCCGCTCGCGGGCTCGCGGACGGTGTAGCCGAGCATGGCGGTGCGCCCGGGTGCGGCGCCGGTGCCGAACGTGCCGAGGGCGGCGGCGGTCGTGGAGGGGTAGGTGGTGGTCAGGGGGCGGGCCGCGGCCGTGTCGTTCAGGCGGGGGCGCAGGAACGAGGCGTGCCCGGCCCGTTCGCGCAGGTTCTCCCAGCCCAGGCCGTCGACGAGGACGACGCACGCGCGGGTCGCGGCGGGCAGCCCGAGGCGGGTGGTCGCGGCGGGGTCCGCGCCGGCGCCCGTGCCGGACCCGGCCAAGGCCCCGAGGACGGCGGGCAGGACGGCGTCGAGGCCCGCTCCCCCGTAGGCGGGGGCGACGAACGTCGCTGCGTCGTCGGCGCCGGCGGTGCCGCCGGGGGGGCTCGCGGGGCCGGCGGCGAGCGCGGCCAGGACGGGAAGGAGGTCCGCCATCAGCGGGCGGTCGCCGCGGACAGCACGCGCGCGAACCGGGCCGCGCGCTGGACGGCCTTCGCGCCGTCGGCCTCGGCGCTGACGCGGACGAGGAGGTCGTCGGGCAGGAGCTGGCCCGTCAGGCCGTGGTCGGCCTCGCAGGTCGGGTCGGCGCACTGGGCGGGTTCGAGGTCGACGCGCTGGACCGCGCCCCAGCCGATCGAGAGCGTGAGCTCGCTGGGCGTCTGCCCGGCGCGGTGGGTGTCGGGGCGGGTGACGACGTGCGTGAGCGCCACCGACCGGACGGCGCCGAGCGGCACGGCCTCGGAGGTCGCGACCGCGCTCGCGGCGGGGTGCTCGGAGTCGGCGGGGTGGTCGTCGACGTGCACGGTGACGAACCGGGTCGCGGTCAGCGCGAGGACGGTGACGTGGCGGCGGATCTCCTCGCCGTCGAACGTGGTCTCGGCGTGCACGAGGTGGGCGACGAGGTCCTCGTCGGCGACCGCGAGGTCGACGACGTCGTCGACGAGCTGCGGGTAGTAGCCGGCCCGGACGAGCTGGGCGGTGAGGTCGGCGCGGGGTGAGGTGGCTGGCGACGGCACGCCGCCATTCTCGCACTGCGGGCGGGCCGGGCCTCGACTACCCGTCCTCGAGGGCCGGGCCGGACAGCATGGGCAGGGCCCGCCGCAGGGCGTCGACCCGGCGTGGCGGGGCGAGGGTCGCGCGCGCGCCGAGGACCGCGAGCCCGTGGGGCGCCACGACGACGGGCGCGAGCTCGAGGCTCGCGACCTCGGGCAGGTCGTCGGCGAGCACGGACACCCGCCCGACGATCTCCTCGAGCGCGTCCACGTCGACACCGGGCGCACCGAGGTACCCGAACAGGCGGGGCGCGGCCCGGACGCGGCGGATCATGGCGGCGACGTCGACGTCCGTGAGGGGCGGCACCCCGTAGGCGATGTCGCCGAGGAGGTCGACGGCGTCCCCGGACAGCCCGAACGAGACGACCGGCCCGTACAGGGGGTCCTCGCCGCTGCGCACGACGCACGCGACCCCGGCCTCCGCCATGCGCTGGACCTCGAACGGGGGCCGGTCCTCCGCGAAGGCGCCGGGTCCGAGCTTGTCGAGGATGGTCGCCCGCAGGGTCTCCAGGCCGGCGCGGGTCTCGTCGTCGCCGCTCACGTCGAGCCGCACCCCGCCGAGGTCGGCCCGGTGGCGCAGCGCCTCGCTGGTCGCCTTGAGGGCGACCGGGTAGCCGAGCTCGCGGGCCGCGGCGACAGCCTCGTCGGCGTCCTGCACGGGCGTCGCGGGCCACACGGTGATCCCGTAGCAGGCGAGCAGCCGGGCCAGGTCCGCGGCCGGGAGGGGGCCCGGCGCGGCGGCCTCGACGATCTCGCGGGCCCCGTCCCGGTCCGCGTCCGGGTAGGCGACGTGCGTGCCGTGGTCCTCGGCGCGCCAGCGCGCGTACCGGGCGACGGCGGCCGCCGCCCAGACGGCGTCCTCGGGGGTGGAGTAGGCGGGGACGCGGTGGGTGACGCCGTCGGGCGTGGTCACGGTGAAGGCGTCGGTGAGGCCGTGGAAGCCGACGGCGCTGACCAGGGTGGGCCGCCCCGTCGACGCCGCCCGCGCGGTGAGCTCCCCGGCGAGCCAGTGCAGGTCGACCCGCACCGTGGGGACGTTCACCGCCACGACGACGTCGCACGCGCCGGGCGCGAACACGACGTCGAGGGCGGCACGGATCTGGTCGGGGCTGGCGTCCTCGCGCTCGACCGACGCACGGCAGGCGACGACGAGCCCCGCGGCCTCGGCGGCGTCCGCGACCGCGGACACGAGGGACGGGGAGCTCCCGACGATCCCCACGCGGCGCCCGGCCGGCAGCGGCTGGTGGGCCAGGAGCTGGGCGAGGTCGACCATCTGGTGGGTGTTGTCGGCGCGGATCACCCCGGCCTGCCGCATGATCTCCTCCAGGGCCCGGCGGGGCACGTGCCCGCGGCGCACCGCGTGCCCGGGCGGGGCGAAGTGCCCCGACTGGCCCGCCGCGACGACGACGACCGGCTTCGCGGACGCGAGCCGGCGCGCGATCCGGGAGAACTTGCGCGGGTTGCCGATGGACTCGAGCGACAGGCACGCGACGGCGGTCGTGGGGTCCTCGGACCAGAACTGCATCATGTCGTTGCCGGACACGTCCGCGCGGTTCCCCGCCGACAGGAACGTGGAGATCCCCAGCGACCGGCGGTGCACCGTCGCGAGCAGGGTGACGGCCGTCGGCGCCGACTGGCAGAACAGCCCGACGCTGCCGTCGGGCGGCCGGCCCGCGGCGAGCGAGACGTCGATCCGGTGCCCGGCCGTGCGGCGCAGCAGACCGTAGGAGGCGGGGCCGATCACGCGCATCCCCGCCGTGTGGGCGCGGCGCACCAGCTCGAGCTGGCGGGCCAGGCCCTCCGGGCCCAGCTCCGCGAACCCGCCCGACAGCACCACCAGCCCCCGCACGCCGCGCCGCGCCAACGCCGGCACGATCGCCAGCACCTGCTCCGGGGCGAGCGCGAGCACGGCCAGGTCGTACGGCCCCGTCGCGCCGTCGAGACGGTCGTGGAACGCCACCCCCGGCAGCGGCTCCCCCGGCTCGCGGCCCGTCCCGACGACGTCGAACGTGGCGTCGCCCGGGCCCGCGAGCGCCCCGTCGACCACGGCGTCCGCGAAGCGGCGCTCGACGGCGTCGGCGGCCAGGGCGGGCGAGGTGACGACCAGGACGGCGTGCGCGTCGAGGAGGGTCTGCATGGACCGTGCCTCGGCGCGGCGCTCGCGGTCGGCCATGACCTCCCGGGAGCGCTCGGTGGGGTCGAGGTCGACGCTCACGGACACGACCCCGTCGTCGACGCGCTGGCGGACCTCGTACCCGGCCTCGCGGAACACGGCGAGCATGCGGCCGTTCTGGGGCAGGACGTCGGCGGTGAACCGTTCGACGCCGCGCTCGCGGGCGGCGGCGGCGATGTGCTCGAGGAGCACGGAGCCGAGCCCGCGGCCCTGGTGGGCGTCGGCGATGTTGAACGCGACCTCGGCCTCGTGCGGGCTCGTGCGGTCGAACCGGGTGACGCCGATGATCTCCTCGCCGAGCGGGGTGTCGTCGTCGGCGGCGCCGCCCGGCTCGGACGCGACCGCGATCAGGGCGACCCGGTCGTGGTGGTCGACGTGGGTGAAGCGGCGCAGGTCCCGGTCGGACAGGCGCTCCATGGCGGCGAAGAACCGGAAGTACACGGACCGCTGCGACTGCCCGACGTGGAAGCGCTGGAGCGCGTCGGCGTCCGAGGGGCGGATGGGCCGGACGTGCGCCGTCGTGCCGTCCCGCAGGACGACGTCGGCCTCCCACTCCTCGGGGTAGGGCGGGGCGGCGGGCTCGCTCACACGGGAAGCCTAGAACGTGGCGGCCGACCTCGCCGTGAGGGGGCCCACAGTCCCCGCCCGGGGCGGCGGTGGCCGCGGGGACGGCGCGGGCGCGGGAGACTGGGGCGACAGCTCTCCCCGACCGGCCCCGACGAACGAGGTGCACCGCATGATCGAGATCCTCTCCCCCACCGAGCTGGAGCGCGCGAAGGACACGGGGGCGCTGGTCGGCCGCATCCTCGCGACCCTGCGCGACCGGTGCCGGGTCGGCACCAACCTGCTCGAGATCGACCGGTGGACCCGCGGGATGATCGAGGACGCCGGTGCCGTCTCGAGCTACGTCGACTACGCGCCGTCGTTCGGGAGCGGGCCGTTCGGGCACTACATCTGCACGTCCGTCAACGACGCCGTCCTGCACGGCCTGCCCCACGACTACGCGCTCGCGGACGGCGACCTGCTCACCCTCGACCTGGCGGTCTCCCTGCGCGGGATCGTCGCGGACTCCGCGGTGAGCTTCGTCGTCGGGGCGGCGGCGCCCGAGGACCTGGCCCTGATCGACGCGACCGAGCGGGCGCTCGCCGCGGGGATCGAGGCCGCCCGCCCGGGCGCCCGGGTCGGGGACCTGTCCCACGCCATCGGCACGGTCCTGACGGACGCCGGGTACCCGGTGAACGTCGAGTTCGGGGGCCACGGCGTCGGCTCGACGATGCACCAGGACCCGCACGTCACGAACGCGGGCCGCCCCGGGCGCGGGTACGTGCTGCGTCCCGGCCTGCTGCTCGCGCTCGAGCCCTGGGTCATGGCCGACACCGACCGGCTCGTGACCGACGCCGACGGCTGGACGCTGCGCAGCGCCACCGGGGCCCGGACCGCCCACAGCGAGCACACGGTCGCGATCACCGACGACGGCGCGGAGATCCTCACGCTGCGCCCGTAGCACCCGCGTTCGCCGGGTGCGACGGCGCGGGCGCTCGACCATGCGTGTATCCGCATGCTCGACGCCGAGGGCGTGCACCACCT